>ERZ1673961.45-NODE-45-length-64467-cov-90.254937_pt1 | contig 64467 bp, 67 predicted proteins | sample MGYA00580189_ERZ1673961 | MGnify/ENA primary metagenome ERZ1673961 (study PRJEB41334, sample SAMN05608105) | rock metagenome | biome: terrestrial subsurface; feature: shale formation; material: shale | place: USA: Pennsylvania ... | reverse complement strand
TTGCAGAGCTACTACAGCTGTCTATGTCTTCTACCAGTCAGCATTTAAAAATATTTCTATTAGACTAAGCACGATACACACTAACCCTACGTTAGTGTGTATCTCAATGCTGACTTTGGACGCATTGAGATACACATTATTTTGAAAACTAAACAGAGTGTTATAGAATCAAAGCAAGTTAGATTTTAGCCGAGAGTCCTATTTGGACTTTCACTAAATGCTCCACTTGGAGCAAAACCAAGTCCTCTTGATGAGGCAAAAAAGTGGTTGCCGGTAACGGTATGATGTCGGACGAGAATCGTCATAGATCGCGCAAGCGGCGAAAGCAGCGACACCACAAAATCTGCTTTTAAAACATAACCTAATAGTTCCGCTTAACGTGGAATCCTATCAAACCTACGGGTGCAACCATCCGTAGGGTAGTTGTACCCATTTTATTTTAATGAGGTACATCATGCTTACTCTTAAACAAACCCTACCGATTACTGTTCCAAACGAACTTATTGAGTTTGTTTCTGAACATGTACAACGGGACGGTATATCAATCATTAGCTTCAACGACACAAAGTACCACCCAAGTACAGGTGGCTTCCGTCCTGTTGAAATCATGGTTGAAAAGCTCGGCAACTATGTTGCTTTGCACTACTACACTGAATTTGCTTATGAGGGACAAGGCAGCTATGCCCAACTTTGTAAGTCAAATGACTTCGATTTATCGCTGAATACCTACTATTCAGAGTTCATGGGTCTAATTCCACTGAACGACGAAGTAGGCGAAACGTTTGAGATGTTTGTAAAGAACACTCTCTCATACGCTAGCTTAGGTATGTATGACGAACTTAAAGTTAGCTTTATCGGCGGTCACTTACTGCTGCATAAAGACATGGTGGAGGCGTAATAATGGAACTAAATTTCTTCATTATCGCCAACGTAAATAACATGGTTCGAGATTGGATAGATGAACTCCGTCTATTCAAGTACACCAACGACTCCTGCTCAGATTTTTTGGTCGATGTAATAGCGACAAAAGAAATGAATGGCGAGTTGGACGAACTACTTACACTTATCAATGCAAACTGCACTGAGAGTTACACTTTGAACGAACTGGATAATTGCCAAAACGTTCATGTGCATGTAATCAACTAATCCACTTTAAATACTCCCACTAGGGCAAATACTGCCCTTGGGGTCTAGTGTTTGCCCGTAAAGGAAAACACTATGAACAAGCAAAATCAGCTTATACACAATTCCCTACCATTAATCGCAGCCGGACTTGGAGACAAGTTAGGTGTTCGTATAACGGTATCGGGTAATCAGGCGTGGACCGATGGTAAAACCATCAACATTCCAGATTTCAATATCAAATCGAAAGAACACAAAGATGCGGTACTTGGCTTTGTGTCTCATGAAGCTGCACACCTCAAATTTGATTCTTTCAACCTGCAAGGTGACTTCAGTTCCGCAGCGTTGCAAAACTATTGGAATATCTTCGAAGACTTGCGAATTGAGAATGCAATGATTGAAAGCATGGTAGGTACTAAGAACTGGATTAACCAAATCTGGATCAACCGTCAAAATGACGGTAGCCGACCACCAATCCAAACTGACGCAGAACCGGCAAGCTGTATTTGTGAATTATTACTGATGACTTGTCGTGTTAATCATCGGGGGCAAACGCACTTACAGCCTTACTTAGATGCTGCTGAAGACGCATTTTGTCTCAACCTTGGGTTCAAGCTTTATATGCAAGTCAATAACTTGTTAAGCAATGAACTTCCTAACCTATCTTCATCTAAAGATGCTTACGACTTAGCGGTAAAGGTAAATACCCTTATCAATGAGTTTGATCCTGATGAAGATGAACCGGATGAGCCAGATGAGCCTAGTCCAGACAGTTCGAGCCAAACACCGGAGGAAAGTAATCCAGGTGACTCGGCATCTCCTGATGAATCAAATGAACCTGACAGTTCAGATGAAACAGATGAGGGAGCAGGGCAAGCTAATGATGCTGAAAGTGAAGAATCCAACTCGCAAGGGTCGGACAATTCACAATCTAGCAGTGTAGATCCTGAACAGTCGATGGAGAGCGAAGGAAATAACTCTAGCTCAAATTCGACAAGTTCTGGTCAGCACGACTTAAATCAACCAACGTCAGAGCAAATCAGAGCAGCAATACAAGCAGCAAATGATTCAACTGAAACGTTTGACGATATGAGTAGTTTCGCTCAATCGCTCGAAGTATTGGCAGAAGCCAATCCAGAGCAATCCAGAGTGTCGCTACCAGAAGTCATCAACGTTGATCCCATAAGCGGAATACGTTGGGGGATTGAGTCAAATGTGAATAGCACTTCATCGCAGATTACAGCAAAACTGCAATCCATCGTTGAACATGAAATGAGAGTGCGCTGTAGAACGAAGTCTTCAGGTTTAAAACTGAATTCTAAAACTTTACACCGTTACGCTGTAAATGATGCTCGGCTTTTCAAACAGAAAAGCAAAAAGCTTCAGATCGATACAGTTGTTGAAGTCTGTGTAGATAACTCAGGCTCGATGACATCTCGTAATCTGATGAGCACAGCAAGAGAAGCACAGCTCGCTCTTGCAAAGGCTCTATCTCGAATCAATGGGGTAGGCATCGGTGCATCTGCGTTTCCTGACTCCGATTGCGATAGCAACATACTTAACTTGTTAGACGAAGGTGAAAGCGTCAGCAAACTAGCCATGCGTTACCACAAAGTAGATGGTAGGGGAGATTCAACCCCAACCGCTTCTGCATTGTGGCATTGCATACGCAAAGTATGTAGCAGCAGAAAACATCACAAGGTCATCATCATTATCACTGATGGTTATCCGAATGGTGGTCAAAGAGAAGAACTTGCTCGTTTGGTCAGTAAAGCTACCCAAAGTGGCATTACTGTTATAGGCGTTGCCATTGGCACCATTTCTAGTAACAAACAAGCGTTCTACCAGTACTTCCCTAACGCACTGTTCATTCAGGACATTAGAGAACTCAAATCAGAGTTATTCAAAGTAGCTAAAGATATTTTAGTGACTCGGTAACTTATTAATATCAAACCCAAGAGGGCAATTACTTTTGCCCCTGGGCGCAGTGTTTGTCCTCTAACTATTTAAAGGAAAACACTATGAGTACAAAAAAGAGTCAAATCCGTTTTGCTTTTCGGTTACGAAAGCTAAATGGCGGCTCGGATAAGTATGGCAATTGTGAGGTTTGCAATAGGCACTTTGACACCGGATACCTTCTGGTCAAACAACGTGTTTATTACAGCGCACTAAAAAAAGCAGAATCTTTAACTCATCATGGGTGCAATGACACTTTTGGTCACAAAGACTGCGTAGCCAAGCTTACTGAAAATTAATCCAACCCAATCGGGCAATACTGCCCGTAGGGAATGGTGTTGCCCTTTTTTAAGGAACAACATCATGGAACAGCTATTAATTCCACTAGAGGTTCAGAGCCAAACCGAGTTTTATGGTGTATGGACTGAAAGCGAAATCGTTATGATGCAAGAGGGCATGTTAATTCAAGCTCTTAATGAAATTAATGACGGACGCAAATCTAGCACAATGCGGAAAGAAGCAATCGAATGGTTAATGAACGAAAGTGATGAACCATTTAGTGCCGATATCTGCGCATTAAGTTGTGGCTATGACATAAACACCTTACGTGCTTATCTACGCCCAATTGTTCGGAAATACTACTCTTAACAATCCACTTCTAATTTGATACCCGCCCACACCAAACTCAATTTAAGCCTTGTGCTTAAAGGTCATGATTTGGTGATAGGGCATAAATTTGCGTCTAACTATTGGGCACAAATTTATGGGTTATCACTCATACACCCAAACGGGGCTATTTCCCCGTATGGGGATAGTCCCTGTTAATCAGGAGGCTACATGAGCATTTCTATCCCTCTCGCTATTGTTATTGCTATCAAGGTATCTGTTATCGCTTATGCGTTGCAGGTATATGGCACTCCGATACCTGAGAGTTCAGACAAGTAATTCTATCGACTTCTTCTACTTGGGGCTTTTCAAAGCCTTGCCTGTCCCTTGCGGGCTTCGAAAAGCCTCAAGGACTATAGGAGAAGCATCATGATAGGCATTACTACACAACCAACCAATCAAAAACATCATTTACAGGCACAGCAAAATCACAGCCTTGTAGATGACATTTCAAATCCAACTTGGACTGACCAAATGATTGAAGATCTTCAATACGGCATGATCAAAAGTGCTATTGACGATATTCGGGATGGTCGGAAATCCAAGTTAATGCGGCAAGAAGCAACCAAATGGCTACTAGAAGATGACTATGTTCATCCTCTGTCATTTTGCAATTGTTGCCGTTCATTAGGTTTAGACGCTGAGCTTTTACGTTCAATGCTTAGCCGTCTACTACAAGGGAGATTCCACTATGAATCAATCTAAAGTAGCTGTAGTAAAAGCAGCGGCAAAGGGTCGCTGGTTAGAGGTTCTTGAGGCTGTCGCGCCAAGTCTTTCCGAAGCAACAAAAAACGTTGAGAACCACGTACCTTGTCCAATAAATGGTGGTACTGATGGATTTAGACTTTTTAAAGATGCAAAGGAAACTGGCGGTGGGGTTTCAAACCAACACGGCGTATTTCGCAATGGTTTTGACCTACTTATGTGGGTTTTAGATCGAGATTTTCAGTACGTTCTAAATGAAGTTGCAGACTATCTTGGTCTTAGTGGCAAAGAGTGGAAGGGTGCTAGTATCCAAACACAACAAACACAGCCACAACCAAAAGTGGATGCCAGTCATCTCAAAAAATGTCGGTATTCATTGCGAAAAGCATGGCAAACCGCATATGACTTGACTGCACCGGAAGCCAAGCTAGCTCGGATTTACTTGTCTCGTAGAGGCTTAGACTTAAAAAAGCTAAACCTCTATGGTTTGAGTAAAACTATGCGCTTTAACCCTGCAATGCCCTTGTATGAAACACGTAAAGTCAACGGCATTAAGAAGAACCTTTTCATTGGCAAGTTTCCAGCTCTCGTTTCGCTGGTCACTTATCCCGATGGTAAGGCAGCAACAATTCATCGAACCTTCTTGGATCATCAAGGCAATAAGCTAAAGATGGTTGTAGAAGGTATCGAGGTTAATGCTAAAAAACTGATGTCTCGATGTGAGTCTCGTCCTTTAACGGGAAGCGCAATACACTTGGCAGAAATCAATGGAGAAATCCTGCACGTAACTGAAGGTATAGAAACAGCATTGTCAGTAAAGCAAATGCTTGCTGACAGAGGTTGTCAAAATGAACCCGTATGGGCGTGTATATCATCAACTATCTTGGAAAGCTTTCAGCCACCTAAAGGGGTCAAGTACATCTTTGTTTGGGCTGATAAAGACACTAAACGTGTTGTTCATGGCAAAACCGTAGAAGCTGGATTAGATGCTGCTATGGGGCTTGCAGAACGCCTAGAAGATAGCGATGAATGGGTCGTGATTATGTATCCGACCTGGGATATCCCAACCGGAGTTAAATCTATTGATTGGAATGATGTCTTAGTTGAACACGGCACAAGCAAATTTCCTCATCACCATACACAAATATGGAAGGGGGCTTGCTAATGATTCGTTTCATTACAGATATTCAATCTCAACAAGAGCCTGATATTCTCACGCCGAACCGGTTCAACCGGTTGTTAATTGTGAGCTTAGAGGGTCAACTGTTAGCTAGCTATAATGCGCCAATGAGTGGCTGGACACACGATGTTCTAGTCAGCCTATCGCAGCTATTCCCTCAGCAGTGGGAATATTGCGGGGCAGATGCTCTACTTGGTGATCAATTTGTTGGTTCAACAGAAATTTAATTGAGATAACCCACACGCCAAAGGCGTGTGGGATGTCTTTAACTTATACCTAAACACACTTACTCCTTTGATACATTTCCCTCTGAACACCTACTACCCGACACCCAACACCAAACGTCTTAACATTGTTAAGTTGTTCGCTTATCACACTGTTCTAATAATACCCGCAACGCAATCTAGCCTCATTTCTCGCTGACTTTGGAAATTCGAAAAGTGTGAGTCAATAAGAGATGAAACACATTCCGTCGAATTAAGACTAAGGGATTATTAAATGAACAAACTCTTACTACCTATAGCTGTAGGTGTAGTCATTTCCAGTTTTGCTCACGCGCAAAACCAACCAACGCAAACCAAGAAACAAACCTTAGCTAACGAAAGTGGCAGCGATAACAAATACTTCGCAGATAGTGAAAGAGGTTGGTATTGGTATGAACAACTACCGCAAGATGAGAAAGAAAAGTTCCTAGAAAAACTAAAGCAGGAACAACCGCAACCTGCACCCAAGCCAGCCAAAACCAAGCCAGAAGAACAGCCACTATCAAGCGCATGGTTTAGAGAGAATTTTCAAAAATATGCTGATGCCGCGATGAACAATCCATATGACCAGGAGGCAATGCGAACTTATCTGTATTTAGAAAAGTTTATGCGTGATCGCGCCGTTGCATTTGGTATGGAACGACAAAAAGCGGTAATGGCTGAACCGTTCCTTGACCAAACATCATCTCGCCCAATCGCTAACTTTGGGATGAAGACTATGAATGTACAAGCATCTCAAAATAAGCATGCGCTACTAGAGGAAATGGGTAACGAGTCCGGCTTATATTTCTTCTACCGTAGTGAAGATGTATTCAGTGAACAGCAAGCAGAGCTAGTGGCACAGTTACAGTCGGAATTTGGCTTCACTGTATTCCCTGTTTCAATGGATGGCACACCTCCACCAACCGTTCTTGGTGAAGCCTTTGAAGTCAACACAACACAAGCCCAATCACTAGGTATTCAAGTCCTACCCGCTACGTACCTGTTCAACCCAAACACCAGAGCAGTTGAACTAGTAGGTCAGGGGATGCACTCCATAACCGACCTAAAGGATCGCATTTTGTTTGCTGCATTGCGTTCAGGTCTGATTGACGAACAACAGTACCAATTAACCAAACCAAGTGGTCTGTATGTTGATCCAAATGGCTACGTAACCGGTGGACTTCAAGTTCCTGAGAATGCCCCACAAGAATTTCAAAAACTTTATCAACAAAGCTTATCAGCGCAATAAACAAGGAGATTACTGCAATGAAACTAAATCTATTAACGGGCAGCTTGTTTATGGTCAGCTTATTAAATACGCCACTTGCTACTGCAAGCTTAGATGACCAAATGCGCGATACCTTCAATATGCTAACCAACACAACAGATCCTAATGCCTATAACACTGCTCGTCGAGGCGTGATATCCGGTGGTAGCTTGTTTATGAAAGCCCCTATCAAACGTTCAAACTTAGTATCAGCAACCGCGCCATCAGTATCCGCAGGGTGTGGTGGGATAAATCTGTATGGCGGTAGCTTCTCGTTCATTAACAAAGATGAATTTATTCAAACATTTCAGGCGATTGGCGCAAATGCTCTTGGATATGGTGTAAAACTGGCTTTGCAATCAGCGTGTCCAACCTGTGAACAGATCATGACTTCTCTGGAAAAAACAGCGCAGTTTGTCAACGACATGAATATTGATAGCTGCCAAGCGGCGCAAGGCATTGTTAATGCGGGAATAGACTTTGCGACAACGGCAAAAGCCGATACATCAGCGAAGACTCTCGGTGTCAACAGCGGTCAATGGGAAGACCTAAACGAAGCATGGGGATGGGCTAATGAAGCTGGTCGCTCTCCATCTAAAGTTTTGGCTACAGCTGATCCTACAACCACGAAAGAAAAAATCACTATCAATGCGACATGGAAAGCGATGAAGGAAAGCGAAGTTCATAGCCTATACGGTGGAGATGACGAGTTCCTAGAGTTACTTATGACCATGATTGGTACAGTAGTAATCAAAAACGGAAGTAGCGATCCAGAATCAGATCCTAAGCCTACGGTGTACCAGGGACGTACCATTAGACTAATCGACTTAATAGACGGTGGCACATTCAAAATTTATGACTGTGATACATCGGATAAAAACGGCTGTCTAAATGCACCGCTTGCACCATCTAAATCTGTCACTATCAAAGGGTTACGTGAGCGTGTATATGATGCCTTGCTTGGAAGCGATGGTGTCATTGTTGCCTACCAAAATGACACTGAGTGGAGTACTAACGCAAAACAAACTCTCAAGTTCCCAACGATGATTGGTCAGCTTTGTAATCAAAAAATCTACCAAGCCGCGGTTAACGGCACAGTGGCTACGGTTGGTACTTACATAGCCAATACCTGTGCGGAGCGTTTGGCTCTTGACCTCGCATACATGCAAGTAACGTCCTACATCCAAGTTACACAAGCTGCTCTTAAAAACCTTTTCACTACTGACAGTCAAGAATCAGCGAAAACGCAAGCTGAAAAGGTGCTCCTAGATAGCTCTAAGTACTATCTGGAAGAATATAACCTTCTATCTAAAGACTCTGATTTCCAAGATATCAAAGCGAAGCTTGATAGTGTCAACTTTGGTGAAGGTGAAACCAATACACTGACAGGTAAGTAATTATGGTTTGGAACATTGTAAGCTTTGGGGATGTGGTAACACTTCAAACCGTTTTTAACGCTGTTGGTGCAATATCGGCTAACTCAACTTACAAAGCAGCAGCGGCGGCTGTTGCTTTGTTAGTGTTCGTTATCGCTATGCTTTCTTCAGTGTCAGATGGAAAGCAGGAGTTACCCATACCACGACTACTAGCGGCGTTTTTCATATACGTTGCTGGATTCAATACATTGGGTACAGTCGGCATTGAGAATAGATATGATGGCACTACCACCACCATAGACAACATTCCTATTGCCATCGCTGTACCAGCTTCGCTAATCAGTAATATTGGGTTAGAGCTAGCTGAACTGACTGAAACCGCATTCGGCAGTACCAACCCGCAGGAACGTGTTACGGAGAGGGGCTATCTAAGCCCCTTAAAAGCATTGGCTGCATATAGAGATATCGCGTATAAGTCCTGTCCGGCAGGGGATGGTAACTCTGTATTATCCGGCTATAGATTTTGTCCTAGTTTCCACAATTACATGCGTGACTGTGCGATGGTTAAAGCAAAGCGAGATGGTTTGACTCGAACCATGAAAGAAGGGGACTTTTTTACCAACATTCAGTTCAATTCATCGTCATTCGCAACATTTCTAGTGCGCTCAAGCGGAGTTATAGAAGAACAATCCTGTAGGGACGCATATTCGAAAATTATCACTATGATCAACTCTGGTGATTTCGGCACCATGTATGCCCACTTCAACGAGAGAATGGGGGTACGTACTGGCGAGGACGTAGAGAGTGTTACTAGTGATGTCCTCGCTTCAATTGGCGCTGATGCTGCTATGAATCGTAATCTGATGAAAACGATGATGGCAAGCAAACTCGCTGAAGAAGGTGAGCTATCGTTCTACTACAAAAACAACGCTTCCGACTACGCAGAAAACCTACAAAGCTCCGTAGAACAGAGAAACTACGGCTGGATCATTCAAGGAGAGATGTGGGTACAAATCGTAAACAAGTTCATTGCCATAATGGAATGCTTGCTATACGCCCTCACACCGTTCATTGGATTGATGGCGCTATGTGGCTCTGTAGGCTCCAAGACGCTACTTCTATTCCTACAGATGCTTGCGGTCATTCAATTAATCCCGATGCTACTGGTTGTCGCTCAGAGTGTTGTTATGGGACAGATGGCTAGAGCAGTGACAGAAATAGGATTGCAATATGAAACTGGCTCAATTGAATGGATACAAGCAATATTTGAGCAAGCAAAAGATCTCTTAGGTTTAGGGGGAATAATTGCGGCTACTATCGTACCGGCTATGGCTATGTCGCTCGTTACCGGCTCTGGCATGGCGATGATGGGAGCAATGAAAGGTGCAGCAGCAACCGCTAAAGACACAGATGCCACACCGGAAATATCGAAACAGGGCGGCGCTATTGAAGATTGGGGATCATTAAACAGCGGTACTCGTGATGCGTATGGAAACACCATGACTCAGAGCGCGGAATCGCGTGTCGGCAACATTTCAAGAAATTTGGCGAACTCAAGTTCTGTGTCAGATGCCCAAACTAGGATGCAAACGGCACAAGCGAATTACCAGCAAGCAGTCGAGAATGCCCTAACCAATTCTAACGGTAATGCTTTCAGCACTAATGAGGTCTTAAAGGCAGGTCAGTCTATTAATTCCGGCTCTAGCACTATGCAAAACTTCGCTGAGAAGCACCTCACGTCTCTTGCTGACTCATATGGTCTACAAGGACAAGAAAAGAACGACTTCATAAATATGATGTCCGCCGGTCTCCAACTGGTCGGAACTGGTGGTCGAATGACTGAGCAAGCTACTGAATCACTATCGGCAAATGTTGCTAAAGCTTATCAGGACGCAACAGCAGGTGAAAAGGCGATTGCCCTACAAGCTAAGTTCGATGAAGCGAAAAATGCAGCCTACGAAAATGGCGAGACTGTTACCACAAATAACAGTGAAATGGACTCACGAGCAGAGAGAGTAACACAAGCTAGACAAGAGGTAGAAGCCAGCACTGACCAATACCAAAATGCAGTGAGTGCTACAGATACAGCGTCAATTATGAACGACGACGTAAGAATGGGACTAGCCATGATTGGACAAGACGAAAGTGTTCAAAGTAGCCTCGATAAACTGATTAACGAAAACAGAGATAACCCTGAGTGGTTAAGAAGATTTTCTCAGAACTATCAGGAAATGGATGGTGGCGTAAATGGTACAGATTTAGACTCTGACAGTGCCAAACTAGCAGCGTTTATGGTAACGAATAACGAACTAGGAAATATGGAAGATAACCAAGCTGTTCTTAGTCAATATCACGGACAACAACCATCTTCACCAGAAGAAATCAGAACTAATGGAGTCAATCCAAATATATCTGAAGGACTACCGAACAATCCGAAATATGGTGATTTGGATAGACAACCAATTGTTGCTCCAACACAAGGTGTAGTACCAAATAGTCTTAATGTCGATGAGAATGATCCGTTATCCGAAAATAGAGCTAACTTAATGGGTAATTTCACCAAGAATGCTAATGACGTTGAAAAATTTGGGGATAACTTCTTCAACAGTGACCAGTTTAAACAGTATCAAGACAAAGTCGATGATATGAAACAAAGGCTAGGAATTGACGATGACACCAATATTGTTCCTCTAGAACATACACAAGAGAATATAAAAGACTCAATTGCTAGCATGCTATCTGACGGTATATTTGACGATATTTCTCAGAAAGTTGGACACGTTGCAAACCCAATTTCTGAACAGGTAGATAATGCAAAAGAAGCAGTATCGAATGCATATAACACTATGAGAGCTGCCTTTTATGAATCACCAATAGGACAGGCAGAGACAGAAACAACTGAGATGATTTCTGAAAAGTTCAATGCACTAAATGAATACTTGGACAGCAGTGAAGCGTTGGATAATCCACAACAATTAAAAGAAAAAGTTAGTGGGTTTATTGACGATGTCAGTGGAGAAATGGCTAATTTATTCACATACGAAAGTGAATCTAATACGCCAATTGAATCTAAAGAACCTGAAAAAATTGATGATGAAATTAACACCTCAATATCAAAGAACAGCGATAACGAAACTATTTCCCCGCTAGTCAATGATAATGAAAACCAATCTGAGGAAAGCACTATAGGAGAAAATAGCTCACCTATGGTTAATAGTAATTTAAACTCAGACAACGAGCCATTTAGCCAAGGTAATGATGGTTCAGGTGAATACAGCACCAATTATCCCCACTATGAAAAAATAGCGAATGAGCGACAGGAAAAAATAGAACAAGAAGAAAGGAGAGATGAAAATAGTAGAAATGAACTTGAAAGATTACAGTCAATAGATAGTGACTACAATCCAGTAGGGGTAGATGATATACCTCGTTAGAAAAATAAAAACCTCGGAAATATCCGAGGTTTTTTACATGTGTTGATCGTAATTACCTTTAACCTTGTTAAATCCATCTTTATCTCTAAAGGCATCTCCTTTATATAAAGACTCTGGGTATTTAGCGCCAGAAGCTCCCAAGATAGAACCATAAACACATTGAATATCACCTTTAATTAGCTTGTATACAATGTAGACAAAAAAAGATAGAGCAATACATAAAAACATAAACTAACTCCTAACGTCGAATTTTAATTGGTGCATCATCATAATTACCAACATGCTTATTAACAACCACGCTCTTATCTACTTCAACAAAATAGGCTCGATAAACAAGATAACAACAAACACCTATAAAAGCGTCAAACAAACCAAATCCATAGTTTAGATATCCAAAAGAAAGAATTGCGAATATAATTAGGAAAACGGTAATATCCCCAATTTTCCATAATATGTTGATTGACCTGTCTTTCATAACCACCTCCATTTACTGATATAGTAACAAATAAATATAACTTCCAAAATATAGAGCGCATAAGAAAAAATAGAACAGCACCATAGTACAGTATTCATAATTAGAAATCACAAGATCGTTCACATAGTGCCAAAAACCTCCCTAAAAGTCTTCACTTTGGCAAGCGATTTATCCTAGAGCCAAAAACCAGCTTTTTTGGCTCTGTATCTTATAGTGCCAAAAACCTACCTTTTTAGTTACTACATTTGTTATGGTATGATTTGATGAAATCAACTTATAGCATAATCACTGGTATTGGAGATTACATGCAAGCGATAGTCGATGCTATCTACGAAGAAATAGATGGCTTGTATAAAAAGACAGAAGCGATTCAAGGTGTTTGGCGAAGGGCTATAGCAGAGAGAGAGTTCAATAGGGACTATTCAGATAAGAGAAACATTGAGTCAACAAATTATGAAATGCGAGTCGAGTTTGTAGGGTTTAGTTTTCGTGTTCGTTGGCATGAAGTTCGGTTTGTTAAGAATGGTAATAAAACTCTGCGGTTGATAAAATCTATTGCTGTACCTGAAAGCGGTAAATATAAGGCATCACAATTTGGTAAGGCTCAAGAATGGGAACTTCTTCTTATAACAAGAATGGAAGATGCTCTATCAGAAATCCGTTACCAATTAAAGCATTTAGGTAAGGCGCATAATGCAGTGGTTTGGGCTTCCAAACGTTCTAAGCAAAAAATCAAGACAATAGAAATTAAACATCGTGTTGAGAAAACAAATCGTTCTATCAAAGCGATTAAAGAGTCATTGAAAAAATAGGATGTAGTTGATGGAAATAAAAGTGAGAACAATTGGCGAACATGATTTAACAGATGAAATGAATGCTTTAATGGATGCAATTGAAGCGAAAGAAGATGTTAAGGGATTTGCCTATGCTGGCTCAGGAAAAAGTACATTCCTAAGAGCTGTCGAGAAATATCAAAAAAATAAGATGGGCATTTACCTTTGCTATAACAAATCTCTTGAGCGTGAAGCTAGAAGTTTGTTTATTGGCACTCATGTTCACATATATACATCTCACTCTTATGCTTTATCAACGTTCAGTAAGGAAGTAAAAACAGGCTTTTTAAGAAAAGTTAATTTGAAACCTAACATGAAAATGGTACTAGACCATTCAGAGTTCAATTTGGACAATCCATTATTCAATGCACTCGACATGAAAAAGAATTGGCGTGTATTAGTTGATATCTGCGATTGTTTTATTCAGACCGCATCACTTGAACTAACAGAGCTACACCTTACTGAGAAAGCTAAAAAACTAATCACCAGTAAAGTTAACAGCAAGGCAATAAAAGCGAACCAAAAGCAAGTAGCTTTATTGTACTTGGTTAATCACGCTAACTTATTGCTAAAGTCGATGTTTGATACGAGCAATGAGTGTTATTGCTCACATGATGGATACGTTAAATATTGGCAGCTTTCAAAGCCAGTTATTAACTATGACTATGTTATGTTTGATGAGACACAGGATGCACCGCCAGTTCTTGTTAACGTAATAATGTCTCAAAAGATTCAGAAAATATTTGTCGGTGATAAATACCAAAATATCTATCAGTTCAAAGGCGGCGTTAATGCAATGACTGTGGTTCCGTGTGAGTCATTTCCTTTATCTGTTTCATTTCGATATGGACAAGATTTAGCAGACTTAGCCAGCAAGATATTAAAACACTACGATACTAGCGTAAAAATTACGGGGCGAGGGTTTGATACGGAGATTATAAAAGGCTCCGACTATGATGACTCTGACAATATGTTGTACATTGCACACACCAATATTCACTTATTGGATATTCTGATTGATTGCTATAAATCTAAGATTCCAACGGTATTTGTTACGGACAACAAAGCCAGCTTTACGTTAATGAAAGCAGAGTCCATTTTGAACATTTCACAAAATGGTGAGGGTATAGGCTTTTATAAAAAGTACGACAACATTGACAAGCTAATTGCCGAACAGCGCGATTTGGAAACTAAGGTCATTATCGAGTGGTTTAAAGAAGACCGTGAAAAGTTCATGGATCTAATAATGGCATTAAGATGGACGCTAGATATTATTCCTGACAAAGCGTTTGTGAAATTATGCACCGCACATGGAAGTAAAGGCTTGGAATCTGATGTGGTGATGTTGGCTGACGACTTTAGTGCCGTTGAAGCTGCGTTCGGTGATGGACAGCCACTTGCTGAAGATGAATTGAATCTGATTTATGTTGCTGTGACCAGGGCGAAGAAGAAGCTCATTTTGTCTGATACGCTTTACGATGCTTTGAATAAGAACCTGGCATTCACTCTCAAGCGCCATAAACCCGCGAAGTGTATGTCTGACAACCTCATTCCTGAGTCTTACCAAGTGAAGGGCAAAAAAGCCAAATCAAAACCTAAGCAGCCAGTCAAACCGGCACAGTCAGCAGAAAGTAATCTCGCTGCAGAAACCCACAGCGTCCAACCGGAACAATCAAATTCAAACCGCGCAGCTTCTAACAAACCAGCTTCGGATAGCGAGAACCAGGCTAAGAGCACTAAGCCTGAAAAGTCCTCTCCTTTGGTCAGCTCATCAAACAATGCACCGAGCAAGGAAATGGCTATCGTGGTGGGGCAATCAAAGGAAACGGGTGAAGATATGCTTTGGTGTCCAACGGATACCAGTTTGTACTTAAACCCTAACCTTGCTGTCGCCGGTACAATGGGAACCGGTAAGACGCAGACGGTGAAAAGTATCGTCACACAGCTTCGAAGACAGAAAGAACTCAACACCGGTGGCGAGTCACTTGGCATCCTTATCTTTGATTACAAGTCTGACTACGTTGATGATGACTTCGTTAACGCAACAGGTGCGACCGTGTTAGAGGCGAACAATCTACCGATTAACCCGTTTGCTTTACACTCAGACCACCGCTTAGCGTTAATGAACAATGCGAAGGTTTTCATCTCCACATTGAGCAAAGTTTTCCGTTTGGGAGTAAAGCAGGAGCAAATGCTAAAGAACTGCATCCTCGCTGCCTATGAGAACAAAAACATAGACAATGGTGATGTCAGTACCTATAGCAACACTCCACCGACTCTGAGGGACGTTATCGCGGTTTATAATGGTCAGCGTAAGATTCCTCAAGATTCCCTTACCTCCGCGCTTTCTGACTTGTATGACTTCGAGATATTTGAGAGCAACGGGAGAAAGTGTAAAACGCTTTACGACCTCCTTGATGGGAATGTTGTGGTCGTAACATTGGGAGGTATTGATCCAAACTTACAAAATCTCATCGTTGCGGTCTTACTTGACCAATTCTACACACAAATGCACCTTGCTCCAAAACCTAATCCGTCTGGTCAGTACCGAGCGTTGAAAAAAATGATACTCGTTGATGAGGCTGACAATTTCATGAGCCAAGACTTCCCAAGCTTACGAAAGATACTCAAAGAAGGGCGAGAGTTTGGGGTAGGGTGCCTATTATCAACTCAGGGGCTGGACCACTTCCAGACTAGTGAGAATAGCTATAGCGATTACATGACAGCGTGGATAGCTCACCGACTCAACAATCCAAAGAGCAAAGATGTTGAACAATTGCTAAACACCAAAACAAAGCAGGAGCTTGAAAACCAGTTAAACATGGTTCGAGAGTTAGAGAAACACCATGCTCTTTTCGTTGATGGCAAAAAGCATGTTACTCATCAACATTCAACAATGTTTTGGAAATTGATTCAAAATAGTTAAGATTATCAACAAGGAGTAGCCAATCAGGGACACTCCTTGTTTTTAAAAGGAATAAAAATTGAAGAAAGTAAAACTTTCCGTAGCCGCTAGCGTTCTAGCGGTTAGTCTATCTGGTTGCAGTACGCAACAGCAAGAACCCTTAGAGCCAATCACACAGTACCTTTCTTTCGGCTCAGAGCAAAGTGCAAATCGAACTGTGACATTCAAATATCACGACCTCTCAATCCCGCAGGAGTTTCCGAACTACGAGATCAAGATGAACATCGAGCGCCTTCCTCGTGTATTTGAGTTTGATTTGTGCCAAGAGGTCAAAAAGTCAGAGCACTGCAAAAGCTCAGTCTATGTAACACAACGTCTAGATAACCTTGTGATGATCAAATACACGTTGCATTTGCCTAAACGTCAACCTCACAAGCTCAAAACCATAGGCGGGGTGGATGTAATGGCTCTTGATAAGAGAAGCATTAAGTTTGAGCAAACTGCACCATGGGGAACGGAAACTCATCCTAATGTAAGTGGTGACAAAGCCAAACCTTTTGCTTTTACTGTTCTAACTGAATAGCGTGGTGATGAAACAAAGGGAGCAAAAGCCTGTCTCTTATACACAAATCCCTAAGCCACGGCTTGGGGATTTTTTTTGAACTAATTTTATGTTTCATGATCTGATCATCTAAGTAATGACAAGGATGATTATGATGACCTATATAGAACCCACCCTTTGGGCGCAAAAACAATTCGGTCAAGCTGACCTCAATGACCCAAGACGAACTCAAAGACTCGTTGCTCTAGCTGCCTCACTGGCCGAGCAACCTGGCATTCCAGTCTCGAAACTCATCATCTCACCTGCTGATATGGAAGGGGCTTATCGCTTTATCCGGAATGAACAAATCGAAGCAGAAGATATTGCAGAAGCTGGCTTTTATGTCACAGCGCAAGAGGCATTAGAGCACCAAACACTTCTTGCATTAGAAGATACAACGTCTCTAAGTTACTCTCATCGCAGCATACGAGATGAGCTCGGGCACTCCAATCAAGGTAATCGACACCGAGCGATGTTCGTTCACTCGACCCTGCTTTTTGCTCCCGAAACTCAAACGGTTATTGGCTTAATTGAACAACAACGCTGGACACGAGATATTGAAAAGCGGGGACAAGGGCACCAGCACGCGACTCGACCATACAAAGAAAAAGAAAGTTATAAATGGGAGCAAGCCTCTCGCCATGTCGCGGAGCGACTAGGTGATAAAGTGTCAGATGTTATTTCTGTGTGTGATAGAGAGGCCGACTTATTCGAATACCTCACTTACAAGCACGAGCAACAACAACGATTCCTCGTGCGCTCAATGCAAAGTCGCTGTATCGAGGAACATGAGAATCGTCTTTATGACTACGCCTCCAAATTGCTATCAGCAGGAAGCAAAATGCTAAAAATACCGCAAAAAGGCGGTCGTAAGGCTCGCACTGCTCATCTAGACATAAAATATGCCCCCGTGACACTAAAGTCTCCCGCCAATAAGAAAGAGTTCGATAATATCCCTCTCTACTATGTCGGATGCATAGAGCAAAGTGAGAGTGACGATAAACTCGCATGGCATTTACTCACATCTGAGCCAGTAACGAGCAAAGAAGAAGCACTTAAAATCGTCGGTTATTATGAGCGACGTTGGCTGATAGAAGATTTTCACAAGGTTTGGAAAAGTGAAGGTACTCAAGTTGAACAACTGAGAATGCAAAGTAAAGATAACTTAGAAAGGCTCAGCGTCATTTTGGCTTTTATCGCGACTCGTTTACTCCAGTTAAGGTTTATGAACGAATCCGAGAATTTATCCAAGACCAGTTGTGAACAGGTGTTAAAAGGCAAAGCATGGAAGCTCATGTGGTTAAAATTGGAGAAGAAAGAGCTACCGAAGGAAGCACCTAATATATCGTGGGCTTACAGAAGCATCGCGCGTTTAGGTGGCTGGAAGGATACCAAGCGGACTGGTCGCGCTTCTATAAAGACATTATGGCAAGGATGGTTTAGGTTACAAACCATCCTTGAAGGGTATGAACTAGCTAAGTCTCTTGGTTAACTAGACTTGTGATCAAGAGACAGGCAAAAGCTCCCTTTTTAGTGTCAGCTATTGGCTAACCTACTACTCTCTGCCTCAGTTAGTCTCTGAAGTACTCAAATAGGTATATTAAGCCTTTGATAACAAAGCTTGGGTTCACTTTGAAAACCAAGACCACGTTTTTTAACACCTTACCAAGTAAGGCTTTTGCGTTGTCAAAATCCATCGAATATTCCTTCTTCAAATTCGACTTTTGATTTGCCAATCGGGTCACTGGTGGTCTATAGTCTCGGTTGTTCGGTGTCGAGATAGATACCTAGTAGTCAGTTCAAGTAGTTGCAGCTACTCTAGATTGGCTCCTATTATAAACCCTGCCTTTTGGTGGGGTTTATTCGTTTTAGGCTCAAATATACAGTGCAAGCAAAATCCGCGATTGGCGTTTCATTGCCACAACATCTAGTAGTCCTTGACCTTGCGAGTTACAAGATAGTGCTATTAAAATGATTGATCAAGGTACATGTTTGCGATGAGTTGTGGATAAATGCACATTTAAAGAAAATCAGTAAGTAGACACTCACTTACTAGGAAAGGTCGGGCTTGAATAGGTAAAATCACAGTTTTGAGATCGGTTTATAAATGCCCACTCTGAAAAAGATTTTCCTTGATCTTTGGATGTTTGTATCTGCGAAAAATAGGCTTGTTAAAATGCAATAGATACCACGGAAAATAAGAGACACACCACTTTACAAAAGAAATATTATATTCGTGAAACGTGACCTTTAAATGTTTAGTCGTACATAGATTACCCTTGTCTTATTGAAACACCACATGTTTCCAGTTCAGAAATTAAGTGCTCTGAATTGAGTTCTGGTAAGCTCCTGGCTAACCACTTTACTTCAGAACGTATATCGGAGATATCAGAACAAGAATGCGATCTTTCTGATAGAAGTAAATCTATGTACCTATGCACCAGTAACTCAGTGACATTCCGTGGTTCTTCAATTTTTAGAAAATGCTTTCTCAAGACATTACGTAGTCGCGCCCTTTCAAAATAGTCATAGATGGTACAAAGGGTCGAATTGTCCAACTGAACGATTAAACCTTCGAATACAGTAAAAACATCAAACTTATAGCGGTTAAAAATGTTCACGCCAACCTCGCAACCATTTTTGCTACGGTTAAAATCAAACTTATCCTTAGCAAGCCACTGCTGTTTATCGAGAATTTGTTCAATGTCTTCCATGTTCGTTTCCGTTATCTAATGTTCTATATAAACTATAACTAGTTTTTTGGTGGCTGGCTTAATTCGAGGCAAAGTAAATGCAAAGAGATTCGGCTAAACTCATGTGTGAGAGAGTAATAAAGTCTCATACCAAGTAATAAAGATTCATACTGAGTATTAAAGTATCATACTAAAATGGCAGCGATCGCAATCGATACGCTGCCATTCCTAAATCGAAAATGCCCCTTTTCTTGTTAGAGCAAAAGCTCATTCACAAGCAGCTAATGTCAATTTCCCATACCTGAGGTAATCTGAAGATGGGCTGCATTTTTGAGACTTAGAGTCGCCCGTATTGCGCAAGTCTTAATGGTTTTAAATCTAGTGCTATTTCAAGCTAGCTTTTGATAAAAGCATGTGTGAATAACATGAATCTTTACAAAGGCCCTATAAAAGGGCCTTTGTCATTATCTGCTTGGTTTAAGCTTCTTGTTAAAAAAATTGAGGAAGGTAGGTTTTGTTTTCAGCCAAAATATCATCAACGAGTTTCTTAGCCGTTGGTAGATTTATAACTGTACGGTTAAGTGTAAGAGCATTGATAAGCTTCTGTCGCGAACCAGTGAACCACGCATCAACCACTAGCTTTTCAAAGCCGAGTTGAGTTTCAATCATTGCTTTCTGGAAAGTCGGGATTTCACCAATGGAGTATGGTTCTACTCCATGATTCATCAATGCTGCTGGGACTTCAACCATAGCATCGTCTTGCAGATTGCTGATAATGCCCTTGTTAGGAACAATAACAAGGTATTTCTCACCTTTATTAAATAGCACTGACGCCGCCACACGAACCATATAAATACCATGAACGTCTGCGTGCATGTTTTCTTGCTCGGTGGTCTTGCTTTCAATAATACGGCGGCACATTGCAAAGACATTTTTCTCTCGGCCATTAATAACTTGACGAGCGCGAGTGTTGTGAATGTCTTCTTTTGCTACCATCTTCTCAGGATATAGGTAGTACTGTAGGTATGTGCTTGGTAGATACTCTGGATTATCAGATAACATCATCTGCATGTTTTTGAATGTTGCTTGCCATGATTGATCATGGGCAATATCAACCGCGCTTGCTTCTAATCCTTTCTCTAAGATAATGTCTTTGATCTTTTGTGTAAGGTCTTCACCCTGGCGGTTACGAACTTTAGTAAACCAACCGTAATGATTAAGGCCGTAGTATTCCGGTACCAAGTCCCAAAGCTCACATCCCAGCATTTTTGCGTAACTTTCCATGATTACACACGGCATATCACAGATATTGAGAATTTTTTTATCGTCTGGGTAAACGCGGTTCAGTGCCTCAGCAACGATAGCCGCCGGGTTTGTATAGTTAAGTACCCATGCATCAGGGCTGAACTTACGAATATCTTTTATCAGGTCAATCATATCGCCGATAGAACGAAGGCCATATGCCATGCCGCCGGCACCACAAGTTTCTTGTCCTACACAGCCATGAGACAAGGAAATTTGTTCATCACGTTCACGCATAGCAAGTCCGCCGGTACGAATTTGGATGAAGAAGACGTCAGTATCTTTGAAAGCTTCTTCCCGGTTAGTTGTGTAAACAAATTCATCAACTTCCGGATATTTTTCTTTAAGCAGGATCTTCGTTGCCTCTGCATTGAGCTTTTGGCGCTCGCCATCGATGTCATAAAAACGGACGGTTTTAAGCGGCAGATTTTCTTTTTCTGCAATCAAGCTCATCATCATACCCAAAGTGTAAGTAGAGCCACCGCCGATAATGGTTAGGTTTTGTCGTTTCATTATGGAACCTCTTCTGGTCGTTATGTACGTCATATGTACATATGATGTATACATATGGTGTACATGTCAATAAGGGAGAGGCAATTAATGTCTAGTTAATGTATACTGCATGTATACATGCTAATCTTGAGATGCTATGAAGCCGGTATATTTAAAAATTGTTGATGATCTGGTAAGTAAAATTAAAACAGGAACTTACAAAGAAGGTGACATGCTGCCGCCGGAAAATTCGCTACTTGAAACGTATGGCGTAAGTCGTATGACAGTGAGAAAGGCACTTGCATTATTGGTTGAGCAAGATTTGCTTTATCGAGTAAAAGGGCGCGGAACTTTCGTTAAAAAACACAAATCAGCAATTCATGATGCCTTTTACCTCAGCGGCTTTTATACAGAAGTGAAGGCCCAGGGCAAAGAGCCAACAACTGAAGTCATTACTTTTGAGGTGTTGGAGCCAGATGCCTTGGTTGCATCCAAGCTAGAGATTGATGAACACGATAAGGTTTACCATATCGAACGATTAAGATTGATTGATGGTGAACCTGAAATGCTAGAGCGAACATATCTGCCTTTATCGTTATTTTCTGACTTAACCGTAGATGCCATGCGAGGCTCAAAGTATGAATACATTGAAGCCAAAGGTATGAAAATTGCGCAAAGCAAACAAACAGTAATGCCTGAAATCGCAGATAAAAAAGTAAACAAACTGCTAGGCGTGAAAGACGACTCCCCGCTATTGAAAGTGATCTCTGTGGGTGAATTTGATGATGGAACGGTTTTCGAGTATAGCGTTAACTACTTCAAGCTCAATCAATACAGTTTTGAATTCATCGCTAAGCGTCCAAATTAACCTTAACAATTAGAATTGGTTTACTAGCTAGTTCTCTGTGCAATTGCATTAGGTGTTCACAGCATTAGGTGTCTCAGAATTCACAATACAAAACGGCACCAATCAATATCGAGTTCGGTTTGACTGTCTTCAGAAAAACAACACTCGGTAACACCCGAAAGTAAGGTTATCGGTACTGTTGAGGACTGAGTAATGAGCTGTAATTTGCGATACATGTCCTTATTCGAAGCGCTAAATTTAGAGCACTAGATCTAACACGTTTCTGTCCAGAAGTGAGTTACAAAGAGCGGCAATGACAGAGAAGCCGAGTATGATACTTTAATACTCAGTTGTAGCGCGATGCAGACTTGGTTGTAGCAATTAGTATGAATCTTTATTTCTGGTTGCGTGTCAATTAGAACGGTACGAGCAGGTTTGCTTTATCGATTAGTATGAAACTTTATTCCTCTCCCACATCATGAGTATGGAAAAACATATAAAAAGTGACGAAGTCGGTGAAGAATGCTCTCCGGTTTTCACCTAGCACCCTCTAGTCCGAGCTGAACAATATCGGGTGTCCATCCTTTAACAGAACATAAATTCCTCCGTTCAACCATGCGCCCACAGCATAATGGTCGCTAGGAATTTGATTCCAGTCTCGCAGACCGTCTTCATCAAATGTATAGCCTGTCAAGTTAACTATTTTAACTCGTTTCAAATTTCCAATTGGGACAATATTGGCAGCACCTAAATAGGGATAGTAAGCAAAATCTCCATTTTTGAGCTTTACAGCTATTTTGTTATCAATAACTGAGTGTCCAAAGATAACACCATGCTCACTCAGCACTATCGAACCGTAATGATACCGATGTCGAATGACTAACATTTTTACGCCTTACACACTGTAAATAAACACAGTATATAGATTAGCCAATAGGCTGTGCAACCTCAGTATGCCTACGAAACAAGGAGCTTTTATCACAAACACTCATTTAGGAAACCAAGAGCATAACCGTATTCTTCTAGTGATTGGGACAATAAGCCCATACCGAAAAAAACAGTACTCCATCACAAGGAATCCAACATGTTAGAAACGCTAATCATTGGTCAGCCCTATCCAAATACGATACCGGTGTACGACGGAGCCATAGCTGAGTTCCTGCGTCCAACATACAACCGATTGTTCATAGGTCTACCGTCCATGACGAATGAAGAATGGGTAACTCTGTCTGAAGGGCGTGTGAGCGCTAAAATATATGCAGATAGAGACTCATCTGCGATGATGCTCGTATTCTCATTTGAGCGCGGCGGCTTTCAATTAAATTTCGACTGTCCTTATGACGCATCAATAGTTGGTGACATACAACTGCCTGAAGTCGTTAACAGCTCAAAACGACTTGCCATTGAAATTGTGATAGTCGATACCGAAACATTTATCCTTAAAAATCTAAGGTTCATAACTATGTCTGAAGAACTAACTTCAGCGTTTCTTGGTCAAGTAGACAAGCAGTTATCTAGGGACTTTAATGCTTCAGAAGCAAATCATTGGATTGATAAACAACGTATGTTGTTTTCAGCGAATGAACTCGCAGCGTTACCCTTTCCCAAGTTTACTTTAGGTTAGCCTGAAAACTCCGTTAAACCGGCTAACGCTCGAATGAAAACCTAGATTCTATGAGAACCAAAAAGACATTAAGAAGTGGACCCTAATGGTTGGACACATAAGCTAATTCTTTAAGTGGTTGATCCAGCTCATGCAGCGTATCTCTGCCTGCCAAAGTAGGCTTCATCAGGGGTGAGGTCATTGAGTCCTTGATGGTTACGCTCCTCATTATAAAACACCATGTAATGGCCGATTTCAAGTTCGGCTTCATGGGGCGTGGTGTAAGCTTTTAAGTAAACCTCCTCGTATTTTAGACTTCGCCATAATCGCTCGATAAAAACGTTGTCGATCCAACGGCCCTTCCCATCCATGCTGATCCGTACACCATGGTCAAGCAGCTTCTGCGTGAACTCAGTACTGGTAAACTGGCTGCCCTGATCTGAGTTGAAGATATCAGGCGGTCCGTAGTGTTGAAGCGCCTCTTCGAGAGCTTCGATACAAAAGCTTGTATCCATGGTGTTCGAGAGGCGCCAAGACAACACCTTACGGCTGTACCAGTCGATAATGGCAACCAAGTACAGGAACCCTTTAGCCATCGGGACGTACGTGATATCAATAGCCCAAGCTTGGTTCGGGTAAGTGACTTCGATATCACGCAACAGGTAGGGATAAACCTTGTGTGCTTTGTTCGCCAGTGTCGTTTTTGGCTTGGGATAAATCGCCCCAATGCCCATATCACGCATGATCCGAACGATACGCTTGCGATTGACGTTGTGGCCTTTTTTAGTCAACTCAGTTCGAATGCGCCTGCTGCCCATGAATGGATACTGAAGGTGAATTTCATCAATCATACGGCGCAATTCAATCTCCTCAGCGGAGAGTCCTATGGGCTGATAGTAAGCCGTAGAGCGAGCAATATTGAGAAGCTCGCACTGACGCTTTATCGGTAGTTGGGTAGATTTATCCAGCGAACTCTTTCGCTGTGCTCGATCTAACGACCGAGCACTTTCGCCAAAAAATCATTTTCCATGGTCAGTTGACCGATCTTAGCGTGAAGTTTGTCCACTTCTTCGGAGTTATCTTTACCCAATTGGCTTTCAGAGGTAAAAATCATGGCTGCTTTTTCAAGCAACTCTTTTTTCCATGTTGAGATTTGGTTAGGGTGCAGGTTGTACTTTTGCGCTAACTCAGCGACAGTTTTATCACCTTTGGCGGCAGCAAGTGCCACTTTAGCTTTGAATTCAGGAGAGTGGTTTCTACGTTTTTTAATCATAATCTGTTCCAGTATTGTTGGGTACTATCAAAACAGATCAAGCACTTAAAGTCATGTCCGAAAATTGGGGACCACTTCTTTAAAACTTGCCAGCTATCTAGTTGGAGCTTGCTGCTGTATAACCATCAGTGCAGGGCTAACATTTGATATTGTGCGTGTTCCATACGCTTCGCTTGATGAAGCATTAATGATATTTTTTGTGTTAACAGGTTCGTGGATATGCATTGTGAAACAAAAACAATAAGAACGGCTCACTGGAGAAAATGAACATGTACGACCATACATACTTATACCTCGTCGGCTTTGTTGTAATTGGCATTGTGACAGCTTTTATATGTTTCCTTGTGAAGCAGTATAAGAAAGCCAACGAACGCCTTAAAAGGCTTTCTATTGAAGAACAAAGGGAGTTACTTCGTTTTGCAAATGAGCGAAGCCAAAAACGAAACACAATAGTGAACCCAAAAAGCGGTGCAGTGATGGATGAGGATGACTTGTTTGATGTAACAGGCGAGACAAGGTTCTGAGTCCCCATTAAAGTCGGGAGACATTGACCAAAACAGAAATGATATCCGTATCCCCTTCAAACACCACCTGATAGTTTGGAAAGCGAGAATGACTGATATCGTTTAAGCATCTAAATTAGTCAGTGGTAAAACAATATGAATTACGACAACGATGAGAACATATTTGGAAAAGCTTTGACGGTATATCCTGGCAAAGAGTCAACGCAAGATGCTCTCCAAGAACTGCATAGCAAGCTTGTTAAATCTGGTTTGACAAATACTGAGGCTGACCAAAAAGTTAAGGTAGTATCCACGGCATTGAAAGACAACGCGATTATAGCGCAGCTTCTCGCAATATCCGTAGATTCGAAATCAGTGTCACCGCTTGGTGACTTAACACAGCTAGCATTCGAGTTAGCTCATCAAATACGAAACCGTTTACCGTTAGAGAAACAAGAAGAACTCGACTCACACTTGAATACACTCAAAAGCTCATAACGGCAGTTATTATAAAAAAAGCGTCCAAGACGCTTTTTTTATGCCGCTAGAAGCTCTAATTGACAGACTACTCCACCAAGTTCATTTTTAACCAGCCAACTCTTGTTGCTCAGCAGAGAAACATAAACACTCGAACATGCCCACGTTCTATCACTACTTCTTCTTTCGTAATACTCCATTGCAAGCTCACACCTATAAAGCTCAGTAAGCTCAAAGCTGTCAAACTTCAATGTAACGTCTTCCGATTTCAACAATCTATGACCGTCAACATCCTCAATCAAAATTGCCCAAAACTCTCTCATTTATAACTAATAAGCTAACTGCTTATTCCCAATGAATTAATATAGATCCAAAACAACATCGTTGCAGATTCAGTGGTAGCGTCACTTAAACTCAAGTACATAACTGTAATCACTGCAATTGATGTAGTCATACCGCAATGATTCAATCATACCTCGCTCACTTTCCTAAACGGACATTAGGTACACTTAACATTGTTAAGTTAAGAAAAATAGAAAAGTATTTTATTGTTTATTTTATAACCCTATGATCTTACCTTTGTTTACCTTTAGAGACTTATGATCACCTCTAAGATCTTATATATACCTATAAGGGACGAAAAATAAGCGCAAGATTATGATTATAAATGATTTTCTCGGTTGTTCGTGTATTTCTTTTTGGTGTTTTTGTATTTGATTTTGTGCGGAATGATCATTTTTTTGTGTTGAACGATCATTTTTTTGTGATAGGTAGATTTAATTTTGTGATCTTTAGACTTTTTTTTGTGGCTACTTGAATTTATTTTTGTGGCAAATCACAGGTTAATAACAGCTTATACACAGGTTGTTGTATGTGGTCATGAGGTACAAGCTTCACTAAAAGCATACATATATTTGTACAACTTAACTTTTTTTTGTGTTTGAGTGCTTAAAATTTGTGAAGCTATGCTGGTTTTTGGGTGGTTTTAACTTATTTTTGTGCTGTTTGTATTTAATTTTGTGGTGATTGAACTGAGTTTTGTGGTTGTGTACTTTATTTTGTGGTCATGTACTTTGTTTTGTGGCGGGTCTATTCGGAGAGTTCATTTACAACTTGAGATTTAGGAAATCCAAAGGCAAATGGTATAATGCATTAAAATGTTTAAAATCAACGCTTTATATTACTTGTTGCATAGAGGGGTATGTTCTTTACGAGAATGCTGCTACTAACAACTCGTGATATGCCTCCCATTGTAAACTGAGTTTTGTGCTAGTTTTTACTTAGCTTTGTGCTAGTATGAACTGAGTTTTGTGTCTATTGGACCGAGTGTTGTGGTGAAACAACAAATTTAAGTACACGTATGACGGAAAAGAATATAGAGCTGGTTACTGAAGACCACTTAGATTATCACTTTAAAACGCATGGGTTAATTTATGCGTCAACTAGTCTTACATGCCGAATGATGGACATGTTCGCTTTAATGCTAACCCATATGAAAGAAAGTGACTGGAACAAGAATAACGACCAACATTTTGTTCCTGAATACAGGTTCAACACGAGTCAGTTAACTCAATGGTTTGATATTGATGTTAAGTACCTGGCTACTGCCCTGAAGAACCCCGCGAAGTCTCTTGGCGAGAAACAAATAGGGATTGAAGATGACAAGGGGTCGTTCGCGTACTATCCGCTTTTAGCTAAAGTCACTTATGCAGATGGAACGCTTACAATTAAACCTAACGGCGAACTTCGAGAGCTATACATCATCAACTCTCACAAAAACGGTCACGCCAAAATTGATAACAATGTATTTAAGAAGCTTGGAAACCCCAACACTAAAAGAGTTTTTGAGTTTTTGTGCCGTTACCGTTCCAATCAGACTGAAATGTATTTCATTTCGGTGGATAAGCTTCAGGTACTATTTGGTGTTAAAACCGACAAGGGCAAAGTGCTCAAGAAAACATACATGAGGCATAGTGCCTTTATTAGTCGGATTATTGCCCCTGCACTTGCGGATATTGCTACGAATCCAATCGCTAAAGATAAGTTAGAAATCATCACTAAGGACGGACTACAAGGGTATGAGGTTGAGCCAACCAGTGATGGCGGTTGTAAAATTCGATTTTTGGTCAAGTGGAAGAACCAACTCAGCATTAAGGAAGCTGAAGCTTGTTACAGCAAAATATCTTCTTTGATGAAACAGAAGCAAGATATTGAATCTGAAGGTGGTGATGTTTTACCAACACTGCGTGAGATTCATAGTTTGTTTTTACGACTTGGCAATGAAGGACATGCTGAAGTTCTGGAAGATGAAATAAATAAACTTGTTGAGAGCAATAGGATTCCAGATGAACCTAATGAAGAAGAACTGAAGCTAGCTGAAAAACGCCGTGAGGTAGACAACCTGTTTGAACAAATGTTCTTAAAGAAATAACTTAGCCAAACCAAGCAAGGCTCCCCTACCTTGCTTGGTTGATAAACTTTTCATAGTCACTATGCTGGCTGAAGATATGTATGCTTTCACCGGTCTTTACCAACCTTTCGTACTTGCCCAAGCTCAGAGTTTTATAGCCGTACCGACTTGATACACGAAACCTTACTGCTCCTTCGCTAAGCATTCTTAGTGCTTTCTCTGTCTTCTTTCTCAGTTTGTCGGGTGCGTTCTTAGGATAAATAATGTTCATGCCGGTCAAATCCTCTGTTTAATTCATAACCTTATAGTTTCAAAGTATCACCCCATTAGATCTTTCCTAAACTCATAATTTTTATTCAATAAGAAAATAGCTTATTACTTGCAATTCTGTGTTTGTTCCTCAATCGAAGTTTGTCTGTGTCTGCGTTCGTCATTTTTAATAAGAAAATAGCTTATTACATATTGTTTTTGATTCTTGTAGGAAAATGAACCAAAAAATGCAAAATGAACTTGTTAAAGGTTCAATTTGCATGTAGTCTGGTTTTAACTTAAAGGACATACTCAACAGGATTAATAACGAATGAACTTCAAAGAAAAAGCTACCGACCTGGGAACCAGAATGTTTCATGAAAACGTATCGCTTAAAGAAGAACTGTTAGAACAGTCAGCGATTCGTTTTAAAGATGACCTTTTGGAAAATGGTGTAACGCGCCTAGTCCATAACCATGCTGTCAACAAAACTACTCTAGGTGTCGATATTCTTGGTTTATCGAAAAACACGTATAACAAACGAATTGCACAGTTGATTGAAGAAGGTGTTATTGATGAACCCTACTTCTACAATAGAAGCCACATGTTTACACTAGAGCAAGTGCATGCCGTAATGAACCACTTTGGCTTTGAAAAGTTCTCTGATAATCATGATTCAACAGTTGTGTTAGTCAGCAACTACAAAGGTGGTACGGGTAAAACCACGACGAACACATCACTTGCTGTTAAAACGGCGCTAGACCTTAATCTGAATGCTCGTGTTCTTATTATTGACCTCGATCCTCAAGGCAGTGCGCGAGGTATCATTAACGTAGAGGATGAGAGTGAGGAAGTTTTCATCACACTATCTGACTTGCTTCGCTCACTATTTAAAGAGTTTGATTCTCAAGAGTTTGTAAATGAAGCAACTGAATTCCAAGAAGCAGGACATAGCTTTGAGGATGTGGTTCTAGCGGCACCATTCTCGACACATTTACCAAACCTCGATGTCATGACAGCTTTCCCAACAGACGAGCAGTTTACAAAACTTTACTGGTCACTGGACAAAGAAAAGCGTGTTGAATTGCTAACAGCGTTTGCCAACAAAGTTGTGCCAATTCTGAAATCACAATACGACATCATTTATTTAGACCTACCACCTCAAAATAGCCCTATTACTTGGTCAGCTATTGAAGCTGCCGATATGATCCTGTCTCCTGTAACGCCAAGAACTTACGACTACGTTAGTACAATGTCTTACCTTCTAACTATGTCTGAGCAATTAGAGGATTTGCCATCTCAAGGTGACAACGTGAAGTGGTTCAAAATCTTGCCGGTAAACTACAATGAGGCGAATAAGCAAGAGCGTAAGACTTATGACCGACTTCTAAGAACGGTGGGAAGCGATATGATCACAAAGGCGATTAAGCATAGCCCGTTCTTCCATGAAGCTGCTGACAAGAATCGTACTATCTATGACATCATTCGTTCTGAAAGTACATGTACTGATATTCAATACTATGATGCAATCAATTCTGTGAACGAGGTATACAATACGTTTATCTCTGATTTGAAAGCGTTAACAAGTAAGAACAATAAGTAGGTAAATCAATGATGAAAAAAGGCAAGAGCTTGTTGACTGGCAGCGCCAAGTCACGCACTAGTAGCCTAACCAGCTCTCAGACTCGAACATATTTAAATGGGGCGGTAACGGCTAAGCGTGTTGTCATCCCTGCATCTGAAGTTGAGTCCAAAACAGATATTCACCCTCTCAACCCACGTAACCAGGAAGCACTTACGTTAGACGCTGTCAGAGACATTTTTCCGTCTATCTGTGAGAACGGCGTTAACCAGGAGGGTGTTGCTGTTAGATGCCCTACCACTGGCAAGCTATTGCTTCTAGATGCAAGTCGTCGTCGTTTTTCGTGTATCAATGGTGGTGTTGATTTACCACTGTGGGAGTTACAGGAAGATGTTAGGGACGATCAAATGCTTGGTATCATCAATGATAGCCAAGAGGTTAAGCGTTGGTCTTACCCTGAACATGCAAGGTATCTTTTGACCATAGCGGAACGTAAAGGTATTGATGTTGAAAATACTAAGATTGAAGACTTAGCAGCAGCACTTTCAATCGGTAGGGAGTCACTACGTAAGCGACTCGAAGCGAATAATGTTGAGCTTTCAATGCGCAAAGTATTTGTGGATTTTGAGGGTATACCAAATAGTTTCTACAGCAAGCTTGCTAAATACCAAAGAGCACTAATTAAAGCGGGTAAAGAAATTGACAAATCAATGGCAGAGTTCAAAAAGAACCTGACTGATTTAAGCTATGACGTTTCTGAAAGCCAAAGGGAAACCTTAGATCTACTAGAATCGTTCGTCGTAGAAAATACTACCGGTAAGCCTAAAAAAGCTACATGGGAGACAAATAAGCTGGCTGAGTTTGAGGACAAAAACGCTTACGCAAAAGTAAGTCGCAGTGCTGATAGAAACATGGTGAAATTCGAGTTCTCTCGCATTGGTTCTGAAAAGATGAACAAGATTGATGCATACATCAAACGTGTTTTATCTGGTGATGAGTAAAAACAACCTTTCATCACAGTGATACTTGAGGCTATATATAACAAGGGGTTGGGCGATTATTTTAAGTAAAACAATGGGGGTTGTCACAGCAAAACAATGGGGGTTGTCACAGCAATAGTGTTGACGGATAGGTGATTAGCTTAGAGCAAGTGAAAGACCAAATCCCGTAACAACAAACGCGACAATAATCCCTACCTCCAACATTATGCTATTGATAATCGCTGACCAAGTAATCGCTTGTTTAAATACTCTGTTCAGCATCAGTTTATAAAGGAATAGGTAGAGCCAAGCTAATAGCAGATATATTGAGAGTGAAAGTAGCACCCAATGAATTGCATTCGTAATAACACCCACTCTGAATATTTCTATGAGCAGTATGGCAAGGAAGCCAAAGATTAAGCCAAATGGAAATTTCAACAATCCCCGACTCGCAACTACTTTGATTCGGGTTATCCATGACGCTTTAGGTAGCAGGTAGCAAACGGAAGCGAAAGCGGGTATGGCTCCGAAAAAAATAAAGTAGAAAAACCACTCCATCCTATGCCTTTTTCTTTGGAACTAAAACGTTAATGATAGTCTGGATATAGTTAGCAACCAAATCAATGCGAACACTATGAGAGCAACGTTATACAAAAACTCAGGCTTGGAGCAGCAAGTAGAACGATTTACAGATGAGTGTGACCTTGAGCTTGCACTTGAAAATGTTATGGGGCGATTTCCAAAAGCAAAATTGATTGTCGATGGGAATCATTTTAAATGGGTTCAGGTGGGAGATAACCGCATTTTGATTAGTCGGTAACAATTGAAATGAAAAGGCTCTTGAAGGTGCGAACTTCAAGAGCCGGATGGTTAAACCATCGAGCCAGAACTATTAATGGGATTAGTAATAATGGCTGAGAAAATAATAACAGCTTTTCAAACCGGAAAGCCAGTCAAAATTGAGAGCATGAGTTGGGCTGACTTTCTTTCTATGCTTGACCAAATAGGAAGTTCACATCAAACAACACTACGGGAGCAATAAGCCGATGCAAGAAAGAATCACTAAGTTTCTAAGTGTCTATGCGATGACTGGTTTAATTGGGGTTGCCTTCTTTGAACCGACACTCAAACACTATGCATCAATTATACTCAACATTACTGGCTAGACGTACTGGTAAAAACAATAAGGGCAAGCTGAAATTGGCTTGCCCTTTCTTTATCTTAACTTTGTTAAGGTGACTTCCCTACTCCACCTCTCCGATAATCTCTGACATTGCATCATGAGGAATAATGTCAACTGCTTCATAGTGAACCTGATTTCCATAGCATGAGCGAACAAACGCAGCAGGAGCCATTCTGTACCCCAATCGGGACAGAATGAAAGAATAAAAGCTTAACTGCAATTGATCTGAAAATGTTGGGGATGCATGGGACTTGGTATCTACGAGAAAGTACGTTCCATCGTACTGATACATCTGGTCTATGCGTCCATATAGATTTAAGTCTCTGAACAAGCACGCAATGTTTTCTTCAGACTTTGCCAAGGTAGCCAAGCGCACAACAGAGGGCATGTTTTCATTGGTTAGCCAAGAATCTACGTTTTGTGGTTGTGGAACTGACTGAAGTTGATATTTGCTTACGGCAATATGGTGAGCGTAATGCTCAATAATGCCCTTAATTCGTGGTGAGATAGAACGGTGCGTACCCCAAGTTACGAATTGACTAGCAGAAAATGGATAAGTCGTTGTTGCAGTACGCATATCACTCTCTTGGATTTAGGAAACTTATACCGCCAATGTACCATTTAGAAGTGATTTCCAAAGTTTAGAGGTCTATGAAAATATGGTTGTTCTAAGAAAAATAGGTGGTATCTCGCCTTGCTTTTGGAGTGTATGAAAACATGCTTAAACGTTGGTTCAAGAAGCTAGTTTGGCAAGCTGATAAGCAAGCATTTGTAGACTCAAAGCGCGAGATGTATGGTTTAAGTAACCTCGATGACGATGCCATAGGATATCCTCCAAATCCAATAGGCATTCCGGTGGTTCAGCCTCATGTGTTACTTGAGCGTATGCAGGGGCAAATTAACGCGATCAGAAACGAAATCGGCGTTAGTAAAGAAGTCTTTAACGAATATATCTATCCGGTATTTGAAAGCTTCATTCGTTATGCAGACTTACTTCCCGCTTCGGAGTACAAACATCACGCCACTGGCGGCGGTTTAGTCTCGCATTCACTAGACGTTGCGCACCGTTCTATGAGAGCTGCGCAGATGACACATTTTCCAGTTACCGTTGGTAGTTTGACTGAAACACAGCAAAGTAATATCCAGTGGCGCACAGGGACAATACTTGCGGGGCTTTTGCATGATGCCGGTAAGATACTAGCAGATGTACAAGTTCACGATGGTAATGCGAAAACTTCAGAACGAGTTATTTGGGATGCTCAAAGCGGTACGACGATCCATGCTTGGGCTGCTGAACATCAGATAGAACGGTACTTCATTACATGGAACCGCGATAGGCATATGAAGCATCAAAATGCTTCGTTGGTGATGATGGAGCGTTTGATTCCTGCCAAAACGTGGTCATGGTTAGAGAAGTGCTATGACGGTAAGCATATTCACTCAATGATGTTGGCAAGTGTCGGCAAAACAAACATGTCTCATCCGATGCCGCAAATTATTGCCGAAGCGGATAGCGCCTCCACGAAAGCTGATATGTTCTCTCGCAACTCTCACATTACAAAAGAGATCAAGCGAGTCCCGCTTTCAGAATTACTTTGCGACCTGATTCGTCATTACATCCTCATTGGAAAATGGAAGGTAAATGAGAAGTCGGCGTACCTGTGGTTTGTTGAAGAACAATTGTATGTAATTTGGAATAACGCTGTCCCTGAATTGGTCGAAGAAATGGTAAATGCAGGGTATAACATTCCGTCCGTCCCTGAAGTTCTAGCCCGAATCATGGTTGAAGAAGGACAAGTTACGAGTAATGGTGATGAACTGTATTTTGACATCTACCCTGAAATACTCGGTGATGCTAAGAAACCGGTGAAGGTTAAGGGTCTGAAGTTTCGTAATGTCCAACGTTTAGTTCTTGAGCCGGAAAAGCTCTACTCACTCAAGGAACACTCAAAGCGCCCGAAAGTAGCGAAGCCTGTACAAGAAAAGGTTGATGAGCCACAACCAAAAGAGCAAGTTGTACCGGATAGCGAGATTATTGAAGAAATATTTGATGAGCCAACTGATTACACTGTTAGTGGCAATATGCATAAACAAAAGACGCATGAAACCAGTAAAGAAACATTGGGGCGTGTGCTCAAAAATATTAGTAAATCTCTCACTCTAAAGGCTGTTGAAAGAAAACCGTCAGCACCGGTATCGAAACAGAAGCATGATGCACCAAAGGAAATTGAAGTTCCGAGTTATACCAAACAACACGAATCTGAATTTGTAGATGCAGATAGTTCAAGTAATACACCGGATGAAGCGACCGATAATGTGTCAACTGAACACTCCGAGTTAAACGAACAACCTGAACTATCCACTAACGAGAGTCCATCTATCGTTAGTTTTACTACTCCAATAGCCCAATTCATTGCCAAGCACTACGACTATGAAGTTCAAGAACAGCGTATTCAAGTTCCAAATGACGCAGTGATGGATATTGTCATGAAAGCAGAGTTAGAGCTTAAAAATGTCTCGATGCTTGATCTGTTTGATTCACCGGAGATTGTAATCAATGACTGATAGTACGAACCCGACCAAATACAACTTCCCTTACAGAACGAACTACGAAGCTTACTTGATCGCTACGTGGCTGATTGCCGCAATGGTTCTATTTTGTCTGCCTTATGTTTTTGAAGTACCCAAGCAAACGTATTGGTATGCGGCACTTGCTTGTATTGTCATTGGTGTTGTCACCGGTCATAAAGCTTTCGAAATTCATATTAGAAAGAAAAGACTAAAAGGGTATCCATTGGAGTTTATAGATCCAAGTAGCACTAAAACACTGAAGATGTTTGGTATAGATGGAGAGGTGATCGAGCGTGTCCAACGAAACAGTAAAAAATAGCTTATTCCTGGGGTGGGGATCTTCTGTAGGTTACAACGAGGCTCAATTAATCTACGACATTACCAAACGTGAAATGGATGACATCATTGGTAAGCAAAATGTCACGGAAGGAAGTGGATATATACATGGTATCTTGGAAAAAGAAGAAGATATCCGATTTATGTTCAAGTGGGCTGATTTACACACTCTTATCACGGGAGCTTCTGGCTCTGGTAAAACCCGCTTCTTCGATCTTGTCCTTACTCAGCTTATCTTGAGGAAAGAATGCTGTATTTTTCTAGATCCGAAGGGTGATAAGGACATTAGAGCTATTGCTGAACGAACATGTGCAGCGATGGGGGAGCCTGATAGATACCTCATGTGGCATCCTGCCTATCCAAGAGACACAATTAGGCTTAACCCTCTAAAGAATTTTTCTCGTTCTTCTGAGTTGGCTGCAAGGGTAACAGCACTTATACCGGAAGATGGAGACTCATTCTATCGAGATATTGCCAACACCGTATTGCAGTATTTGAACGACGCCATGCACTTAATTAACGAACAAGTTACGCTCACGGCAATTCGTTACTACTACGAACACTTTGGCTTACTTATTGAAAAGGCGGTAGTTGCGTGGTGTGAAGCTAATCGAGTCGATTGGAAAGATAAGCTTTACTCGAAATTGGAATCGTCAACGAACGAAGAAGTGAGAGCGTTACTTTGTGTTGATTACTACCGAAACAGAGTTGCTTCCAAGTTCACAAATGCAACCATTGAATCAATGGCGAGTATGTACATCGACAAGCGAAGAACGTTGGAGCAATCAACGGGCAACCTGTTGGCTAACCTTTCTAAAGTCACTAATGGTGAGCTGGCAGAAATGCTATCTCCAACCAACCTAGATGATTCTCGCGGAGTATTCGACATGAAAAATATCATCGCTGACAACAAGGTGCTGATCATTGGTACGGATTCACTTTCGGATAGATTGGTTTCGAGCGCAATAGGGAAAATGATTCTTGCTGATGCGGCTGCTGTAGCTTCGGATCGCTACAACTACGGTGATGAAGATGACAAAGTCATTAATCTATTTGTAGATGAAGCGAGTGAAATGCTGTGTGAACCGTTAATACAAATGGTCAACAAAGCTCGTGGCGCAAGGTTCCGTTTATGGATAGCGACACAGACTGTCTCTGATTTTGAAGCTGAATTGGGTAGTAAGGCAAAGGCTGATCAAATAATTGCATCAACGAATAATTTCATAAGCTTTCGATGTGCTGACGTTCCTACTCAAGAGCGAGTCTTAGCACAGGTTCCAAAAACAAGAGTTCGATATGTGATGCGAACACAGGGCTTTAATGCTTCCAACGATGAGTTGGATGGGTTAGGAGCGAACATTGGTGAGCGTTTAATGGAAGAAGAAGCTGACATGTTTCCAATGCAACTAATGGGACAGCTCCCTAACTTGGAGTATGTTGCCTCGTTTGTTGGGGGGAACCTCAAAAAAGGTCGTGTACCTATTCTAGCGAAACCAAGGAAGTAATATGGCAAAGGACAAGAAAGATACAGGGCTTATTATTACGCTAATTTTTACTCTGGTAATGCCGATATTATTAATTGCGACACTCTTTTTACCTTCTGTTGTTGAGTCCAGTATGCAGCAAGAGTTGGAAAATATGTCTCTTTTTGTCGGTACTGATGAGGCAATTGAAATTTATGAATCTGTGTCATATCTGTCGGACTCGCTACTAGTGGATTCGGGCTTTATACAATGGTGCCGAGAAGTGCTGCTGCCAGTCGAGTATTTGAAAGGACAAGATATCAATGACAGGCTGTTCTTCAATACTGGATTTTGGAAAAGTGTAGATCAGGCTATTTGGGGCTTGGCGCTCAACTTGGATTTCGTTCTACTCAGACTGTGGGGGTTGAAAATCTGGATCGCGGCAATGATTGTCTTTACCGTTGCATCAATGATGAGTGGATATTGGATACGAGAGATTAAGAAGCATGGCTTTGAATACTCATCACCAATGAGGCATGGCATTAGTAGGCGAGTTCTGTACTCATTACCGCTGGTTGCACTGTTCTACATTACAGTTCCCCTGGCACTTCCAGTTTATTTTGTACCGATAGCTTGCGCTGTCTACTCAATGTCGGTCATGACAATTGTAGCGAACACAATCAAGCGAGTGTAGCAGTAGTTAATTAAGGGGTCGGAGAGTGTAAGTTTGATGCCTCCGATCCCCTGTTTTCCCTATGCTTTATTCAATATTCAACTCTTAGTCTATTCTTGATCTGTAGAGTACCGCTTTTCGAAGTGTAGATGGCGTGGAAATGAAGTGACTAGCTCTACTCACTCCACACATGAGGGGCATACTCTTACAATGTGCAATTCCGCCGAATAGGCGGCGTGTGGCTTCATGGCTTAGTTGCTTGCAGCGCTAGGAGTCACATTATGTGATCTGTCAGAACCTCCGCCGAATAGGCGGCTAAACCACTGCCGAATAGGTAGCTGACAATAGTAAAACACGATCACATGTTCCAACTACTGCCGAATAGGCAGAGAAACAGTAGAAGCCCGTCTATTATTGGCGGGCTTTCTATATCTAAATCTACTTTTTCGCTTTCCCATAAAGCTAACAACACCAATATCCTGATCACTGATTTCTTTCCTTATTGCTGTTAGCGTGTGTGTTTAATCTATTCAGAGGCAAAAATACATGAGTTGTCGGTGGACAACAAAGATCGAAACTCTGACGATAAAGTTCGCCACTTTTACATTAAAGATTGAAACTTTATAAGGAGCAGTGCTTACAGGATAAGCACTGCTCCTTATAAAGGATATTTGGACAAAAGCTGTTTAGAGTTTTTACTTAAATTAGCAAAATGCGGATAACTTTAAGTATGGACACTCTACAAACCAAACGTTCTAGCTTTGAACAATAAAGATTACTGAAAAGTTATTAACGCTTCACAACCCGAAGTAGAGCGGTTACGAATTGAGAAGCGCCAATGATATCTACGACATAAATCTTCAACGATAAGTAATCCTAACCCATGCCCATCTTGGTTAGGTGCATCATTTAGACCCGAACCGTTATCCCGAATAGCTAATGAGTCTTCGGATACTTCTAGGGTTACTGTTCCCTCTGGTGTTGCGGCAATTGCGTTCCTCAATAAGTTTCCTACCACCATGTTGAGCACGGCTGGCGCTGCTTTGATCGATGGGCTTTGGAGAAAAGTCAGTTCAACATCAATATTTTTATCTTTTGCCTGAGTACCGTTGAGTTCAATGATGTTCTCAAATTCGTCTTTACTTACCTTCCTTTCAACTGTTTCATCTTCACTGCGTTCATAGCGCACAAGTCCTAACAATGCATCAACCATAGTGGTCATCTGTAACGTAGCTTCATTGATACGAACGACCTGTCTCTTTTGAAATTCGTCAGACACTTTTCGTTCTAACAATTTACTTGCGCCTTTCACAATGGTTAACGGTGTTCTCAATTCATGGCTAGCATAACGTGCAAACGCTTGTTCACGTTTTAACAAGCTATGAATATCATGACGATATTGATTGAGCTGATCCGCCAAGATCTGAAATTCACTGGCACCACCTTTTGGAATATCAAACACATGAGCGCTATTACCGCTTTGTTCAGTTAATTGCTCTATCAAATGATTAATGGGAGTTATAAGGCGTCGTGTTAAACGATTCAACAATAGTGCAAAGACAAGCAGCAACCCAGCAATACTAGTGATCACTATAAGACTGGCATACACTGTTTCATATTTACCAAATTCAATTTGATTGATATCAGATAACAATATGACGGGTTTTCTCTCTCCATTATTCGTGTAATATCCAAAGTAAAGCATGAGTGATTCAGTTCCATATCCGACTTCACCAACATAAGAATCTCGATCTTTAAAGTACTTATGATATTTTTGAGGGAGCAAGCTGATATCGTTATACGCATGAGTGAGAACATCTATGGAAATTTCACCATCTTCTCCATCAATAAATCGCTGTATTGCTTCATTCTTATCTATTTCTATACGACGTTCCCCAACTTTATCTTCAGACCAATGTAAGGCTGCAAAAAAAATCATATAGCTGACTAAACCCATCACGAGGGCGACAATCGTAAAAAAGATCGCTAACTGGCTTGTTAAAGTACGAGTGCTGGCAAAGTTAGTTTTTTTCATTATACGCTCTCCAATCGAAAACCGACCTTGGGAACCGTAATCAACATGGATGAAGCAAATGGCTTATCTAATTGAACTCGCAACTGATAGATATGACTGCGTAATATGTCGCTATTAGGTTCATTTCCTTGCCAAAGCATATTGATAATTTCATTGCGAGTGACAATGTCAGGAGCACGTTGACAAAGTAGCTCTAAAATTGAATACGTTGTGGGGTTCAACAAAAGCTTAATGCCGTCACGATAAGCTTGATGTGTTTTTTGATCTATCCGTAAACTACCAAACTCCAAGGATGTATCGGCTACGGTTCGCCTGTAGCGTTTTATCAATGCACTTAAACGTGCTTCTAAAATCTCAAGGTCAAAAGGCTTAGTTAAGTAATCATCAGCCCCATAATTGAAGCCATTTAACATATCATTCCGGCTGTCCAATGCGGTTAACATCAGCACTGGAGTTTCATTCCCAGCCTCTCTGAGCTTCTCACAGACCGTTAAACCGTCCATACGCGGAAGCATCAGATCTAGGATAATGGCATCAAATTCTGTTTCTAAGGCGAGTTTAAGACCGAGTTCTCCATTGTCGGCATAATCAAGTTCAACCTCTTCGCTTTCAAAGTAGTCAAACAAGATCCCTGCAACTTCTCTATTGTCTTCTACTATTAACACTTTTTTCATATCAACTCTTTCTTTAATCTTATGCATATTGGATGGATATATGCTTAGTTCTCAGTGATCTTGATAGGCCTAAAATACTCGCGCAGATCATCATTACACGCATAGAGATGATGTATAGACAGGAATGGTCTTTTCAAACAATTTGACCCGAAGCTTTTATTCGGGTCATAAACGAATCACTATTTCAAAGGCCTTTACATTCACTATTATTTATCAACATGAGAATACCCCCTTTTTGATAAACCATACTACCAAAATTAACATAGGCATAAGCTTCCTTGGTCAGGGCTTGATTAAGCTGAGTCTCAATAAGATTTACCATCAACCAAGAAAGTTTCTGGTGTTTTATCAGGTTGGAAAATGACCACTTTGCCATTTTTAATGTACGCAAAGTTCTTATCATATTGCAGCAGAGTTGGGGCAAGATCAATCTGGCTTGCTAGCCTAGCATCTTCTCTATGACCCACATCGTTGCCAAAAATAACAGCAGGGATATGGAAGTGAGCAACGGGGACTAAACTCGCACTAGACACACGGGAGTCATGATCAGCTACGACCACGAATATCGTGTCTTTCCAGTATTCCGATTGTTTTGCCTTTTCAATAAATTGTCCCAAAGCATAATCAGAATATTTAGCGACATTATTACGAGTTTGTTTCTGACTGTCGTACTGTGCAATTTTTCCATCTGGATAATCGTACGGAGAGTGGGTCGACGAAGTAAAGACAAGGCTAAAGAATGGCTTACTTTGTTTATGCAGCTCGGCGAACTCGTTATCCGCTTGGTCATACAAATCTTCGTCAGATGCGCACCAAGAACCATTAAAGTCGATTTTTTCGAAGTCACCGCCTTGAACAATATCTTGAAAACCATTGCCTAAAAAGAATGTCTTCATATTATCGAAATGAGCTTCGAAAAGACTTCTTTTGGGTATACCAGATAATCGATAAACAACCGGTTTGGACGCAAGTCATACTCAAGAATGAACGTGGGAGTAATCAGTTCAAAGAACAAAAACAACATGCTGCCACCCACTAAGTAAATTTTTAGAGGTAGGCGAAGGTAGTGAGTCGCTTTTAGCAATGTTGCCAGCATTATCAGCAACAATGCTGGTACTAGCAAATAACACACTGCCGAAATATCAATGCGAAAACCACCGAGAAAAATTTGGCCATAGTCAACAGAGGCAAACGCACGCTCACTCTGCCATAACGAAAGCATCAATCGCGAAGCACTCAATAATATTAAATCAATCAAAGCAAAGCACAGCACTGGCAGTAAAGTGCTCATTTTTACTCTTGAATCGTCATTGCTCTGCGTTGAAATTAGCGCAACCATAGAACCGTTCCCCAAATAGCCAGAGAACAAATCATGCTCAATAGTACTAGAGCGGAGCCGATATTCTTAGCTACGCCAGATAACGTGTGATACTCCAATCCTACTCGGTCAACCACAGCCTCAATTGCGGTATTCACCATTTCGGCAAACAGCACTGACACCATGCCCAACATAACTAATAAGGTATGCATAGCCGGTAAATCCAGCCAAAATGCAAAAGCGGATAGCGGTACAAAAAGCATTAGTTCTTGTTGGAAGGCAGCTTCGTTTTTACAAAGCCATTTGAAGCCGTTATAGCTATGGACAAAGGTATACATAATACGATGAATACCTTCACGTTTAATGATGATTTCTTGTTGCATGTTTACGGTACGCTATAAAATGGTTATGAATCTAAGCGGCAGCTGTATGTGATGTCCAGTTCTGAATCTTGAACTTCTGTGTGAACACCATACACCCCAAGCAAGCTATGAAATAAGTTATCGTGTGATAATGTGTGTTTCTGTGCTTTTTCTTTAAGACATTGAGTACTTAGCCCTTTTTGCTGAGCATACTCTTCTGGCATCCACATTAACCAAGGCACTTGTGTTTGCTCCTTCGGTGCTATCGCATAAGGAGTACCGTGCAAATACAGCCCACCTTCACCCAGTGATTCACCATGATCAGAGATATAGGTCATCATGACGTTATAGTCGTTCGACACGCTTTTCAGTTCATCAATCACTTGGGATAATACATAGTCGGTATACACCAGTGTATTGTCGTAAACATTAACGATTTGTTTGTCGTTACAGTTTTCAATATCACTACGATTACATGCAGGTTGGAACGGTGCTTGAGCATCAGGGTAACGCTGCCAGTAAGTCGGGCCATGGCTACCTATCGTATGCAAAACCAACAACTTGTTACGAGAGCCATCATCGATAAACTGTTTGGCATCTTTAAGCATGGCAACATCAAAACAAGTAGAACCGTTACAATCGTCATTTTTTAGCGATGCATCGATAGAAATGTAAGTTAGATTTTTAGCAACACCTTTATCACCACCATCATTATCTATCCACATAACATCAACGCCTGCGTGTTGAAATACGTTGAGTACATTATCCTGAGCCACAGCGCGGGGTTTACTGTAAGAATTTCGAGTCATATTGGAGAACATGCACGGAACCGATAACGCTGTGTAAGTACCACATGAAGACACATCCTGAAAGGCAATTAAACCCAAGCCTTTCGTGTACGGATTGGTGTCTCGATTATATCCGTTGTAAGCAAAGTTCATAGCACGTGCGGTTTCACCTAAAACGACGACCATCAAGGTTGGCTTGCCATTTTCAACGTCAGGCACTTTCGCGTCCGTCCCCAGCGTTTGGTAAGCCAACTTCGTTTCGAAATAGGTTTTCTTCAGATATTTAGCACCATTGAAAATATGTGCAGGGTTAATCATCTTGTTCAAATAGCTATTATTGCGACCTACGGACGCATAATCCTTATAGCAAGTCTCTGCGACAAAACCGACACCTACTACCGCCACTAATACAATACCTATACGAGCGATAAGAGCATGCTTCCAAGTGCGATACGGCTTAATGCGCACAGCAGCTATAAAAATGCAGGGTAAAACACCAAAAGCAAACAGATAGAAGACAGTCTTAAAGTTAAGATAGAACAAAATTTCTGAAGAATTAGTCTCAAACACGCTTTCCATCATTGTTGAATCAAACATGGTTTGGAAATTTACCGCTGCATACAAAGCGCCAGCAGAGGTCAGAACCACAAAGCATATAAATGGCTTAAACACATAGGGCCAAGCAAAAGCCGAAAATATAATGACAAACGCACAAGTAAGTAATATCGGGGCGGTATAAGGGAAGATAGGATTGGAAACGTCCGAACTCAAATTAAAGATAGTTTTCAGTACGGGATAATTCATCACAGTTCCGAAGTATAACGCACATAAAAGAATGAGCGTTGTCATATGCATCGAAATACGATGATTAGATAACTGCTTTATTGTCGTCATCAATTGTCAACCTAGTAATATTTTTATGAATATAGAAATTTACTGACTTCAGAACCAGTGAATAAAATGGAATAGACTTCCACATTTCTGAGATAGGGTTAGTATTGCAATTGATGTGTAAAAAAATTGTCGATAAAAACGTTTCTAGTTTGTCTTTCTGTTTCTAATTTCTATGTGAGACAAAGGACTTGTGTGAGTTTTCACTAGCATTTTGGGTATTGAAAAACTGAACATATTTATGGACATTAATTCTATGCAAAGAAACACGTCCAAAACATATGAATAAGTGACTTTGGGGAAACTGTATTCTACTGGAACAAGTTCAATATGCTATCGAGATAATCGAGTCTCAATCAACGAACTTATATGGAAAAATCATATTGACCCCGATGTAGTGGGTTCTGGCTAGTCATGAGAAAAAGTATCGAAAAGTCGTCAGTGTAATTTACCGTTGAGTATTTACTTTAAACCACAAAGGGGCATTTTTAAGTTAGAAATGGCAGCGTCCCGATGGCAGCGTCTCGAACGAACTCCACCATTTAAGTGTGCATACTTTATTACTCTCCTACAACAGGCTCTGTACTAAAGCGACAAACCTCACACAGATAATAGTGCTTCCCTTTTTGCAAGCCCTTTAAATCGACCTTTTGATACTTTTCAGATGAGCATTTTGGGCACTTACCTCTATCATTTTGTGATGTAAGTTCGTTCTCATACTTAGCAACACTTTCCAATATTCCATCTATGTCTTTTCTATATGACCTCGATGCTTTGACGCGAATCGATTTAATCTGAGCACTTTTAAAAACCGAGTCCTTAACCCTATCTCTTTTCTTCGCTGCTGCTGAATTATGACTCCTGTCATCTAGTTCAATGACACATAAAATCTCACTTGTTTGTTGATCGATAAGTACGAAATCAACATGCTTTTTCGCAATGGCATTAAACCCACCAATGTCCTTGTTATTCTTTGGTAAGCAAATATCTGCTAAATGAACTTTACACGCAACATAAACCCCATTTGGCAATCGACGTAATAGCTGCTTGAAGAAGTTCTGTTCACACTTTGTGTTTAAAGTTTTAATCGGTTTATATCCACCCCGCTTCTTTCCTCCCTTTGAGCCAATCAATACGCTTAGCACAATGAATAGAGCAATTGCTAACCAAGCATTGGAATTATTCAGTAAGTTTTCCATTGTTCCTCCGTAAAAAAAGCCCCTACGATTAGGGGCTATAGGTTTCTCGATTACTTCTATTAAGGTTTGATAAACTGGTATTGCTCACCCTGAGTGAAGAGTGAGGGAACAACAAATGAACTGTCAAAGTACTTCTTATTATTCCACGAAGTCTTAGGAAAACTTGGTACGTAAATGTAGAACCCTTCTGGTAGTTGGGCTGAATACTCTTTATAAAAATCCACTGTATCAATTGGGCTAACTTCTACAGAGTACACAAACGGAATAGGCGCAGTTATAATTGCTGTGTTGTCGTACAATCCCGAATCGCCCACAACTCCATATGTAAGGTATTGTCCCTTCTTCCCTGTAAGCGATGGTGAAATCATAGTAAGCTTGTTGCCTTTAAGTTCGCCAGGCTCACTCGAAATCACACCGAATGGAATGATCTTGTCATCAACGTCTACTGTATATACTGTTTTACTTTTATTAAACTTTACGTCACCCAACTGCACTTTTCCGTACTTCTCTAAAACGGTGCGTGAAGCATTGTCCATTCTTTCAAAAATATATTTTTCTGCGTGTGCCGGACTTGAAAAATCATTTAAAGGCAACTCGACTAATAATCTAATTTGGTTACTAGGCTCATGATCAGACTGCGCCATATTGGCAACAGAGCCACCCGCAACACTAATAATTCCTGTTAAGTCACCAGTGGCGATACTCAGCAAGCCAGTACCGAGTGATACGTTACCGCCACGATATTTACGTAAACTGGTTTCTGCCGCTTGAATGTCTTCCTCCGTAAAGTCTTTTAACGGGCTTTTTATTGTTGAACCGTACCAGTAGTCTTTCACTAGATTACTTTGCTTGGCGATGTTGTACGCTTCGCTCTGAGCGTTGTCATATGGCAAATGTGTATAGTCCTGCTTAGGTGCACTCACACACGCTGTAAGAGAAACTGCACTGACCAATATTACTAACGTTTTTAAAGACATAATTCCCTGCACCACTAATAATTTCATTACTCTTATTCTACTATCTAAGCTTGCTTTCCTAACTCCTTTTAATCACTTTCCCATCACAGAAAATGACATACTCTATTTTGTTTCTATTTACTGCCTCTTGCACCAAGTGTTCGCCCAAAACCCCTAAACTCTCTAGCCTAAACTGACAATATATTGTTCTGTTCGCACAAATATCAGACTTAAAGTAGTCTTCTAGGGTTCCTGCACAACTTGCGAACGCGACACTGTTATTACTCATTGCTCACCTATCAATTCTGTTGCTCGTTCCATGCATCTTCATAAGCATCTCTGCGAACTTCATCCACATCAATGTCGTCAAATCTATAGGTGTTTTTCTCTAATACATTCTGGCGCTCTGTCTCAGTGGTGTCACCATAGTTAAGTAGCGAACCACTACCGGTTAAACGCTCAATATCAATAACATCGTTTTGGATAAAGTTATCCGTTTCAATAAGTATTCCTACCCATTCATCTAGATTCACTTGATCCCAATCTACGTTACCAATGTCTTCTATGCTTAATCCCGAACAGTTTGGATTCTTTGCACTGCCCCAGGACAAACCCATTTGAGGTTGCTGATATATCTGCTCCATCAAAATACGGGAAAGCGGAGAGTCATAAGCACAGTATGATTTTCTTTTTTCAATACACGCCCCTAAAACTTCGGTCTTACAGTACGAGCCAAGATAATGAGCTGAAAGTAGCTCCACTTTCATAGCTAAATCTAGTTCTTCTTCTTCACAGGCGAAAACGATGTTTACGAGCAAATTGAACACTACATATGCCAAATAAGCGTAGTAGCAATACATTAGAGCTTGTCCAACAGCTGCCATTTGAGCCGAGGCTGCAACGGCACCGGTTGATGAATTTGTAGTGAAGAACATCCCCGCAACTTCAGCACCAAAGGTTTCCGTTAGAAATGTGTTCGTATAGGACATCATAGATTGAGCCATTGCATTCACTGCACCTTCACCTACCGCTTCTGTTCCTTGTTGAGCAACCACATCAGCACCAGACGTAAATGTGCTCTGTACTGCATCAAAAGCTGTACTAGCGGCTTCGCTAGTCCAATTTGAAGCGATGTCCCAAACTCCCGTATAGCCGTCCAAGCCAAACACCTGCCCTGTGAGGGAGTCCATACTCAGCATGTGTCTTGTCAAGGTGATATAATCACCAAGCGAAACGGTGACTGGCGATTCACAACAGTCCTGCATGCCACCAACCGCTTGCTTGCATTCCATTGCCTCACCTTTAAACAGTTCACATTGAACATTCGTTGTACCTTGACCGTCAGATGGTGCGCTGCTAGACATCACCCCTAACAACTGACTTTGTCCTTGTGCGAACATCGCTTGTTGATATTCAAGTGTTTGGGCTGCGTATTCAAACTTTTCACCGATGTACACATTCATTGTGTCTTGAGTAACACTATCTTCTGGCTCTGCGACTTCTTCTGCGTAAGCTTTCGGCATAAGTGCCGAAGCTAGATGAGAGAAAGGAGCCACGGCATACGCTATCAACGCCTGAGCTTCATTAGGGTTGCTTGTGTCAATGGCTGCGTTCGACTCCAACCTGGTTCGAACTTTTGCTAATGGGCTAAGGGAACCCGACATACAACGGTTCTCGTTATCACTCCATACAGGGAAGGTACTTGGACATGATTGTTCTGCCTCAATATCTAAGCGACATGTATTTGTTGGCGCATAATAGCTAGTCCCTTCGGTGTCACAACTTAATCGCGGTTGAGAGCTTGTTTTCAACTCACACTGACCTGTAATTGTGCTATATGCATATCCATCTGGACAATTAGGGGCAGATGAAATCTCTTTGTAGCAAAGCCCATCATAATATTCGTACCCAGTTTGGCACTGAGGCTCACTTTCAACAATCCTCTTACACTTATTCGCCACAGGATCATAGCTGTATCCACTCGGGCAAATAGGAGCCGCATCAATCTCTTTTTCACATTTATTAGTGGTTAAATTAAAGCCATAACCTGTTTCACAAATAGGATTGCTGTTTACTGTCTTTTCACACTGGTTGGTTTGAAGGTTGTACCCATACCCGCTTTGACACAATGGAGAAGATGTTTGGTGTTTTGTACAAAGCTGTAAATCATCGTTGTATTGGTATCCTGATTGACAGAACGGCGTTGATTCAACGGTCTTCTTACACTTATTAGATACTGGATCATAGCTGTATCCACTTGAACAAATAGGAGCCGCATCAATCTCTTTTTCACACTTATTCGTAGATAGATTGAAGCTATACCCTGTTTCACACATAGGGCTACTATTTACTGTTTTTTCACACTGGTTGGTTTGAAGGTTGTACCCGTACCCGCTTTGACATAGCGGTGTATAATACTCTGTTTTTTCACACTTTCCGGTACTAGAAACATACGAATAACCAGACTGACAGATTGGAGTAGAACCAGTGTCCTGAACACACTTATTCAGCGAGACATCGTAGGTGTAGCCTGACTTACATTGTGAACCCATTGGTGCGATTGTTTCTTTAACACATTGATCGCCTTTCTTGGTGTATCCAGTAGGACAGATAGGAGCCGTTTCAACCTCAATGTTGGTACATATCTCGTAGTTCGTGGTTACATCCTGATTGTTAACCAAACACCATGTAGTACCAGAACCACTACCATCATAGCTATTCTTTAGGGAACCTCGTGATATAAAGTTTTCGCTAGAAGGGTACGTCTGATAATTTACTGTTTGTCCACAGTGATCGTTATTACGCCTAAACTTATAACTTTCTCGCTTGTTCCCTTGCCAGAATTTATCAGAAGCCAAAGTTTCATCGGCATGCTTCCCCGTAGTAAATACACACACATCTTCCATTGTGGTATCTTCGGAATTTGGCAGTTCATCAAAATTTTCTACATAACATGAGCCGTCAAATACATAGACTGTCACCATGTCACGGTATAGGCTGAGATATGGCGTGTTGGTTACGTAGCCATTATCGTCAAAATAACAACCTTCACTAACTTCCTTACACACTCCATTTACCGGTAGCAATCCAGACTCACATACCGCACTCGTAGTTTCTGTCTTTTTACATACACTGCCATCTTGGACATAGCCGCTTGGACAAACAGCACTTGGGGCAGTAGTGCCTTTACATTTACCATCTTCTAAAATTGAACCTGAAGGGCAAGTAGCGTTGTTAACTAAAGTAATTTCACACTTGCCGTTTATTAATGTCTGTCCCGCACTACATTGAGCCGGTTGCGTCAATGTTGCAGAACAAACACCATCTTTTAGGCTTTGACCTGCCGGACATTCAGCTTGCTCTACGAGCAATCCGTTACAGCGATCATTTTCTAACGAAGAACCACTCGGACAGGTAGCATTGTTGGTCAAAGTTTGGCTACACATGCCGATTGTTGCATCAAAGCTTTGACCTGACTGACAGTTCGGCTCAGTAGTTTGAGTGATCGAACAAATATCATCTTCTAGAGTGTAACCTGCTGGACAACCTGCTGGCTGAGACAGAGTGACGGTACACACACCATTTTCAAGCTTTTGACCGCTTGGACATTCAGCTTCCTCAACAAGCAGCCCATTACAACGGTCATTCTCCAATGACGATCCCGTTGGACAAGTTGCGTTATTGACTAGTGTTTGGCTACATAACTCTTTATCGAAAACAAATGACTGACCAGAAGGACATTGCACATCATCACTTAGTGTTGCGGTACAAATATGGTTTTCTAGGCTCATTGGATCGTCACAGGTAGCTACGTCATACAGCAACCCTTCACAAACACCAGTTTCAGGATTGTAGTACTCATGAGACTTGTCGCAGTTATACGTCACCGGAACCTCAAGACGACAAACATCGTCTTCTGAACTCCAAATATCCGAACCTTGATGCAACACAAACCCACTCGGACATGTCACTATAGGAGGAACTTCACAGTATCCTGTGTTCTCATTCAACTCATGCTCATCTGATGGACAGGTATTCGGCGTAGGCTCACTGACGGTATTAGTACACACCTCATAGAACGTATCAGTACCCACATTCTTACGAGCTTCGCCACAAGTGTAGGCAGTACCGTTTTTTATGAGCGTTGTACAAGTCAGAACGCTAGGTTCGTTTGCAACAACCATGTTGTTGAGTAGGACTTGGATACCATCACGGCGGCTAACAGCAAAGAAGTCGTTATCTGAATAAGTACATGCTGTTTGAGTAAGACATTTACCGGAGGTTTTATCGTACACCGAACCTGCGGGACAACTAGGAATCGGCTCATATCTATCCGGTGGATTAACTGGATCAAATGGTCGCTCCGGTATACCTTCGCAAGTCATGTCTGCTTGCGCATAGCGAAGCATTTCAAGATAGGCGTTAACCTCACCAAAATCATTGTTCGCCAAATCACGGTCAGGGCTATAACAAGATTCACCAATACATTGGATCTGACCGTCACAGCGCAAAACTTCTTCTTCGTGTGTCGTACCCGTTGAAGCATCGAAACCACAATCGTAAGTATCTTGCTGAACATAACATTCACCGCTGGCACCTTCGGCTCCTTCAACACACTCTGTTTTGATATAACTACATGTAGAATCATTTTCATACTGAGCACATTGGTTGTTTTCGACGGTATCGTTATCAAAGCATGTTTCTACACCTTCGATATTGGTTGTGCAGATTTGCCCCTCGTTAAAACCACAGTTGCTCTCGATATCAATACGCTGACAAAATGGGCTAATGCCCAAGTCAGATAGTGGGTTGTCGTCAAAGTTTTCTTCACACACTCGTATACCGTTAATAACGGCACATCCGTTTTCATCAACGGAGGCTGGCATGTTCGCACACGTAAATGAAGCTTCACAAAAGCCATCATCTGATTGCTTCTTTATCGCGTAGGCTTTATCGATCAGCTCTTGGTCTGACCAACTTTCTGCATACACCAAATCACTAGCATCGTAGTTGATCGTAATTTTGGCATACCCTTCCCCTTCACCAGACACGGACGTTCTATTCTTAAATGTCAGGATTCCTTTCTCTGGTGTACTACGAAAGGAGTTCAGGACGTTAATGTTTGGTCTTTTTACCCAACTATTACTTAGCTCACATCGTCCATCAGTTTCAGGCGGGAACTGATCGGGATATGGTCCGTTATAAACCTTTTCACCATTAAGATGAATTTGAAACCAGTCATCGAACTTTGCGTAGTCAACGATTGCAGATTGAATGGCTTGAGGCTGGATTACCTCAACCTGCATTTGTTGTTCATAGATAGTACAATTTCCAGACCAATAGTTGTTACCAATAGTACCTAGCCATAGTGTCGTACAGCCATCACCACAAGAAGCAATGTTCGTTGCACCTGAATGATGCTTAATCACCCCTACTTCATACTCATGAAAAATGCTGTAGTTATCTTCAATTGCTGGTAGTCGTTCACATGTTTTATACACAGGAACATGGTAGGACTTCCCATTGGACACTAACTCTTTATCAATAGTGCAATTAGCAAAGTCTTGAGCAATTTCTTCTAAGTTATTGAACACATCGTCTGTAGCTGCCCAAATAGGATCATTAGCTAAGTCTGGTTTTTGGTTTGAGATTGATTTCTTTAGAATGTGGTAAGCGCGTTCGCCAGATGTTTCAGCCGTGGCTAGAGTTTTTTCCTCATACTTTTTTTGTGCTGCTTGTCCCTGCATGATGGTCTGAGCATCAGACCCATACACATCTACCCCTGCTGGTAGGTAGTCGTTATCACGTTGCCCCGTTATTTGCTTCTGGCTCATGTACACTTGCCCATCGACCAGAAGATTACCTTCAGCATCATAGGTAGGGTTTGCTCGTTGATTGAGCATAGATTGAGCAAATGAGTTCGCATTAACTACCGCCTGATCAAACTCCTGCTGAGCATATGCCATGCGTAGCGGCAATAGAGTGGTTGTAATCATCACCACATAGCTAATTAGTTGCCCTACAAACCCATCAAACCTATTTCTTAACATCAAGCAAACCCTATTTTTTCGTCTATTTATGTTGCTTAGGCGGTATGAGCAACAGGCTCATCTTCACCGTCTTCAGTCTTTTCCATCTCCGCTGATTGCACAGCTTTTGTGGTATCCAAGACTTCTTTTGCGATCTCATGGGTAACGCCAATCTTCTCAACAGATTCAATGACCTCTTTTTCTTTACCCGCAGATTTGGCTAAACGCATCGCGGTTTGAGATGCATTGATCACATAGCGAGAAACGTTACGCATATGACTCTGAAGTGCCTTTTGTCGGTCTTTACGTTCACTTGAAGGAATGTGTCCGTTTAACCATGCCTGTTCAATCAAGCTAGTTAAAATGTCGAACTTTTTGATGAGCTGAATGTACTGACCGCACAGTGGCGAGAAGATTAGGTATTCTTCAGAAAACTCTTGTGTCCAAACGATATCGACCATCCCACTGTCTTCAACAATGTTGTTGTAGTGGTTAATTTTCTTGTTGAAGAACTTCATTTTTTCATCGAACAAATCAGCCACTTTTTGGTTAGCAGCTTCGCTAGTCGCTTCATCGCTGATGTAAAACAGGATCACATCAAGTGCATAGATAGCACTCAGCGTTTTATTCATGTACGTTTCAACAGCATTGATAGCTGATTCGGATTTCACACTTAGCATCTTCTTTATTGCAGGGCGTGAATACGCGCGTTTTTCGTTAGTAGCCATATCTATTTCTCCGTTGATTGACTTGAATTGTTTTCTATTTGGAGCTGCTTCATCCCGTCAATGATCGTGAATGGCTGACCACACTTAATTGTTGAGGTGCACCCAACCAAGCTGACCAATATCATCGCGTTTATAAGCCACACTTTACTCATGTGTCATGTTCTCCAAGTTCTCTTTAACCAGGGCAATGTACTCTTGCCTTGCTGCTTCCTTCTCAGGTGTGTTCTCCCAACCTGCGTTGTAAGCTCCCACCGCTTTCCATCCATCCGATGTAATTTCAAAGTTACCGGCTAATATCCACGCCGAAACCAGCGTGTTTTCGCATGGATCATTCAGCAAGCTTTCTCTCGTGATCCCGTATTTTTTTAGTTTGGGAAACCACCACGAATTGATTTGACATAGACCGTAATCGACAGTCCCGTTAGAGTTTTTTCCATTGATGGTATTGGCTCTCATGCTCGATTCTGTAAAGCAAACCGCTTTTAGCAAAGGAACGCTTACATCAAAACGCCTACCCGCTTCATCAAAGCAGAAAGACCACGCTGAAAAAGAAATCGTGCAACAAGCAACCAAAGCACTTCTAAGTAACATTGTTCGCACCTCACATTAGTAGTAGGTGGTGCAGCAATCGTTGTATCGCCACAGCATGTAAATCGCATCTTCTTGGGATGGTATGTTTCGCCATTCGCCCCACTGCAATGATGGTTCGCCTATCTCGTGCGCCTCGTTCCTTTCTGCTACGGGATACATCATGTTCATTTTGTATTGTGATTTTGGAATAGTTGGAAAAAGGGGAGCATCACACAGGGCATCATCACCAGTGGTTTTTCTCGCTAGTAGTCTTCGGTGTAGAGCTGCAACTGAGCGCGTTGCTAACAAGCTTGTTTTTGTGGCAATAGAACTTTTAGTCGATACAAAGCCAGAAAGCGGATAGATACCACCCCATGCCCCTGCGCACCAAAACAGCTCATCCATTGACTTACCAACAGCAGCAGCAGCCCCATCAGCAAGACATGACGCTAACGCGATAGGATTACCAAACAGCGCAGCTTCAGGATTAGCAAATGCCGCCAATTCAGCATCATTCCATGTTGGATCGAGTTCGCTAACATAAAGTAAATCCATAGACATGAACCCATCACCACAACGGTTAGCGACAACCATTTCAAGCATTAATAGCAAGGGATAAGCAAAGTAGTGATAGTGCCAAAAAGCGTTCTGAGCGCCTTGACCACCCTCTTGCTCATTTTGTCCAGTAGATCCCCTCATGCGTCCATTAGTCATACCCATTTCAGCACCACCTAATGACATCATGCAGTCGGGTTCACGTACCAGCTCAATGAGCCTAGCCGGTTCATACATTGATTGTGTAAATCCTGGTACTGCTATCCCCAAGTCATCTTCACATGCGCAGAATGCTTTTTTTGTAGCGTCACTAGGCGCACCATTTCCACTTGGACTAAGGTTGACTCCTGCTAATCGGATTGGATACATGGCATTCCACGGAACGTCAGTAAACATAGATCCATCTAATACCCCACCATCACGACATTCACCGAGTTGTGCTACATCGTCTGCTAATGTCATTTCACTAAACGTGATTGCTCCTAGAGCAACAGCTAACGCTACTTTCTTGAGCATGTAAAAAGTCTCAGTCTTCCATTTTGGTTTCACTGATAACAAAGACTTTTCTTTGATGATCAGCAGTTACGATGCTTGGTACGACTTGCAAATCAAACGCTGTGACTAGCTCTGGTTTTAGCTGATACACAGATGCATTGAGTTGTCTTTCTACCGACTTAACAGCATCCCATTTAAGGCTTCTATCAAAACGTGTTGCGATAAATTTGGTTCGTAGCGGTGATTCCGGTAATGACTGAACAAATTCCATTTGCTTACGGTCAGTTGGATCGAACACGACTAGTCGTTGAGTAAATGGGAGGGTATTCAGGCGATTAATTCTCTCTCCTGCGAACGCAATAACATCACCGTTCGGAGTGACAATATCTTCACGGACAACTACTTCCGGCACAAAGCTGCGTACTAGTGTTTCAGTAGCGTTCGGTAATGCAGTAAACGCTACGTTATCCCAAAACCTATCCTTTGCATCAGCAATCAACGCTTCCTTATCGAGCAACGCTGCACGTTCTTTTAGAACCTCAGTTAGATCTCTTTCAGATATCTTAACCATGCTCCCAAAATTTCCTAAATCACCTCGTTTTCCCTTTTCAAACTCAGTTTTTAGGTAGTTAGGGTTAACCAACCCAGCAGCAGAGAGAACAACCGAGTCTCCTTTGTACATAAGGATTTGAGGTGCATATTCAGCGTTAATATTTTGGAATGGTCGCGGATCTAGATTCACGTTAGGAACTTCAGGGAGGTCTTTAATAAGCCCAATAATTCGCTTACCAACATCGGTAATTGTCTTTTCTGTTGGCAAGATACCTCTTACAACAAAAGACACATCGTTGCGGTGAGACAACGATTTGAATAAGTGTTTAAGCTCACGTTTGCCCATAGCATCACTAACTAAAATCACATAGTGGATATCGGTTTGAGGCTCAACACTATCTTGATGTTCGGTTGCCACTTTAGTTGAAAAGGTTGCCGAGTGTATTGCTTCATTTTTGCGCAGCAATTTGTTCATGTACTCATCACCCAAAGCGTTCTGTCCTTGGGTTAATGCAGTTTGTTTGGACTGAACAATGCTATCAGGCATGCTCGAATATTCGGCACTGCTATCAGCGAATGCGGTGCCGGACAACAAAATAAGGCTCAAGAGTGTTTGCTTAGCAGCTACCATAACGGAATCGCCTCACCAACGATTTCATTGATATCTGCCGTTCCCCAATAGCGGGAGTCAAAGCTACGCTCAGCCGGTGCAGTGAAAAACACTTCGTTATTTTTAACGTGGTAGCTCTTATATAGAGCTTCCTGATCCACACCAAGCTTATCTATCAATGGGTAGTCATCAGTAATGCGCTCATTATTAATGAAAACTCCTTTCGCATTCTGAATAACCTCATCACCTGGCAACCCTACTGCATATTTCGTTATAAGCATGTTGTCCTGATAGAACGGTGTCATACCCTTTGCTTTAAACGTATAGATTTTTCCATGCTCAATTTGACCGTAGTTTCTCTTTAGTAAATACACGGAAAACTCAGGGATACATCTCTCACTAGCGTCCTTACCATCAACCACCAACAAATAGTGCTTAGTTAGTGTTGTAACTGCTAGGTGGAACGTAAAAATCATAGCAATTGCAACCCAAACCATTTTTATCGGGAAACTCAATGGATGAGCACGTTTAGTCTCTGTTCCTGTCATCACACCCTCACTACTCATTGACCACCCCATCATCTTCTACCAAGTGAAGCGTTGGTTTACTCTTACTCGGCATCTCAAGGACTTGTGCATCCATCATGGAAATAGTTTGAGTCACAGGCTCATCTAGAAATTCAGGGCGTTCTACAGGAAAGCGGATCATCTGCCTATCCTGTGCGACCTGCTTCATGGCTTGTGATAGTGGAATGTTATTTTTGGTGTACGATTCAATCGCTTGGTTATCTTGCGCTCGTGTTGAGTACATCATGATACGAACCGGATCTACAATAAGCCTTCCGATACCCATGCCAGCATTGGTATTGAAGAAAATTTCTGAGTAATGCCCAATTTCAGTAGTTACCTTCTTCAACAACTGATAGCCAGCCGGTGGCAATGCCATCAAATCGTCTTTTTTAGCATTAGCAATGGTTGAATCTTTTTGCTTCAGGATAAAGGTGTTTGCAGCGTTCTCGGCAATCGCTTTACCTGATGATGATTTTTGCAAGTCCATAATTGACTGTGTAACGACAATGCCGCACCCGCCATACTTACGGAAGCGTCGAAAACCTTTTTCAACGAATGCTTCAACAGCTTTCGAGTTACCAAGCAAGTCCCAAGCTTCGTCAATGATCACCAAACGTTTTACGTCACGGTCTTCTTTGAACTCGTGGTACATCGAGTGCGAGATTTGAACCATCAATAGGAAAAGAACGACCGCTTGAAGGCGAGGACGCTCACTCAAACCATCCAATTCGAGCACGTTGAAGTTCCCATTGAACTCTACGTTGTGTGGTTTATCAAAATACTTACCAAACTGCCCATCAGAACAAAACGCACTTAGCTGTTTGCCCATGTCACGAACACGAATATCCTCGTCTTCTAAGCATTTAGCGCGAATATCGTCAATCTTGGCTGACTGACGTTTCTCATTCCAAACCTGAGTTAAGATTCGCTCCATTTCGGAAGACTGTAGATCGGTCGGAGACTCTTTCGTGAATGCCATAGCAATCAAACAACCAGACAGCATTTCCAAAGAATCGAGAAATGCTTCAGGATCGGAGTCATCGATCATTGTGAAAGGGTTAAGGCTTAGGTCTGAGCCAGAGTCAAATGCAGTAAAACTCCCTCCAAGGCTACTTGAAAGTTTCTTGTAGGATTCACCTGCATCAATCGTCCAAACCTTATTACCTGTATTGAGGTAGGAGCGAATAATTTCGTTAGTTAGAAATGACTTACCAGCTCCCGACTCTGCAAAAATCACACAGTTAAAGTTAGTTTTTGAATCATAGAGGTCAATATTCATCAACTGCCCTGTTCGACTCACAAACTGTAACATTGGGGTTCCAGTACCTTTCCACTCAGCAAAGAGAGGAAGTATCGGTAGTGCATGGTTAGAAGCCATCGTGAAGTAGCGACGAGAGTGTGCTACAGCATGGTTACAAGCCCCGAACGGCATCAATTGGATGAATGACGGTACAGAGAATGAATCCTCTGACACCATCGTTACCCCTGATTGCTTCATGTAAGACTGTAAACCAGTGATACCGGCTTCAGCATCTTCTTCAGTTCGACCAAAGACAGCAGCCGAAAGCGTCACTTTGATCGCTTTACCCTTGTCCTGTAAAGATAATGAAAGTTCTTCTAAGTCAGCTTTCATATCCTTGATTTTCGGGGCAAAGTTAGTCAGTGAACTGAACGACTGTTTGATGTAATGACTTTTCTTAGTCTCTACTTGTCCTTTCTCTTTTGCATGGTCAGCGTAATGAATATTCACGGTGATCATGAAATTCTGGTTTACACAGCCTTGTCCATCGAATGGATCACCAAACCACTTAAATGCTTGACCGGTATAAGCTTTACGGGGAAAACGACGAACCGTGAGCATTTTCACAAATGTTGGGTTCTTTTTAGTACCAAGTACAACCCCATCCTGTGTTTTGAACACGCCAGTATTATATTGAACAAACTGTTCATTAAGCGTACTAAACTCATCAACAGGTAGTTGTTGCGTAGTTCGCCACTCAGCGTCTTCCTGCCAGTTCATGACCGTATTCATAATATTGACCAGCATTACGCTGTTCATTCGTCGTGGTGCAAGCTGCGCTTTAATCAAACGCTGTTCCATCGTTCTCTGAATGGACTGAATCTCCTGAATTTCTTCGGGATTCACATCCAATGACTCTACAGGCAGTTTGAATGTCACAAGAAGCTGGAAATTACGGACTTTCGTATTCTGAACAACCTCTGCCGAATCGCGTGTCGCTGACCATAGATAGCCTAACGCATTGTCATGAACCTCTCGATGCAAAGCCTCTCGGCAAGAACTTCTCAGATAGTCAGAGCCTTTAAGGAACTCCCTAACATCAGGGCTAGCCCACAAAGAAAAGCTAAGCAAAGATTTAGTAGGGTACGGATCTTGAGATAGTAACAATTCGATTGTTGATAGCATTTGTGTGTCCCAACCACTAGTTGGCTGACAAACGAAGCTGAACGCCAGCATATTGTCATCGCACAAAAACAGGTCTGTATCAGCATCAAACGCTAGAGGTCGAAATAAACGACTTGCTTCATTCTCATTAAACTTATAATCAAACATCGTTTATCTCCCTATTTAGTATTCTTTCGTAACCAGCCCAATAACTCGGTAGGCATTCCCACATGGAAAACGTCATTTGGGGCAATAAGCGTTGGTGACTCTTTGATATGTAGAAACTGTGTTAAGCCAAAGCTATTCATTACTTGCACTTCCCTACATTTGCGTTTGCCATAAGCAAACTGCTTATCAACAACCTTTTCTATTACTTGGTCAGTTGAAAGGGTTTGTGTCTCACATGCAAAAGAGAAGAACGGCTTAATGTTCGATTGGGACATTGCGGTAAATATGTAACGAACCTGGTAGTCAGCCGCATACTTGTTTAACAAGTACATTTCGTTGGCTGAATGCTCCAAAAATGGATCAAGAAAAACCGTCAGTACCTCCGATTTTTCTGGATTCACTCTTATGTCTACAACATCGGTTGTGTTTACATTAATGGTTTGAATTGGGATCTTCTTTGCGGCGTCATGTAGCTGTGATTTGCTGTTAATCTCAGTGTTTTGCCACATATCATATAGCTGCCCTTTGATAACCCATCGAGGGTTATCGGTTAGTACTACGGACTCACTACCACCAAAGACAACAACAGATTTTGCATTGGGTAGTTTTTCGGCTTTACTCGCCTGAGTTAAGGATGCTTTTAGCTGTTCTTGAGCACCGTTGGTAGCTAAGGCAGGGGATGCAATCAAAGTTAAACAAAGAGTTGCAGGAATTAGTTTAGTGAATTTCATTACATCCCCCTAAATATTAAAGTACTGCTGAGAACATGCTGTTAATGATGTCTGGTGTGTAGTTCATACCTAGAGCAGCACCAACACCAACAGCAAATGCCATTAGGCTTTGACGCATAATACCGATGACGATACCGACAATAACGAACGCGATAGACACACCTTTACCTAGAGAACCTTCTAGCCAATCAGTCATTTGAGTCACCCATGAATCAAATGTTGTGTCCGTACCAGCAGATGCGAACGCACTGAATACCACTGCCAGAACAACTAATGACAAAGCGAACTTCATCTTCATCAAGTTATTTTCTGTAGCCGTAAAACTTACGTTGTTGTTAGTTGCGATCATTTTTTTTCTCCGTGTGGTTTAAATGATTAGTTGTTATCAAAAGTTGTTTGTAGTTTTGCTTTCTCGGTTTTTGGTACTCGATATTCCTTCACACTTCGCTGTTCTGATTTGGAAGGGTTTACCAAGGACTTTGTCACCGGTGGAGCAATTCTCGTTTTTAAATTGGGATTGACAGTGCCAAGCTCCCAACTGCGTTGTTCGATATCGGTGTACACCATCGAAGACAAATGAAGGTCATCATTTGTATCGACAAAAGGTGCAACCCAAACACGTAAGACTTTCACATCTTTTCGCAGTACATCCCCATCGAAACTGAATGATTGAGGTACGTAATTAAATTTTGCCCCATAGGTGGAAATTTCCGAAATCCCTGAAGCAACTTTTTTATTTTTTTGTTTATTTTCAATATCTTTTAGCTCATCAAGCGTAATTTGTCTTGGTTCACCATCTTCGATATAAGTCAGAGTGTCATTCGTTACCAACGTGCCATCAGTAGCCTTATAGATAGTTCTAGACGAACCACAAAGAGCGTTTTCATCGCCAGCAGAACAATTAAATTCACTCTGACCAACTGCACAGCCACCCAATAACGCCGCAGAGAGCAGCACACCAATAGCTTTTCCTAAATTCATAACCCAGTCCCATTTGTCACAATCATGTCCACTACTCGACCCGCACCGACTTCAATAACCGGATGCATCGCATCGGCTAGTTCCATGTAGTAGTCAGCGAGTCTATTCATTGCGTCTGACGCACCTTTTGCCGCACCACCTTGTAATGCATCGGTACTAAAGACATCTTGATACTGTGTTTGCCCATTCGACGTTGTGGACAAAACAGGGACAGGGTTCACATCAAACATGCTGGATAAACCGGCAGCAAACCCTGCCATCATCGAGTTGGCAAGAATCTTTGAATTACGAGTAACTAACGTTCCTTTCAGACCATTTTTGCCATCTTCGCCAACAGCAAAGCTCCTGAAGTCAGTCTCGATAACTTCCCCATTAACTTTCACACAAGTAATTGACTCCCCACGTAACATGGCACGTTCGGAACTCAAGTCACCATAGCCAGCCATTAGAGCAAAGCATTCGTTTACCTCATCAAGCACAGCAAAGTTAGGTAAGATGGCTTCCTTCTTTATGCGAACCAAAACAGGAATAGGCTCATCGGCAGCTTTAGCACTAGTCGGAGCATCAAGACCTGTAATCAAAACGCCAGTGAGAATAGAACCTCTCGGCAAATAAATTTCAGGCTCGGAGTCATATTTCTCAGGGGTAGTGTCCTCGACAATCGTAAATAGCCCTTCTGATCTAGTGTCTGTCTCAGCTACATGTCTAGGTGACACCACTGCATTGCGATCTCCCTGGTAACTTGATGACTCCCCTAAATTCGGCTCCTGTCTGCCACCATATGAAAATGAAGTACTCGATACCTTTCGTCTTTCAGGGTTCACTTTTAAATCTGGATGCTTGATCTCGCTACTTCCCTGTTCTCTTACTACATCGAGTTCATTTGAATAAGTTAATTGCTTATCTTTAAAAGCAGCTTGTTCTTGTCGCAGTTTTTCGAGTTGATCATTTAGCTGAGCTATTGTTCGTTGTGCGTTGCGAACATCATTGTTCAACTTATTTGTATTTTGAACCTTGTTTTCTAAGGCTTCATTTCTCTTGTTGAGAATTTCCACTTCCTTTTCATAGTCATCCATCTTTCGTTTCTGCTGCACCAACTTATCGTTGATAGCTTCGATACCGAACTCTCTAGAATTGCGATCAGTGATGATGTTTTCTACTTCTGGTTTAGCTCTCGGTCTAGACCTCTCAGGTTCAAGGATGGTCATGATCGCCACCGCTGCAACAAAGACACCTACTACAGCTAGGACAACGTAGACACGACCTTGCTGTGATGGAGAGAAGTATTTGTTCATGAACTTGAGCTTCATTGTGAACCTCCCAATAGAGACTGGCGTTTTCGCTCGGCTTTAGCTGGAACTTTCACTCGATGATACATAACCAAAACTTCAGACTTTTGTTTTGGCATTAGCTGATACGTTGGATAAGCAACTACCGCTACGACACCTTCTTCATAACAGAGGTTTTCTTTGAACTTTACGGGACGCGACGACTTATTTACGACTGTACCAATCGACACAACATAATCACCACCAGAGACAAACTGACCATTATAAAAATCAAAGCTCAACTCTAACTGCTGACACTTCGGCAGGTAGCTAGCGTTTACATTTTCAACTTGATAACCGGCAGGTAGATTTCCGGTAGCAATACCAGACATGATCGACACAATGGATTCAGTGCGAGGCGACGAACGCTCAAACCTTCGAGCAATCTCAGATCCTCCTTTGATTCCACCTTTCAACACAACTTCTTGTGGTGGCACTGGCATTGGCTTAAACACAACATCAATCGCTGCTGACTCATCACCCGATTCCGTTATAAATCCCCCGATATTGGTGTTGAGCTTCGTTGCCAAGTACACGACATTGCCTCGAACGCTATTCGTTATTCCTTCACTCTTATCAATCTTCAGCGAAGGTTTCTTAAATGGTGTGACTATACGGTTAGGATGACGATTCGAAATAACATACAAACCTTGCTCTTTATTTTCTGAGCTTGTCGCTTGCTGCGCCGCTGTACTGTTCGAATTGAACTTAGCCATATCCGTTGCACTTGCCAGAGATGATGCTCCACAAACTGCCAAGAGTAAGGACACTTTTTTAATCGAGGTCATCATTTATCTGCCTCCAACTTCTTACGGTTTTTTTGCTTCCATTCACTGTCATGTGGAACGTCGTCGTACACATCTATGTAATCAAAAGTAGGTGTGTAATTCTGGACATCGAAAATGAACTCATAGGTACGAACATACTTATCCGCCTTTCCTGTCATCCCCTGCATTGAACCTTTACCGGTAACAAAGGTTTTACCGTCCTCAACAAACGCACGTTCCGCTGAAAACTTCATGGTCACTTCTTCTTCAACTAGGCTAGCTATTTGGTAAGCGATAAGGTCATTAACCTTGTGATAGATTTCAGGAGAAGCGAAAGGTGCCACGGCTGACTCTACGTATGAAGCTGAAGCCGGTGTAATGTTTCCTAACATTCCTGCCAAGTAGAAACCTAAGCGTCGATGATTCGCTTCATTCATTGAACTAGACGAAATCTCTGACTCCTGACACGACTCATTTAAGTTGTTTATAACAACGGTATCTTTCTGGAAGTTCCCCCAAAGTGACACGCCGAGCATGACTACTAACCCCGCATTGGCGTAGCTTATTGCCGCACTCTGACCTCTCATTTCAGAAAAGCTTTTTTTCAAATTTTGGAAATTCATGGTTTATCCCTAAGTCGTTTGCTACGAATGCCACTCATCTACTAACGGAGGCTGCATAGAACTACGCTGTTCTACCTTCTCAAATGCAAACCCCATTTCACGGAAACGATGAATGAAGTAGCCCCTCGGCTTACCATCTCGAATCCTGATATAAGTGACCTTGGCAAAATAACCTGCCAGCAGCCCAAGCATGGGAGAGTTAATAATGATGCCCACGACTAGCCCAATAGCTACTGTTGCAATTTCATCGTACTGCCAGATTAGAAAATGGACGGGTTCATCAACTAGATCCGGCATTGAGATAGGTTTTTCATCCGACATTTAAACGCCTCGTATTTATTGCCTTTCTCATATGTTAATGATGCTTTTAAATTTCCAAAATCGACGGAGAAAGAAAGACTTCACAGTGGGCGCAATTATCTAAGGGGTAAAAAAAAGCGACAACTTAACAAAGTTAAGCTATCGCTCTATCTAAATGAATTGATTGTACGTTTTATGTATTTGGTAGATTTTAAGGTTTGGTTAAAAGAGCATAAAGGCATGAACAACTTTTTCTATGAGTGTTCATCGAAAAGGTCTAAGTCATATGCGATTTGTATAAACAAGTCCGACAAAGTGTAATCACCTTTTTCATGCTTCCAGCTAGGATCACTTAAAGTATCTATGCCTTGTGATATTCCATCTGAGATATCAGAGAAAGAGTCGCTTGCTAGCTCAAAAACCGCCTTCAGTTCCTGTCTTGAAGGAGTATATTCCAGATTGTGTGCTAACTTATTTCTCATCTTATTGATTGCATTCATTGTGGTTTGCTGTGGTTTCGTAAATATACCTACTTCGAAACACAGCCCAACAAGACCAGAGAACTTTAGCTTATCTGCGTAATTACCTAACCCTTGGTCATACTTAGCTACTGCTTTTTTCATTAATGACTCAAGCACCAAATGACCGACAACAAAGCCTGAAAGAAAGTCCGAATTTTCAATCGTATGAAATAAATAGTCATCTAACTTCAACGAACTTTCCTCTATTCAGTATCAACAACCGAAATTGGAATGCCATTGATAACATCTCCAACTTTCCACCCCGTTTTATCTAGGATTTCTTGCAGTGTACCTTCTGGAACTTCAAACCAATAACAATAAGTCATTTCGTCATGACTACCGGTATCTGCATTAAGTTCAACGTCCATTTCATCCCATTCTTCATCAGTAATCCCCAGATGTTGAGAAAGACGACTTTCTGGTTTTTTTACAAGCGATTCTTTAAAAAATCCTGTAGTACGCTCTTCTCGAACCGTTTCGTTGCAATAAGGACAATCAATAGGCTCACGACAAGCCCCACAAATCCCACCGCCTCCAACTTCGGTTACTGTAAAAAGAGCACCACAGAAAGGACATTTTTCTGCCATGAATTAACCCCACCTAATAGTTAGCTGCCAATTCTTTCACTACCTGAGTTTGACTCGCTATCTCTTTCTTAACGCTTGAAACGCTCTCTAATAAAGCCTGAGCCCTTGCGTCCCTACCCTGCTCTATACGCTCATCGTTACCTAAATAGTTTGCAGAATGCTCAAGAGCTTTGTCATATTCACGCTCACGCTCCTGCAACTCATTAATTAGCTCTGTCAACCTTTGATTGGCTTCATTAAGCTTAATAGCCTTATTACTCATGTCGCTGAACAACAAAGATTGAAACTTTTCTGTTACGCGGGGCAGATTGCTACGTGACACTA
>ERZ1673961.44-NODE-44-length-65128-cov-7.976765_pt1 | contig 65128 bp, 72 predicted proteins | sample MGYA00580189_ERZ1673961 | MGnify/ENA primary metagenome ERZ1673961 (study PRJEB41334, sample SAMN05608105) | rock metagenome | biome: terrestrial subsurface; feature: shale formation; material: shale | place: USA: Pennsylvania ... | reverse complement strand
CATACTCTTCGCCACTGGTCCCCATGCGTTCACTGTGAAGTGATTTGAAGGAATCTTCGCATGACAAGTTGCACAGTAAACATTGTCCAACTCTTCTGCGTATGACCATACTGGCTCTAGCGTATCTACGACTGGAGAATCAATCGTGCCAGTTAGAGAAACAGAGCGCCATTCGTTACCGTATACATCAGCAGCAAACTCGCCACCTTCAAGCGCTTGCTGACCTTGCTCTGTCAGTGTGGCGACAATCGCTCGTTGACCTTCACCCATGTAGAGCACTTGTTCAGCGCCTTTCATTTGGTAAGCGTTCAGTTTAACCGTGCGAGCATCACCTTCCGTACTGACAACATCTAACTTCGTTGTTGGATTAATAGTACCCAACTCACCCATATCGATGGCTGTGACTGGGTAAACCACTTCTGCTGCCGGAGAAGTTTGAGTAGTAAAGCTCATGAGTGTTTCAAACGCTTTACTGTCGAGTTCGGCCTCTGGTGCGAAGTGAGCCACACCTTTGTGACAATCAATGCAAGTTTGATTGTTTGCAATTCCGTACTCGTGCATTTTCACAGCATCACGTGATTGCTCAAACGGTTCCATCGCATCAAAGTCGTGACACGAACGACAGGTTGCAGAATCATTTTCGCGGAACTGCTCCCAAACCATTTCAGCCAATTCTTTCCGGTGCGCTTCGTATTTTTCAGGCGTATCTATTTTGCCTGTGATGAACTCGTGGTAAATATCCTTCGATGCACGAATTTTCGTAATCAAATAGTCTACAGGTTCATGAGGGATGTGACAGTCAGAACATTCTGCGCGAATGCCTTTTGCGTTACTAAAGTGAACAGACCCTTGATACTCTTTATAAGGTGTTTCCATGGTATGGCACGAGACACAAAACTCCGTAGATGAAGTGTAATGCATCACCGCAGCCGATCCCCCGAGGGTTAACCAACCAACCCCTATCCCAACCGCTAATAACAAAATAATAGTTCGTTTTTTCATTGTAATAACTCGCAACACTTGCTCACAAATTGTAATTGTAGGTTGTAAACTAATACTTTGTGGGTAGGTGGCACATGATCCACGTCATACGCTACTAATTTCTGTATCTCAAGAATGAAATATCGCCACATTGATCCCATAAATAAAGTTTCAGCATTAATAATTTGAATAATTCGTCACTCACAAAATAAATGCTTTTTATAAATGCAACCAATTGAACAATGTATAAAAAAGGTGAGAAACTGTCTGTTGAGACTCATGCAGATAGGAAGCGTATGTCGATTCAACTATCCACTCCCAGAACAATAATGACACCTATCGGAGAAAACGACTGGGCATTATTTCATCGTCTTCATACTGAAAGGGATATCATCTCTCTCTGTTTCGATGTACCCAACGAGGAACAGCTAAGAGAAAAGTTCGCATCGCGCTTATCAACCTGGACACCGAAGAGCAAACACTGGCTTTGCTTGGTGATAAAAGATTCCGCAACCGAACAACCGATAGGTATCACCGGGTTTGTTGCTCATAACGGAGCTGCAGAAGTCGGCTATTTGCTTCTGCCAGAGTTTCATGGCAAGCAATTAGGTACCGAAACTCTCGAAACCGTAATAAGCTGGGCACATACGCAACATCAGATCAATGTATTTTCTGCCACGGTAACTGAGGGGAATATCGCCTCTGAACGTGTGTTGGAAAAATGCGGCTTTGGCTTAGTGAAAGTCATCCCAGAGGCTTATGAAATAGGCGGTATTCGTTTCGCAGACAAAATCTACGCTCTGGAAATATAAGAACGTTAACAGAGTGAAAGAGGGAAAATTCAAACATGATTTATCTATTCGATTGGGGCAACACATTAATGGTCGACTTCCCTCACGCAAAGGGGAAAATGTGTGACTGGAACACTGTCGAAGCGATCCCTCAGGCCAAAGAGGTTTTGGCAGCGCTCTCACAAAATCATCAGATTTACATCGCGACCAGTGCGTCAGATTCAGTAGTGGAAGATGTCCAGCGGGCGTTCCAGCGAGTTGATTTAGACCAGTACATCAACGGTTATTTTTGCTTTGCCAATGTCGGCATTAAAAAGAATCGTGCCGAATTTTACCAAGCGGTGGCGAAAATCCTGGGTGCTAAAGAAAAAGAGTTGACCATGATTGGTGACATACCGACCAAAGATATCTACCCAGCGATCGAAGCGGGATTAAATGCCATATGGTTTAACGCTGCTGGTGATCCCGCTCCGAGTCAACCCATTGAGCAGCAAATCCGCTGTTTGTCGGAGCTGGTTTCAGACTAAGTACCATCGTTCACCATATCAACAAAAAACTCCACATGACGTGGAGTTTTATCTTTTTGTCTCAGACAGATCTAAATCATTTCTTTGTCCATAACCGTGCGACGTTCTCGGCCAAATTAGCCACGTTAGTTTCCGCTTCTGTCATCGCATCCGCTAAACTCATGGCTCTTGGCACACAAGGAAATACCGCATCAATACCGCATTGATAAACGGCTTGATAATTGTCGCCCACACAGCCAGCCAACGCTATTACTGGTAGGTTAAATTGCTTCGCCACTTTCGCGACCCCCATCGGAGTTTTCCCGTGAGCCGTTTGATGGTCAATTCTTCCTTCTCCGGTAAAAACAATATCAGCATCGGCAACATGATCCGCTAGTTTGACCGTCTCTAATACAATTTCAATGCCCGGTTGTAAACGAGCAGGTGTGTAACCTAGCAGTGCAGCCCCCATGCCACCCGCAGCACCTGCACCTTCTCGGGTGAGTACATGCTTACCTGTGACTTTTTCTGTCAACTCACCAAATTTACGCAATGCATTATCCAGCACAGAGATATCAGTGGTTGTCGCTCCTTTCTGTGGCCCAAAAGTTGCCGAAGCACCTTTTTCACCACAAAGAGGGTTATCCACGTCACACGCTACAAGTATTTCACATTGTGCTAAACGGACGTCGAGGCCTGACGTATCGATGGAAGCGAGCTGAATTAAGCCACCACCGTTTGTGGCAATTGCATTCCCAGACTCGTCAAGAAATTTAACGCCCAACGCAGCCAACATACCGACACCACCGTCATTGGTTGCACTCCCGCCCAAACCAATGATTAAACGTTGCATACCACGATCTAAAGCATGTTTAATCAACTGACCAGTACCAAAACTGCTGGTCAGTTTAGGATCACGATTTTCCGCTGGAACAAGATGCAAGCCACTGGCTTCTGCCATCTCAATCACAGCAGTTTCACCATCGCCGAGAATGCCGTAAAACGCCTGAACCTCTTTATTTAAAGGGTCAAAAACAGTAGTGAATACTTGCTCACCTTGAGTTGCATCAATCAAGGACTGGACAGTACCTTCGCCACCATCGGCAACGGGGACCGTAACAAACTCGGCATCATGCCAAACACGAGCAAGACCTGCCTTTATCGCTTCGCTAACTTGCTTGGCGGTTAAGCTTTCTTTAAATGAATCAGGTGCAATTACCACTTTCATATCTATTTCCTGAGACTTATAAGAGAACGAGACTCAAAATGTATACCAACGCCATTGCAGTAACACCTTGAATTAGAGTTGCCATGGTTTGCGCTCGATACGCCAAACCGACTGACATTCGGCTAAACTGAGAAACAACCCAGAAGAAGCTATCGTTTGCATGTGAAACCGTCATCGCACCCGCACCAATTGCCATTACAGTCAGCACGCGGCCCATTTCTGAATCCAAACCAAGCTGCGTAAGCATTGGCGCTACCAATGCAGAGGTAGTCACCAAAGCAACGGTTGAAGAACCTTGCGCTGACTTTAAAGCTGCGGCAACAATAAACGGCATAAAGATACCAACACCTAACGCTGATAATGTCGCGCCAAGGTAATCACCAAGCGGCGTCGCTTTTAGCACTGCACCAAATGCACCACCAGCACCAGTAATCAATAGAATAGGCGCTGCCGCCGTGATGCCTTGGCTAATGCGCTCACCAAACTCTTCAATCTTACGGTCCGATTTTAATAGGCGAACTGAAAGGAACAAGCCAATGACCAATGCCGTCAAAGGTTGGCCTAGGAAAGTCAGTACATCAAACAGTATACCCTCACCTAACGGCAAGCTTGGGAATTTTGCAATGGAGCCAAAACAGATCAGTAAGATTGGAACAAAAATTGGAGCAAATGCCTGGCTTGCGGTCGGAAGTTTGCCGTAAGAGGCTTTCAGAGCTTTCCAGTCATGTTGAATTTCTTCTGCTTCAAGGCCATCAGGCTCAACATGTTTGAATCGGTTTGCCCATAACATACCTGCTAACGCTGCGACCGCCGCTACAAAGATACCCACGCCAATAACCAAACCAAGGTTAGATTCCAAACCAAGGTTACCTGCTGCTGCAATAGGGCCCGGAGTTGGCGGTACAAAGGTGTGTGTCGCGTATAAACCTGTTGCTAGTGCCACACTCATCGCCACACTTGACGTTTTGAGTCGCTTGGCCAGTGACTCTTTCAGAGAGTTAAGAATAACGAAGCCAGAATCACAGAATACTGGCACAGAAACGATGTAACCGATAATACTCATCGTGAGGGTTGGAAAACGCTCACCCAGCACTTTAATCACAGTGTCCGCCATGGTTATCGCTGCGCCACTTTTTTCCAGGATAACACCGATGATGGTACCTAGGACGATAACTAAACCGATGTATCCAAGGATACCGCCAAAGCCAGAAGCGATGGTTTTAGCGATGCTATCGGCAGGTAAGCCATATGCAAACGCAGCAAGAAACGCCGCGATTATTAAAGCGAGGAAGGGATGTAACTTAAATTTGGTGGTGGTAAGCACGATAAACGCGATCACCCCGAGCAGGATTAATATAAGGTTCATGATAACTCCATTTATTTTTATTGTATCGAGCTGAGTCAAACGACTCGCTCACTCAATATGTAGGGACGTTAGAATTATCAATTGATTGCGATCAAATTCCTTTAGGCCGAGTAACAAATGATCGGAATAGAAAATTGGCTGTTATTGGGCCAATGCACAATATTAGGTCATTTTTGAGAGCCGGGTCGCAATATATAGCTCAGCTAAACCCACAAAATCTGTAGTGGATAAACCGGTAATTTCCGTGATCTTATCCAAACGATACCTAAGTGTATTTCTATGAATAAACATAGCATTAGCGCACTCTTTCACGTTCCCGTCGCATTCGAATAATACATCCAGTGTTTTCAGTAACTGACCAGATTTATCTTTGCCCTTCAACAGGTTCACACTATCAATAATTTGTTCACCCTGCCAAATATCCGCCAATGGAGCCAACAACACCGGCAAGCGTAAATCATCAAATAAGTATTTACGTCGCTCTGGGTAAAACTGCTTCCCAACGGCTAATACTTGCTTAGCACTTTGATACGATAACGCCACATCTTTGGGCTCGCTAAATACCTGACCAAGAGCAATATGAAAGGTATGTGAGTCATGGTCACTTAAGCGAGACATCAGTTTATCAATCCGTTCGCTTTCTATTTGGCTGTTCCACTGTTTGATACTTTGACACGGCTTAAGAACGACAATTTCGTTTACAGAGACAATGGCGACAAGGTTATTTCGTTCTGGATATTCCAACAGCTCAACAATATTTCGCACACTTTTCATGCTTTTCGAGGCTGATGAAGTCGAAACTTCAATTACCGTAGCGACTCTGGGCTGAGTAATATCAATCGACAGTCGCATTGCCCAATCTTTAAGCTCTTCGTCGGTTAAACTGCCCTTGATCCAAGACAGAATAAACTCCTCTCGATGACGCCTATCCCACTGAAACTTTTCGACCAATGCGGCTTGTTCAATGGTGAGCTCAGCCGTCATTTTAACCAAACTCGCAAAATCGCGGATGGTGTCTGGCTCTCCAGTAACACCTACCGTGCCCACCACTTCACCATGAAGTTTGAGCAGCATATTGATACCCGGTTTCACGCCCTGCAAAGTGGAACATTGCTGTTGAGTTAATTCTAAGGATTCCCCGTGACTTATCGCAAGCACCGCCCCGTCATGCACCTGCCCAATTCGCTTGGCGTCACCGCTGCCTATAATGATGCCAGATGAGTTCATCACATTAACATTGTGACCAATAATAGACATGGTTCTGTCGACGATCTCCTGTGCGAGCACATGATCCAGAATCACCATAACGTTTCCTTCCTAAACAATGAACAATCCAATAAATCACAAACTGTCCAATATCACCATGACGTTAATACAAATTAGACGAGTAGCTCTTACCAGCACTTTATTAGACTTATTAAAAATAGGGTTTTATACGTCATTATCACGTCTGGCATATATACTTAAACCAAAGGCACTTCGATGTACTTGGAGCAGCACGTTGAAGTCACTTGGCGAAAAACGGAAGTAAGGGAGAACAACCATGGAATTACACAATAAGGCCGGCGAAGTTGCAAAAATCGCTGACAACCTAACATTGAAAGAAATTACCGAAATGGGCTATACCGTTGACTTATGTGATGAAGCGTTTGACCCAGGTGAGCATTGGAAAGCAGAAGGTAAAACTCAAGGCATGGGTGAATACCCTGAAGAGTAATCACACAGCCGATTGTGGTTCTTAACTCCTGCTGAATAACAGACACAAAACCGAGCGGCCTACGCTCGGTTTATTTTGTCACTTCTTCGATAAACATCGTCATCTCTTCGAGATAGTTACCATTGGCGCATCCCCAATCGGTCACCTCAATCAACTCCGTCATTAATTGTCTGGTTTCATCCGATTGCACAGACTGGATAAACGCATTGAACCGGTCACCATCAGCCTGATTGTGTAACGCATGTATTGCGTACTCCTGCAGCAAGTCATTGTAGACCGCCCAGCGCTGATCCTCTGACATATGGCTACTGAGAATAAGTGCACATTTCTCTTGGATACTATTCACGGAATCCTTTTGTGGCGATGTGACCGACGAGCACCCTGTCAACATCAAACCTAGTGTCAGTAACGTTGTAATTGTTTTCTTTATCATTTTAATTTTTATCGTTGCTGAAAGAGAATGCATAAACTATATATGCAAAAACTATCTGTGTATGGCTTTGATGCTAAATGCCGTGATCAACGACGAGACTGAGGCAAACAATCGCCTACGCTTTAACCAACCAGGTTTAATTTGCAGGCTCGCTTAGAAACAAACCAGCCACTAACCCATTAAAATGTAAACGAATAGTAAAACCACGTTTACGAACAGCAAAAGCAGTAAATAAGGCGCAAACTCCTTTCTTGCTCCCAAGCGTGCCATAATCAACCGTCTACATAACGCAACCATTTGAAGGATCAAAATGACCGCAACGCATTACCTCAACGACCTCAATCAGCGCTACCTCGCGATTCACCGCACCAAGGAAGATTTCTTTTGGGAAACTTACATGGGGATCAGCGATGACCATGACGGTTCGACGCAAGCACAAACAGCATGGACAAGCTTTTTGAGCAACGCGGAACAAATTACCGCAATTAAACAACAACTTGAAGCCGCTGACTCCATTTCTGACCCGCAAGAAAAGCAGCAAACCATCACGGGTTTGTCAGGCTGGCTGGCGATGTTTGAGTCACATGCTATCGAAGGCGAAAAAGCGCAAGCATTAAAAAATCAATTGATTGCCTTTGAAGCTGAGCTTTTTGAAAAAAAACAGAACCACGTCCAAACGTTTACCGATGAAAATGGCAAACAAACCGAAGGTTCGCTTCCGGTATTGAGCTCGACCATTCGAACCAATAATCATGAAGAAGTGCGCCAATCTGCGCACCAGGCGCTGCTGAACCTCGAGCAATGGTTGCTGGAAAATGGCTTTATTGAGTTGATCAAACTGCGTAATCAATTCGCTCGTTCATTGGGCTATGCAACTTTCTTTGATTACTCAGTACAAAAAACCGAGAAGATGACCTCTGAGCAGCTGTTCGAGATTCTGGAAGATTTCGAACAGCGTACTCGAGATGCGCACCTGAATAGTTTAGAAAACCTGGCGAAAGAGAAAGGTCAAAATGCGCTGACAGGCTACAACTTTATCTATTCATTCGCAGGTGACGTCATGCGTGACCTAGACCCATACGTACCGTTCTCGAAATCTCTGCGACGCTGGGTAGAGTCGTTTGGCCGTCTGAACATTGATTACTCAGGCGCAACACTGACTCTGGATTTACTGGATCGCAAAGGTAAATACCCGAACGGATTCTGCCACGGCCCTATTCCTTCTTTTTACAACCAAGGTGAATGGGTTGCTGCGCAGGTCAACTTCACCAGTAATGCCAAACCGGACCAAGTAGGCAGCGGCTACGATGGCATTAATACGTTATTCCATGAGGGCGGCCACGCCGCGCACTTTGCCAACGTTAAAATGAATGCTCCTTGTTTTTCACAGGAGTTTGCACCGACGTCCATGGCGTATGCAGAAACGCAATCGATGTTCTGTGACAGCCTGCTGACCGATGCAGACTGGCTAAAACAGTACGCTCTGGACGAAGAAGGAAACCCCGTTCCTGATGAGATCATTCAAGCGATGATCAACAGCCGTCAGCCATTCAAAGCCTACGAAGAGCGCAGTATCTTAGTTGTGCCATATTTTGAGCGCGCGCTGTATCAACTCAGCGATGAAGAGTTAACGCCAGAGCGCATCACCAAGCTTGCACGTGATTGTGAGAAGCAGATTCTTGGGTTGGAATGCAGCCCTCGCCCACTCATGGCCATTCCGCACCTGCTCTCTGACGAAGCCGCTTGTGCTTATCAAGGTTATCTGCTCGCACATATGGCGGTGTATCAGACCCGAGCTTACTTCCTGGATAAATTTGGTTACCTAACCGACAACCCAGAAATCGGTCCACTACTAGCGCAGCATTACTGGCATACAGGCAACAATTTGTCGCACAACGAAACGATTGTTAGCCTGACTGGTGAAGGATTCAACGCCAAGTATCTTGCCGACGTATGTAACCTGTCACCAGAGCAAGCGTGGGAAGTGCAGCAGCAGAAAATCAACTCACTTGCCACGCGTGAACGAGCTCCCGTAGCATCGCTGAACGCGACAATTAAAGTCGTCGACGGCAGTAAGGAACTCGCAAGCAATACCACGTCCGACGAGCAAATGTGTGACGATTTTGAACGTTACATCGTAGAAACGTACGGTCGATAGTAAAAAGAGGAGCCAGAATCTGCGTTCTGGCTCTTTGCTACTGACAAATGGTTACAAAAGGAAGCGCTATGCATCAGTCGATCATCAAGTTCTGGTTTGAAGAACTGACCCCACAAAATTGGTTCGAAAATAATCCTGAACTGGATAAACTCATTGAATCTCGGTTTTCCTCAGTGCTAGTACAAGCGGCTCGCTGCGAACTGTTTACTTGGCGCGACAGTGCACAAGGTCGATTAGCCGAAATCATTGTACTCGACCAGTTTTCGCGTAATGTGTACCGCAATACGCCAAAAGCGTTTGCACAAGATCCACTCGCGCTCTCGTTAGCACAAGAGGCCATTCGACTTGGTCTGCATAAAGCGCTGAATCGCGATCAACGTAGTTTTTTGTACATGCCGTTTATGCATAGTGAATCTCGTGTCATCCATGTGGAAGCAGAAAAATTGTTTAGAGCTCCGGGGCTTGAAAACAACTACGATTTTGAGCTAAAACACAAAGCCATCATCGACCAATTTGGGCGTTATCCACATCGTAATGCGATATTAGGAAGAACGAGTACACCAGAGGAAGTTGAGTTTTTGAAAACACCAAATTCTGGCTTTTAACGTCAGTAAACAACAAGGCAATAGAATGACGCTAAACACCATAATGTGGCCATGCTTATTGAAACTAGAGGGCGATGACGAACTCATCTATCTGCAATCCCACTCAGAGTTACAAACAGAGTGCCAGGCACTCATTTGGGGACAAGAAGATTACGTGATTGATTCAAACGGTCAAACTTTCGGCTTGCAGCATGATAATGCCAATCACATAACCCTGAACCCAAATAACAAAACCCTGTCTGTCGAGGAAGTCACTACGCTGATTCAATCTCATGAATTTAGTCAGGCTCAAAGATGCATCATTAAAATCCATTTCAGTAGTGTTCAGCAGGCCGTTTCTGCGTTAGCTGGTTAATATTACAAACTCTTCTATCAGACATAAGTTCCTAATCTTGATTTAAGTACTGCTGGCCACTCTCACAGATGTCCAAGCACTCTTCAACCATATGCTATTCTCAATAGCAAACAGGAGGAGGAATACATGCCTAGTCAGAACCCCATCGAAATAAAAGCACTCGATCACATTGTTTTGCGAACAACTAATCTCAATGCCATGTTGTACTTTTATCGAGACATACTAGGTTGCCCGGTCGAAAGGGAGCTCGCTGAATTGGGGTTAACTCAGCTCAGAGCCGGTACAGCATTGATTGATATCGTCACAGTAGAGAGTGAACTGGGCAAACTGGGCGGAAAACCTCCTGTCCAAAATGGTAGGAACGTCGATCACTTTTGTTTGCAACTTACGCCGTTTGAAGAGGCTGAACTCATCCAATATCTGCACACCCACGATATTCAGACTGAGGATTTTGCCGAGCGTTATGGCGCGCAAGGTTTTGGACGCTCGCTCTATATTAATGATCCCGAGGGGAATGTTGTCGAGCTCAAACCTCAGGTGATAATCGAGTAAGTTTCAGCTATCTCAACATGATTTCGATAAGGCAAACAGAATGAACGCTATCTCACTGATTAAGGGAGACATCACCACAGCAAAAGTCGATGCTATCGTTAATGCCGCCAATCCAAGCATGCTCGGTGGAGGAGGCGTCGATGGTGCGATTCACCATGTCGCTGGACGCGAGCTGTATGTCGCTTGCTTAGCAGTGAAAGAAATCGATGGTATTCGCTGCCCTTTTGGCTACGCGCGCATTACTTCCGCTGGAAAGTTAAACGCACGTTACGTTATTCATGCCGTTGGGCCGATCTACGATAAATTTCACGACCCTCGAGCGGTGTTAGAGTCGGCCTATAAAAACGCACTCGATCTGGCGTTGGAAAGCGGCTGTAAAACTGTCGCGCTACCCGCCATCTCATGCGGGGTTTATGGTTACCCACCACATGAAGCCGCCGAAGTGGCACTCTCAGTCTGTCAGCGCCCGAAATACCACTCGCTGCAGATGCACTTTTATCTGTTTAGCGATGAGATGCTTAGAATTTGGCAACAAGCTCTCGCGGCCTATCAATAAACCCAATCGACCAGAGAACAAGAGAACAAGAGAACAAGAGAACAATAGGCTAAAGACTTAACCACACTGAGGCGTCAATAAGCATAAGATGCAACAACAGCTTACACCTCAACCCCTCTTACGCGTTCTTCACTGAATTCCTTCTGCCACCAAGTTCGGTTTTTGTATTCGTTCTGAACAAGAAAACTCTCTCCCGGCATAGGCGTGAGTAACGTTACGCTTTCGCTTTGGCAGTGGCGAATCAAATCTTCAATTGGCTCATCCCATTTATGCGTGAACAACTCATAAGTTGCCCAGTGGACAGGCAATAGCTTTTTAGCCTGTAAGTCCTTGAATGCCTGAACCGTATGGTGTGCTTGCATGTGGCCCCAGTTTTCTACCGGATAGCCCTGATTGTTTTTTACATCCGCCGCCACTTCCAAACAGGCAATGTCGATTGGTCCGCACCGCTGTGCGATGTCGGCAAAATGCTGGTCGTAAGCACTGTCTCCACTAAAGTACAGTGTCTCACTTCGCCCTTTAATGACCCATGAAGCCCACAATGTGGTGTTTTTATCGAGATAAGTTCGCCCTGAGTTATGGTTAGCGGGCGTACAAATAAGCTCGACATTGGCATACTGTATGCTCTCCCACCAGTCGAACTCAACAATATCATCAGCACACACTCCCCATTTGATAAGGTGTTTACCGACACCAAGGGGCACGTAAAAGGTGACTGATTTATCTGCATAAAAACGGATACTCGAAGCCTCCAGGTGATCATAATGATCGTGCGAGATCACGATAACATCTGGGATAGGTAAACTCTCTCGAGCGTGTGTATTAGGGATGTTACGCTCGAACCAAGCCTTTGCGATTAATGGCGAAGCATAGTCAAATATCGGATCGGTCATAATACGAATACCGTCCACTTCTACCAACATGGTTGAGTGTCCCAGCCAGGTCACTCGCATAGAATCACTGCGGTGTAAAAACTGATCTTGAACGATTGGGGAATAAGGTAAATGTCCATTGGGACACAGTGGCGCACGGCCTCCCAAATAGCTCCAACAAACCTGCCAGAGCGACTGATGACTTGGCACGTTCGGCATGGCATTTTTGACCCGGCCATTTTCGAACTGAGGAGAGTGATGAATACGATGTGCGAGTTGCGCGGTATAAGTTTGCGGCTTAATCGGTGAGCCTAGTTTACGCTCAGGGCTCAAAAAATTGCTCTTCAGGGTCGTTTCAGACATTTCTTAGCTTCGTTTGCTCGACGATAGGTTTAGTAAAGCCCGCTTTCATGTCTGTTTTATGACCAACCAGAGGCGTAAAATGAAGATTAGGTTTCAGTGGAAACTATTCCCCTCGAGTGGAATCTCAAACCAAACATTTTGTACTGGGTATACTTAAAGCAAATAGATTTGGTACAAAGGGAGAACAACGATGGTGACCTGCAATCAATACGATTTTATTGAAATAGCCTGTATGTTTCAGTTACCTGTTGAAATTACTCTGAAGAATGGTGAAAGCCATCAGGGGAGAGCGTTTGATACCGGCTTTGATATGCAGCGACAAGAATGTTTGTTTCTTGATGTTGACGGCGAACATGTGGCCTTTCCGACCGAACAACTGCTCATGATGCGAGCGCTAAAAGCCAACCCACATTTTAGTGAAGTAACGTTTGATTAGTGCATTATGGTTTAAAGATGAGAGCAAAAAAGAGGGGCAGTGCCCGAATACCGCCCCTAAAGTCATGCCAAACCTGTCATACGCTGGGCCTCTAGCCTTGCGCGTTATAAAAATTGCTAGCGGTCAAAAGACCTGAAAACTACTGGTTATTGTTTAAAACTTGTAACCACCGCTGATCATAAATACCCAAGGGTTAATTTCTACGTCAGTCTTTTGCTTCACGCCACCTGCTTTGTAGGTTGCTTCTGTTTCAATGTTCGCGTACCAAGCAGATGCGTTTAGGAACCATTGATCGTTGATCATGTAGTCCACACCAACGTTTGCCGCTAAACCAAATGAATCGTCAAGTTTCAGATCCGACAGGCCATTAACTTTACCTTTGTTATTAAAGCCTTCATCAAAGAAGATGGTGTAGTTCAGACCCGCACCAACGTATGGACGGAACTTACTTTGTGGCTCGCCAAAGTAGTACTGAACCATAAACGTTGGTGGCAGGTGTTTGGTATCAGCGATATCGCCAAGATTACCTAAATCTGTAGAAATATCGTGACTAAACGGTGTCGCTGCCAACACTTCAAAGCTGATGTTGTCCGTAAACATGTAGCCAAATGTCAGACCAAGCTGAGTGTTAGAATCCACTTTCAGCTCTTCTGACGAGCCAAGAATCTTATCGCTGCTATCATTAGGAACCACAGACGCCGCACCCACGCGAAGAACGAAGTCACCTTGTTTATGAGCGAAAACACTTGGTGACACGAGCGCAGCAACCACTGCCAAACTGCAGATTGTTTTTTTCATTTTTATTTCCTTTTATAGGGCTTCGTTTTTGTACCCGTCACTGGTTCATGAAACTCTGCAATATCCAATGGAAAGTCAGAGTGTTAACGAACCCGGGCATTTATATTTGTTAACTGCGCGCAATCTAGCACATAAAAACCTTACTATTTTGACGGAAATCAATTTGTAAAAAATATAGCGAGTCTGTGTTAGAAAACGCCAAATTGATCAACAAATTATGCAAATGATACACAACCTTGTAATGCAAAATGTGCGTGTGAGAAGCTCTTGCCCCTTTAGAGGCACTAGCTTAAGCAGGCTGAACAACGATAAATCACTTATCATCAGATGAGTGAGACACTTTTCAAGCTCAGGAAACGCGATGAACCTGTTTAAAGATTTACCTCATGATGTTAATGAAGAAATATTTGAAGATCTGCTGTGTTACGACAAGTTGCGTATTGAACGTATTGTTTCTTACGGGCAGACTTCTCCCGAAACTGGTTGGTACGAACAAGAAGAAAATGAGTGGGTGCTGGTATTAAAAGGAGCGGGAGAACTCACCTTTGAGAATGATATAGTCAAACGTCTAGAAGCAGGCGATTACATTGATATCCCGGCACACACTAAACACAAAGTCAGTTGGACCGCCCCCGATACGGAAACAATTTGGTTGGCGGTATTTTACCAATAATTCAAAATCAAGTTACCTTGATAAAAGCGAAAACAAGTAGGCATTCATAGTGAGCGATGTGAAAAAGCCGTCATTGGCACTGTTTGATTTTGATGGCACCATCACCAATCAGGATATGTACAGCCTGTTCTTGCACTATTCCGCATCAGGCAAGCGAAAGAGCGTCGGCAAGTTCGTAATTACGCCATTCTACTTGTTGTACAAAATTGGAATATTACCTGCGCACATTATGCGTCCAATTGCGAGCTTTATTGCCTTTGCTGGTAAAGAGACACAGCACGTTAACGCCATCGGTACTCAATTCGCTAACGAGATTATCCCCCAATACCTCAGACCAGAAGCCGCAGATAAACTGGGTTGGCATCAACAAAATGGCGATACCATTGTCGTGGTATCAGCTTCCCTAAATGCGTATTTACGGCCGTGGTGTGAAGCAAACGGATACCATCTACTATGCAGTGAACTGCTGACCAACACGCCCACAATCAGCGGACGATATCTGCAAGGTGATTGCAGTTTGGAAAGAAAAGTAAGACGGGTACACGAATCATTTAACTTGAATGACTTTGCCTCCGTCTATGCCTACGGTGATACCCATGAAGATATCCCGATGCTCAAACTTGCCGATCACGCCATGCTGAACTGGAAAAAGTGGGAAACCACGTAGACACCGCCAAAAGTAGCAGTGGTAAGGCTATCATCGCTCATCTTTAGGCGTGTCCATCACCACCATGGTTGTAATCCCCTGAACGTGCTCACACTCCCCAAGAACGCCAGCATGAAACGCTTTGTAGGCGGCTAAGTCCCGCGTTTCTACTCGCAACAAATATTCATTCGCGCCAGTGATGTTATGACACTCAACGACTTCTTTCACAAAACGTACGTGATCCTCAAACGCGTGCTGCGCCTGTTTAGAGTGAGAAGCTAACCCTATCGAAACATAGGCGACAAAACCAACACCCAGTTGCTGACTGTCGAGCACCGCACGATAGCCTTTGATTACGCCTTGACGCTCCAATTCTTGCACACGGCGCAACGTCGCAGAAGGTGACAAACCAACTCTCTCAGACAGCTCAACATTGGAGATTCTTCCGTCCAACTTAAGCTCTTGCAATATTCTTTCGTCAAATTTATCCATAGTGATTTTTTATTGCTTAATTAATCCATTCAAGGTCAATAAAAGCACAATATTGATGACGTTTCTACTTATAGTTGTTTGAAAGATGACGTCCACTCAGGACAGTTTTGATGTAAGGAAAAAACTATGGAATACCATCAATTAGGCGCTCTGGCATTGTTTGCTTTTGTATCGACTTTTACTCCGGGCCCGAACAATATCATGCTGATGACATCAGGCGCGAATGTCGGGTTTAAACGCACCATTCCACACATGTTAGGTATTACTTTTGGCTTTGGTGCAATGCTAATTCTGGTTGGTATTGGCTTAATGGGGTTATTTCACGCGTATCCGGTTACCCATACAATATTAAAAGCACTCAGCTTAAGTTACTTGCTGTATCTGACTTATAAAATCGCCACCAGTGGTAAAGCAGAAACAAAAAATGATTTTAAGCCAATGTCGTTTATTGGTGCGGCCGCATTTCAGTGGGTGAATCCAAAAGGCTGGTCCATGGCGCTCACGGCTGTCACGGTGTACAGCTCGGGTGCCGCATGGTTAGAGCTGACATTTATTGCAGGTATCTTCTGCTTGGCTAACCTACCCTCAGTCACTTTTTGGACCGCTGCCGGGATACAGCTACAACGCTGGTTAACCACATCTAAACGTGTCAAAGGGTTTAATTACGGCATGGCGGCATTACTGCTTTTATCGACGATTCCAATGATATAACTAAATCCCAATCAAAACCTCTTCGGAGGTTTTTCCATAATTTGGGGATAATCATCGAAGACACAAATTTCCCCGCTTAGGTTTCAGTTTCAATTCACAGTGTAAATTTGTTTAAAGACACTACTCTCTCAAGAGAGATATTGATATTCTTAAATGAGAAAGAGAATAATTATCGAGAAAAGTAAAGATGAAAAAGAAACCTGAACCTAAAGAACTTGTCGTTACGCACACAGAAACGATTACCCCAAACATGCAGCGCCTTACTTTGCAAGGAGACGCCCTCAGCCAATTCCCGGCAGACTGTGAGGGTAGCTACATTAAGCTGCTTTTTAATCAAGATGGTGGAACCACTTTAGAAGCGATGTCTGAAGATAATCGCCCGTTGATGCGTACTTATACCATTCGCCGTTACCATCCAGAGAAATGCAGCATTGAAGTCGATTTTGTTCGTCATATCACACAAGATCTGCAATGTGGATTCGCCGCTCGCTGGGCGATGTCAGCACAGAAAGGGGACACCATCAACATCGTTGGTCCGGGTAGTATTTCTAACCTCAATACCGACGCAGATTGGTTTTTCATGGCAGCCGATATGACCGCCCTCCCGGCTCTGTCCGCCAAAATCAGAACGTTGTCTGAAGAAGCAAAGGGCTATGCGGTAATTAGCGTCATCTCCGCCGCAGACATTCAACCAGTGCATGCGCCAGCGGGTATGGAACTGATTTGGCTGACTGAAGGACAAAATCTGGCAGACGCCGTTCGCGAATTGGAATGGTTGGAAGGGAATGCCGCCGTTTGGTGTGCGTGTGAATTTGATTCTATGCGCGCATTACGCCAGTACTTCCGCAATGAAAAAGAAGTCGAGCGTGAAAATATCTACATCAGCAGTTACTGGAAACAAGGCGTGGCAGAAGATGGGCACAAAGTGATTAAGCGTGAAGATGCCGAATCCAATCAATAGCAATTCACGATAAAAAATACGCCCGGTGGAGCCGGGCGTCGGCAAAATGCCTAATAGCTTTTTTGACTATCAACGATAGTTTTCAGGCTTAGCAGGGTATAAATCATTCAATAATTGTTGCAACTTCACGAACCAACAACGCCAGTTCGTCCCATTGCTCGTTGTCAATCAAATCACCAGGCACCATCCAGGTTCCACCACACGCCAATACAGAAGAAATGGCCAAGTAATCTTTTACGTTACTAGGACTTACTCCACCTGTTGGCATGAATTTAACTGGGTATACCGCTGAAAGTGCTTTAAGCATTGCGGTACCACCCGATGGCTCCGCTGGGAAAAACTTAAGGGTACGAAGGCCCATTTCCATCGCTTGTTCAACCAGACTTGGATTATTTACACCAGGTACGATAGTGATATTACGCTGCTGACAATATTTAACGGTGGTTGGGTTAAAGCCCGGGCTAACAATAAAATCGACACCAGCTTCAATCGCTTCATCCACCTGAGCACTGGTTAGGACAGTGCCCGCGCCAATTAACATATCTGGGTACGCGTCGCGCATATTCTTGATCGCGCGTGCCGCATCTTCAGTACGAAACGTGACTTCAGCACAAGGTAGGCCGTTTTCAACCAATACCTGAGCCAATTTTACAGCCTTGCTTGCATCTTTAATTGCAATAACAGGGACTACTTTAATTTCAGAAAGTTGTTGATTTAGGTCTTTCATTTCTTCGTTCCTTAAATAGTCGGCATCGATTCGCTTGGAATGATTGCACCGCGATGTTGGATTACAGAACCAGCCACTTTGTGCCCAGCCAGCGCAGACTCAGCAACGTCTCCGCCTAGAATGCGTTTTGCAAGGTAACCTGCACTGAAAGAGTCGCCAGCTGCCGTCGTATCGACCACAGCGTCTACTTTCAATGCCGCAACGGAGTGCTGTTGGTCTTGTGTCACAACAAAACAGTCGTCCGCGCCGCGCTTAACAATGATCTCTTTCACTCCAAAGCCTTTGCTACGATTAATGGCTTCAGATTCCTCTTTGTCACCCCATAGCATGACCTCATCATCAAAAGTCAAAAATGCCATGTCAGTAACACTGAGAATTTGCGAGTAGAAACGACGAGCCAACTCTATACTTGGCCAAAGTTTTGGCCGGAAATTGTTATCAAACGCTATCGTAACGCCCTCGTTACGGCAGGCAGCCAGCAGGTCGATCAGCGTTTGACGATGTTCTTCAGCGATAATAGCTAAACTGATACCGCTCAGATAAATCATTTGATGTTGGCAAAGATCTTTAACCAAAGATTCAAAGTTTTGCTCGCGTAGCCAATATTTTGCTGCTGCGTCTTCACGCCAGTAAAAGAAACTTCGTTCACCATCGTCCGCGGTTTCAATCGCATAAATGCCCGGCAATTTATCTTCAGAGAAATAGACCATGTCGGTGTTGATGCCTTCGTCCTGCCAAGCTGTCAGCATTTCGCGGCTAAACGGATCGAGTCCCAGCCCAGTCACATAGGATGTTTCGACGCCATGTTGTTGGGTTAAACGAGACAGGTAAACAGCAGTATTGAGGGTATCACCACCAAAACCTTGCTGTAGCACGCCATGATGTTTCCTAAGCTCCACCATACATTCACCGATGATAGCGACGCGACTGATTGGGTTCATGGGAGCCTCCTTAGTGGTACAAAAAATAAGCCAGCACAATGGCTGGCTTGTACTTAATTCCCGATAAATTAAGTAATTAGTCCAGTAGAGACTTCACGTATTCTGCGATCTCAGGCACTTGGCAATGTGCGAAGAAGCACTCTTGGAATTGCGCACTACCAACAGCAGTTTTCACTAGCTCTTGATCGATGGCACGTAAGCCTTCAACCACATCTTTAGAGACTGCGGCTTTTACGTCGTTCAAGATCGCAGCGTTAGCTTGCTGAGGCGCTGCTCGCTCGATAGGGTAACCTTCACCACGATTTCCAGTGAACGCTTTTTCAAAGATGTAACGCACGTTCAGTTCACCAGCCCAACCAAAACCTTTAGCGAAGGCTAGAGAGATAGCGTTGCCGTTGTTGATTTGGTTAAACAGGAATGCATCAGATGGCTCCAGGCAGTAGCCACATACTACGCCTGGATGTAGGTTGCTTGACATCAGCGCGCCTTGGCCAGTTCCACAACCCGTTACCACGAAATCTACTGCTTTTGAGTTCAGTAGGATATTCGCCATGATACCTAGGTGGACGTACGTTAGATGATGATCATTTTCATCAGTCATACCAACGTTAAATACTTCGTGGCCAAGACCACCCGCTACAGTGTTTAATTCACCAGCCACCATTGCGTTTTTCGCGGCTTGGCTGTTTTCCATCATTAGTGCAATTTTCATCTGTTACTCCTGCGGTACAAACCGCATTCAAAAAGTTTCTTAAACAAAATTCTTAGAATCTATGACCTTTCAAGCTGATTTTGATCAGTTTGTAGCGTCTTCACACAAGGCGGAAGCATTGGCTCCAGTCGCTGGCGATATAAACGGTAAATTGTCATTGAATTCATAACGATCACGGTCATTTCCAGCAGTGTCCCCCCAATAGAACCCACCAGAATATTGTTGGTCAGCCAACAACAAGCACCAATCAAAAAGCCCACACGCATCTGAATTCCCGACAAGCAGAATACAGAGTAGGTCCCGATAATCGTTCCCAAAATAGGCCAAATGTCACGCCACTGCTCAGCAGCCCAATAACCACTAACTAAACTGATAACAATAAATGCAGCAGCGATTCGCTTCGACGAAACAAATATTGCTGTGGTCGTTCTGATTGTCGACAGGAACGCCCCAAGCGCTGAGGTCATTGAACCAAGCAATAAAAAATGGAGAAGATGATTGAGATTAAATATCAGCATCAAGATTTTTAGGCGTTTATCATTTTTTTGGTAAAAGACGGAGAATCCCAAACCAAAACTGATAAACCCTACTACTTGCGCTAATGTTGCGGTATCCACAATCAACTTCTCACAAATCGATTAGCGAGCTAACCAGCCACCATCAACCGCGATCGTGTAACCATTGATATAGTCAGCCGCTTTTGATGCCAAAAATACACAAGGGCCAGCTAAATCTTCAGGCAAGCCCCAGCGTTCAGCAGGGATACGTTCAAGGATGGCAGCGTTACGCTCTTCGTCAGCACGTAAAGCAGCGGTGTTGTTTGTTGCCATGTAACCTGGTGCAATCGCGTTCACGTTAATGTCGTGACTTGCCCATTCGTTCGCCATTAGGCGCGTAACACCCATCACGCCGCTCTTAGAGGCAGTGTATGAAGGAACGCGGATACCGCCTTGGAAAGACAGCATAGATGCGACGTTGATGATCTTGCCACCTTCACCTTGAGCGATGAACTGCTTTGCAACGGCTTGAGACATAAAGAACACCGATTTGATGTTAATGTTCATTACGTCATCCCAATCTTGCTCAGAAAACTCGATCGCATCTTCGCGACGGATGATACCTGCATTGTTTACCAGAATATCAATGCGGCCCAGCTCTGTGACTGCACGATCAACGATTGAAGGGATGTCATCCAGCGTCATTAGGTTAGCGCGAACATCAACAAATTTACGGCCTTCGGCTTCAATTTTCTCAATAGTTTCTGTCGGCTCAATGATGTTTACGCCCACGATATCACAACCGGCTTTTGCTAAACCAAGCGCCATACCTTGGCCAAGACCAGTGTCACAACCAGTAACAATGGCTACTTTGCCTTCAAGGTTAAATGAATCAAGAATCATGTCTTTTTCCTCAATAATTAGATAATTCGTGATTTGGCGACTGGCCATGTCACTTTCTACACACATATACTGAATAAAAAAGAAATTAGTTTCAATTATTTTTGAAAAGACGTTTCAAAAAATAGATTGCGATCCAATTTTTCTGCACCGAACCCCAATTTAATTCCAAATTATTGAAAAGGTATTTTATAAATACTAGTGCTACAGATTTTATAAGATATAATGAAGCAAACAAAAAATTCACAAGGACATCAATGAAAACCTCAAATCAACCTGAAGCAGTTTCATCAGTACTGAAAGTGTTTCACATTCTTCAAGCACTAGGGGAGCAAAAATCCATCGGTGTATCCGATCTTTCACAACGACTAATGATGTCGAAAGCAACAACATATCGTTTTCTACAAACAATGAAGTCACTAGGCTACGTATCGCAAGAAGGTGAAGACGATAAGTACTCACTAACACTCAAGCTGTTTGAGTTGGGATCAAAATCGCTCGAGTATGTTGATCTGATTGAACTGGCCGACAAAGAAATGCGTCATATTTCAGAACAAACCAATGAAGCCTTGCACCTGGGTGCTCTGGATGACAATGCCATCATTTACATCCACAAAATCGATTCTGGCTACAACCTACGCATGCAATCGCGCATCGGTCGCCGTAACCCTCTTTACAGTACTGCTATTGGTAAAGTTCTACTTTCTGAGCGCGATGAAAGCTTCGTCCGTGAGGTGTTAAGCGGTGTAGAATTTATTAAACACACTGAAAAAACGCTAGAAAACACGGAACAAGTGCTAGAAGAATTGGCAAAAGTGCGCGCTCAACACTTTGCAGAAGATAACGAAGAGCAAGAACCTGGCCTTCGCTGTATCGCAGCGCCGGTTTATAACCGCTTTGGTCAAATCATTGCTGCTCTGTCTATCTCATTCCCTGTTATTCGCTTTGAAGAAGAACGAATGGGAGAGTATGTTGGCTTATTGCATCAAGCAGGCAAAAATATTTCCGAGCACTTGGGATATCATAACTACCCCGCATAGTCTGGAAAGCAGCTAGACGGCTGCTTTATTGCCTACTTTATAAATATTGAGAGGGCGATTAAATTTCGCAATTTACCTTATTTAACGCTTCGGCAGCTGATGCGCTGATCACGCCAACTCTTTCGCTAAAAAGTCGATGAGTAATCTGACTTTAGGCGATAGTTTATGACTTGGTGGATACAGCGCCCAAATACCTTCACGATCGTCCCGGTAATCACTGAGCACTTCGACGAGTTCACCGCAATCTAACGCCTCTTGAACGTAATAATCAGGTAACTGCACTAAACCAAGCCCACGCTTTGCCGCATCCACTAAAGCGAAACCACTGTTGCATTTGATCCGTCCAGAGACGCGCAACGACTTCTCTCGATTCTGCTCTTTGAAATGCCAGTAATCGACAGAACCCACCAAACACTGATGACGCCCTAACTCTGATAGTGTATGGGGTTCGCCAAATCGTTCCAGATAATTAGGACTCGCACAGACATACATTTGGCGTGAAGAAAGGCGCTTAGCAATCATACTTGAGTCTTGTAATCGCCCTAGGCGTATGGCCACATCCACCCCTTTCTCTATCAAGTCGAGTCGCTGGTTAGTCAGAATCAAGTCGAGATTCACCTGAGGATGCCTCTCTAAGAACTGATGCAATAATGGCGCAAGGTTCATTTCTCCATAGGTAACCGGAGCCGTCACCCGCAGTATGCCTTTTGGCTCTGCCTGCATTTGAGTCACGGCAAGCTCGGCTAACTCTAGTCCTTCTAACAGGTGCTTACACTGCTGATAATAAAGCTGACCTGCCTCAGAAAGAGAAACTTTACGCGTGGTGCGATGAAGCAATTTCACCGCTAAACGTTGCTCTAGCGCGGAAACTCGACGACTGATCTGTGCAACCGATGTTTTAAGTTTATTTGCAGCGCCAGTGAAACTGTTTGTCTCTGCAACGGCTACAAACTCAGTAACACCTTCCCAATTCGCCATTTCTTTGTTCCCGTCAATCATTTAACGACAACATTGTCACACAAACTCTGACCGGGAGAAACTTCCCTTTATCTGTACCCCTCAATATAAAAAGTTAATTAAATGTAAACGATTTAACATTGAACAAACATGAGCTGTGTTTTTATAGCGTCTGAATCCACAAGTAGGACAGAAGAATGACCAAGCACAATACCCCATTAGCTGGTTTTACTCATATGGAACATGGCACAGCACAAGACTGGAAGATCATCGCGGAACAATTTGTTGATTATGCGGGAGAATTACCAGACAGAATCATCAAACACCTTTTATTGCTTGATGGTGATTTTGGTGGCTTTCAGGTTGATCGGCTCACACACAGCCTCCAATGTGCAACACTCGCCTATCGAGATGGTAAGGATGACGAGTACGTAGTGTGTGCGCTACTGCATGATATTGGCGATACGTTGGGTTCGTACAACCACCCAGACATCGCCGCTACAATCCTCGAGCCTTTCGTCAGTGAAGAGAATCACTGGATGATCAAACATCATGGTATTTTTCAGGGATATTACTTCTTCCATCACTTGAATATGGACAGAGAGATGCACAAAGCGTACATCGATCATCCTTGTTACCAACGCACCCAGGAGTTTGTGCGTAAATATGACGCGCCAGCCTTTGATCCTGAATTAGACACCCTACCGCTAGAATTCTTTGAGCCGATGATCCGCAAGGTATTTGAAAGTCCTGTTCGTTCGATTTACAAACAGGCTCAAGACAAAATAGCAGCAGAATAGGGAGAGGCGATCATGAATTCATCAATGAGAAATCAAGTTAGCGAACAAGAATGGCAGTTACGTGTGGAATTAGCCGCATGCTACAGACTGGTCGCAGAATTCGGCTGGGACGACTTAATCTTTACCCATATAAGTGTACGAATTCCAGGCCCTGAGCATCATTTTCTGATCAATCCTTACGGGATGATGTTTGATGAAATTACCGCCTCCGACCTTATCAAGATCGACCAAAACGGTAATAAGCTGCAAGACACACCTCACTCAGTCAATCACGCTGGATTTATCATCCACAGCTGTATTCATAAGGCACGTCATGATGTCGGCTGTATTATTCATACACATACGCGAGCTGGTGTCGCGGTCAGCGCGCAGAAAAATGGCATCTTGCCAATCAGTCAACAGTCAACTTATGTGCTGTCGTCATTGGCTTATCACGACTATGAAGGCGTCGCAGTAAGAGAAGATGAACAACCTCGTTTGCAGCAAGATCTGGGAGAGGCAAATTTCCTTGTGCTGCGCAATCATGGGCTATTAACGGTAGGCAAAACCGTCGCGGATGCATTTTTGTCTATGTATGCCTTGGAAACCACCTGCCAAATCCAATTAGCCGCACAATCGGGAGGCAGTGAGCTCATTCACATTGAACCTAAGATTGTCAGCTCGATAACTGAAGCGGTGAAAACACAAGGCGTGAATGGTTCCATCGTATGGCCAGCGTTACTGCGCAAACTGGACCGAATCGACCCACGTTACAAAGACTGATCAATAAAGAAAAAGGCGCTCAATCATAAACATGATAAGCGCTTTTTCATTTGCCCCACAGCACGCCTATTGTCATCAAAAATCCTTTTATCTTCTATCCGGTTTAACACTCTTATTATTACTTATATGTAAAAATCATTTTCATAAACGACGGATTATCATTTTTAATGAAATAGATAAAATGAGCATAAAGAAAACTACAGGCGAAAAGCGAAAGCTCAGCTACGCTTAACTACTACGCCTACCTATTGATTAGATAAGGGAAATCCAATGGCACTTGAAATCAAACCAGGTCAAACATCGATCAAATCTAAAGCGGCTGTCGCATGGGCGGCAGGCGAGCCATTAAAAATGGAAGAAGTGGATGTACAACTGCCTAAAAAAGGTGAAGTTTTAGTCCGTATCGTGGCAACTGGCGTTTGTCATACGGACGCATTCACGCTATCTGGTGACGATCCAGAAGGCATCTTCCCTGCGATCCTTGGTCACGAAGGTGGCGGTATCGTTGAAATGGTAGGCGAAGGCGTGACTAGTGTTGAAGTTGGTGATCACGTTATTCCTCTTTACACAGCAGAATGTGGCGAGTGTAAGTTCTGTAAATCAGGCAAAACGAACCTTTGTCAGGCTGTGCGTGAGACGCAAGGTAAAGGCCTAATGCCAGACGGCACAAGTCGCTTCTCAATCAATGGCGAAACAATTTTCCATTACATGGGCTGTTCGACGTTCTCTGAGTACACTGTACTACCAGAAATTTCACTAGCGAAAGTAAACAAAGAAGCACCTCTGGAAGAAGTATGTCTACTTGGCTGTGGTGTGACTACAGGTATGGGCGCAGTACTGAATACAGCAAAAGTTCAGGAAGGCGACACAGTAGCCATCTTTGGCCTAGGCGGCATCGGTCTGTCTGCAATCATTGGTGCTCGTATGGCTGGCGCTAGCCGCATCATTGGTATCGATATCAATGAGAGTAAATTCGATCTTGCGAAACAGCTTGGTGCAACCGATGTGATTAACCCTCAGAAATTCGACAAGCCAATTCAGGAAGTCATTGTTGAAATGACGGACGGCGGCGTTGATTTCTCGTTTGAATGTATCGGTAACGTCAACGTGATGCGTCAGGCTCTTGAGTGCTGTCACAAAGGCTGGGGCGAATCCGTCATCATCGGTGTAGCTGGTGCAGGTCAAGAGATCTCTACCCGCCCATTCCAACTGGTAACTGGCCGCGTATGGCGAGGCAGCGCGTTCGGTGGCGTGAAAGGCCGCTCTGAGCTTCCAGAAATTGTAGAAAAATACATGGCAGGTGAATTCGGTCTACAAGAATTCATTACTCACACTATGGGACTTGAAGACGTCAACGAGGCGTTCGACCTGATGCATGAAGGTAAGAGTATCCGTAGCGTGATTCACATGGACAAATAATGTCTCTGCAGGCTCTCCCTAGGGAGAGCCTTATTGTATTAACGGTGTCCTGCCGTTGAATCTAATTTCTGCTTCTTAAGAGTTTATTCATGATGATAGAAAACGTAAGTCAGGCCAAAGTTTTTGGTGGCTGGCACAAACAATACACTCACGAATCTAGTTCACTGAATTGCCAAATGCGATTCGCTATTTTCCTGCCGCCAAACGCGACAAAGTCCCACCCAGTACCAATACTTTACTGGCTATCGGGTCTCACTTGTAGCGATGAAAATTTCATGCAGAAAGCTGGCGCATTTCGTATGGCTGCCGAACTTGGCATCGCCATTGTTGCCCCAGACACCAGCCCTCGTGGCGAAGGTGTGGCAGATGATGAAAATTACGACCTCGGTCAGGGTGCTGGTTTTTATCTTAATGCAACTCAGGCACCTTGGTCACAGCACTACTTCATGTATGACTACATCACGAAAGAACTACCAGCAATCATCGAAAACAATTTCCCGGTTTCTGATGTGAAGTCTATTTCTGGCCACAGCATGGGCGGGCATGGTGCACTGACTATCGGCTTAAAAAATGCCGATCAGTATCGCTCAATTTCAGCATTTAGCCCTATCAGTAACCCTATTCAGTGTCCTTGGGGCCAAAAAGCGTTTACCGCTTATTTAGGTACCGATATCGAAAACTGGAAACAATATGATGCGAGTGAGTTGCTGAAACAAGGTCCATCACCATTGGCTATTCTGGTTGATCAGGGCGACGCAGACGGGTTCCTGAGTGAACAACTTAAACCTGAACTTCTCGTTGCGGCGGCGAATAAGCATGGTTCAGAACTAACGCTTCGAATGCAGCCAGGTTATGATCACAGTTATTACTTCATCTCGAGCTTTATTGATGACCATTTGAACTTTCATGCCAAGTATTTGTTCGAGTAAGTTGTTAATAAGTAACATAATAATAAGCCACCCCAAAAAGGTGGCTTTATTCTTTTTTGAATATCTATTCGTTATTCAGAAATATTATTAATTTTAAAATTGAATTGAAAATGTTAATTTTCTTCTAATATTTATTAATTGATAATTATATCGATTTTTATTGAATAGTACTTAAAATACGCTAAGAGTCCTAATATTCCTCTAATCCCTGCATTTCATCGTTCATTTATTTAAGAAGTCACGTAATAGCCTTGACGTAAAGTAAGCGTAAGGTTACTTTTCAAACAAGATATATTTTTGCAACCTTATCCATTTATTCAAATCATCGAAACCTTAAATAAATCACGGCTAGCGTCGCTTTCTCTAGCTCAGTAAAAGCATAAAACTCCAAAATGAATAGAATGAAAAAGATACTCGTATTAGGCTTGCTGTGTTTTGCCCCTTTTATTTCTGCACATACCGTTTCATTTAGTAACGGTCCGCAAAAGTCCAGTGTGGCATTGGAATTAGAAGACATTCAATCGTTGCCAGAAACCACTTACACCACCGAGTTACCTTGGAGTAAAGGGGAGTCTGAGTTTACTGGAGTAAAGCTGAGTGACTTACTCACTTACGTATATGGTGATATTCCAGCGCAAATCGATATCAGTGGTTTAAACAATTACCATGCGACCGTAACGCGACCAGATATCGTTAGATATGAGCCGATTTTGGCCTATCAAAAAGATAAACATTACATAAAAATCAGGGACAAAGGCCCATATTGGGTTGTATATCCGCTGAACCTTTACCCAGAGCTAAATCGATCCGCATATCATGCCCAAATGGTCTGGCAGGTGAATGAAATTAAATTGATAAAGAAATAATGAAATTATCAGATACCTATCCACTCAAGCCCCAAAAGTGGCGATACACAACACTCAGCAAACTGCTGCTGTTCGTCTTTGCTACCTCTTTATTACTCGCGAATGTCGTGCTACTTCAACAAACGCGTGCATTAGCGCAAAACTTTACTAACGAGCAAAAACAAGCCACGTGGTTTTTGTTTCAGCTGTCTAAAGAGCTGTCGGAACTAGTTGGAGAAGCTCGTCGGCTTGATGAAGACATACAGGACATAAATGGCGCAGAGCTACAGTATGAGCTCGCCTGGAGCCGCTTTGACTTACTCATCAACAGCGATGATGCGTACACTTTCTTTTCTCGCAACAATATTCAGCAGTATTTTTTAGAACTCTTCGAACAATTCAAGGACCTTGAGCCTTTTCTTGTCGAGGCGAGCAACGGAGATCGTCAGGCGGCAGCCCAGTTTTATCGCTCAACCCAGACGCTGTACTTAGACTTAGTGGATTTTGTGAATCAAAACTTCCGACTCACCAGCAAAGTATATGAAGCACAAAAAGGTGAAACACAGCGACTGGTACAAGCGCAATATATGTTGTTTGCGACTTTTGTGTTGTCGACACTTTCTCTTATTTATTTCTTTTACCGCGAATCAAGTTTCCACCGAAAACTAGCACTCAGCGATCCGCTGACAAGACTTGGCAACAGAAGCGCGCTGTTTGTGACGCTTAGAAAAAACATGCAACAAAAAAACACGTTTTATCTCTGTATCCTGGACTTAAACGGGTTTAAAAAAATTAATGATACTCACGGACACCAAGCTGGCGACAAAGTTTTACGAGCTATCGCTAACCGGCTAAAGTCGATGGAGATCAATAATTTTACCACTTACCGAATGGGTGGTGATGAGTTTGCCATCGTCGTTCAGGACAAAGCCATCAGCGAAGAAGAAATACAGCGTCATATTAATGCCGTGTTTGATGACCCGGTACTAAAAACAGAAAACGATCATCAACTTTCGACCAGTATTGGTATCGCGCGGTATCCGATGGATAGCGATAATATCGACTTCCTTATCAATATCGCAGATAAACGCATGTACAAGATGAAATTCCAAAGATAGAACAGAGTGACATCTCAAACATACAAAAGCCCCGCTCTTCAACAAGCGGGGCTTTTCATTACAACTGAGGGTGAGTCTGCGCGGCTAGTTGTTCAGAAATTTTTCTTTCAGCACAGTGAGCACACCAGATTCCTGATTGCTTGGCGCAGAAAAACGGGCGATTTTCTTAATCTCTTCATGAGCATTGGCCACCGCATAAGAGTGCTCGCTCACTTGCAGCATTTCCAAATCATTCAGGTAATCACCAAATGTCATCGTCTCTGCAGGTGTGAAATTCATGGTTTGTTGAAGATACTGAATTGCCGCCCCTTTAGAAGCTTTTGCGTTCATCACATCTAGCCAGATTTTGGCACTAACAACGACTTTATGTGAGTCACCAAACTGGCCGTTCATCGTCGGGAAGACTAACTCTTCTGAACCGTCAAAATGGCAGATCGCAACTTTAATGAACTCATCGTCAACCTGAAGCAAATCGTCGACGTTTTCACAGCGATGGTAGTACTTTTGAAACTCTTCCAACGTTTTTTGATCCTGAATTTCGATATAAGCCGAACGCTTACCACACAGAACAATGTGTGCCCCATCTATGCCGCGCGCCGCTTTGATTATCTCTGCTACTTCAGGTTTCGGAATTGTACAGCTATAGAGTTCTTTATCTTTGTGTATCACCAAAGTGCCATTTTCTGCCACGTACAGAATGCGATCCTGAATCGGAGCGAAAGTGTCACGCAAGCTATAATATTGACGGCCAGAGGCAGCCGAAAACAAAATACCTTGTTCCTCTAATCGTAAAAAGACATCGAAGAATTCTGGGTCTAAACGACCGTACTGATCGAGTAGCGTGCCATCCATATCGGAGGCGATAAATTTAATGCTAGCTTGTGACATGAACTAAAACTCTAATTAGGGAAGGAAAACAGCGATAGCGTTTAAGGTACAGGATCGTGAGTGAATCTCAAGTATAGTTGCTAATATAGTAATCTTGATTCAAACAGGTACAATCCTCGCTCAAATTTTTACTCGCGCGGATACACATCATGCACTCGCCTGAACATTGCTTTACTCGTTTTACTGCTGATATTTCTGGTTATGAGTTACCAGAGCAGTTTACGTTTCCGTTCTATTACACACCGCACCCTCTATGCGTATTAGCCGCTGAACAACTGCAACAACACTTACTCACGCAAAATGACTTTGAGCATGACTTTGGGTTAGAGGATGAGCAAGCGGGACGAGGGAAAATGTTCGGCGTGCTTTTGGCACAAAATCAACAAGGTGAGCTAGGGTATCTCAGTGCTTTCTCCGGCAAGATCGCCGATCAAAACTTGTTGCCTGGGTTTGTACCACCAGTGTATGACATGCTAACTGATGAAGGTTTTTTCCGCGCTGAAACCGACGCCATCAATGCAATCAATGCCGAATACAAGCAGTGTGCAGATAACCCCGAATTAATTGAGCTCAAAGCAGAGATTCAAGCCGATCGCGCTTCATACCAGCAAGAAGAACAGGCGCAACGCCAAATCATGATAGACGGCCGTGCGAATCGAAAACTACAGCGAAAACAGGGTGAGCAAACACTAGGTCCCGATGAACTAAAGACGTTGTTAGACGACTTGGGTAAGCAAAGTGTGGCCGAGAAAAATGCGCTCAAATACCTCAAGATGGCGTGGGATGAAAAACTGGCAGTCAAAGAGCAGCGTTTAGCCACTTTAAAACATGAACTTTCAGAACTTAAAGAGCGTCGAAAAACACTCTCTAACGCGTTACAGCACAAACTGCACAGACAGTACCGGTTTCTTAACGGACTGGGACAAGAACGCGATTTAGTGGATATTTTCGCTACCACCACGAATCCGGTGCCACCAGCAGGCGCAGGTGAATGTGCTGCCCCGAAACTGCTTCAGTACGCGTTTAAACATGGCTTTAAACCGCTGGCGCTTGCCGAGTTCTGGTGGGGGGAATCACCAAAGTCCGAAGTGCGCCAGCACAAGAAGTTTTACCCATCGTGCAACAGTAAGTGCCAACCGATACTAGGCCACATGCTGCAAGGTATGAACGTCGAACCCAACCCGCTGGCGGAAAACTGGGCAGAAGACAAAGAGCTGGAAATTCTCTATCAGGACGAAGCCATGGTAGTAGTAAACAAGCCATCAGGTTTGCTGTCTGTTCCGGGCAAAACCATCAAAGACTCGGCGTACACAAGGCTACAGGCAATGTTCCCTGACGTTGAAGGGCCTTTTGTCATCCATCGCTTAGATATGGCGACATCAGGCATTTTGGTGTTTGCACTGACCAAACGCGCGAATAAAAGCTTACAGAAGCAGTTCATGGCTCGTGGCGTACAAAAGCGCTATATGGCTCTGCTGGAAGGTGAACTAAATGATTCCGAGGGTGATATCTCATTACCTATGCGTGGTGACCCAGAAGATCGCCCGCGCCAATTGGTGTGCTTTGAACATGGTAAACCTGCGGAGACGCACTGGCAGTTGATTGAAGTTAAAAATGGCCGTAGCAAGGTGTATATGTACCCTAAAACTGGCCGTACCCACCAACTGCGTGTCCACAGCGCTCATCACATGGGATTAAATATGCCAATGGTCGGCGATGGCCTGTATGGCGAAAAGGCGAATCGCTTACACCTGCATGCAGAAATGCTGGAACTGGATCATCCATACAGCAAAGAGCGTATGAGCTTCCATGCCGATTGTGAGTTTTAAACCCAGCACGGTTAATCTGAAGAAACTAAAAAGGCACTGAATTCAGTGCCTTTTTTAAATTCAGACCAAGCATATTCCGACTCAGTCTTTGCCACTATCGGCTATGACGCATTTAACTGACTTTAAATTTCGTCCACACTTGCGAACGCCAGCGTCTTGCCATGATGATGCCACGAACCCATTCATCCAAAGCGATTGCCATCCAGGCTCCCACTACACCGTAGCCCATGTGAATACCAAGCACGTAAGAGAACAACACGCCTAAGCCCCACATACTTACGATGCCCATTTGCACCGGGAATTTAATGTCGCCCGCACCTTTTAAACCGGCAATGAAGATCAGGTTAAACACACGTCCGGCTTCTAACAGGATCGACCCCAGAACCAATGAGCCAGCAAGAGCAAGGATTTCAGGCTGATCAGTGAACACGCGGAGAATGTCTTCTCGGAATACGTAAATCACGGTCGTGGCAACGGTAGAAGCAACAAAACCCACCAAGAAATAAATCTGAATACGCTTCAGGATGCCGGTCACCCAGCCCTTACCAATGTAATAACCGGTTTGAATCTGCGCTGCCTGACCAATCGCCAGTGCAAAAGCAAAAGAAAAACGCGCAATATTCTGCGCATAGGTAAATGCCGCCAACGAAGCCGTGCCCATCTGTACCACAAAGTACACAATACAGATTTGCGCAATGTTGTAAGACAACACCTCACCCGCATTCATGCCGCCAATCTTCAAAATCTTTTTATAGATGTCCGCCGGCACTTTTTTCATGGTCGACATTGGTAACTGGATGCTCGAACGCGCCACAACCACCAACAACATCAATGTACCTACAACTTGGCTCACGACGGTCGCAACGGCAACGCCCTCTACGCCATAAACGGGTAAACCAAACGGCTGATACAACGCGATGTAGTTACCTGCAATGTTTAGCACGCCACTGAGCAGGTTAACCACCATTGGTGAGCGCGAAAAACCGTGACTACGCAGAATCGTGGTTAGCACGATGCCAATGGTGACATTGAATGTCAGCGAGCCACTGATCAACAAGTAATTGCGCGCGTATTCTTCCACTTGGGCTTCAAGGCCGTAATATGGCAAAAAGAATATCGCACCAAGTACCGCTATCACGCTGAGGAAAATACCTACAATCACCGACAGCACAACACTCGCGACACCAACATCAACCGAGTCTTTCTCACGGTCAGCGCCATTGTATTGTGCAATTAAGATGCCCGTCCCACTGCTCACAAATGTTGAAACAATGATCAGAAAAAACGTCAACTGGGTAATAACCCCAACCGCTGATACCGCTTTGTCTGAGTAACCACTCAGCATAAATACATCACTGGTTCCTAAAGCCGTCCTTAGCAAAATTTCCACGAGTATCGGCCAAGCGAGTGTCACGATGGACATGCGCTGGTTGATGTTCTGGCTCTTAGGCATAGTTGTAAACCTTCACACAATGAAAAACTGCTTCACAGGAAACTGTGAAGCAGTTTAAGAAAATAGCCATTCATACTTGAAATGGGCGAAAAGTTGCTATGCGCAAATTTTATTCGCATCCCGGTCACAACAGCAACAAAATTTCGTCGAAATGAGTAATATTTTTCTTATCTCACGGTCACTCATTGACGATATGAAAGGCACTTTCTCGACGTATACAAAAAACAATAGCTGAAGAGCGTATGACCCACGTTAAACATCATCGCCGCCTCGAAAATCTACTTTTAATTCAATTACTCATCGCCATATTCAAAATGATTTACTTCACAGTTAGCCGAACTTTTATTCTATCTATCGCTCAGTTAACAACTAGAATAGAGTTAAAACTATAAAGTTAGGGATACAAGATGTCGACATTGGCAGGGGCACGCTTAGAAGAGATGGCGGATATCCGCGCAACGAGAAAAAAGAAGATTGTTTTTATATGTTCAAGCATCGCCGCCACTTGTCTAGTCTATGGTGCGATTGTTCAAGCATTTGAGCAGCACTGGGGGCTGTGTTTGCTCCATGCTTTATCTGCGCTTGCCTGCTTTGCGATTTGCTACATGATAAAAGTACAAAAGCATCACCAGTATGCCGATCTACTTTTAAGCGCAGTACTCATGCTAGAAGGTCTGCTGTTACTACTGTTTAATGATGCACCTTCAGGAAAAATTTTGTGGCTGTATCCAATTGTCGCAACCCTCATTCTTATCAACGAGTTTAAAGTTGGGCTTCTCTTTAGCTGTACCTACATACTCTTTATTTTTTTCGGCATCGCATTTCTGGATAGATTGCCAACCGCCACTCCTATGATTGAACGTCGGTTTATGTTGACGTTGATTGCGATTAGCTTTGTTTGTCATACATTTTCTTATTACTACGCCAAGGTTCTGAATTACATTCAAGTCCTCTATCGAGAAGGCATTGAAGAACTGGCCTATTTTGACCAACTGACCAGTTTGGCCAATCGCTGGAGCTTTGAAACTTGGGCACGACAAAAACTGAGCGAAATCGATCGCTATCAAACCAAAGGTTTGACCGCCGTTATCTTCCTCGATCTCGACAACTTTAAACTCATCAATGACAACTATGGTCATGACGTTGGTGATCACGTTCTAAAGACATTTGCATCTCGATTGAAAGAGAGCGCTCACTTAGCTGGCCACACTCCCCCGAAGAATGATTATTCTATCGCTCGATTTGCCGGTGATGAATTTGTCCTGCTACTACACGATGTGCCTAACAAAGAAAGTTTGGACGAAGTGTTAAAACGCATTGTTAATGTATTCTCAAACCGCTCTCTAGATTACGACCTCATTAATGAAATCACGATGAGTGTCGGGGCGGCGATTTATAAACAAGATGCAAACGACATATCGGAACTGATTCGATGTGCAGATAAAGCCATGTATGTAGCAAAACACACCGGTAAAAATCAGTACGCCTATTATGAAGATTGTGTGCAGTTGGAAGAATTGAGCACCCAACAATTGCGCCAACCAGAAATCGGAGAGGTTTATTAGTTCAGAATACTAATAAGCGAACCAATACGTCGCCCATAAACCAACAAGCAGGATAACCACTAACCAGATGACTTGGCTTGCGCGTCTGGTTTTTCCTTGATGTGGAGCCTCGTTAGGTTTGCAGGTTTGTTGACTCAATTTACCCACCAGCTTGTTATCTAATACTCGTTTGTACAAATCTCGCCGCTTTTGCGCAGCATTCGCCACTGCAGTGAAGCGTCGTCTTTGCTCTGTAGTAAAATCCTTAGCCTCGTAACGTGGAGGGAGATCAGTGTGTTTGCGTTGTACTGACATCATTTCCTCCTTGGATTGATGAGTACTCTCTAGGGTATGTTTATCTTTCGTGGTTAATTTTTGTTCGAGATAAAAGCGCTTTAATCGCGACGAGAGGCGGACGGCTAGTTGTTTGTAGCTTAGTCATTCTAAGTAAAGCACCTCTCAACAAAGAGTATAGCGCTTTTAGCCGAACCCTTTGGGCAGCAACTGCTGCAAAAATCAGCTAGAAAGGTCAACAGACCCTAAGTATACACACAAAAAAACCACCCGAAGGTGGCTTCAATTCACGGTTCAAGACGGTGTTTTATAGATATTCACACAAGTACGCTGTCGCATCTTTAACTTGTAGTTCAAACGATGAGTTGCCTTCAACGTCAAAAGACTCACCGCTGTTGTATGTTGTCCAGTCAGTTTCACCTACACGTTTAACAATAAGGGCACCTTTCACTACTGTCATGCGTTCTGGAGCTTGTGTACCAAACGTGTACTCTCCTGGAAGCATCACTCCGACACTCACTTCTTGCTCGTGTTGACTAAAACCTAGTGACTTCACACCGCCTGCAAAATAGCTGTTTTCCTTGATACTCATTATCAGTTCCCTCATTAAAAATCTGACCTTTTTTACCCTGTTTTTCTCCACGACTCAAGCCCATAAAGCCTTCTAATTAAACATTAGTGACAAATAGGTTCATAACTAGGTTTTCTTGTCATGCATAGCACATCAAAACCGGTGATTATTTAGGCATAAAAAATTGGCAATGTGGCACCAGAACCCTCACTCTCCTAGCGCCTTTAGATGTAAGAATTCCCAAGATATTCAGACAAATAAATACGCTTCATTTTGATTTTTCTTTAAGTGCGTAAACGATAAATACTGCTTCTGCAGAATATTTTTAGATTATTGACTCAAGATTGTATTTCACGTGCAACAGCGTACGAGTTTTATTTAACTTCTCTCAAGTGACTCGAAAAACGCTTTGATTTTTTTTGACGAAAAAAAACTCTCTGAAATGCTAAACGTGATGCTTTTGCAGGTGGTGCCGGACTTTGGCGTAAGAGCAGATTGTGTTTGTGATAGAACATGAATCTAAGGATAGAGAGAAGTTATGATTCGATTTAACCTATGTGCCGCAGGCGTTGCTTTGGCATTATCCGGAGCGACTGTCGCTGCTCCAACTGCACCAAGTATTGATCTGTACGGTTCCAACAACCTTCAGTTTTCTAAAATTGAATTGGCCATGGAAACCACATCCGGTTACCACAATATGGTGACCTACCATGACCAAGCAAAGATTGCGGTGACATTCAACCAGTGGAGCGGCTCGACGGGCGACACATACAACATCTACTTTGATGGTACCCAAGTAGCCACTGGCGCCATTACCAGCAGCCAAACCACCGCCAACTTCGAATATGGTCAAGGCGGTTTGTATCAAATGGAGATCGAAGCGTGTGATGAAACAGGTTGTGCGAGAAGTGCCCCGGCTGAAATTACCATCGCTGACACTGATGGCTCGCACTTAAAACCGCTTACGATGAATGTGGATCCAAACAACAAATCTTACAGCACAGACCCTAGCGTGGTGATGGGGGCTTACTTTGTTGAGTGGGGCATTTATGGCCGTAACTACACCGTAGACAATATTCCGGCAGACAACCTAACCCACATCCTTTACGGCTTCATCCCAATTTGTGGCCCTAATGAATCCGTTAAATCCGTTGGCGGGAATAGCTTTAACGCGTTGCAAACCGCCTGTAACGGCGTACCTGATTATGAAGTCGTTATCCATGACCCATGGGCAGCGTACCAAAAGAGCTTCCCACAAGCCGGTCATGAATACAGCACTCCGATCAAGGGTAACTACGCAATGCTGATGGCCTTGAAACAACGTAACCCTGATCTGAAAATCATCCCATCGATTGGTGGTTGGACTCTGTCTGATCCATTCTTTGATTTCGTCGATAAAGCCAATCGAGATACCTTTGTGGCTTCCGTTAAAAAATTCCTCAACACATGGAAGTTTTACGATGGCGTCGATATTGACTGGGAATTCCCTGGTGGCGGCGGTGCAGCGACAGACCGAGGCGACCCCGTCAACGATGGTCCTACATATGTTGCTTTAATGCGTGAACTGCGTGCAATGTTGGATGAGTTAGAGGCAGAGACAGGCCGAACATACGAACTCACTTCAGCCATTGGTGTGGGTTACGACAAGATCGAAGACGTTGACTACGCGGACGCGGTCCAATACATGGATTACATTTTCGCGATGACCTACGACTTCTACGGTGGTTGGAACAACGTACCAGGGCATCAGACCGCCCTTTACTGCGGGTCGTTCATGCGCCCTGGTCAGTGTGATGGCAGTGGTGTTGATGAAAACGGCGAACCGTTCAAAGGGCCAGCCTATACTGCAGACAACGGTATCCAGCTTCTTCTCGCCCAAGGCGTCCCTGCCAACAAGCTCGTACTCGGTACTGCTATGTACGGTCGTGGCTGGGAAGGAGTAACACCGGACACCCTAACCGACCCAAATGATCCAATGACAGGTACTGCAACAGGCAAGCTAAAAGGCAGTACTACACAAGGTGTCTGGGAAGCTGGCGTTATCGATTACAAAGGCATTAAGTCAATCATGCTTGGAGCGAATAGCACTGGGATCAACGGCTTTGAATACGGTTACGATGATCTGGCAGAAGCGCCGTGGGTATGGAACCGCTCAACGGGCGAGCTGATCACTTTTGATGACCACCGTTCCGTACTAGCAAAAGGCAACTACGCTAAAACGCTTGGGCTTGCGGGTCTATTCTCCTGGGAGATTGATGCAGATAACGGCGATATCCTCAATGCCATGCACGAAGGTATGTCTGGTGCGGTTATTGAGCAGCCAAACCGCGCTCCAACAGCAACCGCTGGCGCAGATCAATCCGTAGCAGGTCCTACAACCGTGACGCTAGATGGCAGCCAGTCCACCGATTCTGACGGTACGATCGCCAGCTACGCTTGGGAGCAAACATCTGGTACAGCAGTAACCCTGACCGGAGCAAATAGCGCGAGCGCAAGCTTCGTTGTGGCTGAAGTAACCGCAGAAGAACAACTGACGTTCAAACTCACAGTAACAGACAACGAAGGTGCAACCGCTTCTGATCTTGTTTTGGTCACCGTGAAGCCAGCAGGCGTTATCGACCCACCTCAAAACACAGCGCCAGTTGCACAAATCACCACTCCAGCAACAGCGAATGCAGGTGAGGTTGTGGTTATAGACGCGTCGGGATCTAGCGACGCAGACAACGACACACTCACGTTTATCTGGACGCTACCACAAGGTTTAAACGCGACCGTTGAAGGTGCGAAAGTGACCTTTACTGCTGCAGAGTACTCCGAGGATACCAGCCTAAACTTCACGGTGAGTGTGAGTGATGGTGAAGCATCCGCGACCGCAAGTACAACCATAGTCGTTGCACAATACACCACAGATCCGAATACGGGCACATGTGATAACGCTTGGGATTCAGATGCGGTTTACACAGGGGGTGATCAGGTGACGCATGCTGGCAGTACTTGGGAGGCGAAGTGGTGGACTCGCGGCGAGGACCCAACAACGACAGGTGAATGGGGTGTTTGGAAACAAGTAGGCACAGCGAGCTGCAACTAAGCCGCACTAACCAGGCTACTTTCTACAAAGCTAAAGCATAACCATGATGTTTAAAGGACAAGGGCAGCACTCGCTTCCTTGTCCTTTCTTTTTATAAAATCACTAAGCTTTAGATTCGATTAAGCGGTCAAAACTTTGGAACACTTGCTCGCACTTCATGACTCGGCCATGGCCTTGACCTTGCGTGGTGACCAACTCAACATTGGCGATGTCCTCCGCCGCTTTTGCTGAGATACTGTGTTTAGTGAACTTATCTTGCTCATCGTGAACAATAATCGTCACTGACTCACGCTCAGAAAGGCGTTTTAGCGGGTCAATCGACTGTAACGGGTAATCAAACTGCGCTTCTACTTCTGACACCACTGCATTGAACAGTTTCATGGAATAGCCCGAGCGCGCGATACTGCCAAACAGGTTTTCTACATAGTTTAAAACAGGCGCAATGAGCAAAAATGGCTTGTTCTCCAGTTTGCTGTGACGACATTCCAGTGCAGAAGCGGTACCCATGCTGTGACCAATTACTCCCGCAATGTCATCAACCGAATCCAACACATCTTCAAGACCACGAATAAAACCGGGAATGTGACCATACCGACCTTCACTCTCACCATGAGCAGGATGGTCGTAAGCCAGTGCGGTAAAGCCTTTCGCGGCGATATGTTCCATCAGAGGAAAAAACTGGCTCGCGGTTCCCGACCAACCGTGCGTCAGAACCCAAATAGGGCCAGTTCCAAGTGAGTAGGTTTTAATCCCACCATCAAACCCTTGGATCTCCCCTTTGACCAAACCTTCAGGCTCTGCATTTTTCGGTTTAGTACGCACTGGCGTCAAAAGGAGCTTTCTTGCAGTACTTTTGGCGTGTGACGGTGCCAGAGTGTGATGTAGACGGGTACTGATATTAACCAAGCTACGTTTAACGCTAAAGCGCTGCGATGTATTAAAGTAAATTTTGTCGCTCATGATCTTTCCCTTAACTAGCAGCACAAAATAGAACGGTCGTGCTTTTTGTGCTGATAAGAAAGAGCGAACTCTGTCGCTCTATCTAAAATTTTGAATGTGTTTGTGTTTTAACTTAATCGAAACCGGATACTTACGCTTTCCAACGAGCAAACAAGTTATCTATCCCTTGCCAGAACAACCTCTGACTCTCTGCCTCGCCTTTAATCGAATAAAACACATGCGCGCTTAGATACTGCCCGTACAAATCAAAGGTTGCTTGTTTGGTGTCTAAATCACTTGAAAACTCACGGTTATCTTTACCTTTCGCGATTTGTATTTCTAAGTAGTTCAGCCATGTATTAATCGACTTTCTCAACGCCACTTGTAATGGACAATCATCCGCCGCGGTATCGTTCCAGGCATCAAGAAACATACAACTACCCTGAAAAGAGTGGTTCCAAGTCATCCATGAATCTAACAACCCACGAATTTTTCTCTCTATGTGGTCATCCCCTAGCTCCCGAACAGGCTCTATCACCCGAGAGGTAAAGACTTGATTCGCGTGCTCGAGTACCGAGAGCTGCAAGTTCAGCTTAGAGTTAAAATGAGCAAACAGGCCACTTTTCGACATCCCACACAGCTTTGCCAGTTCACCAATGGTAAGGCTTTCCAGCCCCTCTTCACTGGCAATCTCAAAGGCTCGTTGCAGAATAAACTCTTTCGTTACTTTTCCTTTTTTCATAACAGTATTTTTAGCACGGTCGTTCTTTTATGCAAGGTTTAGTGTTCTGGTCTAACCATTTATTGGCAAGAACAATTGCAACGATCGGTATATTGAGTTCCGTGATAGGTATATAAATGAGAAGCTTGAACCACGTCTGAATTTAAAACATTACCTGTCACCAAGAGAGCTTGAGTTGATTTCTTCACGTACACCGTTATTTGAGAACTGTTACTTTCGCTGAATAGTTTTATGTTCAGGTAAGTAATTTATGACAACCAAAAAGAAGATCGCCAGTTTAGAATTTGCCCGAATCATCGCCATGTTGGCGATAATTGGCCTTCACTGTCAGATGGCCCTCTCGTACTGGCAATGGGGCGAGGTACCCTGGGTCGGTTACATTATTAACCAGATGTCACGTTTTGCGGTTCCTTTGTTTTTCCTTATTTCTGGCTATTTGATTCAGCCCAAACTCAGTACCAATCCAATTAAAACACTAAAGAGCTACGCCAAACCGTTAATCAGGATCTGGGTGGTGTGGAGTGTAATTTGCCTAGTCGTACCGTTCCGATGGCAAACTGTCTCTGAAGCGGGTTATTTAGCAGAGCGACAAGGTTACTGGGATTATCTGATGCAATCCCCGATTAACTCATTGCTAGAAGGAGGCTTGGTTCATTTGTGGTTCCTGCCGGCACTCCTGATAGCCGTGGCACTTATCGCTTTTCTGGTCAAAGCTGGGCAGTCACGACTCCTACTTCCTATCGCTTTATTGTTTTACGTGTATGGAGTTTTAGCAGGAAGTTACTCTACATTAACTGAACTGCCAGCTCCCTTTTTCACTCGCAATGGCCCTTTCTTTAGTACATTGCTGGTTGTGCTGGGTTATCTGGCCAGAGAGAAACAATGGCAATGGTCTGGCAGCAAAGCCTTATTCCTGATGGTGATTGGTTTGGGGCTTCACTTTGCAGAAGCCAATCGACTGATGCAACACAACGTTATGTTTAACACTCATGATTTCTTATTTGGGACCGTTATTTGGTCACTTGGTATTTTCATGTGGCTACTTGCTAATCCCAATTTTGGCAATATGTCATGGGTGCACAAGTGGTCACCGAGCATCTTAGGTATCTACGTTAGCCACCTACTGGTGGTAATTGTGATGATGAATGTAGCAGGCATTCTCCTATTACAAGGTTTAGTTAAAGATGTTTTCATTTACTCAACCACCATTGTCGCCACATTGCTTTTAGTCAAAAGTATTGAGGCTTCACCACTAAGAAAACTATTACTAAGATAAATCAATTAGATGCGAGCCATAGGTTGCTCTGACACGTTCGTTGGGGCAAGCCAAACAAAAATGAGAGTGAGCTCTCACTGGCTAAAATTTTAGCGCTATGAGCCTCAATAATTTTGTCGATACTCACAAAAAACATTGAGCATTTCCTTTAAATTTACCCAATAAATAAAACACTGCTCATTTAACGGAGGCTGTATGTGGGCATCTCAAGGAGTCACTCCTTTTTTAGAAATAAGCCATTGGCTGACTTACGGTTTGTATGCCGCAGCGATTTTATGTTGCGTAGCGGGTATCGTGTCACTAAGAAAATAGTGGCATAACGCCCTGTTCCTACCGTTAATTCGAGCTTTCTCACAACTAACCTCTTAATTTATGGCTACTATTTCTCCAACAAGACAAGGGAGAAATGTCTATGCCAATTTACCCAATTGTGGCTTTCTGCTGTTTGTTATTCTCAAGCTCCAGCATGGCTGCGGTCACCAGCGAGCTCAACCTAATTAATTCTACCGTTGGCTATACCGCTCTGGTTCTGTTTTCTATTGCTTACGCTCTGGTTATGCTGGAAGAGTATCTCAAGATGAGAAAATCCAAGCCTGTACTGCTTGCAGCAGGGTTAATTTGGATTCTGATCGGGTACACCTTTACTCAACACAACCAACAGGATGTTGCTAAAGCTGCGTTAGAGCACAACTTGCTTGAATACGCAGAATTGCTGCTATTTCTATTAGTGGCGATGACTTACATCAACGCCATGGAAGAGCGAAGACTCTTTGACTCTTTACAAGCGTGGATGGTGGGTAAGGGTTTCGGCTTTAAAAAGCTGTTTTGGCTGACGGGTTTCCTCGCATTCATTATTTCACCCATCGCGGATAACTTAACGACGGCACTGTTGATGTGTGCTGTAGTAATGAAAGTCTCCGGCGATAACCCAAAATTCGTCAATCTGGCTTGTATCAATATCGTCATCGCCGCCAACGCGGGCGGTGCATTCAGCCCTTTTGGTGATATTACAACGTTAATGGTCTGGCAAGCGGGTCACGTCAGATTTTCTGAATTTCTTCCTCTGTTTATCCCTTCTTTGGTCAACTATTTAGTCCCAGCCTTTTTGATGTCGCTGTTTGTACCAAACACCAAACCCAATACAAAACATGAGCACGTGGAGCTGAAACGCGGAGCAAGACGCATTGTTCTGTTATTCATTCTGACCATCGCTACCGCCGTCTCTTTCCATGCCGTGCTGCACTTCCCTCCTGTGATAGGCATGATGATGGGCTTGGCTTACCTGCAATTTTTTGGCTATTTCCTACGTCGGACACTCAAGCAGTCTTTAGCGAAAAAAACGGCAATCGCGATTGCGAATGGCGACGAGCAGGCTCTGAAACGTATCGGTTCCGTCGTGCCGTTTGATGTGTTCCATCGTGTGTCACGTGCGGAGTGGGATACCTTACTCTTCTTCTACGGAGTCGTGATGTGCGTTGGTGGGCTTAGCTTGCTCGGCTATTTAGAGCTGGTTTCTCATGTGATGTACACCGAATGGAATCCAATGTGGGCGAACGTAATGGTTGGCATACTTTCAGCCATCGTGGATAACATTCCAGTGATGTTTGCCGTATTAACCATGCAGCCTGATATGTCTGTCGGCAACTGGCTGCTGGTCACACTCACTGCGGGTGTTGGTGGTAGTTTACTCTCTATCGGTTCGGCCGCTGGCGTCGCGTTAATGGGGGCAGCACGTGGTCAATACACTTTCTTTGGCCACTTAAAGTGGACACCGGTGATTGCTCTGGGTTACGCCACCAGCATCGCTGCACATGTCTGGATGAATGGTGGCTTGTTTCAGTAACGCTATCTGTCTGATGGATGGTTCACGCCATCCATCACTTCAATATCACCCAGATCGTATGGATTTACACCATCAAGACACCCGACATTGTAACCATATTCAGTAGGGTCTGAGCGACGCTGGTGATGGGTATAAATACCGCATTCGCTACAGAAGTAATGTTTTGCGGTAAGGGTATTGAACTGATAAAGCTTAAGCTTTTCTTCTCCTTTAACAATTCGAATGCCACTTAGAGGAACAGAAGCCACAATAGCACCACGTCGGCGGCACATCGAGCAATCACATCGTCTTGGTTTTTCAATGCCATTAGGTAGTGAAAGCTCTAGTTCTACTGCTCCACAATGACAACTCAGCCTATGCAAAGGGTTAATTTCAGTTGGTCCAACTCGCTTTATCATGATTTTCCTTTCTTTTTCTAGCTCAACTTTACAACGTGTACATTATGTTAAACAGGCTAACAAAAATTCAATGTTTGTTGAAAACTCGACATTGGTCACTTTTCAAGACATTTTATACGCAAGTAACCCAGACTTAAGCGGTTTCAGTGACAATTGGGAGGCTAACGATGGCGTGTTTTTCTGAAGTATTGCCAACCTCCCTATCTCACGCAGCAGCATAACGTCATCAGGTTATATCAATACTATTGCAAATATTTTGGTGGCCACTTTGGCGACCGCATCCCCGACTCCAGCTGCCAATGTGGCTGGAAGGGTTTAAACCAAGGAAAAACTTTTATGGATAAAGATCATAGCTTTAGAGAGAACCTCTTGGCTCTGACGCTTGGCAGTGCGTTGGTGTCTTTGGGGGTTATCATTTTCAGCAAAGTTGGACTGCTGACTGGCGGCACAGCAGGTTTAGCGATATTCCTCACCAAAGTGAGTGATTTCAGTTTTGGTCAAATCTTTTTCGCACTTAACCTCCCGTTCTACATTCTTTCTGTAACACGTATGGGCTGGCGATTTTCCATCAATACCTTTATTGCGGTGACGATTGTCTCTTTCGCGGTAGACCATCTGCATCAAGTGATTGAAATTTCAAGAATCAATATGGTGTATGCGGCACTTCTGGGTGGTGGACTGATCGGTATCGGAATGTTGGTTATCTTTCGCCATAAAATGAGCCTTGGTGGCTTTAACATTCTGGCGCTGTATCTACAGGAACGCTTCGGAATCCGGGCGGGTAAAGTACAGATGGCGTTGGATTGTGCCATTGTCATCATGTCTCTGTTTATCGTGGATGTTTACATCATCGCTCTATCTGTAATGGGGGCTGTGATTATCAACTTGATTCTTGCCATGAATCATAAACCTGGCCGTTACCAACCCAAACCTCAGGAAGCATAATCGCCTGACAATGCCTGAAGAAATAGAAAAAGCCCCGAGCCAACGTCTCGGGGCTTTTTTATACTCAATAAAAGTAAGTAAGCTTAAGTTCGGTTCAGTCTGAGAACGCTCTCATCTCAATCAAAGAGGCTTGCCCTGCTCCAAAGCCAGTAACCTCTGCTTACGCTCAACGCCACCCGCATAGCCCGTCAATTTCCCACTCTTACCAATGACACGATGACAGGGAACGACGATAGAAATTGGATTTTTCCCGTTGGCCAACCCTACGGCACGCACGGCCTTAGGATTGCCTATTGCATCCGCAAGCTGTTGATAGCTCCAGGTTTCTCCGTATGGAATGGTTGTTAGTGCATGCCAGACCTGGTTTTGAAAATCCGTCCCCGAGGCCGCCAAGGGAAGATCAAACTCGTTCCTTAACCCAGAAAAGTATTCCCCTAACTGAACAACGGCCTGATGCAAGATTGGCTGGCGATCATCGCGCTCACCCAAATCATCCGGCTTTGTTGTACAGGTTTCAAACCAAATACCAAGTAAGCCGTCAGAGTTAGCTTGTATCGTCACGGTGCCTAACGGGCTGGGCATTTCGGTATAGATTGTTTTCATGATTGATTCCATAAATGAAAAGTTGCGTAACTTCCCCAAGGTGACGCGGTATGGCTATTGAGAGACGGGAAGCGCTGCATTGCCTTTTTTACGACTAAGTCGTTATGCAAAAAACAGTCAGGGTTAGACTCTCCCCGAAGCTCGGCATAACTCACCGTCCAGGGCCCAATACCTTTAAGTTTTAACCATTGCTGTGGTTCCGCTTGTGGATTATCCAACATATATTGTGCAAAGGTCACTAACGTATTCTTTCGACTCTGAGGCATGCGTAAAAAACTCACGTCCGCATTCACGATGTCAATTGGCTCAGGAAAATAACGCGCTTCTCCTTCTGCACTGAGTTTATCTACCAGCAGATTCAACTGGCCAATCGCCGCTTTAACCGAAACTTGCTGGCCTAAAATTGCCCGAACGCCCGCTTCCCATGTACTCCACACACCAGGAATCCGAATACCACTACTCTTTACAACCCCAGGGGCAACATAACTGAGATGCCGCTCTATCGTGCAAATATCAGCGTCAAGATCAAACATTCGGCGAACACTGGTCACCAAATTCTGCAATTTGCCGACATCTTCAATTTCGAAGTCCAGTTCGAGATGGCTTTCACCTTTCGTCGCTTTAAACCACGCTTTGCTTCCTGAGATACAAACCGTACGGCTATAGCTGTTTTCCGTCAGTACTTCCACGCCTTCTATCGCCCTTAAACGATAAAAGTCCAACATATGCTGCCAATTAAATTCGCCGCGAAACGGTAACACTATCCGATTCGTTTCCATTTTTTCAAACTCATTACGCCTAACCTGAGACGGTGTCAATTTGAGAAACTTTTGAAAAGCATCATTAAACCGGCGCGTGCTGTTAAAACCTGCGGCAAAGCCCACTTCGGTAACAGACATCGAACTCGAATGCAGTAACTGTTTAGCAAACATCAATTGCTGATATTGAGCATATTGCTTGGGCGACATACCTAGGTACTGTTCGAACAACATTCTCAAATAACGATCAGATATTCCTACACGCTCTGCTAGTTCACACACCGAATGATGATGCAACTCCCCCTTATCAATCATAGAGATAGAGCGTTGAAACGTGGTTTCTACTCCTCTCCAGGCCCACGAACCAGGCGCACTATCCGGTCGGCAGCGCAAACACGGGCGATAACCTGCCTTAATAGCCTGAGTTTTGTCCGTAAAATATTCGACATTCTCTTCTTTCGGTAAGTTAGCTGGACATATTGGTCGGCAGAAAATACCGGTTGTTTTAACACCAATATAAAATCGACCATCAAAACGGCTATCACGTGACATACGCGCTTTCTGACATTGCTCAAACGTCAATGACGTGTAGGGGTGTATAAGCATGATGCTGTCCTTGCTTGCACAATCTTAACGAGCAGTTCATCTGCTCAATGGGCTATATGCTCATTGTAGAACGAGGTGTTTACTGAGGTTAGCCATTTTCGGAACTCAATATTGAGAATAGTTGGCATTAGCGTATTTCTACACTAAAGTTAAGACCAGAACATCACAACAACGTCGGCTAAAAGGGAATTGGTATGGACTTACACACATGCGTAATTGTGCTTAGAAACCAAAAGGTTATTACGAGTAAATCCGTTGATCATTCTATCGGAATAATTGAGCGAGACTCAAATAACGAGATTTCAGAAATTCAAATCAATACTACCGATGGGGGTAATATTAGGACTTATCACTACAACAATGTAGAGGAGTCGCTTGAAAGTTTGATGAATCTCTAATTCTTGTTCCCGAGGAAGCCTCCTCCCTCATTAATATCGAAAAAATAGAGCACACGCCCCCGTGCTCTATTTTTTTGGTCTAGTTTCATAGATTTATCACCAGAGTTACCCCCCTCTCTTTCGAAAAAAATGACATAGTGATTAAAAAAACTCGATTTTTTCAGGAAAAACAAACTTCAAATGCAATCTTAATAAACTGATTTAAAAGGTAAAAAACTACTAGTTCGAATTTATTGAACTAGAGCATCAAATAACCCCAATTTTTTATCGTATAAACCCGACCTAAACTGTACTCAACAGCAAGGGAGAATGGACTCCCGCTCAAAAAACATCGTATGAGGACAGAATCATGAAAGCACTTCTACAAAAAATTACCGCATCAAACGCAGGTTTCAGCACGCTGGCACTTCGCATTCCTATCGGCATCATCTTTATGGCACACGGCTCTCAGAAGCTATTTGGCTGGTTTGGTGGCTACGGACTGGAAGGCACTGGTCAGTGGATGGCATCGATTGGCTTAGGTCCTGGTGTTTTAATGGCTTTCTTAGCAGGTAGTGGTGAGTTCTTTGGTGGTTTGTTTATTCTATTAGGCTTACTGACTCGACCAGCAGCGACCGTACTTTCTTTTACCATGCTTATCGCTATTTTCTCGGTTCACTTCGAGAACGGTCTGTTCCTGGCAAACAACGGTTATGAGTTTGGATTAGCACTATTAGCAGCGAGCGTTTCTCTGATTTTCTCAGGTGCTGGTAAAGCTGGTCTGGACAACCTTTTAAACAAGAAGCTTTCTTAATTTCCCCTCCTGGACGTACGGTTCAGAGTGCAGTTCCACTCTGAACCCCATATCTGAACACGAATACTGAGGAAACACAGATGATCACAGTGCGACACGCAAAAGATCGAGGACGAGCTGATTTTGGCTGGCTGGACAGTAAGCATACTTTTTCTTTTGGCAGCTACTACGATCCTCAACACATGGGCTTTTCTGATCTCCGTGTGATCAACGACGACATAGTCCAACCAGGCGCTGGCTTTGACACTCATGGTCATCGAGACATGGAGATCATCAGCTACGTACTTGAGGGCGTAATTGCTCACAAAGACAGTGAAGGTAATGTGCAGAAATTACCCTCGGGTGAATTTCAGTTAATGTCGGCAGGTAAGGGGATCTACCACAGCGAATTTAACGCTTCAGACACTGACCCTCTGCGTTTTCTTCAAATCTGGATACAGCCAAACTCATTTGGAAACAAACCGGGTTATCAACAAAAGAATTTTGGTCAGCACAGCGGACTCACGCCCATTGCGACGCCAACAGGTGAAAATGGCACCCTACACATCAAACAGGATGCGCGTTTATACCAATTGATTTTAGACCCAAACCAAGAACTGACGTTTAGCGTTGAGCAAAGCAGAAACCTGTATGTTCATCAGGTTCGAAGCACGCTTGATGTCGACAGCACAACATTGGCTGAAGGTGATGGTGCGAAGATTGAGCAGCAAAACAGCGTCACATTTCGTAATCACTCCACGGCACAGACTCTCGCACTGGTGTTTGACTTAGCGTAATCCCAGTTTTGATAAAAAAGCCCCTGATATCAAATCAGGGGCTTTTACTTTGTGTTCATTTCACAGCAAATGATGGCTTATTCGTCAGACGCACCTGATCCAATTTGCTGCAAGCTGTATGCGGTAAGGGGATCAACCTGCTTCACTATCTCTTCAACCTGCTTAATCGCCTCTACAGACGAGCTGGCTTTGCGATAGCTCAAGTAAATAGGGCGATGCCAGTCTTCCACTCCAGACACCTTGTAGAGCTGCCCATTAGCAATAAATGGCTCAACAAGAGATATCGGTAGGTAGGCGGCCCCCCCCTTTTCTAGAATAAAGTCCAGTGCAATACGCGCAGTTGAGGTCCGTAAGAACGGCGCCGGAATTTTCGGGTGGCGCTCGGAATGCTCTGAAGCAAAACGGGTGCCCCAGTCAACGTATACGTATTTTTTATCAAATACCGTATCTAGCGAATCTTGTTCGGTCGATACCAGAACAAGCACAACATCAGCCACTTTTTTACAGTTCAGCTCATCCGCTTTTATCTGGTCAAAGGCAAATGCCATGTCCAGAGTACGCTCTAAAAGACTACGGCTGAGCATTTCGCGCCCCATGACTTCCGCCATAAAGCCATAGCCGCCGAAAGAATCGGTGACCACACTTAAACAGTTCTGTAGATACGCATCCCAAATATTCGGGGTGCCACCTAAGGTAAGTTGCAGCGCTTTACCATCATCGAGTGACAGTTCCAGCTTGGCTTGCTGCAATGTGGTGACCATCACCTCAGCGTAACTAATTAATCGCTCACCCGCAGACGTTAGCTTTATGTTATTGCGATCACGAATAAACAATTGAGTATCGAAATAACTTTCCAGTTGCTTGATGCGAGCGCTGACCGCTGCTTGGGTAATATACAAGTTCTCAGCAGCACGTCCAAAGTGACGAACCCTTGCCAGCTCTAAAAATGTTCGAAAGACCTTTACATCCATAAACCATCTCCTGGTTAATATCAAACCAGATTAACAACTATTTAAAATCATGACGATAAAAAAAATTTGTTTTTCTTTTGTTAGGTTTGCGCCTAATTTTCGCCTTAGTTCATTACATTCATCAATAACGGTTACAGAGGCTGTTGACATGTCTGACACTGAATTCCGTCATGGCAAAAAACGATTTTACGATAACGTAAAATTCCCACGCGGATTTGCAAAGTCTGGTGATTTTACTCTTGCAGAAGAGGAAATTCTAACAATTTATGGGGATACAATGCTTGGTCTGGAAACAGGCGAGTTAACACCGGAAAACAGCGAAGAGAAACACTTCGTTAAGGTGTTAGAACACCCAGGCAAAGCAAAAACCAAAATTGAGCGTACGTGGTTAAAATACACGCAACTCGCTCGTGGTCGCAAGCGCTTCCATACGCTAAACGGACGCAACAAGCCGGATGCAACGGAAGACTACACGGAAGAGAGTTTGGTTGAAGACGATTAATTAACCAGTATAACTATCTAATAGATAGTTAAGTCGAAGACTTAGACAAGCGTTCATTCGCCTTAAGAGTGAACGTTTGTGATTTGTTTCTTCTCCTAAAGCCCAAGGTCGCGTTCTCCCGAGGGCTTTATTTGATCATAAAACCGTGTTGGTCTACTTGGCAAGCATGGCAATCTTTTTCAAAAAACTCTCCTTCAAGTGTTCCTGATCGTATTCAAGATTGTAGGTATTGTGGAAACCAATCTTTAACTCCACACCGTTGCCTCTCAAAAATACGTTGTAGCCATCATAGTCAGAAAACGCCTCAACCCCTTCATAGATCTTCCCAAACTCAGTTGGGGTACCATTGTTCATCACATTTTCGTATGCCGATAATACTTTGCTTGGATCTAATTCGTTTTTCATAGCGAGTTCCTCACCAATACACACGCCTTAATTATGGATAAGGAACTGACACCTTGCCATTATCGAGCTTATCTGAAATCAAAACATTCTCATATCTGCTGGTGCTTGTGACTTTTCTGCGTCACAACCGTATTTCCACACGATGAAAAACTTAATTTCAGCCATGAAATTTACCTCAATACACTCTAAGCTAATAAGAAGTAAAAAACGGCATACTGGTCCTTTTTAGTGTTATTCGATGGCTCATTTGTTGATAAAAACAACAACGCTCAAAGAAAAAGCAAATTTTTGACCTAAAACAATAGCAGTTGCCGACAACTTATTTTATAATGCGAATTAATGTTTCAGAACATCTTAAATTCAATTACTAGGGGCACAAAATGAGACTTATCCCGTTAACTCAAGCAGCACAAGTAGGTAAGTGGGCAGCAGCACACATCGCAAAACGCATCAACGATTTCCAACCTACTGCTGAACGTCCATTCGTTCTGGGTCTACCTACTGGTGGCACTCCTCTAGCAACTTACAACGCATTGATTGAACTGCACAAAGCGGGTGAAGTAAGCTTTAAGCACGTTGTGACTTTCAACATGGATGAATACATCGGTATCCCAGCCGATCACCCTGAATCATACCGTTCATTCATGTACAGCAACTTCTTCAACCACATTGATATCCAAGAAGAAAATATCAACTTGCTGAACGGCAATACTGACGACCACGATGCTGAATGCAAACGTTATGAAGATAAGATCAAATCTTACGGCAAGATTAACTTGTTCATGGGCGGTGTAGGCAACGACGGCCACATTGCGTTCAACGAGCCAGCATCTTCGCTTTCTTCTCGCACTCGAATCAAAACTCTGACGGAAGACACTCGTATCGCGAACTCTCGTTTCTTTGACGGCGACATCAACCAAGTTCCAAAATACGCTCTGACTATCGGCGTTGGCACACTTCTGGATTCTGAAGAAGTAATGATTCTGGTAACAGGCCACAACAAAGCACTTGCTCTTGAAGCTGCGGTAGAAGGCTGCGTTAACCACCTATGGACAGTCTCAGCACTTCAACTGCATCCGAAAGCCGTGATCGTATGTGACGAGCCTTCTCAGCAAGAGCTAAAAGTGAAGACAGTAAAATACTTCTCTGAACTAGAAGCAGAAAACATCAAAGGCTTCTAATCGCAGCGCAATTTTTAGCCCACGCTAGAAATACAAAACCCGTGATCACTCACGGGTTTTTTGTTTATCGTTTAATACGCTTTGATACCAAACTGACGTAACCGTTGGGGTAATACCTCATCTAACCTTTCGAGTTCACTAGCATCAACTTCAATCAAGTTGAATTGGTGTTGCTCATAAACAGAACGGATTGTCTCTCGGTCAGCTTTGCAGATTTCTCCACTATCACTTCCCCAAAACTGCAAATAGACTTTGCCAGTTGGCAAGTAGAAATCACTGGTGACATCCTGCTCAATCGGTAGTTGGCGTTCGTAGGCATGTACCACTCCAGCCAAATAGAGCCAGTTATCAATTAACAGCTCACCTTTCGAGCGCACATAATGTCCGTCTAAAGTGCGGTGTTTGGCTTCAAATTTTTGACGAAAACTAGAAAAAGATTTGTCCGTCGAGTGAGACTCCGCATCCTGACCTAAAAACTCGACCACAGACTGCTTCAAGCGCTTGTTTTTCAGAACGACTTCGTGCCAGACAACAAAAGAATGTTGAGATTCCTTGTCAATTCTCTGCTTTCCTCCGGCTCGAACCCCCGTGGCAGTCACGTTCCAGCCTGCGTCTGATTTATTGATCCAACCCAGTTCGCTCAATAGTTGATTAATACGCTTCGGGTTTAAGTTGAGCTTATCTCCTAGTTGCGTGGCACTGAGTGTTTTACCAGTCGTTGAAGAGAGTTCAATATGCAGTGTGGTTGGCCACACGATGAATTGACCAAATTTGGCATGTTCGACATATTCTCCGCCGAATTTAGCCCCCTCTTCCGTCAACAGCCATTTGTCGTCTTGACGTGTGATATAACCCGCTCGCTGAAGATCGGCGAACAATAGCTTGGCTTCTACATTACGCATTTTTGCTAATGCTGACGTCGATACTTTTTCAGACATGTTTTACCTCTAGCTGCTGGTCAATTAGATGAATATTAACTTATTGATTTTATTACTTGAAGTGACACCTACGACAAACCTCTTGGGCAATCAATAAAACCATGACTCTCACTCATCTTCTTGCAGAGCTTTCTATATAAACGCCAAGGTGTTATACCTATATATAACACTAACTTGGCCAAAGGGTTTCATCATGAAACATTGGCATGATCGCCAGCCAATTTTTCGTCAGTTGGCGGACCTGCTCACTCAGCAAATCCTGCAAGGAACTTGGAAGGAGGGCGAGGCTTTGCCTTCTGTTCGTAGCGTTGCTGCTGATATGAAAATTAACCACCTTACTGTCATGAAAGGCTACCAACTCTTGGTTGAACAAGGCGTCGTAGAAAAGAAACTCGGTCAGGGAATGTTTGTCTCATCTGGCGCGAAACAACGATTACTCGCCACAGAAAAAAAACGCTTCCTTAATGAGCAAATCCCTCAGATAGCCGACACGTTAAAGCATCTGGATATGTCTCTCGATGAACTTATCCTGCAACTCAAATTACAAATTAAAGGTGACCAATGAACGCAACCGTCAGTGTAAAGCACCTCTCCAAACACTATAGCCAACAAGGAGAAACACTACACGATATCAGTTTTGACTTGCATCCTGGTCAGGTGCTCGGCTTACTCGGTCACAATGGCGCTGGTAAATCGACGTTAATTAACGCGCTGCTCGGCGCTCATGAATATAAAGGCACGATTCGCATCAACGGCTATGAGCCCGTCATGCAACGCCACAAAATCATGCAGCACTTGTCCTATATCTCAGATGTGAATGTGTTGCCAGACTGGATGACAGTCGAACAGCTGCTGACCTATACCGAGGGGGTTCACCCAGGTTTTGATCGTCATAAAGCCGATGCCATACTTCACCAAACTGATATCAAAGCAAAGTCTCGCATTCGAGCGTTGTCAAAAGGGATGAAAGTACAGCTGCATCTGGCGATAGTCATCGCGACCAATACGCAAATTCTGATCCTTGATGAGCCAACTCTCGGTTTAGACTTAGTTTATCGAGATACATTTTATCGTCATCTACTGGAATGGTTTCACGATGGTGAACGCATATTGATCATCGCCAGCCATGAAGTGGCCGAAATCGAACACCTGTTAACGGATGTCCTGATCCTCAAGCATGGTCATTCTGTTTTGCAAACCTCGATGGATAAAATCCATGAAGACTACTTCATTCTTGATGCACAAGATCAATACCATCGACAAATTGAAGCGATGCATCCTCTCTCTTCCCAAAAAGGGCTTGGTACAACGAAGTGGTTACTCCCCGCAAGGTACGCCGCACAAGTCGATGGCTTAGGTGACATTCACGGTGTCACGCTTGCTGATCTGTTTCTCGCGTTGCAAAAAGGGGTAGCTTAATGCGTTCTATAATGACGATGTTAAATAAAGAATGGCTAGAAAACCCACTCGTGTCTCGGGTGCCATTTTTTATGTTTGTCTGTGGGACCTTGTTGTTTATCGGTTTAATGAGCAACTCGAACCTTCAGCAAAATTTCTTCTTCCAAATGAGTGTCGGCGGTGATGCCAACGGTATCCAAAAACAGCTGGGGGAAGAGTTAAGTTCTCTCATTGCGGGAGGCGCTGGCTTACTTTCCATTCTACTCGGTACCCAATATTTTCCAAGAACGCTACGCAAAGAGCGTTCAGAAGGCAGTATCATGTTCTGGCGTAGTATGCCGATCAGCGATGTTCAGACGCACGTCGTCAAGCTCGTCTTTGGACTGTTAGTGATACCTTTAGTGTGTTCTGCCTTGGTGATCATTGCCGATTTTATGTTGTGGTCACTCAACGTATCCACCAATCATCAAATCGGTTTCTTGTATCGCTACTTATCAGTAGGCTATGTCTTACTGCATTGGAGTGAGTTTCTATTAAGGATGGGGTTGGCTGGTTTTCTGCTGCTACCTTTGGCTTTAACCACCATGGTTATCTCACAGAAAGTAAACTCACCGCTGGTGATCTTATTTATCGCCATTTATGCGCTGCGCTGGATGCCGATCGCTTTGTTTGGTTATTACGGAGTGGATCAGTTCTTTTCTGAGATATTCACCCTGCCTTTCCACGCGATCATCGCGCCAAATCCACTGGATGCAGTAGCAGAAGTTGGAAAAACTAATCTCGGAATTTATGTCTTTATTGGCTTATTAGCCTGGGCAGCATGCCTGAGAGTCAGCCGAACCATTCAATAGCGGTAGAAGCTCGACGCTGAAGTCAAAAACAAAAAATGGTCACAACTTTCGTTGTGACCATTTTTTTCATTTCCCTTTTCTCTTAGCCAAGAAACGAGATATATCCTTGCAGGATGACTAAGTTGACGATATCGATAAAGAAAGCGCCCACAATCGGCACGACCATAAATGCCTGAGGTGACGGACCATAACGGTTAACGATAGAGCCCATATTCATGACCGCTGTGGGCGTGGCACCCAAGCCAAAACCACAGTGTCCACCAGCAATGACGGCAGCATCGTAATTACGCCCCATGACTTTAAACGTCACATAGTAGGTAAAGATTGCCAGTACCGCAGACTGCACAGCCAAAATCACCAAAAATGGAATCGCCAAATCGAAGATATTCCACAGTTTCAGACTCATTAGTGCCATCGCCAGAAACAGAGATAGCGATACCGTGCCGAGCATATCGACCGTTTCTGCATCCAACTTGCGAATTTTGGTCACTTCGAGGAAGTTGGTCACAATCACGCCAATAAACAGGGCATACACAAAATCAGGAATCATCAGCCACGAGATTTCAAACGTACTTACCCATTGTTCTAAGTATTTAGCGCCAGTAACACAAATCAGTAAAAAGAACAGCTTCTCAACCACTTTTTTAGCGGTCACTTTGTCTTCTTCGTACTCGTTGTAGGTGACTAGTTCTGGGAATTTTTCATGCGTTTTTGCGCTGCGACCGTATTCTGATTCAATACCATGCTTATCCACCAAACGCTCAGCCATCGGGCTGCCGATAATACCTCCGATGATCAAACCAAATGTGGCCGACGCCATCGCGATTTCCAAAACGTTATTTAATCCATATACGTCCTGAAAAGTTTGAGACCAGGCTGCGCCGGTTCCATGTCCTCCAGAAAGCGTGATTGAGCCAGCAATCAGCCCCATTAGTGGATCTAAGCCTAGTGCTGCTGCGAGTGAGACGCCCACGCCATTTTGGATGATGATGTAGAATGAAGCCACAGCCAGGAAGATGAAAACCTTAGCGCCACCTTTCATCAATTGGGTGTAATTTGCCGCTAAGCCGACGGTTGAAAAAAACATCAGCATAAACGTGTTTTGTAATGGAAGATCGAACTCTAAATCGATGCCGTAGAAATGAAGTGTCGTAATAATGCAGGCGACGATAAGACCGCCTACAATCGGCTCCGGTATGTTGAACTTACTTAAAACTGGCAATCTGGCATTCACGAAATGCCCTAGAAATAGCACACTGATCGCAACCATGAAGGACTCCAGAGCCCCGATAGATATTATATGATTCATATCACCTCTTATTGTTGTCCTCTTCATCCTCCATAATGATTGAGTGTTAATTTAACCGTATTCCAATAGCAAATATTCTCACTGATGTGTTCAAAAATATTCTAAAGATCATGCAAATGCGCGATAGACTCTATGAGAGCGCATTAAAATGTAAGCAGAAGGGGGACTTGTTATCGAGTAGTTTACTTACTCTGACTCATGGATATTTAAATGAGCCGAATCCAGAGAAACTCTCAAGCAACAACAAAAATGTTCGCTATAACGGAGACAGATTATAGCATATCAGCAAAAACTGTCTTTATTTCAATAACATTCATGTAGCCTATGATTTACAACCAAACCTATTCACCATGCACGATTGCTCTATCGAAAATATAAAATGGAATAGGCTAGAATCAACATCGCTGACACAACGTATAAAAAAGTGTAGTCAAAACGGTATTCTAAGCAGAAACGTAAGGAGCAGCTATGGCAAAACTCACCATATTTTATGATGGTACCTGTCCGCTTTGTGCCAAGGAGATGAGAGCGTTGACAAAGCGCGATACGCATCAACATATCCGTATCGTCGATATTTATAGTGAAGCATTCTCTGCTTACCCACAAATCGATGCCGCCAAAGCAAATACCATACTCCACGCTTTGGACGACTGCGGTAATTTACTGCTTGGTCTGGACGTCACCTATCGAGCCTGGCAGCTGGTGGGTAGAGGTTGGCTGTATGCACCATTACGTTGGCCCTTAATTAGACCGGTTGCCGACTGGCTGTATATAAAATTCGCCAACAACCGATACCGCATCTCTTACTGGCTCACGGGCACATCACGCTGTGGCACCGATAAATGCTCAAGATAATACGAACATGTTATCGCTTGGGCTATAATGCCTGCCCCAAACACCACTAGAGAACCACTCATGATCATTATGACAACCAATTTCGGTGATATAGAAATTGAACTGAATACCGAAAAAGCCCCCGTAAGCTCAAGAAATTTTAAAAGATATTGTGAAGACGGCTTTTATAACGGTACGATTTTTCATCGCGTCATTAAGGGATTTATGATCCAAGGTGGTGGCCATACTGAAGACATGACAGAGAAACCCACCCGAGCACCTATTGCAAATGAAGCAAATCGCGGCTTAAAAAATACTATTGGTACTATTGCAATGGCTCGCACCGATGCACCACATTCCGCCACGGCACAGTTTTTCATTAACTTGGAAGATAACGACTTCCTCGACCACACCGCAACGACAAATCTCGGTTGGGGCTACGCAGTATTTGGCAAAGTTTCCGCCGGTATGGATGTAGTCAATCGCATCGCAGATGTGAAGACAACCTCTAAACTCGGTCATGATGACGTTCCTTGCGATCCGATTATTATCGAGAAAGTGACCGTCAGGGACTAAACCTCCGTGCAAACTGATACGCCACAATTTCACAAAAGTTGGTAGATATACTTTTAATGGAATAAGAGCGTAGTTTACAGTGTAAAGAACAAAGCGCCTTGCAAAGTCACGGTCACATACCTTTGAATAAACTTTGTGAGGCTCGACTTACCGCCAATTTCGTATCACCAATATGGACAAGCATTCGTCCTGAAAAGTCTTTGTTAACTTTATTGATTTTACAAACCTGAACGACAGTTGAACGGTGAACTTGCCAAAACTGGTCAGGATTAAGTTGCTGGATCAGTTCTTTTAACGATGTTCGAATCAGGTATTCCACAACCCTCCCCTGCCCTTGCTGTGCATAGACCGAGACGTACTTCTCTTCTGCCTTGAAATAGAGCACATCAGAGGTAGCGATCAAATGAATGTCTTCCCCCTGAGTGGCTTTAATCCATTGCAGATATTGGGGAGTTTGGGGCGCTGACATTTGCTGAAGCTGCTCTAACAAGCTATTCATCTGCATGTTGCCGTTGTCTTGCACGCGATTAGCAAGGCGCGCTTGGACACGTTCACAAGTGGTTTGCAGCCGATCATCCGAGATAGGTTTGAGTAGGTAATCTGCCGCATTTTGTTCAAACGCTTTAATCGCGTAATCGTCGTATGCGGTAACAAAAATAATCAAAGGTGGATTCGCCATACGATTAATTTTTCGCGCTAAACTCACCCCGTCTAAAACGGGCATGCGAATATCAAGAAAGGCGATGTCGGGTTGGTTATTTTGAATGGTACTCCAAGCTTGCTCACCGTCCGCAACTTTTGCGACCACTTCCAGTTCTGGCCATACTTCAGAAAGGCTTTTGTCCAAATGATGCCTCAGCAACGGCTCATCGTCGGCAATAATTGCAGTGATTCCAGTCTTCATTTCTCCATATCCTTGTTTAGATTACCACTCAATTGGCCAGCTTAAACGAACACTGACACCACCCTCGGCAAGCTCACTGATTAACACCTGCCCTTCTCCGGAAAATAGAGCATCAATTCGCTGCTTTAAGTTGCTAAGCCCAATCCCCGAACCACAATGTTGACTGATGTGATTCAGCCCGACACCCGAGTCTCGGACTTCAATTTCAAGTAACCGGTTGTCACGTTTGATCCGCAGACTCACTTCTCCCCCTTCTCGCTTCGGTTCAATGCCGTGAATAATGGCGTTTTCAACCAGCGGTTGTAGCATCATTGGTGGCAGCTCGAGTTGCCCAGTTCCTTCCTCTACTTCAATGGAGTATCGCAAGCGATCACCTAAGCGAATTTGTTGGATCGCGAGATACGCCTCAATCAATGCGGTTTCATTGTCGATGGTCGTGTTTTGTTCACGTGAGCTTTTTAATGTCGCACGCAATAATGCGGTGAGCTGATCAAGCATCTTTCTGGCTTTATCCACGTCTTGTGACATTAGCGCACTGATGTTCGCCAATGTATTAAACAAAAAATGCGGCTCAATTTGGCTTTGCATCTGTTTCAATTGACTGAGTAATAAGGCGCGCTCTTTTTCCGCTTTCTCGAGCTTGATGGTTTCCAATTCACGCTGTGCGATGGCTTGCTTCTCTCGCGAGTGAAAATAGAAAAAACACATGGCACTGAACAACAATCCCATCAAACCGATGGGCAACATGCCAGAGATCCCGAAGTATTCGCCAAGCCAAAACTGCGCATTTACCACCCCAAACAGCAAACATGCGGTGAGAGAAATGGCAATTTCCATTACACGCGGGATGGTGGGAAAGAGTTTGTCGATCAACCACGAGAAAAAAATGGCCGCATAGCCAAAGCCAAAACTGACCAGTAAATGAATATATAACGGGCCGCCCCATACAAAGAGCGTCATTACAGCAATAAATAGGCAGAATAAAGAGGTCTCCACCAAACTTCTTCGCCATCCACCTTCTTTCATTGACTTCCCTGAGAACATTTAGAATTTCCCTTTTATATTAAAGACAATCATATATTTATCATTGATCTGCGCATACGCGGATTGCTTATCTCCAGATAAAAATCGTGCAGCAGCTTCCAGTTCCACACTTTGCTCACCAGTATCAATCCATTGATAACTCACCCATTGAGTCACTATCGCACCGCCGTCTTGTGGAGAAATCAACACATCGAGCGTTGGTGTGACGTCACTTAACCAACCCATATTCTCTGTCATAAACGTCGCGCCACTCCATGCCGCCCAGGCTTCTACATCCCAACTCCAATGCAGCATCACGTTATGTTGCACAATATTGGCATGATGAAAACCTCGCGCGTAACTGCTCGCAAGCAACCAAGTTGAGGGGAATGAAGAGAGTAAGTCACCACGGCTTATCGCCTTCTCCCATTCTCTCGTTGACCAGGCACGGCTGTCATACCAATATTCTGCGATTACGTTATGCCCAGCTTGGTTAGCCCAGTTAAGTCCAACCAAAGCTTGAAATGCACTGCCTTGGTTATCAACAGACACAGGCTGTTCAAGCTGATCAGAAATCTCATAACTGACACTCTGCTTTTGCCACAGAAGAGAACTGTGCATGGCAATCGACTCGTCCCAAACGGTAATCACGCTGGCGCCAAGTAAGCCGCGGCGAACATCATCGTAATAACCAATCCATTGGTATTCCGTGTCATCCACCAGCATATAACGACGTACACCAACACCTTGCTGCTCGGTCTCTTGATCTAATGCACTTTGATCTTGTTGCCCCCAACTTGAGTCTGTGGCAATCAAAGTCCATTCACCGGCTAAATCGTAATGAGAAACAGAAAAAACGCCCGCCCCTTCTTCTGCCACTAAACCAACTGGATTTTGTCGGTAGGGTTTGAACAAATCCAAGACACGGTAGCCATACCCCACTCCCCAATCGACACGTAATTTACCCACACTGATATCGAGAATATCATCACCGATTTGCCATTCGTCCTGCCAGACAAGTTCTCGTATTAAGAGTTGGTTGTCTGATTCGCTCCCCCATCCTTTTCGGTCATGTTGATTCAGATACAAGCCTTGGCTATAGAACGAAAATAAGCCACTGATGTTTTGGTAGTTCATTTGCACATCAAGCAGCGCATTGAGCGAGTCACGAGAATCTCCTTGCGCTGGAATGAAATGAGTATCGCGTTGCTTAACGGTCTCGTAGCTCAACGCCCAATCCCATTCGAGACTCAGTTCGTTACCCGCTAATACGGGGGAAGCGAAAACGCCAACCAAAAGGCTTACGATACAAGTAGTACAAAATCGCATATTGGTCCCCTACCGCAGCCTACAATTGCGAGGTGTTCGCTTTTGGCAAATAGCTGGGATTGTAGAACTTGTCGTCCAACTGCCATGGCAAGATCGCCTGATACTCGATCACCGTCTTTTTGCTTGGCTGGATGCTGTCCAACAAGGTCATCTCACTGACGTAATCTCGCGTCTCTTTCGTTGCTCGGCGGTAGTACGCTTGCTTAGCGAGTTTGCCTGAACGTAGATAAAGATCAGCTTTGATTGGAAACGCATCCTGCTTTGCCAGCCATAGATCGATCTTCTGATAGCTCGCGCCTGCAGTTTTAGCGGTCAGGACAAGATGGTAAGTGGCAATGCTCTTGCCGCTAACAGAGGTGGTTTCTGTCGCTTTCCACTCTCCCTGATAATCTTGGCTCCAGGTGAGTGTAGATATATCTCCGATCGATGCTTCACCCAGTAACTTTTGCATTGGTGTAATGCGAATCGGGCGACGGCTTTTAGGCATTTGCAGCCAGTAGTTATCACCCATCATCAGCATTTTTTGACCGGCTTCGACTGCAGATTTAAACACCACGAGTGACTCTCGATTGGGACGAGTATAAACATGGTACAAGCGAGTCTTATCCAATTCTTGATCTTGGTACAAGCGCACCAACGATACGACTTTAGATGATTGATCCTGTAAGCGGTAGCCATCGGCTTTTTCCATCAATTGCACCACTTGCTGTGTATCCAGCGCTTGCACATTTGCGGAGACTGCGCCGCAGATTACTAACACCGCCAGTGGCATGGTTCGTTTGAAATTAAACATAAATCAGTGCCTCCGTAATAGGCTTGTTCACCCCTTTGCGTGCCGAGAAAAACGCCGCAACCAGACAAATCAGCAGTACTGTAAATCCGGCAACCGCAACGAGCTCCCAAGAGAAGTAAATAGTGAGAGGATATCCTTCCGTGCGTCCCGGCGGTGGCGGCATCTGCACGTCTACCACCATCAATAGAACCGTTACGACGGCGGTCAACAGCGCGCCAATCAAGCTGCCAATCACGGCAAGCAACCCCGCTTCTCTTAAGAACCCGGCTATAATTTCACGCGGATAACTTCCCAGCGCAGACAACGTACCTATCTCACGCGTTCGCTCCGTGACGGACATGGTCATGGTGTTAAACAGCGCGACAAACACCACCAGTGCCATTACCGCTCCCATGATGCCGAAGATCCGGTCGTACAACCCCTTCACTTTGAGATAAAAGAACGCTCTTTCCTGCCAAGGGGTGATTTCAACCTCTTGATTACCGAAGCTTTGCTTTTGATTCGACAGAATTGTTGCCACATCTTGTCTGACCTTGTCTGTCAGATTGGTATCGAATAAGAAAACCGATAAGGTACTGACTTTGTCCGAACCGAGCAAAGACTGCGCGCTATGGATGTGTGCATACAACTGACGTTTATCCAGCTCAGGAACGCCCGTTGAATAGATGCCGCGGACTTTGAAGTCGTACGCATTGAGCGCGCCGTCCGTCGTCGTAGCCAGTAGCGTGATCCAGTCGCCTACGTTTACGTTTAGATTGCTGGCGAGATCCACACCTAACATGACTTCCGGTTCAGCTGGGTCATAACGTGAAGCGTGGATATTGGACAGCGTCTGCCCTGCTCTCACATCCAAAAATGGCCCTTTCATATCGAACTCCCGGTCATTCACACCTATACCGATGAAAATGGATGACTTACTGCCGTTGGAAACCAGCCCGTTGAACTCCACACGCGGCTGCACGCCTCGTACTTCATTAATACCGATAAGTTGCTTGGTAAAAGCATCAACATGGCTTAGACCATTGCTTAGAGGCATTTCCTCCTCTTTCGTGAAGTATCCAGGTGTTGTTAGGGTTAAATGCCCGGTATCGCGCGCGGTTGCCTCTTTCAAACTGTCATAGGTATATAAGCCGAAACCGCCTGCACTGGTCAGGGCAAATACAGCAATGGCGATAATCAGCATCGAAAGCAGGCTACGGCGGCGGTTACGCTGTAGGTTGAGCCACGCAAGACGAACTGAATCTGGGATTAACTTGCCCATGAAACCTCCTCAGCCCCAAGAGGCGTGTGAGTCATGTTTCCGTCCACCAGCTCAAGAGTACAATCGCAGCGTGAAGCCATTCGCATATCGTGAGTCGCAATAATGAAAGTGGTGCCCCTTTCGTGCCCCAGTTTTTTCATGATGTCGATAACCTTATTGGCACTTTGGCTGTCCAGACTGGCAGTGGGTTCATCAGCAATCACCAATGCCGGCTTATGGACCAAAGCTCGTGCAATAGCGACGCGCTGCTGCTGCCCTCCCGACAAATTATCTGGCATATGGTGAACAAACTCCCCAAGGCCCACAAGGTCGAGCATTTCGTGAGCGAGTCTGGTTTGTTCGGCTTTGGAAAAACCGTTGAGATGCAGCGGATAAGCAACGTTCTCTAAAGCCGTCATTACGGGCACTAAATTGAATTTCTGGAATACAAAACCGAGCTTTTCTCGGCGCATTTTAGCGGCTTGTATTTGCCCGGTTGGGTATGGGCTTCCTTTAAAGGTCACTTGCCCGTGATAATGCGTATCCAGCATGCCTAGAATATTGAGGAGCGTACTTTTTCCCGAACCAGAAGGACCACACAGCGCCACCATCTCTCCGGCAAACACTTCTCCCGACACGTTTCGCAGCGCATGAACCGTCTGACTTCCTAAGACATAATCACGACTGAGTTGATTGAAAGTGATCACAGTGGCTCCTTACCGCTTCGCGAGCAGTGCCTTGGCGTTTTGCGTTTCAATGTTGTCATAACCTAAGCGCTCCATCTCATCCAACCAAGCTTGGGCTTGTGTCTGATCGTCAGCGCGTAAAGCGGCCTCAATGGCGTAACGGTAAACCCATGCAGTAGCGGAAAAAGGCTGTTGCTGGAAACTTGGATCATTGATCAAGGCAAGATACAGCTCATAGCCTCGCTCAAAGTGATTGAACATATCAGGAAGGGCTGAGTATGTTGTAGCCGCCATCGCAGTCGCTAACAGATATTCTGGTAAGCCTTGCAATCGTTGCTGCTCTTGAACCGGTATCGGCTGGCTAGCCATTAAATCCAAACCCTTTTGTATCGTCGCCAGACCTGACTCGGTAAACTTCATCTTATTCCAAGGCATAAATGCTTCCCGACCTTGAAGAGTTTGAGTGCAACCGAGATACACCAAAGTTAAAGGCGTAGCGCCGTGCTGCTCGATAAGAACCACTAGTTCATCATGAACGCTGTCGACCAAAGCTGAATTCCCTTGTTCAGCTTGATTAAATCGGTGAAGTAACGACTCCGTAGGATTGGCAAATGCGAAACTACTGCTCAGTACGAGAACGGGAAATAAGGCGATGAATAATTGAAATCCCGATCGGAAGTACGAATTGAAAACCATCATAGTAATTGTCCTTTATTAATATTGATTTGATGGTTTCAGATTAAGGAAAGGTGCTCTCCCCTGCTTAGGGATGCGACCAATGGTGTTTTTGCGGAGTGAATGGGGTTCAGCACGGATGAATGGTTGTATCGGCCTCCCAATCAGAAAGATTAAAGACTCGCCCAGCACGATCAAAAAAGGCTTCCCGAAGGAAGCCTTTCAATCGAATTCGCGAACGAATTACAGCTCAGCGTTATGGTAAACCTGCTGAACATCATCACAGTCATCAAGAAGGTCTAGGAACTTCTGGAATTTCTCAGCATCTTCACCTGCGATTGGCGTTTGAGTTTGAGGAACGAAAGTGATTTCTTCCACATCAATCGTTAGATCTGGGAATGCGCCGTTCAAAGCTGTTTTCGTTTTGAAGAACTCAGTATGAGGTGCAAATACTGTGATCACACCGTCTTCTAGTTCAACGTCAGTGACATCAACATCTTCCATCATTAGCGTTTCCAGAATGATTTCATCATCATCGCCTTTGAACTGGAATACCGCTTGGTGATCGAACATGTGAGATACCGAACCTTCTACACCAATTTTCGCGCCTGTTTTTACAAAACACTGGCGAACATCTTGGAAAGTACGGTTGCCGTTATCTGTTAAACAATCAACGATGACACTTGTGCCACCTGGGCCAAAGCCTTCGTAACGCGCAGGAGCGTAATCTTCACCGCCACCGCCACTCGCTTTATCAATCGCTTTGTCGATAACGTGTGCAGGAACTTGGTCTTTTTTCGCTTTCGCGATCAGGTGCTTAAGAGACAAGTTCATGTCTGGGTCTGCACCGCCATTTTTCGCACACATGTAAATTTCTTTACCGTATTTGGAATAAACTTTAATTTTTGCGCCTGCAGTTTTC
>ERZ1673961.43-NODE-43-length-65402-cov-30.231855_pt1 | contig 65402 bp, 68 predicted proteins | sample MGYA00580189_ERZ1673961 | MGnify/ENA primary metagenome ERZ1673961 (study PRJEB41334, sample SAMN05608105) | rock metagenome | biome: terrestrial subsurface; feature: shale formation; material: shale | place: USA: Pennsylvania ... | reverse complement strand
TCAACCAAAAGACTTAAGTGCTTATAACTCTAACGATCTAATGGGAACTAGGGTATTATTATGTATTTGAGCAAATACTATATAGGTAATTACTCGTTACCTTCTAAGAACATGGAGAAAATTCTTAAAAAAGAAGAGTTTTGATTAATGCAGAGGTTTCCTCTTTACGGGCCCGTTGGGGTACTCTTCTTCAAAAATCTCCGCTGTAAAACGATAAACCTCCGTATCCTCATCTAGCCAGCAATCCGGTGGAAGGCCTGCCTTCCAGCATGTTTCACTCAAGAATTCCTCTTCATCCCATCCCCATTCAATAGGAACTTGAGGAAGCAAAAGCCCGCTGTAGATGCCCTTTTTAATGATAAGCCCATCTCTTCCGACCTTTATTTTTTTGGGTCTTTCATGAGGCGGCCCCTCTACGGGCTCCGGAGGAGTTAGAACACTGACCTCTATCGTTAGATTGTCAAGTTCATCAAGCGTCACAGGAGGAAAGCGTGGGTCATCAACGGCTGCGTATATAGCTGCTTTTATAGTGGCTTTAACTAGAGGGTAGAGTGGATAGGGAAAGCCTATGCACCCACGTAATGCCTGCGTGGGAGGAGCATCAGCCCTGTTGAGGGTTACAAAGACACCCATTTTTTCCCAAAGCTCGGGAGGAGTGTCCTTAGGAGGCTCTATTTCCTTACCGGACTTTAAATATTCTTCTATAGCCTTTCTGGCAAGCCTCACTAGAAATTCTCCCCACTCATCTTTTATCTTATACATATCTCTCACCAATACTCCTTTGTTCGTTGGACAAAATAAGGCTTTCCACCGTTAAGCTTAAAAAATCGTCGATTCTAATTTAGCCAGGTGTCGAAAGTGGGAGTGATTATTGAGTTCGTTATCGTTCCGCTTGGGGAGTTAAGCCTCAGCAGATACGTTGCTCATGTAGTAAAGCTTTTAGAGGAGAAGGGAGTAAAATATCAATTGACTCCTATGGGCACAATCATTGAAGTCCCAACTCTCAAAGAGGGCTTGAAGATAGTTGAAGAAGCCCACGAGGCAATGTTTGCACTTGGTGCGAAAAGAGTCTCGACAACGATAAGGATTGACGACAGAAGGGACAAGGATCGAACAATGGAGGATAAGGTAAAATCAGTTTTTGAGAAAGTCCGGGGGGATAAAGATTAAAGTATTGGTGCTTGCCATCGATAGAGATGATGATTTTGGAAAAAAAGCTGGGGTTAGGGGACCTGTTATTGGAAGGGATGCATGCATAGATGCCGCTCTGAAACTTAGCCTTGCCGATCCTGAAGACAGCGATGCCAACGTTTTATATGCTGCGGTAAAATTATACGACGAGCTCAAAGAGAGGGGAGAATTTGAGGATGTTGAGGTGGCCCTTATCACGGGGCATCCCGATGTGGGAATTAAGAGTGACTTAGAACTGCAGAGACAGCTGGAAGAGGTTCTTAAGCGTTTTCCCGCAGATGGAGTTATACCGGTTACAGATGGGGCAGAAGATGAGCAGATATTCCCCATGATAACTTCAAGGCTCCCGATAATAAGCACACGGAGGGTCGTTGTCAAGCAAAGCGAGGGCATTGAGACAACGTATTATATCCTTTATCGTTATCTAAAGGAGATTTTGAGTGATCCGGAGGCGGCAAAGATTTTCTTCGGGCTTCCTGGAATGATATTGCTCATCTATGGCGTTGCTAAGTTGCTTTCTATAAAATACCCACAGAGTGTTACAATAATTTCCTCGACCGTTACGGGGTTAATCCTTTTCATAGTAGGTGGGTATTTCTTTGCAAAGGCTTTCCGGATAAAAGAAATCTTAGGACATTCTCTGACCAAAGGGTTTATACAGCTTATTTCCACCATAGCAGCGCTTTTTGTACTCTTTGCTGGAGCGGTAAATGCTTATCTTAACCTTGAGAGCATAGCACTTCAGTTAACCGGCAGATACCCAGGAACGGAACTCTTGGGGGTGGTTATATTTCTAAATGCTATAAGCACACCATTTGTCATTGCACTGGGCGTTTTAATGACAGGTAAGATTGTTCATTCTTACCTGAGAAAGGATTACCATATTTGGTATTACATAAGCGGCATTTTGCTGTTGCCGGCATTGTGGGTAACGATCGATGTCACAACGCGCTATGCACTCTCGATAGTGTCGTTATCTTCAATCGAATTTCTAAAGAAAGGACTCATAGCGATTGCTGACATAGCCGTCGCAACCCTTGTTGGAATGTATCTAAGAGATAAAGTAAGAGGATGGGAGAAAATTGAAACTGAAAGAAGCACTTCAGGAATATGAAAAAAGAAAAGAAGCCATCATGAAACAGAGAGAGGGAATATCAAAAAAATATACGGAAAGCTCTAAGGAGATAGTCTCAAAAATCCTCAGAACTCTTGAGAATCTTGAACAAAAGGAGTTACCCAAAAAGATTGACCCTCAGCTGGCAAGGATTGTGGGGGTCGAGAGGGAAAGATACACAACCGCGCTCAGGAATATGGTGAGAAAGATAGAAAGCATTGAAGACATCGAGAAGGTATTGCCTGAGATTTCCAAGCTCCATGTTGCTCACGGCAGACATTTGCTCCTTGTCTTTGAGAAGGAAGTTTATGAGATAAACACCCTCTTAAAGGTTCTATCTGATGAATATTCCTCGTACATCAAGGAGATAAACAAAATTGGTATTGAAGACGTCGAGACCGAAAAACTGCTAAAAGAACTGGAAGGCCTCAAGAATCTCATAAAAGAGGAAGAGCGTTCAAAAGAAGAGCTCACAGAACAGTTGAAAAAGCTCCAGGAACAGATTACGGAACTGGAAAATAAACTGGAGTTTAAAGCTTTCAGAGAAGCTGAAGAAGAGCTTAAGGGAGAGATATCGCAAAAAGAAATTGCCATCCGTTCTAAGATTTCCAAGCTTCAGAAGCCAATAAAAAGAATGAGGATGCCAGACGCCACTGCGAGGAAATTTTTGGAGGATTCCGCCTATGCTATCCATCATCCCGAGGAGTTTCTCAAGCTACTCGATAGAATTGAGGACAAGCTCGATAAAAAGTATAAGAAAACTGTGGAGTGGGCCAGAACAAGTTTGCTAAGGGAATCTCAAGAACTTGCCTTAATGAAAGAAAAATTGGCAAAAATCGAGGAGGAGCTCTCAGCCTTTGTAAATGAGGAAGACTCCAAAAAACGAGAAATAATGGAGCTAAAGAGAAAACTTAAGGAGAAGGAGGAGAAATTGAAATTACTCAAGAAACAGATGCAGGAGCTGGAAGAAGAGCTTAGAAAAAGCATCTCAAAACTTGAGCATATTCTTGGAGAAAAAATCGAAATGAGTTAAAGTTTTTATATTTTTAGGATTACCTAATTTTGGGTGGTGGAAGTGATAAAGATTGACAGGCTGAGGTTTGGAACAGCCGGAATACCTCTTTCAACTCCAAAACCCTCAACGCTCACAGGCATAGAGCAGGTCAGAAAGCTCGGCTTGGATGCAATGGAACTTGAGTTTGTGAGAGGAGTTAATATCACCCCAGAACTTGCTAAAAAAATAAAATACGTTGCCCGAAAGAACGATGTTCTTCTCACGGCACATGCGCCCTATTACATAAACCTAAACGCAGCAGAGAAGGCGAAAGTAGAAGCGAGCAAGAAGAGGATAATCCAGAGTGCAGAGCGTTTGCATGATGCCGGGGGCTGGAGTGTGGTCTTCCACGCAGGTTACTATTTAAAACAAGACCCTTCAAAGGTCTACGAGAAAATTAAGAATGAAATAAAGGATATTGTGAAAGTCCTGCAGGACAAGGGAATAGACGTGTGGATAAGGCCAGAGCTCACTGGAAAGCCAACACAATTTGGAAACCTTAAGGAGCTAATAAAGCTGAGCCAGGACGTTGAACAAGTTTTACCTGCTATAGATTTTGCCCACTGCCACGCAAGAACAGGAGGAAAATACAACAGCACTGAAGAGTGGAGGGAGATGCTATCTTTGATTGAAAAGGAACTCGGCAGGGAGGCTTTGGACAACATGCACATTCACATAAGCGGAATAAACTACTCCGAAAAGGGCGAGAAGAACCACTTGAACCTGCAGGAAAGCGATTTGAAGTGGGAGGATTTGCTGAGAGTTTTGAAGGAATTTAGGGTCAAAGGGGTCGTTATAAGCGAGAGCCCCAACATAGAAGGTGATGCCCTGCTGATGAAGAAAAAATATGAAGAAATCAGACTCTAGAGAGGAGATTCACAAGGGAGGTTAAAAATGCCTCCACATCCTCCATTTCGTTGTATAGGTGAGGAGAAGCCCGTATACCAAAGTGTCCTAAAACTCCTCTGTGGCTGACCTTTATTCCCTCAGCAATCATCTGCTGGTAAATTTCTTCTTCTTTCTCATAGCTTAAGCCGGTTTTTATTGTGACTATTGCCGAGTTCTCCCAATTTTCGTTGCCAATAATCTCTAGCCCTAAGCTCAGGGCTTCATCCCTGATTTTTCCTGCGAGCTTGGTGTTGTGCCTCTCGATTTTTTCAATGCCCACATTGTTTATCAGCTCCAGGGCACCCCATAGGGCTGCCGCCAGGAGGTAAGGTGGGCCACCGCCAAAATCGAGCCTTCTCGCATCTTCTCTTAGCTCGAATTCACCCCACGGGTTTTTCTCAGGTATTCCCCACCATGATGACCACTCTCCCATAGGGGGCTTCATGTTCAACAGTCCGAGCAGTGGCGAGGCTTCTTCGATAAGTTCATTGGAGATATACATAATCCCTGAACCGATAGAGGGGTTAAGTAACCACTTCTCACCCCCAGCAGCAAAGGCATCAACGCCCTCTTTTTCAGGATAGAGAGTTAAACTGCCTGCATGCTGAACAGCATCCACTATAAGCCATGCACCATGCTCGTGGGCAACTTTGGAGATTTCTTTTATGTCCATCCTTTGGCCCGAGATCCACTGGACACTGCTTCCGATCACTGCAAAGGTATTATCATCCACAGCTTTCTCAACGTCTTCAATGAAGTACCATCCATCTCTGTTTTTGACGATCCTAAGCTCCAGACCGTGCTTTTTCGCATAGCTCTTAAGGAGACAGGCAAGTGATGGAAATTCCATATCAAAGGAGACGATGTTCATACCCTTTCTCGGCTCCAGCGATGAGAGCAATCTCCTTAGTCCTTCAGTTGTCTGGACTGAGAGAGTTAAATTCTCTTTGCTGGTATGAAACAGCTTTGCGCCCTCTTTGAGGACTTTCTCCATGATTTCTTTGTCAAGAAAGTCAACTGAATCAACGCCTTCCTTAAAATCCACCAGATAGACCAGAAAGTCCATAGTTCTTTTAAGGGCAGTCAACGGCAAAAATCCAGCACTTGCCGTGTTCAGGTAAACCTTAAAATTCTTTAATCCGGGGAAGAGATGTTTAAGGTTCATGTTTCCACCTCAGCTCTTGTATAATCTCCCATATTTTTCCATTATCTTTATGAGCTCATCTCTGGGAAGAGCGTAGCGAATGTGATTGTCCCTTCCACTCATTGTCTTTGCTTGGAGGAGAGAGTTAATTATCGCTTCCTCGACGGCCTCAGCCGTAGCCTTAAAAAGAGGCGATAAGGTGTCATCTGGCAGCGCTTCTATGGTCAGCGGCTCTTTTTGATAGTGTTTTATCCTCTGCGCAGTTGAAAAGGCAAAAACTATATCGCCGCTTCCATTGTATGCATAACCTCCGGTTCTCGCCAGTCCTACGGCTCCCCTCTTGGCAACCCTGTACAGCTGTCTTGAAGTTAGGGGAGCATCGGTCGCAACAACCATTATTATGCTTCCCTTCCCTTCTCCCCCTTTTCCGGGCCAGCCCTTCAGCTCCAGCCCTACGGGAACTCCGGCTATCGTTAGGTCTTCCCTTTTACCAAAATTACTCAAAACCAAAGCTCCAACGGTGTACTTTCTGCCCTCAATATCCACAACTCTGGAGGAAGAACCAATCCCGCCTTTGAATTCAAAGGCACTCATCCCAGTTCCAGCACCAACAGCACCTTCCTCGAAGTCTTCTTTTGCGTTTTTAATTGCTTCAAGCACGTGCTCTCTTTTAACGTGCTTTCCCCTGATGTCATTGAGGTAAGAGTCGTTGCATTCCATAACTACTGGATTAACAGAACCGGTGGTCACTCCTATGTCCTCATTTTGCTCAAGCATGTAATCGATAAGGGCATCAGCGGCAGTGCCAATGCTCAGAGTGTTGGTTAGTATTATCGGTGTCTCAAGGGTTCCAAGCTCTTGAACCTGAATAAGGCCAACTGGCTTAGCATAACCGTTCATAACGAAGGCATTCGCCAGAAGCTTCTCCTTGTAGATGTTTCCATCGTGGGGGATTATAGCAGTTACTCCCGTTCTTACAGGGCCTTTACCGGGAACTAGTTTCCCTTCACCCTGAATCAGCGTTACATGGCCGACTTTGACACCTTTAACGTCGCTTATCGAGTTTCTCCTGCCGTGTTCAAAAACTCCAATCCTAATACCAAGTTCGGGGGCTTTCATGCAATCACCAAAAAGAATCACACTCAAACAATAAAAGCTCTTTCGCAATTGATAAATACTTCAGTGCCAAGTTTTTTGGTGGGTAAACATGGCTGACTGGAAAGAGAAACTCGGCCTGGTGCACATATACACAGGAAATGGAAAAGGAAAGACCACTGCGGCCTTAGGATTGGCCTTGAGGATGCTCGGCAACGGAGGAAAAGTAATAATGATACAGTTTTTGAAATCTGCCAATGTTTATGGGGAGCAGAAAAAAGCCTCGGAATGTGGAATTGTCGTTGAGTCCTATGGTTTGCCGAAGTTCGTCCATGGAAAGCCTGAGCCGGAAGATATTGAAGCCGCAAAGAAGGCCTTAAAAAGGGCTGGAGAAGTCGTTAAAAGCGGCGAATGGGATCTCGTAATTCTGGACGAGATATGTGTGGCTCTGGGATTTGGAATGATAACATTCGACGAAGTTAAGGAGCTCATAAAAGAAAAAGCCCCGAACACTGAGCTTGTTTTAACAGGCAGATACTGCCCGGAAGAGCTTTATGAATTAGCGGACTATGTGACGGAAATGAGGGAAATAAAGCATCCCTATGCTAAAGGAGTGGTTGCTAGAAAGGGTGTAGAGTATTAAAAACTACCGAAAAGGTTTTAATAACAAATGTGCAATATATGCGTGAAAGAATTTAGTTACGAATTCTTACTTAAATCGGAGGTGGTGGAAATGAGCGAGGAGATGATTCAGCAGATTATCCAGGTTCTAAAGGAGCAAGTTATTCAGGATACAATCGTCCCAAGAAATATTAGGAGAGCCGCTGAACAGGCAATTGAAGCCCTAATGGACACTAGCAAAGACCCAAGTGTGAGAGCTGCGGATGCTATTGCTATTCTTGAGGAGATTAGCGAGGATCCAAATATGCCAATGCACACAAGAACTATAATCTGGGAAGTTTTGGGTGCTTTAGAGCAGATTAAGTGATTTATCTGCCTTTTTCTTTTAGATACCATAATTTTGCGCTTTCCTCTACTAATTCTGCCTTGTAGTAGGCTTCCCTTAAGCTTCTCCCCACTGTTACTATTCCATGATTTTGAAGGATAACTGCATCGTAGTGTTCCAGATGCTTTGCAGTCTCTTCAGCCAATTCCCAGCTTCCAGCAGGCTTAAACCTGGCTATGGGAATCTTTTTTAGATATATTTCCGCTTCGGGGGTTATTATTGGCAGCTCTTCATTAAGTAGTGTGGATGCAACTATCGAGTATGGAGGATGCAGGTGGACTATGGCTTTTACATCTTTTCTTCGCTTGTAGACTTCAACGTGGAGCTTCCATTCTGAAGATGGCCTTATAGAGCTTAGAACATTCCCTTCAAGGTCAATGACGGCTATCTGCCCGTGTGTGAGCTCATCCATGACGGAGCCAGTTCCCTTTATGAAAACCTTTCCGTTGAAAAGAACGCTTAAATTCCCTCCAAATGCGGCCGTTAACCCTCTTTCGTGGGCGAGTCTTGAATATCTGATAAGCATCTCCTTGACAACTCTGCTCATTTTTTCACCACCTTTATCCCAAAACCACAGGAGTTGCAGTAGGCAATATCTTTCTGCCAGACGAGTTCTTCAGCCCCGCATATGGGGCAGACCTCAAGCTTGCCGCTTTCTTTCCATGCATCGTAGGTTTTTCCGCTTATCACAAGAACGATATCGTCCTTGTCCTTCTCAAAGTGTCCCAAAACAGGGGTGCTCTTTAGTTCAAAACTCTCTGCATCTATTATAACCGGCTCTATGCCAATGTTTCCTTCGAATTCAAGCTCGTTAGCTGGCACTATCTCAACTACGTATGCGTTAAGGGTTCTGTCGTGATACACCATAAGCTCCAGGGCATCGCTTAGGTCTCCAGAAGAAGAGATTATATCCACTGTTATATATCTGGCAGAAGGAATCACGAGAGCGAGAACGTACTTGGAGCGGAATAAAGCGAGTCCTTTTCCCAGACACATCTCTTCAAGACCGAGAGAGGCCAATATTTTTCGGATGGTCTCTCCGTCTGGCAGTTTCTTTTCCTGCAGTATTTGATCTTTAATTTTTTCCGCAAGAGGCATTGCGAGCATTATTGGTTCGTAGATTATCATTACCCTCACCACAGAAAAGTAGCAACTTGGGCTTTTAGATTTTGTTGTCACGAGTTTGCTCCAGAAGTGGCTTAGAGAATTGGCGATGGTGCGGGGGCGGGGATTTGAACCCCGGAACCCCTACGGGAGTGGATCTTGAGTCCACCGCCTTTGACCAGGCTCGGCAACCCCCGCGCGTGGGGCTTCATTTCTCTATACACCAACTCAGTTTTAAAAATCTTGTGGTCTCAAATCTTGATTATAACCTCCATCACCTGATGTCTCACAAGAGTTACAAGTTATAACTTACAAGTGATAAGTTATAAGTTTAGAAGTTTAGGGATAAAAAAGCATCATCTCTCCATTTTCTTAACGCCGTCTTTTGTGCCAACAAGAACTATGTCTGCTATGTCTGCGAAGATGCCGTTTTCAACAACTCCCGGAATGTTGTTCAGCTCGATTTCCATGTCGAGTGGATCTTCAATTCTTTCAAATTTTGCATCGAGGATGAAGTTGCCGTTGTCGGTTATCACTGGGCCATCTTTTTTAACGCCCATCCTCAGCTCGGCTGTTGCGTTGAAGACTTCAAGTTCCTCTTTAATGGCCCTCCATGCCGCAGGGATGACTTCTATGGGGACTGGCATTTTCTGACCGAGATATTCCACAAGCTTGCTCTCATCAACGAGCACTATAAACGTTCCGGCCCTGTATTCGATGATCTTTTCCATCGTTAATGCCGCGCCTCTTCCCTTAATGAGATTAAGGTGAGGATCAACCTCGTCTGCACCGTCTACGGCTAAATCAATGGCATCAACTTCATCTAAGCTAACGACGGGAACTCCGCTCTCAAGGGCCAAAAGGCGTGATTGGTATGAAGTGGGGATGCCGTAAACATCTTCGAGCTCCCCTGTCATGAGCTTCTTTCCCAGCATTTGGATGAAGTAAGCTGTTGTGGAACCCGTACCTAACCCGATTATCATGTCATCGTCGATATACTTCAAAGCTTCCTTAGCCACCATTTTTTTCAGCTCTTCCATACCTCATCCCTTCGTTATGTTGTAGAGGAGGGACTGATTTGAATAAAACGTCGGTTCGGGCTGTAAGATGAGATTGTAGCTGAAGATTGTGAAGTACAGCCAGAACAGGAAGAATCCCCAGAACCCTTTTCTCAGCAGAACCCTCTCATCCTTTAACTCGTCAGGAAGGTCTTTAACGAGAGCGATAACTATCTTCGGTGATAGCAGATAGACCAGCAGGCCTACAATGTAGCCCGCTTGAACTTGGGTTGACAGGACTCCACTCACTATCCCTGCTATCGTTCCGATTGCGTAAAATATGAGCGACATCTTGTTCTCAGCATTCACTCTCTATCACCTAAAACTTAGTTTAGGGATTCATTTAAAATACTTTCCATCACTCTTCAAAGTTCTCAAGCAACCGTTCTCCTTTTTCAGTAAGTTTGTAATAAACCCTTCTTCCCTTCTTGCGTGCCTCTTCTATCAAGCCAAGGGCCTCAAGCTCTTTTATATGCTGGTACACTGCTTGATACTTCATTGGCTTCTCCAGATTCTCCCAGATTTCGTAGCCATACATGGACTTTTCTCTCAGGAGCTTTAGGATTTCAAGCTTTGTACCACCGACTGAAAAGCGCTCTCTCTCCTCCGCGTAGTAGCTTTTTAATCCCGAGCCCGTAATTATCAAAGCGACCCTGTCTCCTTTTTCAAGATAACCGCTTTCACGGAGCTTTATTAGGGCTGGAATAACAACAGCTGAAGAATACTCAGCGAAGACGCCCTCTTTGGCAAGGGCTTTTTCTCCGAAGTCAAGCTCATCTTCACTCACAACCACAGCGGTTCCGTTGCTTTCTTTAATGGCTCTTATCGCGAGTTCTTTGTTTACCGGGTCTTTTACGTACAGCCCAAGGGCTTTGGTGAACTCTCTCTTGCCTTCTATCCCCAATATTTCGGCCGCTATTGGGGAGCAGTTTTCAGTTTGGACTGCAATTAGTTTGGGGAGTTCTTCGATAGCACCGATTTCCAGAAGTTCCCTAAAGCCCTTGTAGATGCTGTAGATGTTGCTTCCACTTCCCGTTGGCACGATCACGTGGGTTGGGTTTATCTCCTCCCAGAGCTCGAATGCAAGGGTTTTTTGCCCCTCAAGCCCAATAATGTTGTTTTCGGGAGTTATGTCGTAGAGTCCATTTAATCGGGAGAGCTCTTTAGTGTATTCTATGCACTCATCAACGCTGTCTCCATAGCGGATTATCTTGGCACCAAAGGCTATCATCTGAATTAGCTTTCCTTTGTCGACTTTTTTGGGAACAACAACAAATGCTTCTTTATTAGCTCTAGCGGCATATGCCGCTAAAGACGCTGCCGCGTTGCCATCGCTGGCTACTATGAACCCATTGCTTGCATAGGGCAAGCCATAAGAAACTCCTACCGTGGCAAGCCTATCTCTGAATGAGCCCGTGGGGTTCCTTGTTTCGTCTTTAATAAAAACATCCAGGCCGAGCTCTTCGCCGATTTTTGCCTTGACTAAAGGTGTCCCACCTTCTTTCAGGGAAATTATTCTGGGCACGTTGGGGAGAAGTTCTCTGTACCTCCACACGCCTTTCTCTCTATTTTTCCATTTTTGGGGGTCTACCTTAGAATAGTCATACGGTATTTCAAGGAAAGCCCCGCATGAGCATCTCGGTGGTATTATCTGCTGATACTCCCTTCCACATTTGGGACACTCTATCATCACTACCCACCAAAAAATTAGAAAAAGGCTACTTGAGCCTGATGGCGTCGAGATTGTTTGGAGCTCTTGTGGAGATACCGAACTTCTTGTGGATGCTTGAGGCAAGGTCAAGGCACTTCTGGGGCTCTCCGTGAACTGTTATTACTCTTTCCGGTCTCGGCTTTACCTTTGCTATGTAGCTCATCAGCTCCCTTCTATCGGCGTGACCTGAGAATCCATCTATTGTGTGGATCTCCATGTTTACCTGAACAACTTCTGTCTTTCCGCCCTCTCCTATCATGGGTATCTCTCTTAGGCCTCTCTGAACCTGTCTACCTAAAGTTCCCTCTGCCTGGTAGCTTACGAATATGATAGAGTTCCTTGGATCTGAGGCAAGGTTCTTAAAGTACTCCACGCTGGGTCCTCCAACCAGCATACCGGAGGAGGCTATAATTATCGCGGGTTCTTCGCTCTCTATTATGTCCTTTCTTTCGTTTGCATTTGCGACGGGTTTGAATATCTCATTTAAGAATGGGTTGTAGCCCTCATGGAATATCTGATCTCTGAGGCTCTTGCTCAAATACTCTGGATATGCGGTGTGAATTGCAGTTGCTTCCCATATCATACCGTCCAAGTATATTGGAACCTCCAATCCTCCTACTCTAGCGTACTCCTCGAGGACTAGCATTATTTCCTGAGCTCTTCCAACTGCCATTGCGGGGATAAGGACCTTTCCTTTGCGCTTGATAGTCTGGAGAATAACCTCAATAAGCCTCTTTTCTGCCTCTTCTCTCGGCATCTGGTAATCTCTGCTTCCTCCGTAAGTTGATTCCATTATCAAAGTTTCAAGTCTTGGGAACCTTGCATTTGCTGGCTCAAAGAGTCTCGTTGGAAGGAACTTAAAGTCTCCTGTGACGGCAATGTTGTGGAGTCCATTTCCAACGTGGAGGTGAACTATTGAGGAGCCAAGGATGTGGCCTGCATTGTGCAGGGTAAGCCTCAAGTCTGGTGAGATATCTCTAACCTCCCCGTAGTCGAGAGTTATTGTGTGCTTAACGACTTCTTTTATGTCTTTCATTCTGTAAAGCGGGTCAGCACCGTTACTCTGCTGTATCTCAATGAAGTCTTTCTGAAGGAGAACCATTAAGTCTCTTGTAGGCGGAGTGGTGTAGATAGGGCCGTCGAACAAGTTGTATCTGAAGAGGTAGGGTAGTAAACCGGAGTGGTCAAGGTGTGCGTGGGTAATTATTATTGCATCCAGAAGCCCCTCTTTAAGGACGTAGGTAAATTCTGGGGCATCAAAGTGGGGGAACCCCTTCTTGGGATCATTTAAAGCCGCGACGTTTACACCAAAGTCAACCAGCACAAAGCTCTCATTTGTTTGGAGCAGGAGGGCACTTCTTCCAACTTCCCTGAATCCTCCAAGCCCTGTTATCCTTATCCACTCGCTTTTGAGCTCCGGCTTTCTGTATATGTTTCTCCCAACTTGTCTCAGGAATTTTCTCCTATCTTTACTCTCGGACTGCAGGATTCCCCTAATAGAGTATATTGTCTGGGACTGCAGGGGTGGAGTTCTAACAACTTTTGGAGCCCAGTAAACTTTCTGGGTTATCTCCCTAAGGGTCTCCCCATTCTTTCCAATCACAAGTCCCGGCTTTTTAGCCTCAATTATTACCTCGCCAACAGAAGGATCAAAACTTATGTTAGTTATTTCCGCCTCTGGCGGAACTATTTGCTTGATTAGCTCTTCGGCCTTTTCAGGAGGAAGGAGAACATCCGGATCAGGTCTTACACTAATTCTCTTCTTAAGAACCTTTGCAAGGTTTTTTATAAGATCTCCGTCTTGCATTACAGCTTCAGGGTTTTTCACATAAATAACCAGCTCCGGCCCCTCAAATTCCACTTCGGTTATCTTGGCTTCTTTGGGTACCATCTGACTAATAATCTCCCTAATCTCTTTCAGAATTTCATCAACGTTTGTTTCTCTTTTTATCACGTCACTCACCCCTAGAATCAGAGCTTCTTGAGGATCTTCTCGACTTCTTCTTTAGAAAGCTCGCTATACCCGTCTTTTGTAATGACAACAACCATTATTCCATCTCCAGTAAAAACATCTCTTTTTATTGCAGTATTTATAGCTTTTACGGCCAGTTTAACGCCTTTTTTAACAGTCATTTTCTCATTGTACTCATTATCTAAAACAGCATATGCAAACTCCATACCAGAACCTGCAGAAACATATTTGTCCTCGGTAATTCCCCCTGCCATGTCAATTGAATAAAGACTTGGCTTTTCATCATAACCTCCCACTAAAAACCAGCCAAAATAGGGGAAGTATCTTCTTCCACTTAAGACGTTAGAAGTTAATGTTGCCAGTGCCTTTGTGCTCATCTCCCTGCCGACTCTTGCTCTGTAAAGCTTTGCTTCTGCCCTCAAAAGCCTTACAAGGCTTAGTATGTCCCCTACGCTCCCGGCTCCTGCTAGGGCCAAGTGGTCGTCTATCTGGAATATCTTGCTAACTTCTTTGGACAAGACCATGTTGCCCAGTGAAGCCCTCCTGTCTGCGGCTAATACTACTCCATCCTTACAAACAATGCCTACTGTTGTTGTCCCTTTAATTTTGTCCAAAGCCAACACCCCTTTAAGATATTCGTTTTGCCCGAGAATAGAAACAAATTCTACAGTGGGGGATTGACTGAGGGAGTATTTAAAGTTTTCGCAAAGCGACATGAGTTACTCCCTTTCAGATGGGCAGCTGAAAGAAAAGCTTTTTATCCTATGAATTGTTTTACAACAATGTAACCCTAGGAGGTATGATAAAATGGGTGTCGAAAAAGTTCCCAAATACGACATACCGACAAAGAAGGTTGAATACGTTTTTATTGAGCTGGAAAAGATGAAACCACACGAGCAGCTCGTCCAAAAGGAGCTTGAGGCATTTATTGAAAGCTTAACTGGCTCCGGTATTTTCTGGAAGCCCATGCTCCTGGCAAAAGTCCCCGGGGAGGACATGTACCTCATCGTTGATGGTCACCACAGATGGGCAGGCCTGCAGAAGCTCGGGGCAAAGAGGGCTCCCTCTGTAATTCTCGACTACTTCAGCGATGATGTTAAGGTATACACATGGTATCCTGCTTTTAAAGGAGACCTCAACAAGGTTCTCGAAAGATTAAAGGCAGAGGGATTGGAAATAATTGAGGATGGAGAGGCTGAAGAAAAGGCCGAAAAGGGGGAAATAGCTTTCGCTCTCATTGGTAAAGACAAGGTCTTTGCTATTCCGGGAGCACTTGACGAACAAAAGAAGGTAAGCAAAGTGCTTGACGAGATGAGTGTTGAGGGAGAGATAGAGCTTATATACTACGGCCTCAAAGAAGATGCAAAAGAAGATATGGATAAGGGCGAAATTGACTATGTGTTCATTAGAAAAGCACCAAGCAAGGAGGAAGTTATGGAGCTCGTAAAGAGGGGAGAAGTTTATTCTCCAAAGACAACCAGACACGTTCTTCCATTCAACCCGGACAAAATCGATGTGAAGCTTGAGGAGCTCTTTTAGTCCTATTCTGCCTTTTTTATTTTGATTGATCATCTAAGTTTTTTCGAGCATGTAGCAGACTCTCGGGATAAGTTTAAACCCGCTTAAGAAAATTTTAGAGTTGAGCAACGAAAAATTAAAAGAAGCCAATACGTGAGGGATAACCATGATAAAGGCATTAATCTTTGACGTTGATGAAACTCTTGTCTATTATGAAGGCTATGATGGGCTGGAATGGTTCGAAAAATGGGGAAAGAAAGAAATAAAAAAGCTTGGGATTACCCTTGAGTTTGAAACCTACAAAAAGATGGTAAAGGGAGAACTACCGCGAAGCTGGGTTGAGAGGCTTGGAGTTGATCATGTAGAATTCTGGAAAGCGATAGATAAAGCAAAGCTCGAGTACAGAAAATGGGCCGCAGAGAGAGGACTAATAAAAGCCTTTCCCGACGTTGATGTTTTAAAGGATTTCAAACAAATGGGATTAAAAATGGCAGCTGTTAGCAACGCTTCCCAAGATTGCACGGAGTTTGTGCTGGAGCTTTTTGATTTGAAGAAATACTTTGACATTATCCTTGGAAAGGACTACCGATATCTGGATGGTGCTAAACCGAATCCCTATCTCATAGAAAAAGCCCTCGATGCCCTTGGTGTCCTTCCAAGTGAAGCTTTGGTCGTGGGAGATTCTGCATCGGACATCTTGGCAGCTCACCGGGCTGGTGTTAAAGCCGTTCAAGTGATGAGGTTCGGGAAAATAGAGGGAGCAGATTATTACGTGAAAGATTTGAACGAACTTGTGCAACTGGTGCGCTCGCTAGTAGGTAAGGATTTATAAATGAACTGCCTAACTTATAATGCCCCTGCGCGAGGACCCACCCAATCAATGAAGGTGGGGGCGATGCGGGGGCAACAGCTCGGCCATAGCGAGGTCCCCACGGGAGGGCCTTCCGCGTTACGGAGCGCAATGACCGTGGGTAACCCTGGCCGAGTACACTCTTCTGGCCCGCCTGGGTTAAGCCGCTTGAGATTGCCTTACGGCTTCAATGAGAGCGGTCGTTACGGGCGGGCCACATTTTCTTGGAAAACTTTACAACAAGAAGAAAAAGAAGGGTTAAAAAGTTTTTTAGAATATTGCTTTTTGGGTGGTTTTGTCAAAGACATGAGCTTTCTTCATATCAAAGACAATATCGATCTCCTGGCCTTCCTGAACCTTTGACTCGGCAGGGAACTTGCCAGCAAACGTCAGGTTTCCAACCCTGAGGTGAACCACTTTCTCCCCACCGAGGTTCTCGATGATCTCAACCATAGCCCTTGCCATATTCTCTCCCGGAACCTTGACCTGGGCGAAGAGGGCGTCGTAGATGTCCTCAGGTCTAATGCCGAAGATAATGTCCTTGCCGACGAGGTTCTTCTCCTGGAGCACTTCAAACTGGTCGGGCAGGAACTTCAGCCTGAACTCGCCGAGGTCTGCAAACCCGTCCTCGGTGACTGTGGCATCCATGAAGTTCATCGGTGGCGACCCAATGAACCCGGCGACGAAGGTGTTTGCGGGCTTGTCGTAGACCTCTTCCGGCGTTCCGACCTGCTGGAGTTCACCCTGATTTATAACGGCTATCCTGTCCCCCATTGTCATTGCCTCGACCTGGTCGTGGGTAACGTAAATAGTGGTCACCCCAAGTTGTTTCTGGAGCTTCTTCAGCTCGGCACGCATCTTAACCCTCAGCTTGGCGTCGAGGTTGGAGAGTGGCTCGTCCATTAGGAATACTTTGGGCTTCCTGACTATTGCTCTCCCTAGGGCCACTCTCTGTCTTTGACCGCCGCTGAGCTCCCTCGGCTTCCTGTTGAGGAGTTCTGTCAAGCCGAGCATTTCCGCGACTTCCTTCACGCGTTTATCGATCTCGTCTTTTGGTAGTTTCCGGAGCTTGAGGGGGAAGGCGATGTTGTCGTAGACTGTCATATGGGGGTAGAGGGCGTAGCTCTGGAAGACCATCGCTATGTCCCTGTCTTTTGGCGGGACAAAGACCCCTTTCTCAGGGTCGGCGACCAGCGTGTCCCCGATGTAGATTTGCCCCTTTGTGGGTTCTTCAAGTCCAGCTATCATCCTCAGAGTCGTGGTTTTACCACAACCGCTCGGTCCGAGCAAAACCATGAACTCCCCATCCTTAATCTCCAAATTTAAGTCCTTAACTGCTTCAAAATCGCCAAAAAGCTTCCAAACGTTAACAAGCCTAACACCAGCCATTTCAAATCACCTTCCAGTTTATTCCTTTACGGCACCGGCGGTATATCCCCTTATCAAATATTTACCAAGGGCAATCATTATGAGGAGGGTTGGAAGGGCAACTATTAATGCTCCCGCCATCTGGACGTTCCAGTTTGCCACAAAACTTCCTTTCAGGTTTGCGAGTTTTACTGTTGCAGGCATTGCTTCTTCCCCTCTTGTCAAGACCACTCCAAAGAGGTAATCGTTCCATATGTTAACAAACTGATAGATTGCAGTAACTACAAAAGCTGGCATTGAAATTGGCAACACAACACGGAGGTAGATACTAAAGGGATTCGCCCCGTCAACTTTTGCCGCTTCTATCAACTCATCTGGGATTTCATAATAATAGTTTGCGAAAAGTAATGTCGTTATGGGAATTCCATATGCAGTGTGAGTTAATATCAAGCCTGGAATTGTATTGTATAGCCCCAGATTTGAGATTATCCTGACCAATGGGATTAAAATCGCTTGATATGGCAGGAATACTCCAAATGTTATAATCATCAGCAACTTCTTTGAAGTTGAGCCCTTAAGAAGCTTCGCAAGTGTGAACCCTGCTAGAGAGCCCAGAACGGATGAAAAGATAGTTGCAAATACTGTGAATGCCAAACTATTTAATATTGGACGCTTTAGCTCAGAAAATGCAATTTTATATGCTTCTAATGTTGGTGGAAATGCTGGAGTAACTGGGGTTGTAAGAGCTACTTGTTCAGTGCTCTTCATGGAGGTTGTTATGGCGCTCCACAAGGGAAGAAGATAAACAAATACTAAGAAAATCAACACGCCATATAGTAGGGCTCTTGAAAGATTTTTCGTCATTTTTTCTCACCCCTATATGTCCAGTATAAGTAGGGTAGCACTATAGCTAAAGCCATCAAAAGTAAGATTGTAGCTATCGCAGCACCATATGCAAATTTAGTTTTTGCGAATGTTTCAACATACATCTGGACTGCAAGGATATATGTTGATGTTCCGGGACCTCCTCTGCTAAGTATCCAGATGAAGTCGAACGCTTTTAATGAGAACACCATCAAAACGACAAATGCACTAAGGGTTGGCTTAAGAAGCTGTGGGATTACTATGTATCTGTATAGTTGCAATGGGTTTGCTCCATCTACCATTGCAGCTTCATAGTGATCTGTTGGAATTGATCTTATCCCTGCTAGGTATATTATCATAGTGTATCCTGAAAATTGCCAGATTAGAGCGATTATTACGCAGTAAATTGCAATTTTTGGATCTGTTATCCACGCACTCTTTAGGAACTCAAGATGTAATTTATCAAATAGAGTATTTAGCACTCCATCCGAAGGAGAATACATCCACGCCCAAAGTGTGGCAGTAACCACAAAAGACAATGCGAAAGGCAGAGCATAAACCGTCCGAAATCCCTCCTCAAACCTAACTTTTCTGTCCAAGAGGATCGCAAGAAACAACCCGATTAAAATCGCACCAGGGACAAATAGCAGAATTAGAATGAGGTTATTTTTAATGGAAATCCAAAAGATAGGATCTTGAAATAATTGTTTGTATTGTACAAGCCCCACAAAATCATAAGATGGCATTAGTCCCCTCCAGTTAGTGAAGGAAATATATATGTTCCACGCAATGGCAACATAAACAAAAATTCCAACCAAAATTAGCGCGGGACCCAAAAATAAAAGAATATAGGGGAAATCAGAGGATTTTTTCACTTTGACCTCCCTCCGATCTCAATTCTAACTGAGATCCCATTCTTTAATCTTGTTCGGAAGTAGGTCGTTCTTAATTGCTGCTACTATTTTGTTCATTGCTGAATCAATATCGCCCGTTGTTGCAAGTTCTGAGATTATATCATTAAGAGAAGCTGCAAATGCCTCTGGAACTGCGCTTCCGTGGGCAATGCTTGGGTATAGCCTAGTGGACTGTGATCTCAGCTCTTCCATAAAGGTTCTCTGGATGGGCTCATATGGATCAGCTGGAGCATCCATTCTTGGAGGTATTGAACCCTTTATTGGGTTGAACGTGTTTTGAGCTTCTACTGTTCCTATAAAGCTTAGCCACTTCTTAGCTGCTTCTGGGTGGGCAGCTTTTGTTGGCAAAACAAAAGTGTCTATGACAAGATCATAAGTGCCAGCAGGTATTGGTATTGCTCCATAATCAACATTTGGTTGCCATCCATTTGCTTTGAAATATCCATTAGCCCAGTCTCCCATAAGGGTCATTGCAGCTTCTCCTTTGTAAACCATAGCACAGGCTTCATCCCAAGTTTTTGCGGCATGGTCTGAGTTCGAGTACTCCACATACTTTACGAAGTATTCAAGAACTTTTCTGAGAGTTGGATCATTTTCGCTTATTTCTCCATTAATAAACTTCTCATAGTAGTCAATTCCACCAACTGCAACAAGGAAAACCTCAAATACTTGTGTAGCCGGCCATTTATTTCTGTCTCCAAGGGCAAAGGGAGTTACCCCATTTTGCTTGAGCTTCTCTGCAACTGCAAAGAGGTCATCTATTGTCTTTACGCTAGCTGGATCAATACTGTATTTGTCAAAAATCTCTTTGTTGTACCAGATGACATTTGCCCTGTGGACGTTTATTGGAACTGCATAATAGTGACCATTAAAGATTACCATTTGTTCTATAGTGTCAGGATAGTTCTTTTTCATATCCTCTGTCCATATGTCGTCAATTGGAGAAATCATCTCTCCCTGAACATAAGGAGCCATTTCATATCCTGCATGGACTTGAAAAGTGTCTGGGGGCTTTCCAGCAAGCATCAGAGATTGTAAGATCATCTTTAAGTTTACTCCTCCACCACCGGCTACAGGATTTGCAAGCACTTCAATCTCAGGATATTTCTCTTGGAACTTCTTAGCTAAGGCATCAAAAGCTTCTTTTTCACCACCAGCAGTCCACCAATGATAAACTTCCAAAACCTCCTTTTCTTGCTGGGTTGAAGTCTGAGTTGTTTCGCTACTTATGCATCCACTTGCAACTACTGCAATTCCTAAAATTCCTAATAAAAACAGACTCAATATGGGGGTCCTAACCCTCATAGAGGGTCACCTCATAATATAGCTACTTGGCTTAATCTTAAATATTTTTTTATGACATCTGTACAACATAAGTCATTCCATACCGTTAAGGTAACTTAAACATCTCTTTGCGAAGCAATTGAGATATATTGCTAAGTAGTTCATCAAAACAAGAAAGAACTTAAACAAAATTCTATCAAAAGGCAGGCAAAACCACACCGCAAAAAACTCTTTTAATTCCAGCTCTAAAACCATTCAAGAAGCTCTTGTTTCCTTCTTAGCAACTGGAACCCTGTTCAATATTATTCCAGCACAAGATGTTTGTAACTAAGATTTTGCAAATAGATAGAATATTTTAGAAGTGATGAGGCTCATGAAGAATTTGTTTGACTTATATGGTGGGCCCGCGGGGATTCGAACCCCGGACCTCCACCTTGTCAGGGTGGCGTCATAACCAGTCTAGACCACGGGCCCGCCCAAAGTGTTGTGGTGGACCGGCCGGGATTTGAACCCGGGGCCTCCGCCTTGCCAAGGCGGCGCTCATCCCAGGCTGAGCTACCGGCCCACGCCCAATCCAATAAGGGTTGAAGGCTATTTATAAATCTTTCGGTTAGAAGGGAATACTACGGGGGCCCCTTTAGCACTACCTTTTGAAGCCATTATGCCAGAGAAGAGCTTAATCTTCTCACGTCTGACACAGATAGTATCAATCACTGGAATAAGCTCTCTATTACCCCAAATAAAAAAGTGAATAAGACAAAACAGAATTTCACTTGCTCATTGGATACAGTGAATCTCTGTAAATAGCTGCAATGGTCTCTCTAGTTGCGTCAATTGGGGCAAGTGAGAGCAACAGGCCAAGGCTTGGGGTTGTCATGGCTAATTCGGTGAGCTTGTCGATGTCGTCCTCTGTGAATCCAACATCAGTGAGCTTCTGAGTGATTCCGATGCTGAAAAGCCACTCCTCGACTTTCCTTGCGACGTACTCAGCTTCGCCTGGAACTCCCTTGGCATCTGGAACGAGTGGTCTATAGACCTCAGCGAGCACTCTAGCCGTGGCGGGGTATATGTGCTTAATGACCGCGGGCAAGAGCATCGCGAGACCGAGTCCGTGTGGGAGGTCTGGCTTCACGGCACTGAGTGGGTGTTCGAGGGCGTGGGTGAAGTGGAGCATACCGTTGTCGAAGGATATACCCGCTATTGCGGAGGCATAGAGCAGGTAGTACCTGGCTGAGAGGTTGTTGGGGTCAGCTATGGCCTTCGGGAGGTAGTCGAATATCAGCCTAGCAGTCTCTTGGGCGAGGAGTATGGAGTAGGGATTTGTGACCTTGGTGGTCGCGGCCTCGGTTATGTGGTTGAGCGCGTCAATGGTCACATAACGGGTCTGGTCGGCTGGGAGCTTGGTTGTGAGAGCCGGGTCGTCGATTGCGTAGAGTGGGTAGATGCAGTCAAAAGCTATTGCTGGCTTGTACTCTTTCTCTGGAATTGATGCCACTGCAAATCTGTCTACCTCGGTTCCCGTTCCGTGGGTGGTGTTAATTGCTATGATGGGCTTGGCCTTCATTGCAAAGAACTTTCCTTCATAGAGCTCTCTCGCGTTCTTGTCTGTGTACTCCAGCAGAATGGCGACGCTCTTGGCTGTGTCGATTGGGCTTCCACCACCGATACCAATAACAGCCTGAGCTCCGAACTCCTTGCCTAGCTCTGTGGCCTCGTCAACCATATCAACGGTCGGGTTTGGGCCGACCTTGTCGTAGTGAACATATTCGATACCGTATTCCTCAAGGGCGGGCTTGACGACATCCCAAGCACCGCACTTCTTGTATCCGCTCTTTCCGGTGACAAGGATGACCCTAGTTATGCCACGGTTTTCCTTAAGGTCTTTGGCTATGTCATAGAACTTGTTAATGGCGCCAACGCCAAAATAGTCTATGGTTCTGCAGCGAAGTTCAAACACCTGGTTTATGGGGATTTGAGACTCCCACAACATTGTACATCCCTCCAAATGTATTACATTTATATATAATTTGTGCGGAATATAAGCATTTCTTGAACATAACATGTACAACCAATGGTTTTTGACACACTCCTGAATAAAGAAGCACAAAGAAGCTTTTGTATTTGTCAACGAAAACTACAAACTCCTAAATAGGGGTCAATGGGCTAAAAAATTAAAAGGATCATTTGCCCCCTTTCATTCTTTCCTGGAGCTGATACAGTTCGGCTATCCTTTGTACAGTGTCGGCATCTTCCGGACCTTTGTCCTCTCTCAACACAACAAATCTCGGGAACCTCAGTGCAAAACCGCTCTCGTACTTGGGGCTCTTTTGAATCTCCTGGTAGGTTACTTCTATAACCACTTTGGGCTCTATCTCCACGAACTTCCCATGCTCTTTCTTTATAAGAGGTTTAAGCATCTTGGTGAACTCTATTAGGTCTTCATCTGTGAACCCGCTCCCGACCTTACCAACTGGGACAAAGTCCCCCCTTACGGGGTCGTATGCGCCTAAAAGGAACGAGCTTAGAACTCCGCTTCTTCTTCCCTCTCCCCATTCTGCACCTATAATGACCAAATCGAGATTCTCCATTGTTGGCTTGATCTTCAGCCACTTCTTACCCCTGTTACCAGGCTCGTAAACTGAGTCAAGCCTTTTTGCCATTAGCCCTTCATGACCAAGCTCAAGGGCCCTTTGATAGAACTCCTCAGCCTCTTCTGGATTCTTTGTTATTAAATTCTCGGCGACTTTTATCCACTCGTTCGTCTCTACAATGCTTTCTAGGGTTTTCCTCCTCTCTATGAGCTGAACGTCTATCATGCTTTCGCCGTCAATGTAAAGAACGTCGAAGAGGTTGAGCTCGAGGGGTATCTTCTCAATCATCTCTTCTATGTTGTACTTCCTTCTAAACCTCCTCAGCACATACTGGAATGGCCTTGGCCTTCCTCCTTCCCCAACGGCGACAAGTTCACCCTCTACAATGACTTTCTCCGGCTTTAGGGCATTTTTAACTCTCTCCACAACCTCGGGAATCGACTTTGTAACGTTTTCAAGGCGTCTTGAGTAAATTACAACTTTGTCCCCATCTTTGTGCACCTGAACTCTCGCACCGTCATATTTAATCTCAAACTCCGCTTCCCCGCCCATTTCTATTAATGCCTCTCTAACGTTGGCTGCCATCTGGGCGAGCATTGGCTTAATTGGCTTTCCGACTTGGATTTTTACTTTCGAAAGGCCCTCGTCTCCCTCAAGCTTTGCTATTTTAGCCACGAATCCGAAATCGCTCGTAAGCATGTAAGCCCTCTCAACAAGCTCGACCTTTACCCTAAACGCCTCTGCTATTGCATCCCTCAGCAGCCCCTCTGCAACTCCCGTTCTCATAGTCCCCAGTATTGTCCTTGCCAAATACTTTCCTTCCTCCGGAGAAGCATCCATGAAGAGATTGGCGAGGTACTTCAGCTTTCTATCTTGGCTTCCTTCGCCGGTGGTTTCGGCAACTTTAACCAGAGTGCTGTAAACCCTTTTTATTGTAAGAGGCTGAGAGAAAAAGCTTTTTTGCTTCCTCTTTTGGAGAGCAAGGGCAACGCTCTCTCCTAAATCTCCAGTATCTTTTACAGAATTTTCTATCTCATCGCTGTTTACTCCAGTGGCCATAGAAACAGCCCTTATCAGTAGCTTCTCGCCCACGCCGAGCTCTCTCTCGTCCCAATCCGGAAAGACCTTCCCAAGAATTAAATAGGGAACAATCTCCAACAGCTCTGGATCCTCAACTTTCTTTAAAAAGTCCGCCACAAATTTTGTCTTGAGGGTCTTTAAAGTTGTTTTCTCAAGTCTTTTATACAGCTCAACCAGTTCTTTGTATAGCATCCACACCACCACGTTGAAGTACCCCATAAAAGAATAAAAAGATTAGTCTCTCTGCACTAGTCTGAATTTTAAGAACTCAAAAAATACAGTCGCTGCAAAACCTCCAGCGAATACCAGGAAAGGTGAGTACCCACTTTTTTCAAAGGCAAACAAAAATGCAAATCCTCCAGCAAACCCCGACGCAATAATTCCGATTGCTCGCTGGTTGCTTTTGTTAAAGTATATTGTTAGAAGGATGAATAAAACTGAGAGAGCAAGATACAGGGGGTTCATCTTTCTCCCTCCACCCATCTTTCAACGCTGGGCCTCTGGGTGTAAACCTCGCATATGTGGTAATCGTCTATGGAAAGTTCGTCCATGATGGATTTTACTTTCTCTATTTCCTCTTCCCTCAAAAGGGCAAACAGGCTCTTGCCCAGCATGACCATTGAGGACGGCAACTTAAGTGCTTTATCAAGTTCTCTAGCAATTTCCAAAAGCTCACCTGAGAGCAAACCCGTACGTTCAGAAAACGCCCTCGCTTCCTTCATCAAAACTTCAACTTTAGGGTTGGAGAGAAGTGCATTAATGGCTTTTTCTCCTTCCTTCTCGATTAGGCGAATCACATCGCTGTCGAGCACTTCTTTTGTAGATAACCTTCCCATAGGCACTGCCAGAACTTTGTATCCCTCAAAAAAGATGTTATCCACTACTCCAATTCCGGGGGCTCCGGGTTTTATTCTAACTTCTATCCCTCCATGAACTTGAGCTATAACATCTCCCAGCCCACCTTTGTGGAGAACCTCATACTTGTGGGCTATTTGAGCGGCCTGGAGAAAAGTTTTCTCTTTAAGGGCAAATCCCAAAGAGAGGGCAGTTCCGAGGGCTCCACCGGCACTGTTCCCAAAACCGTGACCATTTGGAAAGTCAAAATACTGCCAGATTTCAAGCTCCCCTTCAAAATCCTTCGGGAGGATGTCATAAGCAACGGAGTAGCTGATAACTGCATCTTCTTTTTTAACGGGCTCTCCATTAAACGCTATGTGTATGTGCCTTTCCAAGCCCTCTTCCAAGCTTATAAAGACGTTGGTTCCCTTGCTTAAATTTATGCCGGCCCCAAGTGAACCAGCCAAAAGAGGCTCTTCATTGAACCTGGGGACAAAAAAAGCCGTGATGTGTGCTGGAACAAAAGCCCTTATCAACATGCTCTCACCTCCTAGAAAAGTCGATATTTGGATTTTTAAACATAAGCCTCTATGCCTAATGATACTAACATGAACAGTAAAAAGAAAGAGAAAAATCACTCTTCAACAACATACACTGGCACTTTTCCGTGTGGGATACCTGCTTTCTTGCCGTACCACTCGCTGAGAACGTACCAGGCGCCAACGAGCAGCACTATGCCGAGCGGCAGGAGGACTGCCCAACTCATGACTCCGAGACCGAAGAGAATGTAGAGCACTGCACCGATTGCCGCAACCGTAATAGCATAGGGGATCTGAGTCGTAACGTGGTCTATGTGGTCTGAGCCAGAGAACATTGAACTCATGATCGTCGTATCGCTTATGGGGGAGCAGTGGTCTCCGAAGATGGAACCGGTGAAGGTAGCTCCGATGGTGGCGAAGACTATCTCGTTGACCTGTCCGTTTGTGAAGGCAAGGCTCATCTGGACGCCGAGGGGCACCATTATAGCGAAGGTTCCCCAGCTGGTTCCGGTTGTGAAGGCCACGAACATGGCCGCGAGGAACATTATGAGGGGCATCCACGGGCCGAGGTCAGCACCGGAGCTGGTGGCGAGGTTTATCACATAGGAGCCAGTTCCCACGGTGTCGGCTGCATTGCCAAGGCTCCACGCAAGGACCAAAACTGTGTTGGCGAAGATCATCTGCTTCATTCCCCTGATTACCGTCTCCTCCCATTCTTCCAAGGTCATTCTCTTCCTTCCAAGAAGCATTATGCTGGCGACCACCACCATAACAAACGATCCCCAGAGCAGGGCCGTTGCGGCATCCGCCTCGCGGAAGGAGTCAACGAAGCTGTAGCTGAGGAAGTTCACGCCGAAGGGGTTCTCAAGCTCTGTCCACCATCCGAGGTCTTGATCGTATGCTGCCAAGTTTGCAGCACCTGTGTACCAGAGACCTAGCAGAGACACTACAACGAGGGCAAGAACCGGTATGACGAAGTCCCACGGGCTACCGCCCTCTTTGGGTGCGCCAATGTCTGTCTCGGTGGTCATGAGCGGCTTTGCTCCGTCGCGAAGGACTTTGCCGGTCGTCCTGGCGCGGTACTCAGCGTGGAGCATCGGGCCGTAGTGCCTGTGGGTGTATGCCACTATGAACACGAGTATTATCGCCAGAATCGAGTAGAACCTGAAGGGAATGCTTGAGAGCCAGGCATCGTATGAATTGTATGATATATTGAACGCATCAAAACCTCTCCCTATCATCGCCAGCTCATAGCCAATCCACGTTGAGATTAAAGCCAGCCCGGCGACCGGTGCGGCCGTTGAATCGTCGATGTACGCCAGCATTTCCCTTGAAACCCTTGTCCTGTCCGTTACAGGGCGCATCGTGTTTCCGACTATAATGGTGTTGGTATAGTCATCGAAGAACACCAGGACACCCATGAGCCACCCAAGGACGGAGGCTCCTCTACTCGTTCTTACCCTCTTGGATAGGGCTTTTGCCACTGCATGCACTCCACCGGACTTGTAGATGAGGCCAACGCCAGCTCCAATGAGGAAGTCGAATATGAGTATCCTGGCGTTCCAGTCATCGGTAACGCTGCCCACTATCCATTCTAGGCTCTGGGTGGTTCCGGTTATCGGGTTCCAGCCAGAGATCATTACCCCACCAATCCATATACCCGAAAACAACGCTAGTATAACTCTTTTAGACCATATCGCCAATCCAATTGCTACCAATGGGGGGAGCAAAGACAACACCCCAAAGTCTGACACAGCTTACACCTCCGTACATATTTTTCTTGAGCCCAAATTTTTCGACTTCTTTATAAATTTTTCGCAAATATTGTTGCGTTTTTGATAATATTCGAATTTTTTTATATAGCCACTAAAATTTGTCGAAATATTTTCGAATCAATATGATGTAGATTTCTGTTCTTTGTTGTATTCTAATGGTGTGCTGTGTTTAACATTATGCATTATTGCTCTTTTACCATAAAAATGTTTTCCTAACGTTTTTGGCGCTTTTTGAGAAATCACGTGAAGAATATTAGGTTGGAGAACATCAAAGCAAAAAAGATTTCGAAGTAAGATTGCAAAATTAAGATAGCTCTTTCAGCATCTCTTTCAGCTTTTTAAAATCTTTTTCCAGTTCCTCTCTAAGCTGGGGCCTATAGAGAGCAACAGCCGGATGATACATCGGCATTATGATGATCTTCCCGAAAAGTGTCTTCGCTTCAAATGTTTTTCCATGTATTTTGCTTATTGGCTCCGACTCAAATCCAAACTTTTTAAGAATATAGGCCATTGAGTGCCTTCCCAAAGGGACTATAACTTTCGGCCGGATTACATCAATCTGCTTATCCAAGTACGGAGAGCAGGCCTTGATTTCCTCTTCCGTTGGGTCCCTGTTGTTGGGAGGCCGGCACTTTACAATGTTGGTAATGTACACTTCTTCTCTTGTTAGTCCGATACCCTCTAAAAGCTCGTCAAGGACTTTCCCTGCCCTTCCGACAAAGGGCAGGCCCTTTTGATCTTCCCAATAACCCGGGGCTTCTCCAACGAACATTATTTTGGCATCGTAGCTTCCCGAGCCGGGGACTGCGTTTGTCCTTAATTCTCCCAACGGACACTTTTTACACGTCTTTATTTTCTCTTCGAGCTTTTTCATGACTTCATTTTTTTTCATGATTAACACCCAGTCTTTCTTGGGATAAATAAGCTGTTAGGAGCTCTTTCCAGGCTGTATAGTACCCCTTTTCATAGTCGTCCCTAAACTCATGCTGAAGTATGTTCTCAAAATGTTCGAGGAGTTTTTTGGCCTTTTCATTGTCTGGGTTTCTTATAAGCTGAACTATCAGTGCATCGGTATCATTGTCACTCAATGCGGATAAAAAGCCGTTTATAGCCTTGCTGTATCCCCTACCCCACTCATCATCTCCTACTATCTTCTCAAGCTTGTCCAGATGAGCTTTCGCCTTGGAGTAGTCTCCCCTCATAAGCGCTCTGAGAAACATTTCCATTCTCATCTCTCTTGCTGGCATTCTTCACCACCATTCTATTTGAGATTCTTTGGTGTTTTTAACCGTTTCCGAGAAATCGCACATGTGAGGGAATATCCATAAATACTCTGCGGTATAGATAATAGTAGTGGCCATAATTCAGAACTTTTTGGAATACCTATGAAGATAAATTTTCATATTTACGCAAAAGTTTTTATACTTCATATTTGTAAAAACGTGTAGAGGTGATTAGAATGGAAGAAATATCAGAGGGAGTACCAAGTGGGGAAAAGGAATTTAATGAGCTCACCAAGAAAGTTCGCGATATCATTGAGTATCCGGAAATAAGTGAGGAGGAATTTAATGAGCTTCTTACAAAAGCCAGAGGCGGTTACGGTGGGCCCCTCCCTCATAAAACCTGGTCCCTCTGCCCTGAGACCAGGAAAGTTGTCCCCGCTGTGGTCTGGGAAAAGGATGGGAAAGTGTGGATAACAAAGAAATGTCCTGAAGGTATGATAACTGATGTTTATTATGAAGATGCTGAGATGTACAAGCGTTTTGAGGAGTGGAGGTATGACTTTAAGATAAAGAGCTACAACGTTGAGAACACCGGTGTCAATTGTCCTTTTGATTGTGGCCTCTGTCCAAGACACCGCTCCCATACCAACTTGCTCAATATAGTTTTGACAAACAGATGTAATTTGAGCTGCTGGTACTGCTTCCCAGGATATGAAGAGGCACTATTCAAGTTTGGTGGTGAAGTTAAGCTTGCAAAATTCGAAGAGATTGCAAAGATGTTTTCCTTTGAACATACAGTGCAGATAGGGGGATTTAGGGGAGAGTATTCAACTCCCGAGAACCTATATGTTTTAACTTACAATAATGGAAAGGCCGAATGGACAAGAGTCACAAAATTCCTCAGAAGAAAACACTCGGGAGAAATAATGGTCATAAAGACGAGAACTGGAAGGGAAATAAGAACGACGCCAGAGCATAAGTTCTTTATATATGAAAACGGAAAGATAGTAAAAAAGAGGGCTGATGAACTTAACGTCGAAGATGAGCTAATACTACTATGGAATCTTGAAACTGATGAGAGGGAAGAATTTGAAATAAACCTCTTAGAAGCTTTTAGATCATTACCAGAAGAAGAAAAGGAAAAAATATATGTCAGAGGGATATCAACGCTGGATCTTTTGCCGCTCAAAGAGGAATACGGAGATATAATTTATCACTGGAAGAAGAGTGATTCTATGCCTCTTTCGGCATTCTATAAATTGGGGATAACTGAAGGAGAGTTTAGACTCGGCAGGGATGCCACAAGTAATGAGCTTCCTTCTAAACTCAGAATAACCCCTGAATTTGCAAAGTTGATAGGATATTTTGTCTCGGATGGTAATTATAGCAACAAGGATTTGAGAATAACTGTTGGGCATAAGGATGTCGAGAAAGAAATAATTTCAATACTCAACTTCCTCAACCTTCCGTACAGCATATTGGAATGGGAAGGAAAAGCTAAGCAGATAGTTGTAGGTAGTAGGTTAATGCGGCTTGTCTTCAAGTATGTACTGGGAATCCCTGAAGGAGCACCCAATAAGAGGTTACCCAAGAATTTCCTGAACTTCCCGGTTGAAGCAAAGATAGCTCTACTTAGTGGACTCTTTAATGGAGACGGATATGTAGTAAGAGGAGACAAAGTTCTGCATATGGGATATGCAAGTGTTTCTAAAGGGCTTATTAGGGACATGCTATACTTGCTGGCCTCCTTAGGGATATTCGCGAGGGTTTACATGGTTCCAAAAGAGAAAATGAATGGGGCAAACCACGACCTCTACAAGATATATATAGCGGGAACCGACCTTGTAAAACTTGTCGAAATGCTTGATCTGAGAGAAGGGCATCGTAAAAAGTTAAATAACATAGGAGACAGAAAGCCCTCCAAAGTCAAGAAGGTTTCAGACTTTTACATTGACACAATTAGCGAGATAAAGGTTGAAAACTACGAGGGATACGTATATGACCTTGAGGTTGAGAATGAGAGCCATTCATTTGTAGCATCTGATGGAATTCTAGTAAGCAATTGTTTCTTCTATGCCAAGGAGGGTCAGCCAATTTATGAGCCCACTCTCGAGCAGATACGCATGATGCTCCGCAATGCAAAGAAGGAACAACCCATTGGAGCTAATGCCGTCCAGTTCACTGGAGGGGAGCCAACACTGAGGGATGACCTCATAGAGATCGTAAAGATTGCAAAGGAAGAAGGCTACGACCACGTTCAGCTTAACACGGACGGCATAAGGTTTGCCTTTGAGCCTGAGCTTGTAAAGAAGATTAGAGAAGCAGGCGTTAATACCTTATACCTAAGCTACGATGGAATGACTCCAAAAACAAATTGGAAGAACCACTGGGAGATTCCATTGATTTTCGAAAACGTAAGAAGAGCCGGCGGGCCGGGAATTGTTCTCGTGCCCACAACCATAAGGAACGTAAACGACCACGAACTCGGTGCCATAATCAACTTCGGTCTCAACCACCTCGACATAGTTAGAGGAGTCAACTTCCAGCCGATTTCCCTCGTGGGGAGAGTTCCAAAGAAGGAAAGACAGCGCTTTAGGATTACCATTCCCGGAGCAATAAAGAAGATAGAGGAACAGACAAACGGGGCAATAGCAAAAGAAGACTGGTATCCAATACCAACTGCTGGACACATTGCGAGGTTCTTCGAGGCTTTTGCAGGTAAGAGATACTACATGACATCACACTTTGGCTGTGGAGCTGCAACATATGTCTTCCTCGATGGGGACAGAGTGATTCCAATTTCGAGATTCCTTGATGTGGAAGGCTTTGTGGAGTTCCTCGAAAGCAAGGTTGAGGGGATAGAAAAATGGAAGACCCTTGGAAAGCTTCAGAAGCTCAAGCTTGGTGCGGAGATATTCCTCAAGTTCAGGAGCTTCTATGACGAAAAATACGCTCCAAAAAGCTTTGACGTGTTAAAGATTATAAGAGAAGCATTTACACATGGAACTTACGAGGCACTTGGTCAGTTCCACTACAAGACGCTCTTCCTCGGAATGATGCACTTCATGGATGAGTACAACTACGATGTTGAAAGGGTAGAGCGCTGTGTAATTCACTATGCAATGCCTGACGGAAGGATTGTGCCCTTCTGTACCTTCAACGTAATACCCGAACTCTATAGAGACAAAGTTCAAGCTCAATTCAGCTACACCTGGGAAGAATGGAAAAAGCTACATCCAGACTGGGAGTACAGTAAAGACAAGTACGTAAGAACCAAGAAGTTCATTGAAAAAATGAAGGAGAGTGAGCTCTATAGAAAGACCTACATCGACATAAAGAACTACTTCGGGTGATGGGGGATGATAAGGATAGATCTTAAATTCGGCAAAATAACTCCCGATGAAGCGAGGGAGATGCAGTACAAGCTTTCACTCGATGCAGCTGTCTATAGGGTCTTCCTCAACGGGTACTCCAAGTACGGGTATGTGATATTTGACGAAACAAAGCTTCCAAAAGAAAAGCTCTTGGAGATGCTTAAGCCCTTTGAGCCGGAAGTCATTAGCGAAAAGGAGCTAACCCTTCAAGAGCTTGTTGAAAACAGCTTGAGCTGGAAGAATATAATTTCAGCGTAATCTCTCTTTTTAAAATTTAACTAGAGGAGCTTTATTTTTATTTTTCCTGCAACATCTGGTTCTTCCAGTTTAAACGAAACTATACCGCTGAACGACGATAGGTCAATAATGTTCCTACCGCTTTTTATTCCAATAAACTCTTCATAAGCCCTCCCAGGCGGGAGGGAAAGGTCGTACTCGTATATCGTTAGCCTGTTATCCTTGCTTGAGGTTATTATTAGCTCGGCCTCTTTATATCCGTCGAGAGGTATTCCTCCAAAGGCTTTTGCTCCAAAGAGCTCACCTACTTTTGCCAGAGCGGCAGTTTTGAGGGAGATACTAAGAGCTGGAGGCTTTCTATGGATTACATCTTCGTCGAGAACAACAATATCTCTATTACCGGTATCAAACGGCGTAGCCTCTAAGGCTCCCGTATTAGGGGTGGTGTTTGTTCCTAAGAGTATTTTTCCAAAGGCTTTCTCTATGCTGGTTATCCTTGCACCAAAAACGCCCACCACCTTAACCATTGGAGGAGCCACATAAAGGAGCAAAGAGGGAGCATTTATGGTGTTTGTAAATTTTGCCATAACCCTACTCTCCTCATCAACTGGTCTGTAGATCGCATCATGATGGGCATTGTAAGCTATCAGTATCCCTCCTCCTATTGGGAGAGCGTTTGTTCTCATAGGGGCATAGAAGCTTGGAAAGTCCAGCAACCTAAAGAATGTCATCTCCTCACCGTTGAGAGGATTGCCAACAAGCATTCCTCCTCTTACAAAGGCAAAAACCCTGTTATATGCGCTTTCCATATCTCCTAGGACTGGTCTTACGGGAGGGTTCCCATCTACAGAATTCGCTCCAACTGAGAAGGACTCCCACTTTCTCGTGATTAAGTCAAATGCATGCAGCTCTCTCACTCCCCAATCAAAGTTCTTTCCAACCCCGAAGAAGACGGTGTCGTGGACAAGAGCCCCCTTAAGGCTGGGATTTTCATTTAGGGGCTTTGCCTTCCCGGTTTTTCTGTCAAGTTCGTATATGCCGAGGTGTGCATGCCCATCTTCCCTTGCTATAAGGAGCTTGTCTTCGTAGGGGTCGTATATTATGTCGCTCACTTCTCCCGCCCAATCCGTCTTGTGGTGGATGGAATCTTTCCACAAAAGCCTTACTTTGTCGTTTTCCGTATCGTATTCGTGAACGTGAGAGTATTTGTTGACAAAGCTTATTGTCGACTTTTCGTTCTTACCTTCATAAACCGCTGGAGCATGAACCCAGCCGCCAAAGTAGATGAACTCATCAACGGTCTCAACCGAATTGTAGGTGTCTCCTCCCGAAGTCGGCCCTTCACCAACGAGGTCGAACTCGTACACCTTTTTTGAGTCCTCCCGTAGGAAGTGGGCTTGGGCTTCAAATGCCACTGTGAAGTACAAAACACCATTGTGGTATCTCAAACCGAATATTCCGCCACTGCCCCACTCGGGACCATAACGGGGTGGAAACCTGTTCAGATGCTTCAGGATTCTCACGAATATCACCACATTAAAAGTTGTATCCCCTAGGATTTAAAACATTGTGCAAGTCAGGAGAAAACTGCTATCCTCTTCTGAATGGAAAAATTGGAGAGAGCCTTGTGGTAGATGCGACTATCAGAGGATTTTAGGTAAGCAGTGCGATTTTTCTTTAATTCTTTATGTTTTTACATGGAGTGCTCCAATAAGTCTGGAGAAAAATTTAAATACCTTTAGTTACTAAATATATATCGAGAGCAAAAGGAGAAAGGAGGTGAGAAGATGGCGGAGATGATAATACCCTACCCGCAGCTCCAGAAGATTCTGGAGAGAACATGTGAACTAGCTCTAGCCAAGCCAAGAGCGGAGGAAATGATGGATATAGTGGAGAAGAAGCTTGCTGACCTCTTTGAAGTTGCCTATGAAAATGCAATAGCTGAGGGGAGCGACACAATAAAGCTCAGACACTTGCCGCTCACGAAAGGCTTCAAGAACTCAATGAACCTCTTCAGAGCTGTTATTGAAAGCGAAAAAGTGGAGATCGAGCCAATAAGAAAGTTCGTGCTTGCAAGCATACCTGCTGAAATGCCTCTGGAGGAAGATGTGATTAACGAGCTCCCGATAATAGCCGGGACGCTCTTCGTCCTCATCGGAAGGGTTATCAAAGCCCTCCACCCGGAGATCAAGAACGTCTACCCCGAGCACATTGAAGAGGCCAAGAAGGTTCTGGACTACACGCTGTGAACCCCAGCGGGTTTCTTTCTATTTTCTCGCTTCTTTTGTGTGCGCTTTTCAAGAGAAAAGAAAAGAGAACCGCAGGTTTACTTCTTCAGCCACCTCTCCATCCACTCCACTATTAACTCAAGCCTCTTCATTCTGTGCTTGGGCTTTCCTTTTCTTGAGAGGTCGTGGTTTTCGCCCGGAAAGATTGCGAGCTCAACTGTTTTTCCAAGGTACTTCAAAGCCGTGAAAAACTGCAGAGCCTCTGGCAGCCAGCAGCGGTAATCCTCCATCGAGTGGATTATCAATAGCGGAGTCTCGACGCTTGGTGCGTACTTTAGGGGGCTCTTTTCCCAGTAACCTTCGGTGTTGCTCCAGGGGTCGCCGCCGATCTGGTCAGGGGCGAAGTAGTAGCCGATGTCTGTCGTGCCGAAGAAGCTCACCCAGTTCGAGATGGAGCGCTGGGTTACAGCAGCCCTGAACCTCTTCGTGTGCCCTACAATCCAGTTCGTCATGAAGCCGCCGTAGGAGCCGCCGGTGACGCCTATCCTCTCTCCATCTATGAAGTCGAACCTCTTTATCGCCTCATCAACCACTTCCATTATGTCCTGATAATCTCTCTCCCCGTAGTGCTCCCTTATGTCAGCAAACTCCTCTCCGTAGCCGTCGCTTCCCCTTGGATTGGAGAATATTACGACAAAGCCTCTGGCAGTTAAAACATGGAACTCATGCATGAACGAGTAGCCGTAGGCCGTCTTCGGCCCCCCGTGAATTTCGAGAACTGCCGGGTACTTCTTGCCCTCCTCAAAATCAACGGGCTTCATAATCCATGCATCTATCTCAACGCCGTCGCTCGCTTTGACTTTGAAGTGCTCCGGCTTAGAGAGCTTGTACTCCCTTATCCATGCGTTGAAGTCTGTCACTCTTTTCTCCTTCCCATCTTTGAGGATGTAAAGCTCTGTCGGGGTTGTTGCATCCTGAGCAATGAAGGCTATATACTCCCCGATGCCGAAGGTCTCAACACTTCTATCTCCGCCGATTACACGCTCTATCTCTCCATCGAGGTTGACACGGAAGAGGTTTGTCCTTGGGCCGTCTGTGGCTATGTAGTAAACCCAGCCGTCCTTATAAACAAGCGGGTTCCGAGATGGGCCTCTTACATCGCAGTTGAGAGAGTTGTAAGCGGAGCGGTCAAGCTTTGCCGTGAGCTTTTTGACCTCTTTCGTCTCGGGGTTAAAGTGATAGATATGAGTGTTCGTTGGAATGCCTCTCTCAAGCGTACTCATCCTAAGTATAAACGTGCCGTCTTCAAGAGGAACTAAATCGCCAATGCGCCATTTTGACTCGGTCAGCTTTTCAACCTTCTTGCTCTTAAGATCAACAACAAAAAGATCGCTTATCATGGGCTTCTTTTCCCTATCTTCCTGGGCAACAAAGTAGATTTTGCTTCCATCTTTGCTCCATTTTAGAGTTTGAACGTTAAGGTTTCCTCTCGTCAGCTTTCTCTTTTTCCCGCTCTCGACATCGACAAGATAGATGTGGTTCCGCTTTCCATAAACCCAGCCAACACCGTTGAACCAGAAGGGGATTTCCTTGATTATGTGCACGTCGTCCTTTTTCTTTTTTCTCTCGATCTCCAATGGGGTTATGACGGCGAGTGTTTTGCCGTCAGGTGAAAACTCGTAGTCATTTATTCCAAATTTAAACTTCGTGAGAAGCTTTGCCTCTCCTCCCGCGGTTGGGATTAAGTAAAGCTCAGCCTCTTTGCTTTCTTTTTGCCTTTTGGATGTAAATGCTATGAACTTGCCATCGGGAGAAAAGCGCGGATTCGAGTCTTTTGGTCCAGAGGTGAACTGTTTAACGTTCCTTCCATCGTAGATGTAAATTTTCGAGAAATAGTCGTCTTTTTCTACACTGATTTCGCTTACCGTAAAGGCGACTTTTCTTCTGTATACATCAAGTCCACCGACAAGCTTAAACTTCCCCAAGTCTTTGATATCAATCTTTTTCATTAAAACCACCATATTAATTAGGCTCTTTTCGTATAAAAGCTTAGCGTTTAAATTGGTATCTTAATGAAGTATAGGTTTTTAAACATCCCGGCTTTTTCATTTGTGGGGATGAAAAATGACCGTGAAAGTGAGATTCGACAAAGAAGTGAGAGACTACGCTAAAAGCGAGGGTGTTAAAGATTCAACCCTAAAGCTCACCGAAACCGCTCTCGCTGAGGCCATTGAAGAATTTCACAGAAGAATGATAGTTCTACCTGGAGAGACCATGAAAAAAGCCACTTTGGCTGGAATTCTTGCCGGGGCTTCTGCTAAAATAATATCCTCGATTCTTGAAGAGCTTATGGAGAAAAAGCTCAGGGACGAGAGCGAGGATAAGGTGGAAGTTCTTTACGCAACCGATGCCCTTGGACAGGAAACTTTTGGAAGAAAGAGGTATGAAGAATTTAGGAAGCATTTTGACGTTCTTGCTGGAGAAAATGTAAACGTTACGGCTATAACTTTTAAATACACACACGAGATTCTCGGAAGAACTTATGACCTGCTTGTTCTTGATCTCAGCTATGATTTCTCCCCTAATGACCTCGGTAGGATAATAGAGACCGTGAGGGGTGGCGGGCTGATATTTATTCTTGCCAACCCGTTTGAAAAGTGGAAAAACATGTGGACAGGCTTTCACAAGAGCCTCGTTACTCCCCCTTACACCATAGACGATGTGAAAAAGAGGTTTAACAGGAGACTCATCAGAAAGTTCGAAGAGCACGAAGGAATTTACATTCTAAACGCCGAAAACCAGAAAATTCTAAAGGGTCCTGAAAACGAGAAGAGTCAGGCAAAGCTTCCCGAAAGGGAAAAAATCGAGATACCGGAGGAAACAAAATTCCCGAGAGAGCTCTATGAGCTCTGCCTTACAAACGGCCAGGTTGAAGTTCTTAAAGCCCTCGAAGAGCTAATAGAAAACGACGGAATGGTCGTTCTAACGGCCGATAGGGGAAGAGGAAAGAGTGTCAGCGTTGGTATAGGTTCTGTTGGTCTTGCGGTGAAATCAAAGAAAAAGCGTGTGAGGATCGTTGTCACGGCCCCAGAGCTCGAAAACGTGCAAAGCTTATTCCGCTTTGCAAAGAAAAGCCTCCAGAAGCTCGGCTACAAACCCAAGGTTATAGAGGAGCATGGTCTCATAAAGGAGATATACGCCAAGGGAATTGGGATCAGGTACTATCCCCCCACCCAAGGGTATAAAATGAACGCAGACGTTTATGTAATTGATGAAGCCGCTGGAATTCACGTCCCAATCCTCCACAAATACCTCCAAAAGCCCAAAGTTATATACTCATCCACAATCCACGGATATGAGGGAGCGGGAAGGGGGTTCTCTGTCAAGTTCCTAAAGAAGGCCAAGGAGAAGAGGGAGTTCAAGGAGATACACCTCTCGGTGCCGATTAGATATGAGAGCAACGACCCGATTGAGAGGTGGCTCTTTGACGTCCTCCTGCTGGATGCCGAGCCTGTGGAGCTAACTGAAGAGGACTACGAGCTCATTAAGAAAAAGGAAGTTTACTTCGAAAAGCCAGACCTTGATGACTGGTTTGAAAACGATAGGGAAGATTTGAGGCACTTCGTTGGTATTTACGTTCTTGCTCACTACCGGAACAGACCAAGCGATGTAGCCCTTCTGGCGGATGCACCACACCACGAAGCCAGAGTTTTGAGGCTCAAAAACGGGAAGATAGTCTGTGCCGTACAGATAGCTAAAGAAGGAGGGATTCCGAAGAAGGACATAGACAGGATGGCCAAGGGATACAAGCCGAGGGGGAACATAATTCCCGACATGATGGTAAAGCACCACTACGCAAAGGAATTCGCAAGGTTAAAGGGCTACAGAGTGGTTAGAATAGCCACGCATCCCGATGCTATGGACATGGGGCTTGGAAGCAAGGCGCTTGAGCTGTTAATTCAGGAAGCTGATAGGGAAGGTCTTGACTGGGTTGGAAGCGGGTTTGGTGCGAGTGAGGAGCTCATAAGGTTCTGGATAAGAAACGGGTTTGCCGTTGTTCATCTAAGTCCCTCAAGGAACCCGGTGAGCGGTGAATATACTGCAATAGTGATAAAGCCAATAAGCAAAAAAGCCAGGGAGATAGTAAGGAAAGCCAACGACGAGTTCAGAATCAGGCTTACGGAGTGGCTTGGTGACACGCATAGAGATCTAGAGCCCGAGATAGCGAGGTGGCTCTTTGAAACGCCGTTTGGAGAGAGTGTCAATTATCCGATAACCCTCACTGATGTCCAGAAAAAGAGGCTTGAAATGTTCGTTGGAAAGATTCTAACCTACGATACCGTCTTGGATGCGGTGAAGCCGATAGTGAAGTTGTACTTCCTTGACGGCTGGATGAAGCCATACCTCGACGAAAGGCAGATACACCTCCTCATCTACCGTGTTCTTCAAGCACATACGTGGGAAGAAACTGCTAAGTTCATCGACAGAAGCCCGATGTTCACGATGATAGAAGTAAGGGACATAATAAGGGGGCTCTGGTACTACTACAAGCACATACTCAAGTAGGCTCAGCTTCGTCGATCCCGGGCATCAGTACCCCAAAGGCCAATCTACCTGACCTCCTTCCCGCCGTGAGGGTTAACCCCTCGCCAATGACGGGAAGGTTTGAGGGGTCTTCACCAGAACCCGAATCGAATCGAGTTCCTCAAACCCCTCTGGGACGGCCTTGCCCCGATTACCCCTACCCGCCGTCAAATCCGGCAGGCTCGGGGTTATGGTTTTTACAGCCTTTCTTAAGATGTTGAACGCTCCAACCAAGTCTGCATTCATTACAATGCCCTCCCTGTGGCACTTAAACAAACCTCTAACAAAGCGAGCGTTCTTATGGCGTTGGCCACAGAGAGGGCAGGTTTGAGAAGTGAAAGCCTCATTCACGACAATAACGGAAATACCATACTCTTCCGAGACTTCCCTCAAGCGTTTAAGAAGATAATTAAACCTCCAAATGTGAGAGAGGAGGTAATTCTGCCTTCTACCCTTATCAGAGTTCCTACTGATGCCCTTAGGATAGCCAACCACAATTCTGGAAACACCCATTTGGTGGAGTTTCTCAATAGTTTGCCTAACGGCAGTGTTGATGTAGTGTTTTGTCTGAAGTTTTGCTTTTTGGTGCATTCTTGAGAGCTTTTTACTCCTCTTACAGCCCGAACTGTTGAGTTTGGACTGGTAATCGGCTATCTTCTTCCGCCAGTAGAAGGCTATTGACTTGAGAGGTCTTCCGTTCACCAAAAAACTTTCCCCGCTTTCCACGTAAATGGCCATCAAATTGTTTACCCCAAGGTCTATGCCAGCGGAAAGGTTGCCCAAGGACTCTCTCGGGAGTTTTTCCCAGTTTTCACTGTAAAGTCTTTCTTCTACTGTATAACTAATGTGAGCATACCACTTTTTCCTAACAGAGTCGTACTGGATTTCTAAGCGTCCTTGTTTACCCTTCAAGTGTATTCTCCCCTTGAACTGTATTTTAAGCCTTCCAAACTTTCCGAGTCTCCTAAATTCTAAAACATTCTCCTCAATCCGGTACTGGTCGTTTCTCAACGGGATTATGAAGAGTTTTTTACCGTTTTCTTCTCTGATGAAAGTTGGTGGTTTTGGTTTGAACCATTCAGGAAGCTCACCGTTCTTTTTCTTTTTCAACAGGATAAAGAAACTTCTCCAAGCCTCAGCATTTTTCCTAGCCAGAGTTTGGACGGTAGAACCGCCAATCCAATCTTTGAACTGATAATAAGCTTCCTGTTGAGTTCCGAGAAAGTCTATTTTTCCGAATTCTTTGAACTGTTTTAGCCTATCATAGTTGAGCTTGTTCCAAATTAGAGCGGTAGCGTGGGCTAACTCGAATAGAACTTTCTCTTGCCCTTTTGAAGGTTGGAGCTTCACCGTCACTGTTCTTTTTATCATCATCTGTAGTATTATTTTTAGGCTTTAAAATAGTTTCGCTCTACTGCTTGTGAGATTAATTCCCAAACCCACTATCCACTCCAAATCCCTAAAAATCCATCTCAAAGGACGTTTAGATACTTATGCACCTGAAAGCTTAAACCAACGTTTTCTTTTCCCATTATCTTTGCAGCGATGTTGTAAAGTCTCATAAGTTGATGTTGGGAAATATCAATCGGCTCTTTGGGCTGTATGGCAAGGGGAGCAATGTCTTTCAAAAGTTCGGCGTACCATCTCACGTTTTCTTCCTTTGTGTCTTTTGTGACCACAAGCTTCACATAGGTCTTTGCTCCAGCGTTCTTTAATATTTTAGTGCTCTCTACCTCCCTGAGCACAAGCTCTTTCCAATTTTCGGCGGCTTTTGCAGTCTCGTCTTTTATATCAACGCTCGCGTAGTCTACAAGGTGGGCAAGCTCCTTAATCTTTTCAGGCCTGCTACCATTGGTCTCTAGGAAGTTTTTAAATCCGAGCTCGTGCATTCTCTCCATGAGCGCGTGAAGGCTTTTTGTTTGCAGAGTTGGCTCTCCGCCGGTGTAGCTTATTGAGTGTACATCCCCCGTGTCCAGCTTTAAGATGACATTAACGACTTCCTCAAGCTTTGCGGGATTTGGCTTGTAGCCAAACTTTCCAGTAAACGGCTCCACCTCGTAGCGCCACTTTGGAACTTTAGATGCAATTAGGTAGTTTACGGAATCACACCAGATGCATCTGAGGTCACAGCCCGCAAATCTCACAAAAATCTGCCTTCTGCCGAAGGCACTTCCTTCTACGCTTCCTCCCTCTCCCTGCCAGCTGTTGAAGATTTCAGCCAAGAACATAAGGATCACCTTAAAGCTCTATCCCTTTCACCTTATCGCTTACATACCCTTCGAGTATTTCAATCCTGACGCTTCTGCTCTCGCCGGTCAAGTCGGCAATAAGTTCTACCCCCTTAGCATAGTCCCAAAGTCGTCTTTTTGCTTCTTCGTCAATCGCCTCACACATAATGATGATTTCTCTTGGGTCCTCTCTGCTCGCTATTTCTATAACCTTCATGGCATCGCTGACGGTAAAGAGCCCCTTTTTCTTAAACAGCATTTTCCTCACCTACACGTACTTCATCAAAAGGGAAACCGCCTCTTCCAGAACATGTCTGTCTTCAGCGTCCACAACGTGCTCCAGATAATAGAGGCCCTTTATGTTGAGGATTATGTAGGCTTCATTTCTGTCCAAACCGAGGTCGTAGGCTTCATAGTAAACCATCTCCTCTCCCAGAGCCTCGTTGAGCATCTCAATAAAGTAGTTTATCTCATCCGTTGTTAGGTCGTCCCATTTGCTCTCCATCTCGTCGAAGTATCTCTCAAGGGTTCTCAGGGTTTCCAAGTCTACTTTAAGTGTGCCCTCCACATAGGGGAACTCGCCGACCCTGAAAATCTTCACGCCTTCTTCGTCCCTTATGCCCACATAGTCCCAGAGGAGAACTCCCTCTATGACATTGACACCATACCTGCTCGCGAGATATGTAAACCTCTCCATAGCCTCTTCCATATCCTCCAAGAACTCCTCTTCATTAGTGAATCTAACAATCTTACTTATCGTTCCAGCCATACTTCACACCTTGAAGGTTCATCAACCCCTAAGGGTTATAAGCCTTTAGGACTAGTATCCATCGCCCGAGGAGTATTGGGTTGCGATGACCTCGGGACCCCCAGGGGGGCGACATCCCTAACGCCCCCCTATTAAAGTTTTTAAAAACTTTGACTGCATTGATAACTGGTGGTTATTTATGGTTATCATTCCCAAGCCCATCGACCCACGAGAAATAAAAAAGCTTAGAAAGGAACTTGGCATAACGCAAGAAGAGCTCGCGGAAAAAGCGGGAGTTACACAGGCTTATATAGCAAAGCTTGAAAGCGGCAAAGTCGATCCCAGATTATCTACTTTCAACCGAATTCTCCAAGCGTTAGCCGAATGTAAAAAGGTTCGATTTGTAGCCAGGGAAATAATGTCTTCCCCCATAATAGCCGTCAAACCCTACGAGACTGTTGAAGATGTTGTTAAGTTGATGAACGAACACAACATTTCTCAGGTTCCCGTGATAGCAGGCAACAAAGTAGTCGGTTCTGTTACAGAAAAGACTCTCATCAGGAAAAGCTTTGAGTATGAAGATCTGCTTTCAAAGAAGGTCATGGAGATCATGGACGAGCCGTTTCCGATAATAAATGAAGACGAAAGCATTGAAGTCGTAAAGTTTCTCCTTGAGGAGCATCCTGCTGTCATAGTCCAGAACAGAGAAGGCAAACCCGTGGGAATAATAACCCGCTCAGATCTGTTTAAAATAAAATAAGAGGCTAGCCCAAAGAGGGCACAAGGCTAACCTCGAAGAGAAGTTCTCCAGTTGTTGCATTGTAAATCTCAACACTCCAGTGAACAACGTATGCATTGTCCGGGAAGGGATAGCCTAACTCGTTGGCTGGAACTGCTCCCTTTTCTTCGTATTTTTCAGGATTGTTTAATATCATAACTTTGGAGTACTCTTCCACGCGATACTTAGCCTCTGGAACGGTATCCGGGTTTCCCCAGTAAACAAGTGAACCTTCCCCATGTCCAAAAAATCCTGCAGAGATGTTGATGTTGTTGGTATACCATGTGAAGTGAACGGTAAGCCAAGCCCCTTCTGGGCTTCCCTCTCCAAATGGGAAGTTCCAGTCCTTCGACCACTTAACAACCATCCAAGTGCTCTGAGGTACTGGGGTAAAGCCCAAGTAACCTTCTTCCCATCCCGTGTAAGTCCTTGCTTTGGGATTTATCTCGTTTGGAGCTGCGGCAATAATTTGAGCATACGCCCCAAGCAGAAGCATCAAAATTCCGAAGGCCAATGCCTTTTTCATTAAACCACCCCAATAGATTTTAGTAATGGCAATTTGGCATTAAAACTATTAAAGGTTTTTCCAGAAATATTTTGAAAAAACTAAAGAAAAAGCAGAAGGCATCAGAATATTGGTCTTCCAAGTCCTTTTGGAGAGGCTGAGCAGAGGTCAAAAGTTGCAATTAGCTCTCCTGTTTCTGCGTCGTAAACTTTAATTGTGTCCTGGAAAACAACGTACTTTGGAACACCGCTTTGGTAGTCACCCCATCCCGCAGAGTATGCTCCACCTGCCTCATATATTGCCCAGGCTTCAGGGTCATCGTCTACTTTCATAATTTTCATGAACTCCTCTATCCTGTATTTTGCTTCTGGCTGAGTATTCTCATCCCATTGAACTCTTGTATCCCATCCATACCACGTGTCTTCATCGTAATCGTTGCTGTACCAAATCCAGTGATTGGTGACCCAGGCTCCGACCGGCTCATCTTCCATTGGTATCCAGTCCTTTGACCACTTCATGATGAGCCATGCGTCCCCCGTACCTAGTACCCATCCGCCTTCAATGTTTCTGTCGTAATATCCGTACCAGCCGTTGAAGAGCCTTGCATTGTAGTTATAGCCGTATTCGTCGAATCCTACCTGCTCAGGTTTTGCTAATACTAGGGGCATGCTAACAAAAACCAAAAATACTGCAAACACACATATTGCTTTCTTCATATCTTTCCCTCCCATATCCAAAAATCCGGTTTTTTGTGTATTATACCACTATCTGATTGGGAGAAATGTGGTTTTATGCATTACAAATTACTATATTCGATTATTTAAATATTTTGGTGTCAGTTAGATATTTCTTTAATTAGAGTAAAGCGAAACTTTACTAAAGTCAGCTTTCAAAAAGGTTCCACACAAATACTCGAAGTATGATACTTCCAAGGAGTATCAGCAAACACTCTCTGCAGTTTTTGTTGTAAACCAAAGTTTCTTGCCGCTACTAGCAAATTCCGAACAAATTGGCAGTTTTGGATTTGACCTTAATCATTACAAATGCACATCTTTTTAAACCCTCCAATCAACTATATCATAACCCGGTGGAGTTCCGCTCCACCACTCAAAGGGCCGAGGCCGACGAGAGTCCGCCTCAATAAAATGGTGGAGGAACCAATAATGATAAAAGTCTACACGCTTGGCGGCTACGAGGAAGTAGGAAAAAACATGACTGCTGTAGAGTACAATGGAGAGGTTGTAATAATTGATATGGGAATAAGGCTTGATAGGGTTCTTATTCATGAAGATGTTAACTTTCAGCAGATGAGCTCGAGGGATTTGAGAAAGTTGGGGGCAATCCCGGATGATTCTTCGCTTAAGAATAAAAAGGTCGTCGCAATTGCCCTTTCTCACGGCCATCTTGACCATATAGGCGCTATAGCAAAGCTCGCTCCACACTACCCGGATGTTCCAATTTACGGAACCCCCTATACGATAAAACTGGCAAAAGCTGAGGTTAGGAGCGAGCAGTACTTTGAAGTCACAAACCCGATGTACGAAACCCAGTATGGGGAGATTGTTCAGGTCAGTGAAAATCTTGCAATAGAATTTGTTCAGATCACTCACTCAATCCCCCAATCCTCGATGGTTGTTGTGCATACGCCGGAAGGTGCAGTGGTTTATGCGTGTGATTATAAGTTTGACAACCACAGCCCCCTTGGGGAGAAGCCCGACTACAAAAGGCTCAAGGAACTGGGCAAAGAGGGAGTAAAAATTTTGATACCAGAATCCACAAGGGTTGCTGAACACACAAAAACACCAAGTGAAGCCTCTGCAAAGCTCCTTTTGGAGGACTTTTTCTACTATGAGGGAATGGAAGAGAGAGGACTGATAACTACAACCTTTGCCTCCCACATAGCCCGTCTGCAGGAGCTGATAGAGATAGCAAACAACATGGGGCGCCAGGCCGTTCTTGTTGGCAGGTCTCTAGCAAAATATACGGGCATAGCTAAACAGCTCGGCCTAATAAAAATGAAGGGAGCAAAGGCTGTAAGAAGCCCAAATGCTGTTCAAAAAACTCTTAGAGAGGTTTCCCAAGCTAGGGAAAATTACCTTCTAATAGTTACCGGACATCAGGGCGAGCCGGGAGCTGTGCTCACGAGGATGGCCAATGGAGAACTATACGACATAGGGAAAGATGACACCGTAGTGTTCTCGGCTGGAGTTATCCCGAACCCGATCAATATAGCCCAGCGCTACGCCCTTGAGACGAAGCTCAGAATGAGAGGAGTGAGGATGGTTAAAGATTTACACGTCTCGGGTCATGCAAGCAGGGAGGATCACAGATATCTGATTAAGCTTTTAAATCCGGAGAACATAATCCCCGCCCATGGGGAGTTTAGGATGCTCACCCATTATGCTGAGCTTGCCGAAGAAGAGGGGTATCTCATCGGAAGGGACGTTTTTGTATCAAGAAACGGTTATAAAGTCGATGTGAGGTGATAAAATGAAGTTTGATCCGTTATTTAAAGCATTAAAAGAAAAGGCTAAGGTCGTCGATGAGGCTATTTTTGAGCTTATACCCGAAAAGGAGCCCAAAGTTCTTTATGACGCTGCAAGGCATTATCCCCTCGCGGGGGGGAAGAGAGTTAGACCGTTCATAGTTTTAACAGCTACTGAAGCCGTTGGGGGAAACCCCGAGAAAGCCGTCTATGCTGCGGCGGCTGTAGAGTTACTTCACAACTATTCTCTCGTTCATGATGACATAATGGATATGGACGAAAAAAGAAGAGGTAGGCCGACAGTTCATAAAATTTGGGGAATAAATATGGCAATTTTGGCCGGTGACCTGCTCTTTTCAAAGGTTTTTGAGGCTGTGGCAAAGATACCCGTCGAGGCTGAGAAGGTTGTAAGGGTTCTGGATGTCATTGCAAAGACCTCAAACGAGCTGTGCGAAGGGCAGGCAATGGACTTGGAGTTTGAGAACAAAGGAACAGTCACCATAGATGAATACATGAAGATGATAAGCGGAAAAACCGGGGCGCTTATAGATGCTTCAGCTACAATAGGCGGCATTATAGGAACGGAAAACGAAGAATACATCGAAGCGTTATCAAAATACGGAAGAAACATAGGCATAGCTTTCCAGATATGGGACGATGTTCTCGATTTGACGGCAGACGAAGAAAAGCTCGGAAAGCCGGTAGGGAGTGACATAAGAAAGGGCAAAAAGACGCTCATAGTTGCCCACTTCCTCGAAAATGCAAGTGAAGAAGACAAGGCAGAGTTCTTTAAGATATTTGGAAAATATGCTGGCGACGTAAAGGGAACGGGAATAATAGAAGAGGATGTCCAGGAAGAAGTCAGGAAGGCCATTGAACTCCTCAAAAAGTATGGAAGCATAGACTATGCGGCAAAAGTCGCAAGGGAGCTGGCAGATGAGGCAAAGAAGGCGCTAGAAATACTCCCAGAAAGCGAGGCGAGGAAACAACTGGCGCTTTTGGCAGACTTCATAGTGGAAAGGGAATATTAGCTTCATCCATACCTTTTTTTAATTTGGGGTAATTGAGCGAAAAGTTTATATATGCAATTTTGGCTTCTTTCTTTCGGTGCCCCGGTGGCTCAGCCTGGTGGAGCGGCCGCTTGGTAAGCGGCAGGTCGCGGGTTCAAACCCCGCCCGGGGCTCCAATAAAATGCTCTTTTGAGAATCGTACCACAAATAGTTAAAACATTCAGACGATACTTCGGTTTGATATTCATGAGCACCAGAGAAAGAATTTTGGAGTATGTCACAAAGAATCCTGGAATAACTTTTCGTAAGTTAGCCCAAGAACTCAACATAGGGCTAGGAAACCTGCAATACCACCTATGGCATCTTGAAAAAGAGGGAAAAATCACCTCAAAACGGCTTGGAGGGAAAAAATACTTCTTCCCACCAGGTTTTGAAGAAGAGTACCGGCGTCTTATGATAGCTATTTCAAACGAAAGCCAAAGAAAGATACTCCTTTTACTTGCGGAAGGGGACAAAAACCAGAGTGAAATCGCAGAAAAGCTCAACCTAACCCCTTCTACTATAGTTTATCATACAAAACGGCTCGAGAGGTTGGGGATTATTACAAAGATAAAAGACGGAAAAAACACCGTTTATTCCCTTAATTGCGATGTTAATGTTTTAGTTCGCATAATCAAAGAGTATAAACCAAAAATCTGGGACAAACTTGCAGATAAATTAATTGATTTAACGTTAGCGTTTAGGGGGGAGGAAGAGTGATTGACATCTTAGGATATCTTCTCGACGGAAGTATAATTATTTTGGGGACTATACTATCAGTAGCAGCATGGAAAGCATACAGAAAAAGTGGGATGAAAAGTATTTTGCTCCTTTTTTTGGCATTTCTGATGTTCGTTTCCAAAAAGATCATTGAGAACTTTCATCTAATCAGAACATCATTGTCTTCAGAAATACTTGAGGTAGTCTCAACTACATTTGAACTTTTAATATTGCTGTTATTTTTTACAGCCCTAATAAGAAGGGATTGAAGTGCCGCTTGATGTAATTGGGAAAGTTCATACGCCCCAAGAGCGTTAATTGACTTAAGAGAAGAACTGGAAAAGCTGGAAGGGCCATAAAGGCCAAATATTCTAAGGTTAGAGACTAGCGCACTATTAGGAGCGGGGGCTTCACGTTACCGGCTATCTCTTCCAGCAAGCTTCCTATCCTCGTTTTTCCGCTCTTTCCATAGGCCCCCATTACAACAAGCGAGTACTCCCCGCTGTTTGCTTCTTCAAGAATTTTGTCCTTAGCTATTCCCTCAACAATCTTTATGGAACAGTTTACCCCCTCTTCGTGGCAGAACTTTAATATTTCACTCATGACATCTTGAAGATCTCTTTTCATTTTGTTCCAGACCTCATCTTCAAACCTGCGCACCTTCTCAATGTCTCCATGCCTCGCCACCAAGTTGAATGCGGTTGCTCTAGCTTCTCTCCTATCTAAAACTGAGAACAGCACCAGTTTTGCGTTCTTTTTCTTGGCAACTGCAATTCCGTGAAGAGCTGCCTTTTGACTCCACTTTGAACCATCTATCAACACAAGTATCTTCATTACCCATCACCACACGTACCTAAACCATAATACTCCAACGCCTACGCCTACAGTTAATACCATTATAACCATACCCATTTTGAGGAAGTCCATGAAAGTTATATCTATACCTTCCCTTGCTGCTATCCCTATCACAACAACGTTTGCCGAAGCTCCGATAGCTGTTCCGTTTCCACCTAGGCACGCCCCTAAACTTAAAGCCCACCAGAGGGGGTACGTGTTAAGAGAACCTCCCATCGCCTTTATCAGGGGTATCATTGTGGCTGTAAATGGAATGTTGTCTATAATAGCCGAAGCAAATGCTGAAAACCACGCTATAACCAGTACCGCTTCTCCTTCGTTGTGGACGAAAGAGGTTATCCATTGGGCTATCTGTTCTATAAACCCTGTCTCAACCAGACCACCTACAATAAGGAACAGTCCCCCGAAGAAGAACAAAGTTGCCCACTCAACTTTCTCCAGAATTCCCTCGGGGTTCTCTCTGCTCCAGAAAAGGAGCAAAGAGGCCCCAAACAATGCAACCACTGCAGGCTCTATCTCAAGCTTGTCGTGGACAAAGAAGAAGAACACCACGAGAGCAATGGTTACAATTGACTTCCTAAACAGGGCTAAATCCCTAATCGCCGACCTTTCATCCAAGTTGTTTAGAGTTCTTAAAATCCTCTCCTTCTTTTCGGGGCTGACCTTAAGGGTTCCTCTGTAGGCCAAGTATACTACAAAGACCATGAGTATCAAATCAAGAAATGCTATTGGCCCCATGTTGAGAAGAAATTCGCTAAAGCTAAGCCCTGCAGCGGAGCCTATCATTATGTTGGGTGGATCACCTATGAGCGTTGCCATTCCACCAATGTTGGAGGCAAAGATTTCGGAGAGAAGGAAAGGAAGTGGGGTGACCTCCATAAGTCTGGAGATATAGATAAGCATTGGGGTGAGCAAAAGAACTGTGGTCACATTATCAAGAAAAGCACTTACAAGAGCTGTAACGACTGAAAAGAGAATTAAAACCTTAATAGGATCCCCTTTCGCAAGTTTGGCGGTTTTTATTGCAATATACTCAAACAGACCGCTTAACCTTGTTGTATTGACAATTATCATCATTCCAGCGAGGAGAAGTATAGTGTCGAGGTCAAGATAAATGGGAACCTTTTCCCACGGGACTATGTTTGCCAGAAGAACCAGGGCCCCTCCCATCATCGCAGCAACGGTTCTGTGTATCCATTCGTTTATTATAAGGACATATGTAAAGATGAACACTGCAAGGGCAAATACCTCCAAGGGAGACATCTGGCCACCTCCTAATAGATTATCACCGGAATGTTCAGATGCTGGACTATCCTAAGAACCAGAGGGCTGATAGGCGAGGTTTTTGTTATCTCCGACCCATAGTTCCTTGAGATTGCAAGCAGGTCATAATTCTCGGCCATTCTTATCACGTCATCGCTCTTGTTTCCAAAGAACAAACGCCTCTGCACTTTTAGACCGTAACTTTCAAGCTTCTTTGCCACGGTGTTAAGCAGTTCTTCTCCTATCATCTCTTCTCTACGCTTAAATTCTTCACTCGCTTCCGGGCTGAGTGTTTGACGCACAAGCTCAAATATCTGCGAATCCAGGATATAAACAAGCAAAATATTCGCCTCATAAGCACTTATCGTCTCATATACTTCTGTGGGGACATTTTTAACGTATCTATCAAGCGGCATCAATATAGAATTGATCTCGGGAATTTGTTTTTCCTCTTCGGTTAGAAGAAACTCCCGGTAGTGCCTCATTATGTCCTCATACTTCTTCCCAGCTATGTGTTTAAACTTTCGACCAATGAAAGAAGAATACAACCCCATATTATCCCACCTAACCGTTTTGATAAGGAGTTTAAAAAGACTTTGGTTCATGCTTTTAATTTAGAGCTGTGAACCATAAGAGATATTAAAGAACATGAAGAAACATCACTGGGGGTGAGAAGATGAAGAGAATAATACCAGTACTGGCATTGATTCTTCTGCTCTCGCCACTTGCAAATGCTCAATGCCCGGAAGAAGGAAACACCGTTGTGTTAAAAGCCCCAGCAGTATCAAGGACATCAAGTGGTGAGTTAATAGGAGTGGCAACGGACTTTGTAATTACGGTTGCCCCTGGAAACGGGCACGTTTACGTGGAGACCTGGCCACTGGCAGAGGTGGATATGCAGGCATCGGCAAGATTAGCCGCCCAAGTTGCTGGAAAAGTTCTTGGGGTTGATATGAGCAAGTATGACGTTTTTATTCAAGTAAGGTCTGATGCTCCAATTATTGGAGGACCTTCTGCTGGAGGAACAATGACTGTTGGCATAATAGCTGCTTTGAAGGGCTGGGAAGTAAGAAAGGACGTTATGATGACCGGCATGATAAATCCCGATGGAAGCATCGGGCCAGTAGGAGGGATTTTAGAAAAAGCCTCAGCTGCTCATAGCGTCGGAGCAAAGCTATTCTTAATTCCAGAAGGACAGAGAATACAGGTAGTCCAAAAAACCGAACAAAAGCAAATCGGCCCAGTAGTGCAGATAACAAGCAAGTCCGAAAAAGTTGACGTGGTTGAATACGCAAGGGAGAGATGGGGCTTAGAGGTTAAGGAGATTAGGGATATATACGAGGCAGTTTACTATTTCACCGGGAAGAAGATAGAGAAGCCATCTGTGCTAGGGGAGCTGAAAGTTGATACCTCTTTTCTAAAGGATGATGCACTCAAGGACTACGATGAGACCCTAGACTACTATAAACAGGTTGAGAACAAGCTCAAAAACAGTGACGTTAGCTATACCACTTATTCCTACCTCAAAAGTGCACTAGATGATGCCAAAGCCAAGCTGGATGAGGCCAAGAAGAACTTGGATGAGGGTATGTATTACACGGCTCTAAGCCTTGATTTTCAGGCGAGGATTGCGATAAGGCACGTGGATTGGTATTTGGATGTGAGGACTGAGAGTGACCTGGAGAATCTGCTGAACGAGGTCGATAATGAGATAAAGGACACCGAAGGCTACGTCTCAAACCTCACAATAAAGGGAATAACAATGCTCCAAGCGGTTGCCGCAAGTGAGGAGAGAATTGAACAAGCAAAGTCCCTTCTGAAGGATGCCTGGTCGTCCTATTACGATGGCAATTACTGGGATGCAATAAGCAACGCTGCCTTCGCATACGAGAGAGTACAAACAGCAAAGTTCTGGGCATCCCTAGGAGAGAGATACGCAAAGGGAGAGATAATTGAAAGGGACGCTATAAAAGATACTGCGAGAGAGTACCTGGATAATTCGAGGCTTATAATAACATACATAACCTCAATGTTTGGGGAAACAACCCTTCAGGATTTGGTGGACTTAATGAACGAAGGGGAGGAATATTACCAGGATGGCAAATATTCAGCGGCTATCTTTTCTGCAATGGAAGCCAGGATAAGGGCAGAGATAATCTTAGATACCCTTGGAATTGATAACGAGACCGTACTTATGGACAAGCTCCAGAAAATGAAAGAAGATGCCAAGGTAGCTATTGCAACGGCTCAGAAAGAAGGCATATATCCAGTCTTAAGTCTTGCATATTATGAGTTTGCCCAGAGCTATGAAAAGCAGGGAGGGTTGGAGAATATTCAGACCGCAATGGTGTTCTATCAATACGCAAAGGAAACTTCAACGGTATTCTTAAGCACAACAACTCCACCAAAGATAACGGAAGAACCCCTTATCTCGATCACCACGCCGCTTACAAACCAAACTGCAACTCAAAATACCACTTCTCCACTTCAAAAGGAAACTGGTGGGTATTCAATACCTCTAATAGCTGGCACCCTTATATTTGGCATCCTTCTAGGTTTTATAGCTGGAAGGAGAGCTTAGACACTTTTTCCTTTTTTCAGAAACTCTAAAATATTATGAATGCTTAATATCACAACATGGACTATCAAAAGATCGCAACTCTTGTTGTGGTTCTTGTAATAGTTTCATCTATAGCCTTAGTCCTAAAGCCCTATTTTCCGCGAGGAAGGGAAGCTACATACTCCGGAGAGAAAATTCTCCTGCCTGAGCCTAGATTGGAGGGAACTATGAGCGTGGAAGAGGCTATTGCAAAGAGAAGGAGCATCAGGACATACAAAAATCAACCTATCAGCATAGAAGAGCTTGCTCAACTCTTGTGGGCCTGTCAGGGAATAACCCACGAGGACAAAAGGGCAGCTCCGAGTGCTGGAGCAACATACCCCTTCGAGATTTTTGTGGTAGTCGGAAAGGTGGAGGGGCTACAGCCCGGAATCTACTACTATAACCCCCTTGACCACAGCCTAACGTTGATTAAAGAGGGGGATTTTAGAAGAGAACTTCAGGAAGCGGCATTGAATCAAAAGTGGGTCGGAGATGCGGCAGTGGACATTGTGCTTGTGGCTTTCTATGAAAGAACCACTAGAATTTATGGGGAGAGGGGGATCAGGTACGTACATATGGAAGCAGGCCACATAGGGCAGAACATATACCTCCAAGCAACAGCTTTAGGGTTAGGCACAGTTGCCATCGGGGCTTTTCATGATGATGAGGTTGCAAAGATAATAGGCACTGAGGGTGCCCCGTTATACATATTCCCAGTGGGGAGGGTCTGAGATGGTGGTTTTGGATCATGGAATCCTTGGCTACATAACTTTTGCCCTCATGAATCTTTCGATGCTCAGCGGTGCTTTTATATTCCTCTCCAAGAAGAGACAGTTTTGGATAAAGATACACCTATTCGTGAGTGTGCTCGCTTACATCTTTATGGTATGGACAATATGGGTGGTCAGATAAGCTTATTAATGCCTCTCTCCTATATTTTGTGGTGATAAAAATGTTCGTTGGGCACTACAAAGACATAGAAGAAAAAGAAGTTACAATAGAGGGAGTTGAGAATACAACAATAAGGTGGCTTATCTCTCCGAAGATAGGGGCTAAAAACTTCGCAATGAGATATTTTGTTATCAAGAAAGGCGGAAAAATACCAATCCACCAGCACGACTGGGAGCATGAGATATTTGTAGTAAAGGGAGAGGGGTACATAACAGACGGGAGAAAAACTGTAAAAGTCGTGCCGGGCAGCTTTCTATATATCCCCCCAAATGAGCCGCACGGATACGAAAATCCCGACTCAGAAACCCTCGAATTTCTATGCTTAATCCCGGTAAAAGAAGGCAACATACCTCCTGAGGAGAGGGGCGAGTGATTTTTCATTTTGATGTCTAATTTTTATTCTCCCTATTTTAATATTGCCGTGAAAATATCACCCAAACCGAAAATTTTTTAAAACCACTTCAACATACCTTGAGCGGGCTTTAATGGGAAATGGAATCAAGATTGGAATAGAGGAAAAAGTCGAACCAAAGCAGGCTGTTCTTTTGGGCTTTCAGCACGTTCTTGCAATGTTTGGAGCAACAGTTACAGTGCCCCTTGTCGTGGGGACGGCAATTGGGCTTGAGCAGAGAGAGATAGCACTTTTAATCCAGGTGGTTCTCTTGGCAATGGGAATAGCGACCCTTCTTCAAACCACAATAGGTTCCAGATATCCAATAGTTCAGGGTTCAAGTTTCGCCTTTATTCCGGGGCTTATCAGCATAGGAAAAAGCCTAGGGCTGGCAGCTGTGGAAGGGGCACTAATAGTGGGGGGACTAATCGAGGCGGCAATAGGTGCATTCGGAATCGTCGGAAGGGTCAAGAGACTCTTTTCACCCGTAGTCACTGGGGTCACAATAATGCTCATAGGATTCTCCCTGGCCCATGTAGCGGTCAAGTACACCTTCAACTTCTTTGCCGATCCGAGCGGTTCAACAATAACGAAGGCATTTTTTATAGCACTAGTAACCTTCTCAACAACGGTCTACGTCGCACTTAAAGGAAAAGGGGCCTTAAGGGCGATGCCTGTAATAGTAGGAGCACTGGTGGGCTACATCGTCAGCATTCCCCTCGGAATGGCAGATTTCAGTCTGGTTAACGAATTGCCATTGGTAAATGCTCCAAAGCCGCTGCCATGGGGCACTCCAGTATTTGAAGCCTCTGCAATAATAACCCTGCTGTTCGCATTTATCGTGAGCACAATAGAAAGCGTTGGAGATTATCACGCAATTTCCGCGATAGCTGAAGCACCAATAACGAACACAAATATCAACAGGGGAATAATGAGCGAGGGACTTGCCTGTTCAATTGCAGGAATCCTTGGAGCCTGCGGAACAACAAGCTATTCCGAGAACATAGGGCTGGTTGCCTTAACCAAGGTGGCAAGCAGACAAGTTGTCCAGGTGGGGGGAGCCATATTAATAATCTTGGCGATGATTCCAAAGTTTTCGGGTGTTCTGGCCTCCCTTCCCCAGCCCGTACTTGGAGGCCTTACGATAGCACTCTATGGAATGATAAGTGTTACAGGGCTTAGATTAATAAAGGAGAAGGTAGAGCTCAACGATAGGAACATGCTCATAATACCAAGTGCATTGATTGTAGGACTTGGGGCTCCCCAGTTGCCGCCAGAATTCCTTGAACACTTTCCACAAATTGTGGGGAGCATTTTAGAATCGGGAATGGCCATAGGGGCTTTAACGGCCATCTTGCTTGACCAGCTGTTGAGGTGAGTGAGATGATAGAGGATAAAAGGTGGAAAGGTGTTTACTCATTTGACGACTCTCCGTACCTGATGGAAGTCTTAACAGAGCTTAGGGACAAGGAAACGGACTCCATAACCTTCAGAAAAGGGCTTGTAAAGCTTGGAAGGTTTATGGGATATGAAATCATCAAAACGATGGAAACAGAGAAGATAAAAGTTGAGACACCTCTGGAAGAAACCGAAGGAATAATAGTCAAGGACAGGAGAAACGTGGTCATAATAACAGTCCTTAGAGCAGCGGTTCCCCTTATGGAAGGTCTTGTAAAGGTCTTCGAGCATGCAAGGATAGGAATCGTCTCAGCATCAAGAGGGAAGCCTCCAAAGTTCGAGATAGAGATGAACTACGTCAAAATCCCCCAGATAACACCTGAAGATACAGTAATCATAGCTGACCCGATGATAGCCACCGGTTCAACCCTTGTGAAAGTAATAGAGGAAGTCAAAAAGTACGGCACTCCAAAGAGGATAATCATCTTGGGAGTTCTTGCGGCTCCAGAAGGGATAACAAAGATAAAGGAAAGATTCCCAGAGGTCGAGATATTCGTAACGAAGATAGATAGGGAGCTCAACGACAAGGGCTACATACTCCCCGGTCTTGGGGACGCAGGAGACAGGGCATTTGGGGCGCCAATAAAGGTCTCAACTCTGCCTCAGGTGCACACGATAGAGTAGGGAAAACTTAAATATCTTTTCTCTAATTATTTTTTGATTGAATATGGTGGACATAGACGAAATTGACAAGAAAATTCTATTAGAGCTTAGAAAGAATGGCAGGGTTACTTTCACAGATCTCAGTAAGAAGCTTGGGCTATCTGTAGCAAGCATAAAAAACAGGGTTGAAAAACTTGAACGGCTGGGAGCAATAAAGGGTTACTCCGCCATTGTGGATCCTGCTTTTCTTGAGGAATATCTGCAGGTTTTAATAGAACTTGAGTTGCTGGCTGATGACTCTCGGGCTGAAACTGTTTTAGAAGAAATTGGCAAGCTCGAAAACATCTTGGGTATTTATAAAAAGACGGGGGAGTTTCAGGTTGTTATAAGGGCTAACTTCAAGAACATGGACGAGTTGAAAAGCTTTTTAAGGCTTCTTTCTCAAAAATACCTACGCAAAAACCTCCGTCGGTGGAGGGTCAGCGTAATTCTTGATACCCTGAAGGACAATGGAGTTCAGCTTTCCAAGAGCTCACGAAGGAGAGGATAAAGATGCTCTTCGTAATCAGAAAAGGAAGAAAAAATAACGAGCTTGAGGCATTTTACATTGAAAATGAACCTGAAAAGCTTTCTCAAATCCAGAATTTAAAGGCTGAGAGGATTTTTAGACTGATAATGAGAGACAACAGGCTGTTCAAGGTCTTGGAAGGAAGCAACTATCAAAATCCAAAAGAGATCGAAAAGATGCTGAAAACTGCGAGAATTGTCTTGACTTCAGATGCCGCGGAATGGGAGGAATACTTTAAAGTGAGGCTCCAAAACAAAAGAGTTGAGAAAGCAGAACTTTGCAGACTCTGTCTATTAAATGGAAAAATAACCGTTCTAACCGAAGGAAATAGGATAAAGTACCACCACGAATTTATCTGTGAGAGCTGTGCTGAAGAAGAACTTAAAAATGAGCTCCGCTACAGGTTTAGAAGCCTTGGAATGTTTGACCAAGCAAAAAAGCTCCTTGAAAGGTTTAGGGATCTGGATAAGGTTTTGGCTGTCTTTGATCCTCGTTTCGACCCAACAAAAAATCCAGATGTTACAAAGTGGGATGAGCTGGAACCAAAGCACGTTAATGTCAAAGAGCTCTCCATAGATGAAGTAAACATTCCGGAAGAATTTAAGAAAGTTCTAAAGGATGAGGGAGTGCAAAGACTCCTCCCGGTTCAGGTGTTAGCCCTGCAGAATGGGCTCCTTGAAGGAGAGAACCTGCTGGTGGTTTCTGCAACGGCAAGTGGAAAGACCCTCATTGGGGAATTAGCAGGCATTCCTAAAGCCCTCAAAGGTAAAAAGTTCCTTTTCTTGGTGCCCCTTGTGGCCCTGGCAAATCAAAAGTACGAGGACTTTAAACGAAGATACTCAAAGCTCGGTCTTAGGGTTGCTATAAGAGTCGGAATGAGCAGGATAAAGACCAAAGATGAGCTCGTTGTTGTCGATACGGGTATAGATGCCGACATAATAGTTGGAACCTACGAAGGCATTGACTACCTTCTTAGAGCGGGTAGAAAAATAGGAAACGTCGGGACTATTGTGGTAGATGAAATCCACATGCTCGATGACGAGGAGAGGGGAGCAAGGCTCGACGGCCTTATTGCGAGGCTCAGGAAGCTCTACCCGAATGCACAGTTTATAGGGCTGAGTGCAACAATCGGAAATCCCCAAGAGCTCGCGAAGGAGCTTGGATTAAAGCTTGTTCTTTACGATGAGAGACCGGTTGCACTTGAGAGACATATTATAATAGCGAGAAATGAGAGCGAGAAGTGGCGCTATGTTGCTCAGCTGTGCAAAGCTGAAGCCATGAGAAAATCTCCTCAGGGGTTTAAAGGCCAGAGCATAGTGTTTACCTTCTCGAGAAAGAGGTGCCACGAGCTTGCGGCGTTTTTAACGAGCAAAGGCTTGAAAGCAAAGCCATACCACAGCGGTCTGCCCTATCACCAAAGAAAGCTCACAGAAATGGAGTTCCAAGCTCAGATGATAGATGTAGTCGTGACGACGGCCGCTTTAGGTGCGGGAGTTGACTTTCCAGCCTCTCAAGTGATCTTTGAAAGCCTGGCAATGGGCAACAAGTGGTTAAGCGTCAGAGAGTTCCACCAGATGCTTGGCAGGGCCGGAAGACCACTCTACCATGAAAAGGGCAAGGTCTATTTAATAGTGGAGCCCGGTAGGAAGTATTCCGCCCAGATGGAAGGAACTGAAGATGAGGTAGCGTTTAAACTCCTAACTGCACCTATTGAGCCAATTCACGTTGAGTGGAGCGATGAGATAGAGCAGGATCAGGTTCTTGCTCATTCGTGTGTCTTTTCCTACCTTGACGATGTTGAAGAGGTGCAGAGCCTCTGCCTTGGGGCAAATCAAAATGCCGAGAAAGTCCTTGAGAAGCTTGAGGAGTTCGACTTTGTAAAACTGAGGGGCAAGATTGTGAGCGTTACCCCCTATGGAAGAGCAGTAAGCATGAGTTTTCTCCTTCCGAGGGAAGCTCAGTTTATAAGGGAAAATCTCTTCAAGATGCCTCCTATGAAAATTGCAATTAAGCTTCTGCCATTTGAGAACGTTTATCTCACCGGAACACTCCAGAGAGAACTTGAAAGTGCCGTAAGAGGAAAGCTGAGCAGCAACATCTTTTCCCCGAGCTTTGCCTCTATTCTGGAGGAGCTTGAAAAAGTCCTGCCAGAAGTTAGCCCAAACGTGCAGGACAAGCTGTTTTTAATTTACCAGGACTTCTTTATGTGCGAAGAGGAAGACTGCACAGAGCACGCGATGGAAAAAGTTTCCTCAATGATAATCGAGCTCAGAAGACAGGGGAAGCACCCAATGCAGATTGCAGAATACTTCAGAAGGCAGTACTCACTCGTGCTCTATCCCGGAGATGTCTTTACATGGCTCGACGGCATAATCAGGAAACTTGAGGCAATCGAAAGGATAGCCAAGGTATTTAGGGCAAAAGATGCAGAATTCGAAGCAAGAACTCTGAGAAAGGAACTGGAGGAAGGAAGAACGCTAAGAAAAGACTAGCCAATCTGTAAAATCATCTGGGCTGGATCCCTTATTGCCGGCCCCAACCCGAGTATATACACTGCCAGATACCAAAACTTCCTCTCCTCTTCGTCGGGCACGAGGTATTTCAGCCCATAGTAGACCACTCCAAGGATGAACAATATCCACGGGTAATACACAAAAGCACCGAACTTCTGAACGAGAATATTCTCAATCCAGTGGACTTCCCGGTAGCCGTAGTAGTGGATTGCCACAACTGTGGATCCTATGTCGAAGATGTGGGCAAAGACTGGAAAGAGATAGAGCTTTTCAAAGGGTCTAAATTTGTAATAAGCCAAAATCGGAAGGAGAAAGATTACGGTGTAAAAAAGTGTTAGCTCATAAGGTTCCCAGCTTTTGACGTTTTTTACCAGCAGGTAGTTCGCGTACAGGGCTAAGATAGTTCCCCATGCTACCGTTATCTTAGGATAAGTTCTTAGCCTTGAGTCTGCAAATATAGCGGGCAAAATCAATAAGAACGCTGTGAAAAATATTCCCGGAGTCAAAATAAGGGGGTGAGGTTTTAGAACTCCTCCATCGACAAGGGCTCTAACGGTTGCTCCAAACACAACCATCGGGGTAACCGCATAAAAAAGCTTCTCATCAACCTTTATCTTGAGGGGCTTTATTATCCATCTGTACGTGTAGATAATCGCCAATCCCAGAATGATTGCATAGACAAGGGTGTTATATGGATTGTAGCCCTCTCTCGTGTACATGGGTCTTATGAAGTACTCCCATATGAACCTCTCGACTGATTCCATTTTGCATCCCTAGAAAGCTTTCCTCTGCTTCTTTAAAGCTTTTTCTCCTTCAAAAATGGAAAGTTTAATAAAAATTGAAGGTCAATAATTTCTGAGGTGATTGCAATGCCGATGGGACCGCCATTTGTTCCTGGGGCTATTGCTGCTATGGGATTCGCAGCAGTGCTGATAATCTTACTAGCCCTAATAATTGCAGGGTTATTCCTTATGATTGGGGCAAAGTTTGCTGGAATAGAGGACGCAACCCTTGGAAAGTCCATGATAGCGGTTGTTGGCGGTGGAATCCTGGCTCTGCTTATAGGCTGGATACCGGTTATAGGGTGGATTTTAGGAATCATAGCGTACATCTGGGTCATAAAAACGGTCTTCAATACAGACTGGATAAAAGCAGCAATAGCGTGGCTTATGACGATCGTCGTAGAGATGCTGGTGGTGTTTATTTTTGCATTAATCTTGGGTGTTGCCCTTCTTTGATCTTTCTGTTTTTAAAATATTTAAAAAAGAAAATCAGTTGCTTTCCATTTTTCTATACTCGTAAGCTATGTTGCCGTCGATTATCGTATAAACGTCCTCTTTGCCATCCTTGTAATGAAGGATCGGTTTGTCCAAGAGGTCAAAGGTCTTCTTCAAGTCTTCTTTTGCGGCCAGAATAACCTTTTTCTCTACATAAACTGGAGCTCCTTCTGTTATGTATGGGGATAGGTCTTTAAATTCGTTGTTGGGTCTCTGCGCTCTTATCGTGTAAATTCCTCCTAATAGGGGAGTTAAGAACAGCAGAGCCAGTATCGGAGCCACTTTCTTTGCAGTATCTGCGTAGAAAGGCAAGCCGACAATTGTTACTACTGTTCTCTTCGCGCCTTTTTCTACCACCGTTTTCTGCGTGCTTTCTTTTTCGTTGGTGAAGTAATAAAGCCCAGAACCCGAGTCCTTAATTAAAGATGAGCTGTGCTCAAAGCTCTCAGTTACTTCCCTTCCGTAAACATTTCCCTCAACGTTAACTCTCGTAGCAAACGTTATCTTCCGGTTCAACCTCTTCAAACCAAGCTGTTCCACTATTTCACTTGTCCTGTTTTCGAGTTTGGTTAAGTTGAGCTCGTACTGCACCGTAAATTTGCCATCCTCCAGCTCTCCAGACTTTTCAAAGAGCTTTTCTTCCCATAGAACAACCTCTTCGCTGCCTCTGTTTACCGTATACTGGACTATACCTTGAGTGTTGTAATTCCCCTCTATTGAAGTGGCTGGAGCAAAGCGATACTCATATGTCAATACAAAGCTCTCTACGAGAGGAATAGGATATTCCTCCCTGCTGAGCCTTTCTCCGTAGAGTGTGTTGTTCTTTAACAAAGCCACATGAATTAGCTCTCCCTCTTGAGTGTATTTGCCAAGTGTCTGCTGGGTTGTTATAACAGAGCTGGCCCCCATTAGCTTTATCGAATAAAATCCGAAAAATAAGAAGAGAACAAGCGAAACTGCAAGGACTTCTCTTCTGCTTACCAATTTTTTCAGTTTTTCTTTTATATCCATTTAAATTTCCCCCAGTAAATCAACCTCTCCCATGAGAGTTTCCATTCTCCTACTCATCTTCACAACCAATGTTCGCTTCTACCGTAAGGCTGTTGCTAACTATTCCATAGCCAACTATCTCAGCACCTTTGTTGAGGGAATAATTGCCGCAAGACGTGAACTCCCATTTTCCGTCTTTTCCAGTTTCTACCCATCTTGTGGAGATCGTAATGTTCATGTGTGCATTTTCTCCTGGGCCCAATTCAACGTTCCACTCCAAGTGGTCTGACTTCCCATGCCTTGTAAAGTTATAAGTTCCCTTACTTGTGCTTGTCCTGTTTAAGTCTACGTCAAATTCCCCGGGAATAACATCCTCAATTGTCAAATTCTGAGCAGTTCCACCATTGGTCACATTTATCTGTAAAACCCATTCCTGATAGGTTTTTAATGGAATATTTGTCTCGTTCCCGCTCAAAAGAACCTTTTCAATCTTCGGCCCGCTTAAGATTTTCACTCTTATCGGGCAGGTCTCTATTACCGCATCTCCTCCATCCCAGGTGGCATAGAGAGTTATGGGGACTTCATAAGTCCCCGGGTCTGCATTTCCAACGCTGATGTTGCCCAGAAGGTGTAGTATTCCTGGGAAGCAATTGGTTTTGGTACACCATCTTCACTTTCTATCCACATCTCCGCTCCACTTGGAAGATTGGAGTAGTCTGGATCTAGCCAGATATTAACCGTTTCAAGTTCGTTTAGATAGTTGCCAATGGTGAGTGCGTCGAAAGTAAGTTCGCTGTTCTGGTCAACTATTACCGTTGCTGCATAGCCATTGTAACACATAAAGCTCAAATACTCCTCATCATGAGGAACAACTGCAACTTTTACTTCCCTCTCTGCATTGAAGTAGACAAAAGTCCCGCTTGAACCGATGACTATCAATGAAGATAACAGCAGCAAAAGTATAACCGGGATAAGTTTTCTCATCTCCCAAACACCTCCATTTTGATTTGCCTTAATAAGCTGGATCTCTTATTTCTGATTTTTAACACATCTTCATCCCCAATTCCCGAAATTAGGTAAAGAATTCCCAGAAAAACTGCAGTCTCAGAGAGAATTGCAAAGAGAGGAGCAAATGGATTTATGCTGTAAAGCCAGTTGATCACTGATTTTGGCAACACTGGGATATAGGCGTTTACTTTCACCTTATCCGTGAAAAGTGAAGTTTCTTCGGGAGCGTTTATTGTAACTTTAACCCTCTCTTCTTCTTGGGGCCCCAATTCAAGCTGAGTTTCTGATAGGCTTGAAATCCCTCCAGTCTGGGGCTCAAGATAGTAGACCATCGGATAGAAGTTCCCATTTTTTATGGTGATTTCCCTTTCAAATGTGGAACCGGGTAAAACCCATCCTTCTCTCTGACCCCCTGCGGATGTCACTGCGTATTCTATTGGAAACACCTGCCAGGAAACAAATATTGAAGCTGAGAGCATTATCAAGAGAAATGCCGAAGCCAGAAGGTAGAGAGTTTTGAACTTTACTCTGGTAAACCTGGGCCTCTTTTTTCTGTGCTTTGGGGTCTCTCCCGTGAAAGCTAAGGCTCCCAATACTATCATTAATGCCGCAAGCAGCATTTTAGTTCTTCCAGAGAGTCCTCTTTGAAGATACGTTCCCAGTTGTGGGATTTTGAGAGGGGAATCTCCAATGGTAAGCACCTTTCCCGCTATTTTATCTTTTGAAACCGGGTCTGCTCTACCTTCTTGCTGGTCGGTTGCAACGTTGTTGTCGCCTTTGGTAATGTAGCCATTTTCAACAATTGCCACGACTCTATGGACAGTCCAGCTGCCTCTCAGATTAAAAACGATTATATCACCAACATCGGCGCTCCTTGAAAAAGGATTTATGAAGAACAAATCCCCCTTATTCAGCGTAGGGGTCATGCTATCTGAGTAAACATAAGACATGAAAACGGGTCTATCAAGAAGAGCTCCCGCGATAGACTCCACAACAATTACGGAAACCGCAAGAATCAGGAAATATTCAAGGGATGCCTTCATTGGCAGGAGCCTCCAAAAGCTTGTATTGTAATGTTTTGGTTGTAATCTCCCAACCCTAATCCAGTAGTGTCAAATCTCATCCCCACCTGAACGCTCTGGTTTGCAGGGACTTCAAAATCTATGCTCTGGCTCCAGGTTCCGGGATAGGGACTCACAAAGAGGCCAATAACTGGAGTAGACGAGCTTATGACCACACATATAACAGCCGCCCCTGTTTCGCTTTCATTGTTGTATATTTCAAAAACGTCGTCGAAAACGTAAACCGTATCAGGTGAAAGACCCTCTCCAAACCCGGGATAGAGGGGACTTTGGTTGCTGATGTCAATCTTCAAATACCCCTGGCTTAAATAGGCATAAGGCGGCAGAGGATTCTCTATGGAAACTGAGACGTTATCTTCAACAGCCAGAACAACGGGGATTGGCCTCACAACGAAAACACCCCACGCAAAGAATATCATGACTAATATGATCGGTAGAACAGTAAATTTGAGTATTTTTCTCATTTTTTTCTCCCCCTAAAATCTAGATAAAAGGAGCAAATGCTCCAAGATGGAAAATTAATCAGATCATTCCTCCTCTTCGCATTCCCCAAGTTCTGCATCGAAGTTCAATGTTCCACTTAGTGCCTCACCAGCATCCAAGCCTTCGCTGTCAATGAGCATTCCAATTGGTACAGTTTCGCCGGGATAAATTGTAACCAAGAATTCATGTGCTGCAACAGTCTCGTTTGTATATTCACCTACAAAGAATTTAATAGCACCACTCCCACTGTATGTGACATTCATACAAATAGGAACCTGTTCCCAAAGGTGGTTGCTGATGCCAAACATGTGCTCAAATACATACACTGAGTCTGGGCTTACACCCTCACCCACGGCAATATTCTTTTCTACTAACTTCCAATAGTTTTCGTTTGTTGTACCTAAGTCGATAACAAGCATTCCATTATCATTTATGTACGCATAGGGTTGCAAAGGTACTAAATCGATTAATTCATTGTCGTCTGGAACAATGGCTATATGAACCTCTCTGTCTGCCTCAAAGTATGCAAAGGTTGCATTGCTTGCTGTTACAGCAATGACTATTCCTGCAATCAGCATGAAGATTCCCAGTATTTTCTTCATCCTACTACACCCCCTGCTCTACACTCAAAGGGTTCTTCTCCTAAGGGCCATGCCATAATGGTCACGTTCCCATGGAAGTCACCGAGTCCCACTTCTCCAAAACCTGATACTTCCATTCCAACTCCGAGCTCCTCTCCAGGCTGCAGAATGAAACATACATCTCCAGCTGCAGTGTCTGAGTTATACGGTTGTGCATATCCATCTGTTACCCACATATTCTCTGTTGGGTCATAGAAGGAGAATCTGCCTGGATGTGATGAAACAATTCTCACTACTATAGGAAACTGCTCCCAGAGGTGGTTGCTAACATAGAAAACGTGGTCAAAGTTGTACCTTGACTGTGGGCTAATTCCTAACCCTCCGGTCCAGTTTGGATCTGTATACCCAGGCCAATTTGGATTGTCTGCTGAGAAGTCTATTACCAGCATACCCCTCTCATTTAGGTATGCATATGGTTGCCCCGGATGTAGGTCAATGAGCTCAACGTCATCTGCAACAACGTCTACGTGAACGCTTCTTTGAGCTCTGTAGTCCCTGAACGTTGCACTGGTGCCGAGGGCCATTGCAAAGGCCACTAACAGGCCTAACATTCCAAGTGCTAAAACTTTTTTCAAATCTTTCGCCTCCAATTTTCAGAGGGTGCCTCACCCGTAGGTAAGGCACTCATACTTCCCTTCTCGTTATTGTATATAGGTAATTCCGACTTACCCCCACTATCAGCAGGGTAATTCCTCATTACTCATCATGATTTCCGGAAGTGAGAACCCTATACATCTTAAAGTGCTGAATTACTGCCAGAATTAAGTAAATGAAAGACACAATGACGAGAGGGATGTTATTGAGCCATAACCCAGTCACTCCAAAAATTATGGAAATGCCTGCATAAAAAGTGCTCCAGCTTATGTCATGCCTTGACACAACTTCCATGTATACGTCCACATTTTCAGGAACACCAATTAAAGTCACAGTATTATGCTCGAAGCTTATTATTCCCGCTCTTTCCATTTTGGGAATGTGTGTCTGGAGCAGACTTACATAAACACTTTTTCTGTGCTTCCTGTCAGTTTGACCTTATACCCTACCTACTAGGCTGTAGAGCTTAAACAACTTGGAAGCATCCCCAAGTATTGTCTCAGTTTTGCCGAGGATAAGGTAACCATGATCTTCGAGAGAATCATAAAGACGACGGAAGATCTCTTCTTGGGCTTCCTTGGTCATATAAATGAGCACATTGCGTATGAATATCATGTCAAAACCCTTAGGATACTCCTTGGAAAGGAGGTTAAAATGCTGAAACTTCACGTAGCGCCGAAGCTGGGGTGAGATTCTATAGTGGTCGCCCATGGGAAGGAAGTACTTTCTGATGAGATGCTTGGGAACGCTCTTTTCCACGGTTTCCCTCGGATAAACACCCTTGATAGCAATGTTTAACGCCTCTCTGTCAATATCGGTTGCGAGTATGGAAAGATTGTAGCGCTTTATGTCCTGCCCCAGGAATTCACTGAACATCATTGCTATCGAGTAGGGCTCTTGTCCAGTAGAGCAGGCAGCACTCCACACCCTTATTGTTGTAAAGTGGTTTTCTTTTACCCTAGTTCCCATTAGATCGTTAGAGTTATAAGCACTTAAGTCTTTTGATT
>ERZ1673961.42-NODE-42-length-65740-cov-5.920728_pt1 | contig 65740 bp, 61 predicted proteins | sample MGYA00580189_ERZ1673961 | MGnify/ENA primary metagenome ERZ1673961 (study PRJEB41334, sample SAMN05608105) | rock metagenome | biome: terrestrial subsurface; feature: shale formation; material: shale | place: USA: Pennsylvania ... | reverse complement strand
TCGGCTGAGAACAAAAGCGCACGATGCTGGGCTCAAAATCAAAATGATAACAAGCGGCACATTCTAAAAAAGATTCTACCGTAACTCTTTTTCCCATCTTAACACTAACGTAACGGTGTATGTTTTTCCCACGTGACTTCGTTAAGTTTCGAGCAGGTGTAGCAAATGCACTTTCAAGTGCAATCAATGTGGCAGTAGAAGGGGACGATAAAGCAGACATAATATTGCCTCTTCACGATTTTGTCGTAAACTTACGTAAGTCTAGACGATGAAGAGGCAATATCAAATTATGGTTGCACCAAATATCAATATATGGTTGTAAATATCAATTTATGGTTGTTTCAACATTTTCCGAGCAATCTTACGATCACTCTTTACCGAATACGTTGTTCTCTTGCTCTTGTACGCGGATGAATGTAGTACGCTTGGTTAGCTCTTTAAGCTTTGCTGCGCCTACGTAGGTACAGGTTGAACGCACACCGCCTAGGATGTCTTGAATAGTGCCGTGCACACTGCCACGGTATGGCAATAGTACGGTTTTTCCTTCAGCTGCGCGGTAGCCCGCTACGCCGCCAGAGTGTTTGTCCATCGCGCTCTTTGAAGACATGCCGTAGAACTTCATGAACTTCTCGCCGTCTTTTTCGATGACTTCGCCGCCTGACTCTTCGTGACCAGCCAGCATGCCGCCCAGCATGACGAAATCTGCGCCGCCACCGAAGGCTTTAGAGACATCGCCTGCACATGAACAGCCACCGTCACCGATGATGGTGCCGCCAAGGCCGTGTGCCGCATCAGCACACTCAATGATGGCAGACAGTTGCGGATAACCGACACCAGTTTTGACGCGAGTGGTACACACAGAGCCTGGGCCAATGCCGACTTTCACGATGTCTGCGCCTGCAAGAATCAGCTCTTCACACATATCGCCTGTCACGACGTTGCCTGCTGAGATCACTTTATCCGGGAAGGCTGCGCGCACTCGTTCAACGTACTCAACCAAATGTTCTGAGTAACCGTTGGCAATGTCGATGCAGATAAAGATGAATTCATCTGACAGCGCCATGATGTCTTGGGTTTTTTGGAAGTCTGCGTCGGAAGTACCGGTAGACACCATCACGTTGTTCAGGGTGGCTTTATCTGCGGTTTTCGCAAACTCAGCCCAGTCTTCAACGGTGTAGTGTTTGTGGACTGCGGTCATTACACCATGCTCAGCCAGTGCTTTGGCCATCGCAAAGCTGCCCACTGAGTCCATATTCGCCGCAATGACTGGCACACCGGACCATTGACGGCCACTATGCTTGAAGGTAAACTCGCGGGTTAAATTTACTTGAGAACGGCTTTTCAGGGTTGAACGTTTCGGGCGAAACAGGACATCTTTAAAACCCAACTTAAGTTCTTGTTCGATACGCATTGTGTAATTCCTTGATTGATTCACGGTTTGTGTCTCTTTTGCAGAGTGCGTAGTACCGCGGTTGGCAGACTTTGGTACTTTTCGGACACAAAAAAACCGGAGCGTTGGCAGACGCTCCGGTTTTCAGCATTATAGGCCGCGATTTCTTTCCGGCAAGTCTGATATTTGACTTTTTTTTGTGTTACCCTGTCGAAGATTTCATACCTGTTCACACTCCTTTCTCTCCCCCAGCGCCTGAATATCAGATTTAACACTTAATATTCAGTAATTTAATTAGAACCTACTTATTGAGCTGCTCCAGGAAAACGTTCACCGCAAACGTTCACTCTGAGTGAGAAAACCTAAAAGTGGGACTGATATCTCATGTTCAAACGGACAAATGGCAGCAAAACACCACAAATTATGACGGCGATATTTCGCTGATCACACATTTTCTTATCTCTGCTTCGAAAGCCTCTGAAACGGTGTAAACCTTGCTAAGGTTTAACTATTGCTAATTCCTTCACCGGAAGTTAGCAGCGCCAAATACCTGTTTTTGGCTAACTTCTATAAAACAGCAGTGGAGAACAACAATGATAAAACCCATGATCGCCGGGATAACGCTGGCAACACTGTTTGCCGTCACTCCAACTTTTGCCGCCACCAACAACCAGCATCAGTTCAACGTTGATGCAGGTTATACCACCTTAGATAACGGTCACAGCAGTGATCAGGTATTTACCACAACCGTCGGCTACAGCTACTACTTTTCGCCTTTCATGGGTGTAGATTTGGGCTATAACGGCACGATGTCGAGCACCGCAAAACTGCGCGATGGCAACGGCAATGCCATCGAAACCAAATACGACAGTTTCTACGGCGGTATTCGCGCTGAGGCGCCAGTCACCCGATACGCCACACTCTACGCGCGCGGCGGCTTTGCCTATACGCAGTTGGAAGAAACGAATGTCAGCGCCGTGCCGGAAACCTCCTCGACACATTCGGGCGTTAATCCCTATGTGAGTGCTGGCGCTCGCGTCGCCACCGGATTGAATCCGAACCTCGAGTTTACGGCTGAAGTCAGTTACCAAGACCTTGATAAAGGTTACTCCAGTACCTCATTCAGTGTTGGTGCGCGTTTTAGAATGTAGTGTTTTCCCTCAATCTGAACATAAGGCGAGCGACCACCGCTCAACCTTTGTTCACACACAAAACTTATGGTTTATTTTTGCCACCATCCGTTTAACTATAGCGATAATTAATTGAAGTCAGGTCTTATTTAAGGAGACTGCTATGATCGATATCGCTTTCTTCAGCGCAAAAACTTACGACGAAACCTCATTCAAAAAAATCGTCGACAAAAACGCGTTCACGCTCCATTTCCATGATTTTCGTTTAACGAAGAAAACCGCCAAAATGGCCAAAGGCTGTAAAGCTGTATGTGCCTTTGTGAACGATGATCTGAGTGAAGATGTTCTGACTGAACTGTATCAAGGGGGTACTCGCCTTGTTGCGATGCGTTGTGCAGGTTTCGACAAGGTTGATCTGGATGCCGCTAAACGCATTGGTATGCAAGTGGTGCGTGTTCCGGCTTACTCACCGGAAGCTGTTGCGGAACATGCCATTGGTCTGATGATGTGTCTGAACCGCCGCTACCACAAAGCGTATCAGCGTACCCGTGACGCAAACTTCTCTTTGGAAGGCCTGGTCGGCTTTAACTTTTATGGTAAAACCGTCGGCGTTATTGGCTCAGGTAAAATTGGCATCGCGGCCATGCGTATTCTCAAAGGGCTGGGCATGAACATTTTGTGTTTCGATCCGTATGAGAACCCGCTGGCGATTGAAATCGGCGCGAAGTACGTGTCGCTGCCAGAACTGTTCGCTCAAAGCGACATTATTACCCTGCACTGTCCGATGACGAAAGAGAACTACCATCTGCTGGATGAAAATGCGTTCAATCAAATGAAAGACGGCGTGATGATCATCAACACCAGTCGGGGTGAACTGCTGGATTCGGTTGCCGCGATTGAAGCGCTGAAACGAGGTCGTATCGGCGCGCTGGGGTTGGATGTGTACGATAACGAGAAAGATCTGTTCTTCCAGGACAAGTCGAACGATGTCATTGTCGACGATGTGTTCCGTCGCCTGTCAGCGTGTCACAACGTACTGTTTACTGGCCATCAGGCGTTTCTGACCGAAGATGCCCTGCACAATATCGCCCAGACGACGCTGAACAACGTACTGGCCTTTGAGCAAGGCACGACGTCAGGCAACGAACTAATTAACTAAACTGCGCAAATGGTGCAATAAGTCACTGGCGAGCAAGCCACGCTCGCCAAACGCTTTGGCGTTTTGATCCGCCGCTAAACTGTGGATCAGAACGCCCATTTTCGCGGCCTCAAACAGACTCAGGCCCTGCGCAAGCAGTGAAACGATAATACCTGTCAGCACATCGCCCATTCCGCCCGTTGCCATTCCCGGATTGCCCGCCAAGCACACGTACGTTTCTTTGCCATCACACACCAGTGTCCCGGCCCCTTTCAATACCACCACGCCGCCATATTTTTTCTGCAGCGCTTTCACCGCGCTATAACGATCCGCCTCGATACTGGAGGCTTTGGTATCCATCAGTTTGGCCGCTTCTGCCGGATGCGGCGTCAGAATACGCTGCTGGTCGAAGTTTGCGGATTGCGCCAGAAAATGCAGCGCATCAGCATCCATGACTTTCGGTTTGGGCTGCTTTTGCACTTTGTGCATCATTTGCAGCGCGGTGTCATTTCGCCCCAGTCCCGGGCCAATCGCCAGCACATCACACCATTGCAGACGCTCATCGATCATCGCTTCGTCAGTCCATCCTGCCGCCATGATTTCAGGACAAGCGGACAACATGGGAGCGGTATTACTCGGTTGCATCAGCGTGGCGGTTAATCCACTGCCGACCCGCGCACACGCCTGAGCCGCAAGGATCACCGCGCCCCCCATACCGTCATTTCCGCCCACGATCACAGCTTTGCCATGGCTGCCTTTGTGCGAGCAGGGTTCTCGCTTGGGCAGCAGTTGCTTAAGCGTTTTCTGGTCGATCGCCTGAACGGTCGGCACATTTTGCTGACTAAAGCTTTCTTCCAGCCCCAGTCCGGCAAAGTGCAATTCTCCGACGTAGTTACGCGCTTTACCCGTTACTAACCCTTGTTTCAGCCCGATAAAACTGACGGTATGCTGAGCGCGTATCGACGTGCCCAAAACCGCACCAGTGTTGGCACATAACCCTGACGGAATATCAATTGCGACAATCGGCGCTGAGCAGCGGTTCAGCGTATCAATCAATTGCTGCATCGGTTCGCGAACGGTACCCGTTAGGCCAGTGCCGAGCAGCCCATCGACGATCAAATCAACATCATCCGGCACCACTTCATCGATCGGATACACTTCTCCCCCATGATCCAGCCAGTGGTAATAGGCAGAAAGTGCATCTCCCTTGAGCTGCTCTGGGTCCCCTATTTGCCAAACCGTCACCTGAACGCCCAGCGAGCGGGCCAGACACGCCACAATATAACCGTCGCCACCATTGTTACCGCCACCGCAACATACCAGCCAGTGATGCGTTCCCGGATATTGGGCATACGCGACGGTAAACACCGCCTGTCCGGCCCGTTCCATCAGGCTGAACATCTCCAACCCTTTGGTTTTGGCCGCCATCACTTCACCTTGTTTGACTTGTTGCGCGGTATAGAAAACTTTCGGTAACGGCATCAGTTTGGTCCCTGTATACAAAACGATAAACTTAAAGTGTATGCAAAAAAGCCAAGGTTCACCTTGGCTTAGTTGTCAATTTTCTGCTTGGACGCGATTTACTTGGGTTGCAACGTCATCAGCGCTTCGGCGGTGGCATCCTGTATCGACAAGAATAATGAATTCACCTTGCCTGTCGGCGTTCGCATCGGGTTGAGCGTGATGTTTTGATACATGAACTCGGCCTGCTGGGTCACCGGACGCACGTTGCGGCATTTAAACAGATACGGACGCTGCTGCCAGGTAATGAAACTGCGACACCCCAAATCGTAAACAGGCTTGGTTTTGAGTTTGAACCACTCTTTATGAATCTCAGGAAACAGAGTAAACAAGGATTGGCCTATCGCTTCATGCGCTAACTTACCACTGTGATGAGTCATAAAGCCATTCCAAACCTGAACGTTGTAATCACGATCAAGGACAATCAGCCCCATATCGACGTTCTGAACCATATCCACCATCCAGTGAAATTGTTCAAATTCTGCAGGAAGCGACAACATCAGAAATCCTCCATCAGATAAGCGAGTTTGCTGTCCAGAAGCGGTAGCGATTCATCAACAAACATAAACAAGAGATCGCAGCGTATCGACGTGCCTTCTATGTTGTAGCTGACTTCAAACGTCATGGTTTTCTTAAACGAACCTGCGGTTGACTGAATCACAGAATCGATTGGAATGTGCTGACCGAGCAGCACCGGCGAGCTCTGGAAGAAACGCACTTCGGCCTGCTCGCCCAACCCATTCAGAAAAGACCCGACCAAAATATTGGAGACATCCATGATGAGCTCTAACTCTTCCAACTCTTCATTATCAGCTGGCACTTTCATCAGTTTTTTCAGATCGGCGACACTGGAATCGGTCAGCAAAACCAAAGCTTCCCCCGCAATCCCTTCGCCACTAAAGCCCTGACAAACACCGGAAACGTGGACGTTATCTGCCAAGTCACGTAGTGCCATGTGCAGTTCACTCACTTCAAAAATATTTACGTTTGGCAGAGGTAACTGCACAAACACGTCGAAGTGACGTGCTAAAGCATCCGCTGCCCGGCCGATAGAAACGTTCGCCACTTCCATATAAATATCGCGGCGGCGCAGAACCGGCAGTTCAATGGAAATAGGCGTAACGATACGTGGCTGCGTGGGCGGTTCAACCAGCGTACGGATAACCGCATTGAGATCGTCTTTATTAATCGGTTTTTGAATGAAGGCTTTAGCACCGAGGGCCAATACGCGTTCTTTCGCTTTGGGTTGAATATCGCCGGACACCACCACCACAGGAGTGGTATAGCCTTTATCACGCATTGCTTCTAACGTGCCGAAACCATCCAGTTCCGGCATCGTCAAATCGAGAAACATCAACTGAAAGCGCTGCGTTTCTAAAATACTCAGCGCATCCAGTCCATGTACAGCAAAGGTGATATCTGCATTAAGCGATGCAGGGAGAGAGCGTGCCATCTGCTTTCGAGCCAACGCTGAGTCATCGCAGATGAGTACTGAATACGACATATCATCACCTTCTCATTCTCATTTTGGGTTTAACCTAGAGTGTATACCTAAATTTGCGAGAGAGGCTAGAATTGTGGCCTTAATTATTGATAAATAGGATGATTCCTATCCGTTAGTAATTTGGCCATAAAGTCAGAAGGACAATACGTAGAACAATAGCCAACACAACCATCGCAACCCCGAGTCGATATAACTTGTATTCCTCGATGGTCATTGGAACGCGCTTGTAAAACATTGTCGCCACACCTTTCCAATCCTGACTGCGTTTGCCGTATCGGGTAATCCCTGTCAGCACCAGCAAAATGCCCACTAAAAGTACACTTTTTTCAATCCAAAACAGTGCGGTTTCCATACTTCTACCATCCTTCAGTTACAACTCAACAGACAGTGTATAAAGAAACGAGCGGTATGACTGTAGAACTATAGTCGAACGTCAGGACACGCGAGATGAGCCACAAAAAAAGAGGCCTGACGGCCTCCATTTTTTTAATTGCTTAGTGATGTAGGGTTGGTTTGGGCACCACTGTAATGCTGTCTCGATAGCTGAACCACAAATAGGTCACGACAATCGAGAAGAACAAATAGGACAACGCAAACACCAATGGCGAGGTAATCAGTTGCGCCGACAGTCCCCAGGCTACTCCTAATACGGTGACACCCACTTTCGCCAACAATCCACACACCAGCAGGAATACCGCTAGTTCAGGGAAACGAGAGCTGCGAAACGCAAACCAGTAACAGCTACCTACCGCCAATGCCGCGACAGATAAGCCAAGCATGAAAGAATGGAAATGTTCAGCTGACGCTACACCTGCCGATACCGATGCCATCATGATCAATAACAGTTTCATAATCTGCCTACCTTAGTTACAGAAAGCATCCTTTCAAATTTGAAATCTCACTTTTTGCATATTTTCTCGCATCGAATTTTTATTTCAAGAGCAAAAAAGCAACAAAAAATGAACAGAACTCAGGCCCAAAGCAATTGTTAATTAAGCGTTAAATTAGGCAGAGAGACACTTTTAGACTTACCAAAGCTTAGCGCGAGACATCTTTTCGAAAGATGACATTTTGAAACAAAAAATTAACCATAATTTTTTTATGACTAATGTTTTCATTTTGTGATCAGCGCACAGTTAACCCACGCCGAAAAACTTCAGATTGCAAAAATGGAAAGGAGCACTGATTACGGAGATTGAAAATGGCAGAAAAGAGGAGCAACGGAAGAGATAGCTGTATCACACTTTTAAACTATTGACCGATTTAACAACGCGAGGGTTCTCGTCTTAGGGATTGCTCTCTGCTACTTTTGCGCCACCTTTGATTAACCTCACTTTCACCTCATGCCGTCACAGTATCGAATCGACAAAATTGTTGAGATTGGCGACACACTTCATCGCAGCGGATGTGCCCCTTATAAAGTAGAAAAATACACCCAGTTTTATGCGCAAAAACATGGGGTGGATGTGATGATTCAGGCGACACCGACAACGATCAACTACCAGTTTCCAGACGACAACAACGCTGTGGTCATGAAACGTTTAAAGCCGGCTTCAATTAACCTCAGCTTGCTGGCCAATACGATTATCCGTATCAACCAGCCAAGCCATGAACCAGTTCCCGAACCCATTGGTTATCCCAAATGGATCATCGCGCTCGCCAATATGGGAATTCCGCCAGCCTATCTGATGTTAGTGGGGAGTACGCTGGAAGCGGTTATGATCGCCGTGTTACTTGGCTTTCTGGTTTGGATCAGTCAACTGATTTGCCATTCACGCCGAGCGATTGCGGTGGAATTTGTGGCTGCACTTATTACTGGTGTGCTGGTGGCATTTCTGGCCAGTACCGGCTTACCCATTCCGGTTTGGGCGTTATGTGTTGCGGCCGTGATTCTGTTTGTCCCCGGATTATCAATTGCCAACTCGTTGGAATGTTTGGCCTTCAACGACCTGGTCTCCGGCACCAGTTTATTCGGTCAGAGTGCGCTGACGCTCATTAAGCTTTTTGTCGGCATTGTGATTGGTTTAAACATCGGGGAAGCGATATGGGGTCAAGCTCCGGCGACAACATACAAAAACGAAGTACCACTGGCCCTGCATATTTTCGGCTTGTTCCTGCTCTCGACATCGATCGGTGTCCTGTTTAATGCTCGCCCGAAAGATATTCTGCTCGGTTTGCCCGTCGCCGTATTGGGGATGTGGGGACCATTTTATCTCGGCTTTGATGCAGGATGGGTGGTGGGCACCTGGGTAACGACCGTACTGATCACTTTGTATGGCACCTGGCTGGCAAAAAAAATGGAGCTCACAGGCTCCATCTATATCGTTCAGGGGATCATTATTCTGGTTCCGGGTAGCCGGGTGTTGATCAGCGCCAGTCAATCGGTATTTGAACAGTCGATTCTGCCGATCCCAAGCATTGGCCTATCGGCGTTGTTTATGTTTTCCGCCATCGTAGCGGGCCAGATTACCGCCTATTCGATTTACTCTCCTAAAATCGAACGTTAATCATGTTGCCCTAAGTTAAGAGCCCTATTCGAAAGTCACTCTTAAGCGGCTTTTGAATAGGGCTCTTTCCCTCTGTGTTTCATTTTGCGGCTGAAACTGCCTTTCCCTTTTTTCGCTTTCTCGACTCGTTGTCTGAACAACTGACTGGTAACGACGGCTTTTAACGCGTTGTCTTTGATCGTACCGCGACCAAACTCGGTTTCTATTACCGGATTGTCACGAGACATCTTTGATGAATGACTCATCATCGCCTCCTTTGTATTGGCATTAACATGTGATTACATTTTCGTAGCACATTTTGCGCCGAAATCTTGGCGTGTCAATCATCTACGAGGAACTGGGGCCACTATTTTTAAGAATGAGTACATACACAATTGCACAGAAATGGCGCATAGAGCATAAAATCTGACAAAATCTGAAAAAGCTTTTCGAGAGACATCAAGATTCGATTGACAACCCTACGGATTGCTCTAGACTCGTTAGCAGCTAGAAATGAAGTTCTTTGTATACACATTCGTTGGATTACTTGTAACTCCCGTCGTGTCGTACGCAATAGCAATCTACTTTTCCACGCTATCCGCGCCGTGATCGGCCACAATATTTAAATTTTTTTAGGATATACACTATGTCTACTCCAGTTACTGGTACCGTTAAATGGTTCAACGAAACTAAAGGCTTCGGCTTCATCAAACAAGAAAACGGTCCTGACGTTTTTGCTCACTTCAGCGCAATCCAAGGTGACGGTTTCCGCACTCTTGCTGAAGGTCAAAAAGTTGAGTTCGTAATCACTCAAGGCCAAAAAGGTCCTCAAGCAGAAAGCATCAAAGTTCTGTAATAGACTTTCCGAATTTTAATAGCCAGCTTTTAGCTGGCTATTTTCGTTATTGGGCCTCCCACTTTTCAGGCTCGTATAATCCTTATCCCTTAAAGTTAAAGTGTGAGCCGTTTTCATGGCACTGAAACCAACCATTTATAAGTTCCGCATCGCACTGACGGACATGAACCGCGATCATTACGATACGCTCAACCTTACCGTGGCACTCCACCCTTCAGAAACCGAAGAGCGCATGATGGCACGTGTACTGGCTTACTGTCTTAATGCCCACCCTCAACTACAGTTTACCAAAGGCATTTCGACCACCAGCGAGCCGGACATCTGGCAACAAGACTTAGCCGGGCACAACGAACTCTGGATCGAATTAGGTGAGCCAGAGGTCGAACGGGTGAAAAAGGCGACCCGCCTGGCCGATGTAGTAAAAGTCTACACCTATCAAACCAAGTCAGATATCTGGTGGCAACAGAACAAAGGTAAACTAGGCTACCACAGCGCTGAAATTGTGCGCTTTGACCCTGAAGCAATTACTGCCTTAGCTGCGAATCCCAAACGCACGGTTGACCTCTCGGTAATGATTACGGGTCATACCGTATTCGTTGAAGGTGACCTCAACAGCCACGAGATCAACTTCGATCTGCTGCAAGCGTTACCAGACTAATTGCACACATTTCAATAGACATCAAACTTTTGGAATCGCCGGAACAATCATAACTAGAGAAACTTGTGATTTTCCGGCAACATAGGGCGCAAAAATTCAGTCTTAAAAAATGGACACTTCAGCAAATTGTTACATCTTTGTTGAGAAAAGGACGTCAGGCTACCGGCTACTGGACTAAAAATGATTGCACGGCTTATCAACCACCACCTTCGTCTGACTAACGATGACGAGCAGTACCGGCGTATATATCTCAATTGCGCATCGGCGATGTTGCTCGCTGCAAACAACGTCTTTTTCCTGTTCTACAATACGGTTCTCGATTTCTATCCTCCTTTGGTATACGCGCATCTGACAACACTGGCGATTGTCTGCTATACCCAATACCTTCTGTTTGTTAGGAAAAAGGCCTGCATGTCAGCAGTACTACTCACCTGCGTGATTTTCCTGTTGACCCATTTTTATATGTTTGATGAAGGGAACCGCGAATACGCTTTAATTTTTGGGTTGATCACGCCAGTCGTCGCAATTGCATTACTGCCCAGAAAAATTTCACTCCCCGCGATTGCCATCCAGTTTGCCGTCTTTAACTACTTCATGCTGTCGCACATGGATGTTTGGCAACCCGCAGAAGATAACTTTGCCAGCTACATCAATTTAGTGGTCGTTTGGATCACATTAGCCATCATCATTTGGTATTTCGACGCTAGTCGCTTGCATGCATACCGGAAAATGAACGAGGCCAACCTCAAGCTGGAAAAACTGGCGATGACCGATTCTCTTACGGGTGTGTTCAACCGCCACTATATTGAGCGCCGCATTGCCAACAGCACTCGTCCCTTCCATGTGGCCATGATTGACGTTGATAACTTTAAGATGGTCAACGATCAATTCGGACACGTGGCCGGAGATAACGTCCTGAAAGGAATTGCCGATGTGCTCACCCAGTCGTTTGCCAGTGTGGGGATTGTTGGACGCTGGGGTGGCGAAGAGTTCATAGTACTGCTTACTGAAGGCGACAGTGAGGATATCTACCATTTGACTGAACAGGCACGGGCGAAAGTCGCAACCACTAATTTTGAGATCAAAGCACCAGTATCCATCAGTATTGGGCTGGCTCAGCATGATCTCGGTGACTATGAAGCGACGCTGCGTAAAGTCGACAAAGCGCTTTACAGCGCGAAGTCGGAAGGCAAAAACCGTATCGTCTCGACATTCCGTTACTAGTATCCTCCATGAAAAAAGGCCCCGCAGGGCCTTTTGGTGTTCTTGATGATGCCTCAGTAATCAGGCATTGAGCGTAGCGTGCGGGCCAAATACTTCGTAGTGAATACGCTCACCACTCACACCCAGAACCATTAGCTGTTTCACGATGCTTTCCATGAAGGCCAGTGGGCCACACAAATAGAAGTCACCATCTGTCAGTGGCAGATCAACCAAGCTGAGATCCATCGCTCCAGAGCGCGAAGCGCCGCGTTGACCATTCAGATACCAGATATGCTGCTGCCAGCCTTTTACCGCTATCAGGGTTGCAGTTTCGTCAACAAAAGAGTGCTGCAAAGGCGAGTTACACGCGTGCAGATAAGTCACCTGCTGTTTCTCACCCTGAGCCAGAGTTTGCAGCATGGCCTGAACGGGTGTCGCGCCCACACCAGCAGAAATCAGGACCACCGGGCGATCACGCTCAACATAGAAGAAATCACCAGCTGGAGCGTATAGCGAGACACTATCCCCCTCTTCAACATGGTCATGCAGGTGATTTGACACCAAACCTTCAAACTCGCTGCCAACACCTTCACGCTTAACTGAAATGCGGTAGTTCACACCATTTGGTGCTTGTGATAGTGAGTACTGACGGATCTCTTTGTACTGACCACCCTTTGGCGTTACTTCAATCCCAATATACTGACCCGGCTGATAATCCAAGACAGACCCGCCATCTTTTGGTGCCAGAATGAAACTGGTCACCAGCTCCGATTCCACTCGTTTTTCTGCAACGACAAATTCGCGCGCATTCGCCCAACCACCGACGGCTTGTTTGCGCTGCAAATATAGCTCACCTTCCCGATCAATAAACACTTTGGCCAGGAACAGATAGGCTGCCGTCCACGCTTCTTCCACCTCTTGTGTGAATGCGTCAGGCGCCAGTTCACGCAGGGTTTCAATCAGATGATGACCCACGATTTGGTAGTGTTCTGGCTGAATGTTGAAGCTGGTATGTTTATGCGCAATACGTTCAACTGCTGCCGTCAGCGCGGCAAGGTTTTCGATGTTCTTGGCGTACGCCGCAATGGCTTCAAACAGCGCCACACTCTGACGACCCGTTTTTTGGTGTGTCATGTTGAAGATGTCTTTCAGTTCCGGGTTGTGGCTGAACATGCGCTGATAAAAATGTTGAGTCAGCGCAGGACCTGCGGACTCAAGCAAAGGAATGGTGCTTTTGATGATGGCAATATTATGATTGTTGAGCATAGATCCAATTCTCCTCAAAGGTGGATACAAATTGTAAGGTGGCTAAAGACCACTCTGTCTGGTTTAAAGCATGACTTTCTGAATCTGATATTGCACTATCCGTACCAATTCATATCTTATTGATTTTTAATAATTTGATTTAATTACAATCACAAACAATGAGTCAAATTAACTCTTTTCAATCAGGTCACTTTGACACTAAACTATCCAAAACGAACATTTGGACTCTAGAATGCAGGATTTTTCTATTTCGACGCTGGTCGATATGACCATCGGCCTGGCGAGCGGGCTTAATGATGAAGACCGTTTCAACCGATTGTTGGATGCGGTGCGAAAGACGATTCAATGCGACTGCGTGGCGTTGATGTCGCTACAGGGCGACACGCTGGTGCCACTGGCGATGCAGGGCCTGACCCGCGATACCCTCGGACGTCGTTTTCTCATTCATGAACACCCGCGTCTGAATCAAATTTGCGCCTCAACGACTCCGGTACGCTTTGACGCCGACAGTACACTGCCCGACCCGTTTGACGGCCTGCTGATGGATCACGATGATGACCTGCCAATGCACTCCTGCATGGGGTTGCCGCTGATTTTCGGAGACAAACTGCTCGGCGTACTGACGCTCGACAGCCTGACGACCAACGCGTTTGAACATATTCCGCTGCGCAGCCTGGAAGTGTTATCCGCCATCGCCGCTTCGACCCTAAAAATGGCGCTGACCTTTTCTCAGCTCGAAGCGCAGGCAAAGCAGACCCAGCAGCGTCTGGAAGAGCTCAATGAAGAAGCGTGGGAACGTGATGGTGGCGAAATTATTGGGTCCAGTGACGCCATGCAAGTAATGAAAGCCGATTTGGAAGTCGTCGCGCCGTCCAACTTTAATATTCTGATTCACGGTGAAACTGGCGTGGGTAAAGAGCTGGTGGCGCGCACCATCCATCATCTGTCACCGCGTAAACGCCAACCGTTGATTTACGTTAACTGCGCCGCCATTCCGGAAAATTTGGTTGAAAGCGAATTGTTTGGTCACGTCAAAGGCGCCTTTACTGGTGCCGATCGCCATCGTCTCGGGAAGTTTGCGTTGGCAGACGGCGGCACCCTGTTTCTGGATGAGATCGGCGAACTGCCACTGGCTGCACAAAGTAAAATCTTGCGTGCGCTGCAGAACAACGAGATTCAGCCGGTGGGTCAAGATCAGGTGCAGACCATCAACGTGCGTATTCTTGCCGCGACCAACCGCGACTTAAAACAGGAAGTTGAAGCGGGCCGCTTCCGCGCGGACCTCTACCATCGCCTGAGTGTGTATCCTATTCACGTTCCGGCACTGCGCGAACGTAATGGTGATGTCACATTGCTGGCTGGTTATTTCCTCGAAGTGGCACGGCGTAAACTCGGCATCGTGCAGCTCAAAATTCATCAGGAAGCGCTCAGCCAACTGATCTACTACTCTTGGCCTGGCAACGTGCGCGAACTGGAGCACGTCATCAACCGCGCTGCATTAAAAGCGCGTGCCAAACATCCGATGCAGACGCTGATCACCGTCAGCGCCGAAGATATCGGTGTACTGGAAGGCGAAGCTCATACCCCAGCGAAAAAGGTGGTGAAAGCGGCAGCCGAGCCGGCGGTTGATCTGTCGAAAGGATTGCGTGATGCCACCGATGATTTTCAGCGTCGCTTAGTCAGTGAAGCGCTGACTCAAGCCGATTTTAACTGGGCGAAAGCGGGTCGTCTGCTCCAAATTGACCGGGCAAACCTCACTCGCCTTGCCAAACGCCTTGGGCTAAATGTAACGAAAACACACAAGATCGAGCAGAATTAGCCTCACACAATGCGCACAAAAAAGGGATAACATCGGTTATCCCTTTTGTTTTTATCGCCAATCAAATCAGGCCGCAGCTGAAGGCTCTGCGAGAGTCGGCTGGCGTGGAAACGCTCGCTCGTACTCTTCCATAAAATCACGGCGAATCAACTGCTCAAGATGCGTTGCACGTTCGGTCGGACAGAAAATCATGAAGTGCACAATCTGCTCTCCTGCCGGCGCACTGGTAATGTCGATGTGTGGCTCGGCATTCGGCAAATCCACGCCAGCGTGCTTTTCAATCATGCTGTTGTAGCGGCGCGCGACATCAATAAAGTGCGAGAAGTGCTCTTCAATCCGTTCATGCATGACAGGCACTAACGGATAAAGATTCACAAATTCCGGCACCACCACCGTGAAGTTATGAAATACGTAGCGTTTCATAAAATTGAGGTTTTTGACCGGAAAGGTAAAAAACATGCTGTTCGGCAACGTCGCCGTCTTGCCGGTGTAATGATACTGGCCATGTTGCAGGTCGATTTCCTGAATCACCGTCGCCATCATGTTGTGTTCAATCACTTCGCCGCTCAGTTTACCGACTTCAATCCAGTCGCCAATGCGGAATGAGCGCGAGCTGGCGCGCTGAATCGAACCGGTAAAACAGAGGATGATCTCTTTGGACGCAACCACAATCGCCACGGCTATCGCGGTAACAGACAACGCAAACTGACTGATCTCCGGTTGCCACAAGACAAACAGCACAAACAAGGTGGCGGCAAAGGTACCGTTTTTGGTACTCGACATCCATTTCCGTTGATGTTCGGTTAAAAATGCCGCATCACCACGGATCTGCGACAGCGCAACCCGGCGCATGAACACCGCGAACAGTAAAATGATGAGTGTAAATATAAGTTTGTGTGTCAGCAGATAATCGATAACCGCGTTGAGCTTCTCCATTACCTTCTCCTACTTTCTGTGCACAGCGACTGCCATTCATCTCTGCGGATGATTAAACTCTGTGATTAATTCAAATTTGGGGCATTGTAACCAAGTAACGCGGCAGTGTCGGCACAGGCTGCTCGTTCTATGCGCCCTGTCAAAGGTTTATCCCTATCCCGCTTAACTAGTGCGCAGGCAGTTGAATAAACGTGGGCGTCAAGAGATTCCGCCACAAAACAAAACGCCGCTTTACAGAGGCAAAGCGGCGCCGGAATAGAAGAAGATGAAGACAATTAGCGATAATGATGCGCGGTATTTTCCGCCAGTTTCACAATAACTCGAACTGCCTGTTCCATGCCTTCAATGGTAATGAATTCATGAATACCGTGGAAGTTGTAGCCACCAGTAAAAATGTTCGGACATGGCAACCCCATGAATGACAAACGTGCGCCATCAGTCCCGCCACGAATCGGTTTGATCAGCGGTTGTACGTCGCACGCTTCCATCGCTGTTTTCGCTAACTCAATGATGTGCGGATGCGGTTCAATCATCTCTTTCATGTTGGCATAGCAGTCGTTGACCACTAACTCCACATGGCCTTTCTTGAGTTGACGGTTTAACTCGTCCACCGTTTGCTGCAAAAACGCTTTGCGAGCTTGTAAGCCCTCACGTTCAAAATCGCGGATCAAGTAATCCAGTTGCGTTTTCGCCACGCCCATTTTGGCAGACTTAAGATGATAGAAACCCTGATAGCCTTCGGTGCACTCCGGTGTTTCCTGCTGTGGCATCATCAGGATAAAGCGCGCTGCGATGTGCATCGCATTCACCATCTTGCCTTTGGCAGTCCCCGGGTGCACGTTCACGCCGTGACAAATCACTTCCGCGCTCGCGGCGTGGAAATTTTCATATTCCAACTCGCCCACAGGTCCACCATCAACGGTATATGCCCACTGCGCGCCAAACTTCTTCACGTCAAAATGATTCGCGCCTCGGCCAATCTCTTCATCCGGGGTGAAAGCAATGCAAATATCCCCGTGGGGAATCGAAGGATCCGCCATCAGCATTTCGACTGCGGTTATGATTTCCGCGATACCCGCCTTGTTGTCCGCTCCGAGCAGAGTGTTGCCATCAGTGGTGATGAGGTTGTAACCATGCAGATGATGCAGATCCGGGTATTGAATCGGTGACAGTACTTCGTCTCCCTTACCCAGCGCGATGTCGCCACCCTGATAGTTTTCCACGATTTGCGGTTTCACATGCTTACCGGGGGCATCGGGTGCGGTGTCCATGTGCGCGATAAAGCCGATCGGCGGCACCGGATAATTCACGTTGGACGGCAGCTTTGCCATGACATAACCATGCTCATCCATACTGACCTCGCTCAGCCCCAGTTCCAGCAGCTCGTCGTGCAGCGCCAGAGCAAACACCTTCTGACCGGTCGAACTCGGGCAGTGGTGGTTTTTCGGTTTCGATTGAGTGTCGTAGGTTACATAGCGTAGAAAACGCCCCACAAGATTATCCATAGCAAGTCTCACTGTCTGTCAAAACGCAGTTGAGCTTCTCCTCAACTGAAAGAAAACGCGCTTACTCCCAGCGATGCAACATTCGGTGCTGAGATACGCAGCCAATTGCAATCCATAGTACGGATTCTTCAGGAGGATGATTTGCTATAAATCAGTTTTTGGTGGATTAGAACAGAAACGCCCGCCACGGGAAGAGACGGGCGTGAAAAGCATTACAGCGAGATAAAGATGCCGGCTAAACAGGCACTCATCAGGTTAGCTAACGTACCAGCGAGTACCGCCTTAATGCCGAGGTTCGCCACTTCAGAGCGGCGCTCTGGCGCGATTACCCCAATCGAACCCAACTGAATCGCAATAGAACCAATATTGGCAAAGCCACACAGTGCGAAAGTCACAATCACTTGCGAGTGCTCACTCAGCAGTGCACGGTGGTCAACAAAGTCGATGAAGGCAACGAACTCGTTCATCACGATTTTCTGACCAATGTAAGAACCCGCCATCAGCACATCACTGCTTGGCACGCCAATCACCCATGCCAGTGGCGAGAACAAGTAGCCAAACAGCGCTTGCAGAGTGACGCCACTAAAGCCCAGCACTTCACCCAAGCTTTCCAGACCTGTGTTGACCATGGCGATCACGCTGACGAACGCGATCAGCATGGTGCCAACCGCCACCGCGACTTTCATACCGTTCATCGCGCCGCTTGCCAGAGCATCAATCACGTTGCTGTCTTTAGCGCTGTCCATTTCGATATCGCTCTGATCCACCGGCGTATCGCGCTCTGGCACAATGATTTTCGCCATCAGCAGGCTGCCAGGAGCCGCCATGAAACTTGCCGCAATCAGGTATTTCAGATCCACACCCAGGCCTGCGTAGCCACCCAGAACGCTGCCCGCAACCGAGGCCATACCGCCCGCCATTACCGCAAACAGCTCTGAACGGGTCATGCGTGACAGGAACGGACGCACCAACAGCGGAGATTCACCCTGCGATAAAAAAATGTTGCCCGTTGCTACCAGCGATTCCGCTTTACTGGTGCCGAGGAACTTCTGAATACCACCACCGATGAACTCAATCACCTTTTGCATGATGCCGAGGTAGTACAGCGCAGAAATCAACGCGCTGAAGAAAATGATGATGGGCAGAACGCGAATAGCGAAGATAAAGCCCGAATTCGCCAGATCACCAAACAGGAAGTTGATGCCCGCATCAGCAAAGCCCAATAGGCTGGAAACACCACTACTCAATGACGCCAGCGCACTTTGTCCCCAAGGGAAATAAAGTACCAGTGCGGCAAAACCCACTTGCAGTAAAAGCGCGCGGGAGACGGTTTTCCAGTTGATTGATTTGCGGCTTTCCGATAACGCCACCGCGCACAGTACCAGCACCAGAACACCGATGAATCCAAATAAAAGTGTCATTGTTTTACCCAGTTAAAAGTTTGTAATAAAAGGAAAAACCAAAAACTTGGTAAAGGAGGAAGCACGCACCTCATCGGCAATGTCGGCAGACAGCGCACTGTGAAGAGAGAACAAATTGTTCATGAGAGATCACCTTATACAAGCGTTGGATGGATCGCAGCTGGTCCGGTCCGTGGGGTCATTCACAGTTCCATGTGACGGCTTGTATTGGCTGAGCACCGGCTCATAGCCGGGCGGAAAGTATAGCGATAGAAAATAGAACTTCATCACATTTTTTGACGCAAACGTTCAAGCGTTCATCCATTGAACAATTGATCAACACATTGGGTAATAAGGGTGACGAGTTATGCACCCAAGCACATTTCAAATGCTACTTCGCTTCCAGAATAGAATAAAAAAGACGCGATACTCAGCCTGTAATTTGCAGTTTGAGCTATCGCGTCTACGTTTAACTAAGTCTCTCTAAAATCCCTTTAGATACTAAAATCGCTAACAACGTCATTGCCTCTTGTGATCTGTCTTCGGATCCTTGAGGCGCTTTTATTTGTGCGTTCAGCGATTAAAGCACAGGGGTAAAGTTCACTGTACTCGTTGTACCCACAGTCAGCGTCACTTCAGCCACTTGGCCATCCGGGTTTGGAATGGTCAGGCCGTCGTACTGAATCGAGCTGTCGTCATCACCGTCACAATTAAACGCAACGGTATAATCCCCTTCCGGAAGATAACCAAAGGCATAGCTGCCATCATCAGCCACTTCCGTAGAGCTGTATGGAGAGACCACGCCATCTGGCACCACAGTGTTAAATTCAGAATCGCTTTCGTCCACCAGGTCGCCCAGCGTCGATGTCGCTACGCTGCCCTGCTAGAGGTACACATATTTGCCAGTACTGAGCGAACAGGTGCCTTCATCAAAGAGGGTTGGGTCGACGGTGCCAGACAAACTGGTGGCTTCATCGTTGCTCACAATAGACACACCATGAGGTTTTAAAATGTAACCATTGGTGCTGCCACTGCTGCCACGCATCACCAGTGAGTATCGCAGATCAAATTCAATTGTGAACGCTTGTGTAGCTTCATCGCTGACAGTGAAGCTGCCCAGTTGCAGCTTATTACTAGGTTGCTTGAGCGCCTGAGTGCCATCTTCATCCACGACGAAATTCACGTTCGATTCGGTGCTGATGTGCAGGATCAGGTTTTTATAAGTACCCACCGGGATCGACTGGCTGGTGATGATCAACTTCGAGTCGGTACCTTGATAATCCATTAGGTCAATCTGCTCATAATCCATACTGGGATCCGAAGGATTGACGTCCAGATAGATCGACGACCCGTCTGCTTGAACCAGCTCTACCTGAGTAAAACCGATGGTAACGGAGCTTGCGCTGTCGACTGGTGCATCTGAAACCGAAAAGGAAACTTTAGACGTTTGTACAGATGAATCATCGCCGCCACCGCAGCCCGCAAGTAAAAGAGCAGCACTGCTGAGTGCCATCCAAGGTAAGATTTTCATGTTCACACCACTTATTGATACACTCATCAATTATAGTGCGGAAAAATCGTTCCTCGACAACGTAGTGAGCATTCTGGCAGTAACCTGACAAATTGACGCAATTTTACAGAACGCTGTCATTTTAAGTGTAAAAAAGTCTTTTAAATCAAATACAATCGAAGACCTATCCACGTTGTTAAGTTTATAAACTCCTGTCTTTTCAATGTATTAGCCGCAGTGGCCGCTGCGGCTATTTTTTTATCTATTTTTCGCTCACCCACAACATCCTGCTGCCCATCGAGGCCGTCTCTATCATCACTTGCGTGCCATCAGACGCAAACGTCTCGCCACTCAGTACATCCGTCAGTGACTGCGGCCAGTTGAGCTCCACCGTCTGACTGCGGGATGACTTGTTGATGATCACCACGCCTTTTTCACCACGGCTGAACACCAGCAGATCATCATTGGCTTCAATGTTCACCATCGGCAAACCGTGCATGCGGTTGTGAAATGCGATTCTGGCGACCATCTGCGTATCGCGCCAGCTGTCCCGCCAGCGCGGCTTCCCTGCTCCATCACGAATACCACTCGGATCCAGATCGGTGTAGATCAATGGCACGCCACCGTCACGTCCCAATACATAGCTGTAAGCCAGCGCTTCACATTGCGGCGTCATCACCAGATTGGCGAATACATCGTTGTTGGGAATGTCATGGGTGATGGCGAACGTAATCGCCCGCTCTTTGGAGAGCGCTTCACCAAAACAATAGGGATCAATCAACCCTTTCAGGCTGCCACCCGGTTGCAGTGCATTAAACAGCGTCTGGAACAGCGGAAAGTCATAGGCCCCGAGTCGGGTCTCTTCCAGATACGGCTGCAAAAACAGCTGATACTCTTCCTTGGTTGCACCACCATCGGTGATAATTTCACCAAAGATGTGCACATCGCGGGTAATCTCTTCCGTCCAGACTTTTTTCAGATGCTCAATCGTCATGTGCTTAGCGGCATCAATTCGAAAGCCTTTTACACCGAGATTTTTCAGCGCCAACAGGTAGTGTTGCTGCTGTGTCACTACATGGTCGTTGTCTCGCAGTGTTGGTAAGCCTTGGTCATGCGGGCCGCCGGTAATGCGCCCGTTCTGCACCTGCCATTTGTCTTTCCAATCTTTAATTCCGAAGGCTTCGACAAAATCATCTTCGTTGAACAACGGCTGAGACAAATCGCCGAACAGACACTGTTTCTGGTAGTAGCCTGAACGTTTGCGATAGGCCTTCATATCCGCCTCACTCGGATATTGCAGATCAAGCCGCTGTTTGGATTCATTGGCCATGTGGTTAAACACCACATCAGCATATACGCGAAGATCCAGCGCCCTTAACGCGTTGATCATGTTGATAAAGTCTTCGGTGTTGCCAAGTTGGTTGTCGATAACCCGATAGTCCTGCGGCTGATAACGCTGCCACCAGGGAGTACCGGATGGGTGTTGATAAGATTTCATCGGTGGCGAAACCAGCACCGCTTTGTAGCCAGCCTGCTCAATAACGCCAGCTCGCTCAGTAATCAAAGAATATGGCCAGTCGAACGCATGCAAAATGGCATCCGTAGGATGAGAACTGATCATGATTTATGCTCCTTCTGCGTTAGCAAGCGAAGAAAACGAAGAAAGTGAATGCAGCTTGCTAATCTTGACGCTGATTATAAATCGACCAATCATGTCGCAATCCCCCTTTGGAGAATAATTTATGGTTGAGAGTCAGGGCGTAGATCGTCGATATTGCACCGATTTGGTTAAACTTTGACTCACTCCCAAGTAACCGATCATGCAAAAGCTATACTTAGTTGCAGGGTCTACCCCCCATCTGAGCGTGGCCACTGGCCACAATCCAGCAAACTCAAACTGTTACAAACACACCCATTAAACGACGGAGATTGAAATGCGCACACTTCGAATTGACATCGTCTCCGATGTTGTCTGCCCTTGGTGCATCATCGGTTACAAAAGGCTGCAAGCCGCACTCAGCATCCTGTCAAACGAAGTCCGGGCGGAGATCCACTGGCACCCGTTTGAACTTAACCCCACCATGGCTCCGGGCGGCGAAAATCTGCGTGAACATCTGGCCCGCAAATACGGCACGACACCACAAGCCAGTCAGCAGGCACGGGATACGCTCATCCGCTTTGGCCAGGAAGTCGGCTTTTCATTTCAATTTTTTGATGACATGCGTATCTACAACACACGTAAAGCCCATCAACTGCTGATGTGGGCGAATCAACACCACAAGCAGGGCGAACTGGAAATGCTGATGTTCGATGCTTATTTTTGCCAGGGACAAGTGATGGACGATGATGAAGTGCTGCTCGGCCTCACAGAGCAGGTCGGCCTCAACCGGGCCGAATGCCAGCAGGTTCTGGCGGACGAATCGTGGGCGAAAGCGGTAGCCAATACCGAGCAGCAGTGGTTGCAGGCGGGTATTCACGCCGTACCGGCGATCATCATCGAGCAGCGCCATCTGATATCCGGGGCGCAAACCACCGAGAACCTCTTGCAGATGCTGCGTGAGATTGTCAGCAAATCACCAACGCACTAACGTTCCGTTGATGCAGAAAAAGAAAAAGGCACCGAGCGGTGCCTTTTGGATTCGATTGAACGCAGCTTAGTGAACGGGCGTGTCAGATTCTGCGAAGAACTTACCGAAGTACTGTTCCATCACTTCCGGCGTCAGTTTGCCTTCCGCTTCAAGCTTTTTCAGCTCAGCAGCAATCGCTTTCTGCTCTTCTAGGCTTGGCAGCGCCACCTCTGGCTCGCTACCCATTTCCTGTGACATCTGCTCCAGTTCTTTCTCAAAATCGCTCATCTTACTTACCTAATTGTTCATAAATCACTGAGGGGGAGTTTACCCAACTACCCCGCCTGATTCTAGAGCTTAAAGCTGCCTACCATCTTATCCAGACGTGCCGACAGGTCACGCAGTTCCTGACTCGCTTCCGCCAGCTCTTCTGCGGTGCTGGTGGTCACTTCGTTGATGGCGTTGATCTCTTCGATGTTCTGGTTAATGGTGTGCACCACGGTTGACTGCTCTTCGGTCGCGGTTGCCACTTGGGTGTTGCGATCCGAGATGTCGTGAATGCGATCCGAAATACTCACCAACACCTGCACCGCTTCATCCGACGAAGAAACCCCTTCTGATGTCACAGCAATACCCGCCGACATGGCCGTTACAGCGTCTTTGGCATCGCTTTGCAGCTGATTGATCATCTTCTGAATCTCTTCGGTCGACGATGCGGTGCGGCTGGCCAGATTACGCACTTCATCGGCCACCACGGCAAAGCCACGGCCCTGTTCGCCCGCACGCGCCGCTTCAATTGCCGCGTTCAGTGCCAACAGGTTGGTTTGATCCGAAATATCGCGAATCACATCAAGGATTGAACCGATATCTTGTGTTGTGGCTGCCAGTTGCTGTACAACCTGACCCGTACTTTCGATGTCGGCCGCCAGTCGGCTGATCGCATCTTTAGCTTTGTTCACTACGACACGGCCTTCGTCAGTGCTGTCTGAAGCCTGATTCGCCGTTTCTGCTGCGGTTGCCGCGTTTGACGCAATTTCCGAGATGGTCGCGCCCATCTGGTTAATGGCAGTAACCACCTGAATAGTCTGGTCACGCTGCTGCTGGCTGTTGTCGTGAGTGGTGTTGGCTTTGTGCGAAACGGTTTCCGCCGCCACTTGTAGCGAATTGCTGGTAGACGCCACTTCCTTCATCGACTGATGAATCTTTTCGATAAAACCGTTGAAACCTGAAGAGAGCTGAGCAATTTCATCTTTGCCCTCGATCTCAATACGCTGTGACAGGTCACCGTCACCTTTACCCAAATCAGTAAAGCGCTGCGCGATTTGACGAATCGGATTGGCAATGCTGTTCGCCAGCACAATACCCATCACGATGAAAATCGCCGCCACCACAATCGTGATGATCAACATACGCTGCGCCATTTGGTCGAGATCGGCGAACACTTCATTGACCGGCACCGTACCAATCACGAACCAGTCCATCGATTTGATGTACAAACTCGCGACAAACACCTGCTCGCCGTTGTACTGAGTGTTAATCAGGTTAAAACCCGACTTGTTCAGCAACTGATTTGAGTCAGCGCCATACAGGCTGTTGAGCGAAGCTTTGGCCTGATTCTTCTGACGATGAATCTGCACATTCCCTTTCGCATCGGTCAGGAACACAAAACCGGTATCTTCAATTTTGAAACCGTTCAGCAGTTTCACCATGTCGTCCATCGACTTGGACAGACCGGACATACTGTCACCGTTCAGCTGCTGATAGTTGGCAAACATTTTCACTTCGCCCGTTGCTTCCTGGAACATACTCACCATGGTTTGGTTACCCGATGAGGTGAAACCGAAGAACCAGCCATCCTGCTGCTGATTAAGCTGGCGCAGGAAGCCATTCTGGTTCCAATAATAAGCCGTTTTGCGGTTGGCCACCGAGGCGTCGTTCAGTTTGTACTGATTGCGCACGTTGTTCAGCTGTTTAACCAGTACCGCCTCTGCCGCAGGATCGATATCCTTGTTGGCAATGGCTTGCTTAATGAATTCGTTATTGGCGATCTGTTCCGCGGCCTGAAGAAGCGTACTCACTTCGCGGTCGATCTGAGCGCTGATCTGTTCCAGCATGGATGGCAGCTCAATGTCTACCAAACGATGCTCGAGCACATCACGTGCCTGACGTTGAGCCATCACACCCAGAATGATGGTCGAGGCGAGCACGGCCAGAGTAATTCCGAGCACCACCTTTTGTTTAATTGTCATATTATTGAATTTGAACATCTTCTCCGCCTTTTACACTTGGCTGCTGCCAATACCAGTCACGTTGTCGGCCACTCAGTGGCTTTCTTGAGAGTTATCTCTGATTTTTATGTAATAAATGTCTTAGGTTTCACAAATTTGGCCACAATCCGTTCAATAAGCGGCCAATCATCCAGAGCTAAGCATGGTCGAGAATGTCCAGAAATGACCAACTTTTCGCCAAACAAACTCTCTGTCGAAGTTTTGCGGAACTTTTCTTACAAACGACTCACTAAATGCCCAGAGTAAGAAGGGTATACAAACGCCAAGGAGAGTTGGGTTTCATGCAGTCACAGACTTTTCAAACACTACAGACCTATCTGAATCAACAAGTCATCGGCCAGGAATCGCTGGTTGAACAGCTACTCGTCGCGTTGCTCGCCGATGGCCATATTCTGGTGGAAGGCCCTCCCGGGCTGGCCAAAACCCGCGCCGTCAAATCTCTTGCCGATTGTATCGAAGGCGATTTTCACCGCATTCAGTTTACGCCCGATTTATTACCCGCCGATTTAACCGGTACCGATATCTACCGCCCGGAAACCGGTGAATTCACTTTTCAGGCCGGACCGATTTTTAATTCTCTGATCCTGGCCGATGAGATCAACCGCGCGCCCGCGAAAGTGCAGGCGGCGATGCTCGAAGCGATGGCCGAGAAGCAAATTACCGCCGGTCGTCAGACTTACCGTCTGCCAAAGCTGTTTCTGGTCATGGCAACTCAGAACCCGATTGAACAGGAAGGCACCTATCCGTTACCGGAAGCGCAATTGGACCGCTTCCTGCTTCATCTGGATGTGGATTACCCAAGTGCCGAACACGAGTTGGCGATTCTGCGCCTCAATCGTGGCGAGGCTCAGGGCACAGCGACCGCGACGCCACCGCTGGTTACTCAGGCACAAATTTTCGCAGCGCGCCAAGAGGTGCTCGCTATCCATATGGCGGAGTCGATTGAGCAGTATCTGGTTCGTTTGGTGATGGCAACCCGCCACCCTGCGCAATACGACGCCAAACTGGCGGAATGGATTGAAATGGGCGTCAGCCCGCGTGCCACGATTGCGCTGGATCGCTGCGCCCGCGCACACGCTTGGCTGAACGGACGTGATTTTGTGAGCCCGGATGATGTGCAGGCGATGGTTTTTCCGGTGCTGCGTCACCGCTTGCTGCTGACTTATCAGGCGCAGGCGGAAGGCGTGCATCCGAATCAGGTGATTGCACACTTATTGTCTCTGGTCGGCAGCGCATAAGGTCGAACCATGGCAACGACACCGCTTCATCATTTGCCACCCCATGCTAATGGCGTAACACTGAGCCTCGAAGAGCTGCTGCCGTATCAGCAGCAGAGCGTACGCTGGCTTCCGCCGGCGCGCAGCTTATGGACGCAAATGTCCGGTCAGCATCAGAGTCGCAGCCTGGGCCGCGGAATGGATTTTGCCGAGGTGCGCCAATATCAACCTGGCGACGATATTCGTGCCATTGACTGGCGGGTCACGGCGCGCACGGGCAAACCGCACACCAAGCTGTTTACCGAAGAACGGGAAAAGCCAGTGGTGCTGTACATCGATTTAAGTGCGTCGATGCAGTTTGGCTCGCAGCTGATGCTGAAATCCGTGCAAGCTGCGCACGTCGCCAGCCTGATCAGCTGGCTCTCCGTGGCACAAAAAGATCGCGTTGGTGCGGTGATTGACTTGGGCAACAAGCAGATTGAACTCAAACCCACCAGCCGCCGCAAAGGGCCATTGCAGTTAATGGCGCAGTTAGTCAGTGCGCAGCAAGAAGCGCTCAGTAGTCTCTCGCCTGAACAAGCGCCGTTGCACAACGCACTGCAAGTGCTTAACCGCATGTGCCCCAAAGGCAGCGAGGTCATTTTGATCAGCGACTTCGTGCGGTACGACGATTCACTTAAGCCATTATTCAACCAGCTGCGCAAGCATAACCGCGTTCGTCTGGTGCATATTTATGATCCGCTCGAGCAAGGGAACACCGCTTTTCGGGGTGTGGAACGGGTAAGAGATAACCAACAAACGCGCTGGCTCAACTTTTCGATAAATAGTACGCGCACAGGTATCAAAAAAGCCTTTGAATCTCAAAAAGAAAAACTAAAATCATTGAGCCAATCTATGGAGATGGATTACCGCTCACTGACATGTGAGATCCCTTTGCTGCAACAACTGTCCGGATAATAAAAATATGAAGGAAACATCATCGACGTCCCTTGATCTTAATGCTTTGCATCTGCCTGCTGCACCGTCCTGGTGGCCTTTGGCCTGGGGTTGGTGGGCAACAGCGGCAGGCATTATTGCGGTTGTCGTAATTATCATGTTGATGATTCGCTGGAAACGTAAACGCATGGCGCCGAAAAAAACGGCTCTGCGTCTGCTCAATCCGCATCTGAAGCAGACGCCTTCTTCGGCGATTGAACTGCTCAGACAAGCGGCGCTTTGTTATTTTCCTCGTGAAGAAATCGCCCATCTGACGGGCAAAGAGTGGTACAACTTCCTGGATACTCAGGTCGGCCGCCCACTGTTTGTTCCGAACGAGAATGTGTGGCAGCAAGCCTTGTATCAAAAGCAGAAAGTCGAACACGCCGATGCGCTGGTCGCTGACTGTTACCAATGGGTTAATGATGCTTTGCCGCCCAAGAAAAGGAGACCAGTGAGCATTGGCAAACATTGAATTCGTATGGTGGTGGCTGTTTGTTCTGGTGCCACTGCCGCTGATTGTTTATCGTTTTTTACCTCCGGTAAAAGAAAGGGCAGCGATTCAACTGCCCTACCTTCCTCAACAAAATCAGGCAATTGCTCCGCGCCAATGGCTTGCGAAAACTCTGGTCATTGCGCTCTGGCTCTGTTTGGTGACCGCCGCAGCGAGGCCAGTCTGGTACGGCGAACCCGTCACCACATCGCCCAAACACCGCGACATGATGCTGGTGGTCGATTTGTCTTATTCCATGAGCCAGCAGGACATGAAATCCGGTGATCAGTTCATCGACCGTCTCAGCGCTGTCAAACAGGTGTTGTCTGATTTTATTGCCAAACGTCAGGGCGACCGCTTGGGTCTGATCTTTTTTGCTGACCACGCTTATCTGCAAACGCCGTTGACACTGGATCGTCAAACGATCGCCCAACAGCTCAACCAAGCCGTACTGCGCCTGATAGGCACCAAAACCGCGATCGGTGAAGGAATCGGTTTAGCCACTAAAACGTTTATCGACAGCGACGCACCGCAGCGCGTGATGATTCTGCTCAGCGACGGCAGCAACACCTCGGGTGTGCTCGATCCAATGGAAGCGGCCAAAATCGCGAAGAAATACCACACCACCATTTATACTGTCGGCGTCGGTGCCGGGGAGATGATGGTCAAAGAATTCTTCATGACCCGTAAAGTCAACACGGCTGAAGATTTGGATGAGAAAACCCTGCAGGCGATCGCCAATGAGACTGGCGGTCAGTACTTCCGCGCGCGCAATCAGCAGGATTTACAACACATTTACGACACCATTAACCAGCTTGAACCGATCAGCAAAGCCAGCCAGACCTGGCGCCCTCAAAACGAATGGTTCGGTTATCCGCTGGCTCTGGCCCTGTTGTTGTCCGTTATTCTGATGATCATGAGGAGAAACCATGTCTGATTTTGTTTTCCTCTCCCCGTTATGGCTCTTAGCACTGATCCCATTGGGCGGATTGGTTTTGTGGCTGAGCCGCCGCGCGAAAAACCAAACGCTGATTGCGCCGCACCTTGCCTCCGCTCTCGGTCTTGCCAGCCCGAAAAGCCAACGTGGTGCGCTGCATCTGCTCGGACTCAGTTGGCTGATTGCCGTCACAGCATTGGCGGGCCCGAGTTTTGATAAACAGCCGCGCCCGAGCTACAGCAACAGCAGTGCCCGAGTCATGGTGATGGATATGTCGCTGTCGCTGCACGCCGCCGACATCAAACCTAACCGACTGGCGCAGGCGCGCTACAAGGTGTTGGATTTATTGAAAGGCTGGCAGGAAGGCAGTACGGCTCTGGTGGCCTACGCGGGTGACGCTTACACCGTCAGCCCGCTGACCAGCGACAGCGCGACGATTGCCAACCTGGTGCCCAACCTGTCGCCGGAGATAATGCCATTTCCCGGCGCCAATGCCGCCAGCGGCGTCAAACTGGCGATTGAAATGCTGAAAAACGCCGGGCTCAATCGCGGTGACATCATTTTGCTGGCTGACGATCTCGACTCGAGTGAAAGCAAAGCAATTCGCGCGCTGCTCGACGGCACAAACTGGACACTGATGATTGTCGGTATCGGCACACAAGCGGGTGCCCCTATTCCGCTGGATGACGGGTCGCTGCTCAAAACCGATGCGGGCCAGACTGTGGTGGCCAAAACGGACTTTGCTGCCATGCAGTCACTGGCTTCAGCGGTGAATGGGGTGTTTACCCCCTATCGTGCAGACGGTTCGGATGTCGAGCGCATCCTGGCGGAAACACGCAGCGAAAAACCGGTAACGGGTAGTAAAAATGCACAAACTATCAGCGATCAGGTCAATAACGGCTACTGGTTGGTCGTTCTGCTGCTTGCTCCCGCCCTACTGCTCTTTCGACGCGGTTTTGTTTTTGTCGCCCTGCTGGGCTTGACCTTAGGTTTGCACACGCCGACGGCTGAAGCTTCTCCATGGTTAAACCGTGACCAACAAGCCATGCAGGCCTTTGAGCAGAAAGATTATCAGCATGCCGCCGAGCAATTTTCTGACCCGCAGTGGCAAGGCATCGCCCGTTATGAAGCGAAAGATTATCAAGGCGCGATTGACGCGCTTTCTCAGGTTGCGAAGCCAGACAGCCGCACCCAATACAATCTGGCCAATGCCTACGCCCAAGCTGGTCAACTGGAAAAGGCGCGCGATCTCTACCAACAGTTACTCCAAACCGAGCCTGACAACGCGGATGCCAAACACAACCTGCAAGTGGTTGAACAGGCGCTGAAACAGCAACAGCAACAGCAACAGCAACAGCAACAGCAACAGCAACAAAAATCGTCGCAGGGTTCTGAGCAAAAGCCAAATCCATCGTCTTCAAACGGCGATCAAAGCAAGGATTCGCAAAACTCGTCGTCACAAACAGCCAAAGACGAGAAAAATCCGTCTCAGTCGTCGAATCACTCGGCGCCAAATTCAGATTCCGCCAGCCAGTCTGAGTCTCAGGCCAATTCACAGCAAAACCAGCAAAGCGAGCCGCCACGTTCCCAAGGACAGAGTTCAAAGCCACAAGAGGCTGAGCAAAATACGCCTGAAGGATCGCAAACGAAATCTGACCGTGAGCAGCAGGCCCAAGTAAGCCAAGCACAATCGCCAAAACCGTCCGAGGCGCATTCTCAGTCTCAAGCGGACGTGGCCGCTCAGGCACAGCCGACGACTCAGAGCGTCGATCCGCACCTAAGAAAACTCGAACAGGTTGAGAGTGCTCGCGACCCCAGCCAGCTACTGCGCGCGCAGCTTTATTTGCAGGCGCAAGACAGAGAGCCTCCACAAACGCAAGGTAAGAAGTGGTGATCATGAAATTGTTACAACCTCGTCTCTCAACGCTCAATCGTCTTGTAATCGGATTGAGCACGCTGCTGATGTGTATCGTCAGCTTATCAGCCCAAGCCGCTAACTTTTATGCCAGTGTCAGCAAAAACAAAGTGGCCAAAAACGAAGTGTTTCAACTGACCGTCGTCAGCGATCAAAAGGCGTCGGGTGACGACATCGACTTCAGCGTTCTGGACAAAGACTTCTTCATGAGTCGTCCGAGTTTCAGCTCATCGGTCAATATCATTAATGGCAGCCGCAGTAACCGCAGCGAATGGACCGTGTCGCTGGCCGCGAACCGCCTCGGCGTGGTGACCATTCCGAGTTTTGAACTCAATGGGGCCAGAACGCAGCCGATCGCCCTGCAAGTCACGCAGGATGAACAAGCCCCCAACAGCGATGATCTGGTCGAAGTACGCAGCCAACTGTCACGTTCAACACTCTATCCGAGCGAAAGTGCGCTGTTTAAAGCCAGATTGATCATCAAGGCCGATCCGCGCCGTTTGCAGGATCCGAAAATCGCGCCACCTTCTGTCGACGGAATGGAGCTGAAAGCGGCCAGTGAGCCGAATCAGTACCAAACGGTGATGGACGGAATTCAGGTCACGGTTGTCGATCAGGACTTTCGTATCACCGCCAGTGAGGCGGGTGATTTCACTCTGACTGAACCGAGCTTCAAAGGTGCGCTGATATACGGCAGCAGTTACAGCGGCAGCACGCGTATTCTGCCGCTGCAAACCACGCCGAAAACCTACACCCTGCACGTCGATCCCAAACCAGCCGACTATCAGGGAGCTTGGCTCCCCACCAGCAAACTCACCCTCAGCGAGCAATGGCTCGACAGCCAAGGGAAAGCCATTAGCGGCAGTCATTTCGCCACCAAAGTGGGCGATTCGATTACCCGAGAGGTAACGGTTCAGGTCACGGGTCTGACTCAGGAACAGTTGCCCAACATCAGCCTCAGCTACCCGGATTCTGTGCGGGTGTATGATGAAAAGCCGCAGTTCGCCACACTGGATAACGGCGACGTCGCCATGACGCTGAAACAGGTACTGATCCCGCGTCAGAGCGGTGAAATTGCGCTGCCCAAAGTAACGATGCAGTGGTGGGATACCGTCACCAAAGCGCAAAAAAATACCACGGCAGATGGCCTGACTTTAAGCGTCGCCGCGGGCGATCCCGGCACCGTGACCGCTTCAACACCACTTCCTGCGACGCCTGCGCAAGTGCATACGATCACGGTTAACGATGCTGGATTCTGGCCCTATCTGACGGCGCTGTTTGCGCTGTTGTGGCTCGCCACACTGGGGCTGGCCTGGCGCAGGAAGTCCTCGCCAGGCAAGGCAGCACCGCAAAGCTCAGCTCAGCCAGTCGCCGATACGCCTTATGAACAGCTGAAACAGGCTTTGAATCGTGATGATGGCATCGCCATTTCGCGGGCATTGAACGTTTGGATGCAACACGTGACGTTAACGGATGCAGAAACCGCGCAGCTGACGCTTGCGCTGCACGAACTCAATCAGTCGCTCTATGGGGCGCTGCCGGGCAACTACAACAGCAACGATCTCAAACGGTTAACCAAAGCCATTCACAAGCAGCCACCGAAACGTAAAAAGCAGGTCAAATCGCCGTTAGCAAGCCTGTGAACGTGATCTGCCGCCTAACTCCACTCCGACAGTTTGGTCTACGCTGTCGGAGTTGGGTTGACAGGAGAAGACCATGACACAATTGAATACCAAATCGGCGCTGACCATGGGGATCAGCATTCTGCTCGGACTGGGGCTGCTGGGCTACTTTGTCGAACAAGCCGCAGTGAAGTTCAAAGAGTACGATCGCATCGTCACGGTAAAAGGCCTCTCGGAACGTGAAGTGCCGGCCGACACCGTGATTTGGCCCATCCAGTTCACGCTTGCCGATAACGAACTGCCGACCTTGTTCACCACTCTAGATGCACAAACTCAGCAAGTGATGCAGTTTCTGGCGCAGCAAGGTATCGACACCCAATCGATTTCTATCTCTGCCCCTGCGGTGATTGATAAAAAAGCCCAGCAATACGTTGGCGAAGCGCGGATTGAATACCGCTATCTCGCGACGCAAACCTTAACCGTCTATAGCACTCATGTGGATTTGGTCCGTCAGGCGATAAGCCAGATAGGTCAGCTGGGTAAACAGGGCATCGTGTTTAATCAGGACAATTACAACAATCGAGTGGAATATCTGTTTTCTGGCTTGAATGACATCAAACCAGCCATGATTGAAGAAGCGACCAAACAGGCGCGAGAAGTGGCCGAGAAATTCGCCAAAGATTCGCAAAGCAGTCTGGGCAAAATTAAACGCGCGACACAAGGCCAGTTCTCGATTGTCGATCGCGACAACAACACGCCATATGTGAAGAAAGTGCGCGTCGTCTCGACCGTGGAATATTTCCTTTCTGACTGATACCAATCAGGCCTGATCAATTAGACCAGGCCGTTTTGCTCTCCCCCACGACCCGGTTGCGGCCAGCGTGTTTCGCTTCATAGAGCGCTTTATCAGCCTGAGTGTACATCTGGTCAAACTGGATTTCGCTCGGCTGAATACGCGCGACGGCAAAGCCAATTGACACGGTCAGCCAGTCCCCATCCGGATTGCAACAATGGGCAATCTGTTCCCGCTCAACGCTCTGGCGAATGCTCTCAGCCAACGCCGCGACCTGCTGTGGCGAGTGATCCGCCAACAGTAAAATAAACTCTTCACCGCCAATGCGGCAGAAACCTTCATTGTGTGCTGGCGTATGCTGGCTAAGAATGTTGCCGATGCGCATCAGTGCGATGTCTCCTTCCAGATGCCCGTATTGGTTGTTGAACAGACCGAAGTGGTCAATATCGAGCAGAATCACGCCGAAATCGACACAGCGTGCGTCCCGACGCTCGCAGGTTTGTTCCAGAAGATGGGTCAGCATGCGGCGGTTGCCCAATCTCGTCAGCGGGTCCATTTTGGCCAGCAGATCGAGCTTTTCATTGGCTTTTTGCAGATCGCGCGTGCGATTGCGCACTTCGCGTTCCAGATTCTCGTTCAGTTCACTGATCGCCTGCTGCGCTTTGGCACGCAACAACACTTCGGTCAAGTTGGAGGCAAACATACGAATCACATCGCGCAATTGCGACGACAATGGCGAGCGGCGAATCAGGTTGTCAGCGGCGATAAAGGCGATCGGTTTTCCTTTGTCCGCCAACATAGTCATCGCCGTCCAGCCATAACCGACGATGCGGCTGTCGTGATAAATTGGCACCGATTCTTTAAACACCACATCACTGGGATGATTGCGCGCCAGTGCCACGATATCGTTATTTTCCACCGTCGAGCGAAAATAGGACTCGTCAACAATATTGCCCTGAATGTTGGTGCCCCACGTGCCTTGCAGATAAGTACAGGATTCATCGGTCAGAAACACGGCCATGCGATCAATCCCCATTCGGTTGATGGCAAACGCCACGGCCGATTTACACACGTCGCTCACCGTCAGGCAACGCGACAGTTCCACCATACTGGCGTGCAACATGCGTACGTTCTGCTCCTGACGTTTGCGAATGTAGATTTGCGCCAGCAGCGAGCCAAACGACTCCAGCATCTGCTTCTTATACTCATCGATCGGCTGGCGATGAAGAAAGTTATCCATCGCGATCCAGCCAAACACGTCGTCACCATCGCGCAGCAGCAACATGCCGTTCCAGCCCTGACCAATCACCTGACCGGCCGTGTAGAGTGGCGCCTCTTCAATCACCACTAACGTTGAATTTCCGTCAGCAATCGCCGCCAGATAACGCGCTTCCAACTGATGCAGATCATACTGATTGTGGTGTTCGCTGATGGTCTTGCCGTGTTCGTTGGTGCCGTAAGTGCCGATAAAACATCGCTTTTTCATATCCAGCAAAAAGAACGCCGCGCGATCAAAACCGAGACGATCCCGCACCGCCTCCACCGCTGCGCGGTGCAGGGCATCGAGGCTATCAGGGTTCGCCAGTTCAATCGCCAGTTGATGCACCAGCTTCATGTTGTCGATAAAGGTTTCACGCTGGGTAATTTCATCGCGATACTTGGCTTCACGAATATCGCGATGCTTAAACTCCTGCGCCGCATCGGTTTCCGCCCGAATAGATTGCCAGCGCGCCGCGATCAGTTGCAGGCTGTCGAGTTCTCCACTTTTGAGCATCTGCGTCACTCGGTCTTCATCAACCGCCTGAATGAGCAGATACATGCGCCGCTGGCTGTGATTATCCAGCGTGAGTAAATAGCTTTCTCCGCCCAGCAAGGGGGAGTAGTCCCAGCCACAGGTGTTGGTGGCCAGCGGGATCAGCGTGTCGGAGGTATCAAACTGCGCCGCCCATGACCAGAAGGTATCCGGGTACTCGCTCAGCGGGGTATTCTTACCACAACTGAAAAGCGATTCCGGTTGATGTGAAGACGACGGCGCGTAGCAGACCAGCATGGCATGAGGTGCCAGCAGGGGTTGCAGAAAAGCAAATGTCTCTTCTGCCAGCATCGCATAGTTGCGGCAGGCAGAGAGTGTTTTCAGCAAGGACCGAGAGAGCATAAGAGAGCCTGATATGTCTGATTGAATAGGGAAAAATTAGAAAATTGCCCGTTCAGCTTCAATCACTTCACCTTACCGATGTTAAGCGCGCCGCAAATCCGCCGCGCGAACTTTTGCATTCTGGAGCCGAACAACAGTTTTGAGATCTTGTTTCCAATTATTTTTCAGACACCAGCCAGTAAAAACCCCGCTTCGCAAATGTAAGACAAAGTAATTCCACACTTTTCGAGTCAGGCCAAATCATTGCTGGCATCCCCCCCTGCTCTGCATTCATAATAATGGCACTGCTGATGGAACCCTGTTTATGCTCAAATCCGGCTGTTTTTTGCTGCTCTTATTGTTCAGTTGCTCCGCTCTGGCCGATGTGGAATTGGTCAAAGTGGATAAATCGAAGCGTCGTATGTATCTCATCGACGATGGTCAGGTGATCCGTGAATTTCGAATTGCGCTGGGCAAATCGCCAAAAGGGCACAAACAGCAGGAAGGCGATCAACGTACACCGGAAGGCCGCTACTACCTCGACTTTGTCACCGAACACTCGCACTTCTATCGTTCGATACACATCAGCTACCCCAATCTGCGCGATAAACACCACGCTGAGGCACTCGGCGTCGACCCGGGCGGCGAAATTAAAATCCACGGTTTAAAGACGGATTATTCCGGCAACCCCGAGTTTATTCAGAGCTTTGACTGGACCAATGGTTGCATTGCAATCACCAATCAGGAGATGGACGAGTTTTTGAGTCTGGTCAAAATCGGTACCCCGATTGAGATTCAGTGGTAACCAACAACTTCCTTGTTCTGCTGTTAGCGCCACGTCAACGTGCGTCATTGTGTGATTTCTATCTATATAATCAACGGTAAAACGCCGCGCTAATTCCATGATTGAGCTAAAGTAATTGTTAAAAATACATAGTATTTCATGTACTTTAGACGCTCATTCATTTTAACGCCGGAATAAACAGTCGTCCGAGTGCGGCGTTAACCACAGGGAAAGGTCCAAGGGAACAATGCCAGCGCCAATGCCCCCTATTTATAAAAATCTGCTCAATATTCTTTGGCTGCCCCTCATTATTTTCGCCTTAGGGTATCTGGTTGCGTCCTATCTGGACAGTCAGCAGCAACAGCAAAATCACCAGACGATTCAGCGTGAGCTGGATGCTCGTCTCAAACAGATTAGCGAAGGTGTGGTCGAACGAGTCACGCTGTATCAGTACGGTATTCGCGGCGTACGTGGCGCCGTGATGACCTCCCGCCTCGAAAATTTTGATTATGCACAAATGCAGGCTTACACCAAAACCCGCGATTACCCATTGGAGTTTCCTGGTGCGCGTGGTTTCGGTTTTATCCGCTTTATCCTGCCCGACCAAAAAGACGACTTTGTGGCCAAGGCACGCGCTGATCGCCCCGACAATAGTTTTGATATTCGCACGCTGACTGCGCACGACGACAGCCTGTTTGTGATTCAGTACATAGAGCCGGAAAACCGCAATAAGCAAGCAGTGGGGCTGGATATCGGCTCCGAATCGATGCGACGTGAGGCAGCGCTGAATGCCGCTCGATTTAACGAAGTGCGCCTTACTGCCCCCATCACTTTGGTACAAGCCAGCAAGAAAACCAAACAAGGCTTTCTGATCCTGATGCCGATTTACCAGCACAACGAAGTGCCAGCACGTATCGACCAGCGCTTGCAAGAGCTGGCAGGCTGGAGTTACGCGCCGATCTTAATCGATGAAGTGCTCAGCTCCGTTTCCGGGCTAAATGATGATGTCACGCTGAGCATTTCCGATATCACCAATGGTTCGCCGCTGCCGTTTTTCTCACGTGGCACCGATGATGCCACTACCTCATATAATACTCAGCAGATCATCTGGTTGTTCGGACGCGACTGGTCACTGAATCTAACCGCAAAACAAAGCTTTATTGACTCACTGCCTTTGCCTGCTAACGAATATATCTATCGTGAAATTCTGGGCAGTACGCTGGTCATGATGCTGATCGTATTCAGTATCCAATTGATTGCTATGCGCCGAACGCAAGCAACCAAACACAAAGCAGAGCTCGCACTCGCAACGGAAAAAGCGCTCAAAGAAGCCAACGCCCTCCTTGAATTGCAAGTTATCGAACGTACCCAACAGATGGCGAAAATTAACGCCTTGCAACGCACCATTCTCAGCAGTGCGGGCTATGCGATCATCGCTACCGATCTCGATGGTATTATCACCGTATTTAACCCTTCAGCGGAAAAGTTACTTGGCTACACCGCCAAGGAAATGATTGGTGTCAGCACCCCTTCACGTTTTCATCTGATGGAAGAAGTGTCCGCGCGCGCAAAACAGTTGTCTTCAGAGCTAGGTGAGAATATTCAGCCCGGATTTGATGTATTTGTAGCAAAAGCACGCCTTGGATTCGTCGACATCACCCGCTGGACCTACGTACACAAAAACGGCCATCACATTCCAATCCGCCTTATCGTCAGTTGCCTGCTGGACGATAACCAGGAACCGTTAGGTTACCTCGGCATCGCTGACGACCTAACCGACATGCTACAGCGCGAAAAAGAGCTGGCAGAAGCAAAAGAACTGGCAGAGCAAGCCAACCGCGCAAAGTCGGACTTTCTGGCCAACATGAGTCATGAGCTGCGCACGCCGATGAATGCGATTTTGGGACTACTGCAAATCGCGCAGAATACCGATCTCAACAAACAGCAGCGCGACTACCTCAACAAGACGCAAAATGCCGCGCAATCCCTGCTGGTGCTGCTTAATGACATTCTCGACTTTTCGAAAGTGGAAGCCGGAAAAATGGAGATCGAACAGCAACCATTTTCTCTGCCGGAACTGATGCACGAGACCGGCATCCTGCTCTCATCTAACCTGCAACACAAACATCTGGAGATCATCTATCAAATAGATGAAGACGTGCCTTCGTACTTGGTTGGTGACAGCCTGCGCCTGCGCCAGATCCTGCTCAATCTGGCGGGCAATGCGATTAAGTTTACCGAAGAAGGCGAAGTGAAAGTCGCCATCAGCACGGTTGAACACACCGCTGATCACTACGTTTTGCGTGTCACCGTTACCGACACCGGCATCGGCATGACGGACGAGCAGCAAAGCGTGATCTTTAAAGGCTTTAGCCAGGCCGAATCGTCCATCAGCCGTCGCTATGGCGGTACTGGGCTGGGTCTGTCTATAGTGAAGCATCTGGTCAGCCTGATGGATGGTACGGTCGAGGTAAAAAGCCAGCTAGGCGTCGGTAGTGAATTTAGCTTTACGGTCAGTTTAGGTTGCGTTGAAGAGTGGAAGTTACCCGAACCAGCGGCGGCACTGCCTAATGGTCTCAATGTTCTGATCGTGGAAGACAACAACACCGCGCGTTTGATTTTCGATGATCTGCTCAAGCGGTTCGGCTGCAAGGTGACTTCCGTGGCGGATGCCGAACAGGCTTTGCCTCTGATTGAACAGGCCGATGCGAACCTTCAGCCGTTTGACCTGCTGTTTATTGATTGGAAACTGCCGGGCATGGATGGGTTAAGTCTGACCCAGACAGTGCGCAGCCAACTCACGTTGAAAAAGACACCACAAGTAGTGATGGCAACTGCGTTTGGGCGTGAGCTGCTGGATGAACATCTGGAAGAGACTCAATCACTGCTTGATGCGCTGCTGGTGAAGCCAGTAACGCCTGATATGGTGAAAAATACCCTGTTGGACGTGGTCAATAACCGCAATAAGCCACGTGATGAACAACTTGGTTATAAAGCCCAGTCACAAGCTTTGCTTGGCCTGAAATTGCTGTTGGTGGAAGACAATTCAACCAACCGTCTGGTCGCCACCGAGCTTCTCAGTCAGCAAGGGGCTACCGTTGTAGAAGCGGAGAGCGGCACCGAAGCACTGGCGGCCCTCACTCAACAAGAATTCTCATTGGTACTGATGGATGTACAGATGCCTGGGATGGATGGTTATGAAACCACGCGCCGTATTCGTCAGATCCCGCATTTTGCTGACTTACCGATTCTGGCCATGACCGCGAACGCGATGCCAGAAGACAAAGTCGCTTGTCTGAACGCTGGCATGGACGATCATATTGCCAAACCTTTCCACATTGGCGAAGTGGCAGAAAAAATTCTGCAATACACCAGTCAACTGTCGCCGCCGGAAGAACACAAAACGGAAACTGAGACTAAGTTGAAGGACCTGACTCAGGCTGCTCTGCAATATGGTGAAACTCAACATATTGATGTGATGTCTGCAATTGAACGCCTTGGCGACACAGCCATCTACGCTCGCGTAGTACAGCAATTTGCCGATGATATTCAGCAGGCTATTCCTCAGTTCCAACAGCAGGAACTTCCCGCCAAAGAGGCGCGTTTGCTCTACCACAGCCTGAAAAGCGGCGCAGCCAGTTGCGGTCTGACCTCACTAGCACAGAAACTGCAGCAAGCCGAACAGTATTGTGCGCAAGACCCAGATAGTGTCATTCCGCGCAACAGTAGCCTACTGGCCGAAGTATTGGTTGCACGCTCAAAACTCAACAATCTTTATGAGCTGCTCACGGCGGACAATGAGAAATCGACTGAAACCGCAGACGAAATTCCGGAACTGGATTCAAAAATCGAGCAACTGGTTCATTATCTGAAGACGTCAAACATGGCGGCGATGAGTTTATTTGATGAAATTTCCGAGCAACTTCAATATATTGATGCATATCAGACAGCGGAACTGTCTACTCATATGCAGAATCTGGCGTTCGATCAGGCGGCTGCAATCTTAGGACAAATTAAAAAGACAAAAGGCTTAGCCGATGCATCATAACTCTTTCTCCCCAGAGTTAATGACAGAACCCAGATTCACCGTGTTAGTCGTCGACGATCAGGCGACCAATATTCAGTTGATCTACCAGCTTTTGAAGAATGAGTACGACGTCCTGATGGCCACAACTGGCCAGCAGGCGATCGCCGTGTGCCGCGAGCACAAACCCGATCTGATTCTGATGGATGTATTGATGCCGGATATCAACGGCTGGGAAACGTGTAAGATTCTCAAGCGCGATCCGGACATCGCCACCATTCCGGTGATTTTCGTCACCGCCCTGACTGATCAGGATGATGAAAATGCCTGCTGGGACGCGGGTGCGGTCGATTTTCTGCAAAAGCCAATCAACGCCAATACTCTCAAACACCGCGTCCGCGCGCACCTGACCTTGAAACATCAGTCGGATTTGCTGCGCTCACTGGCCTATGTTGATGGCCTGACCGGAATCAGTTCGCGTCGCCATTTTGATCAGTATATGGAAGCTCAGATGGGCCATGCGTTTCGCAAGCAGGAAAGCTTAGGCGTGCTGCTGATTGATATCGACTTTTTCAAGCAGTACAACGATCGCTACGGCCATATCGCGGGTGATGACTGTTTGCGTCAGGTGGCGCAGAGTCTCAAACAGAGCTGTCTGCGCTCGGCGGACATGGTGGCCCGTTATGGCGGAGAAGAGTTTGTGCTGGTACTGCCCGATACCAATGAGAGAGGTTTGGAACGTATTGCTCAGCGCATCAAGCAGCAGCTTGAACAAGAAGCGATTGCCCACATTGGTTCTCCGACCTCGCTGCTGACGGTCAGCGCTGGCGGTGCGGTTTACTTACCAGGAGAGCTGCCTGACGACGCCGAAGCGATGCTGATACTGGCAGATACCATGCTCTACAAAGCCAAAGCGGAAGGTCGAAACCGCAGTTGCATCGAAGAACTGCACGCAAAAGTGTTGTAGTCCGCTTGCGCGAAATCTGCACGCTACGTGACATTGTCACGCCGAATGATTCAACTTTCCCCCTCATCTCCTGCCTAGAGACAAAAAAATAGCCACGGCGAAACGTGGCTAAAACTCACAGCAGTTAGGAAATTTGAATCAGGCAATCCACTCTTCCAGCGAAGTGCGGGTCAGCATTAATCCAGCGCGTAGGCCCGGACGAACGCCGCTGTTCGGGAAGATCAGCCATTCCTTTTCCTGATGAACGCGGTATTCCGTATCACCGTCTTGCGCCAGCAGTTCACCCCGTTCAAATGCGGTAAAGTTCTCGACGCTTTCGGCGAAATTGAGCCTGAACGCTTCCGACAGTTTCGTCAGTTCCTGACTCACTTTGTACACTGGCATGGCCTCGGCGCTGTTATCCGGCGTGACTTCGTCGCTGACCAGAGCCTGCAACCCCTGCTCGATACCGACAAACTGACTGAGGTCATTTTCGCCAAACGGCAATGCTTTACCCAGTTCCAATGTGCAGCTGTCTGCGCCGCATTGTTGGCTGGAGAAGTAGCTGAACGTCGCGGCAGGCGCATGGTTGATCACCAGCGCTTCGAGGCCCACACGGCGCAGCCATTCGATGGTCGCTGCCGGATAGGTGCCACTGTCGACGTATGGCATCAGACCAAAGCGGACATGGAACGACGGTTTGCGCGCGGTGTGCAGGTCAAAGTGTACACGTTGCGTCTCTGGCGCAGCCTGATAAAACTCGCTCACCAGCGTTTCAATCAGCGCGGCGCGACGGGTTTCATCACACGGCTCATAATTATGATGCTTGCCACTGAACAGACGGTTCATGTCCACATCCAGGTAGCGTTCACCACTGCGCAGCGCCGGCAGATTCCCCAGAATCACCAGTAAGCGTACCGCCAGTTTGCGCTCGCCACTGAGCAAATCCTGCACCAGTTGCGCCACAATCTCGACCGGTGCCGTTTCATTGCCGTGAATACCAGCAGAGATCACTACGCTCTTGTCGCACGCCGCTTTCGGCGTGAATTCAATCACGCCGGGCGCGCTACGCTGCCAATGTAGCGCTGGTGTTTCACCTGACTGCGGGGAATAGGCATCCCCCGCCAATGTTTCGTACAGAAATTGCATCATCGCAACCTCTTAGCGCTGGAACGGATAAATTGAACCCAGACCCATGATTTGAGTCAGCTCGTCCAGTGCAGTGCGGTTTTCCACCAGCAATTGGGGGTCCGCCAGATCCGCTTCCGTCAGACGGTCACGGTAGTGTTTCTCAACCCACTGCGTCAGAGACAGATACAAGCCATCGTTCATCAGTGCTTTGGGGTTCGCCGCACGTAATTCGTCGTCGTTTAAGACCACACGCAGACGCAAACACGCAGGACCACCGCCATTGCACATACTTTCACGCAGGTCGAACACTTTTACTTCGTTGATCGGGCCGCCGCTGGTCACCAGTTCGTTGAGGTACGTCCACACGCGCTCGTTCTTGCGTGACTCTTCCGGGACCACAATCATCATGCGACCGTCGGCTTTGGTCAGCAGTTGGCTGTTAAACAGGTAAGTACCGACCGCATCTTCCACCGATACTTTCGCTGACGGCACTTCAATTGGGGTGAATTCACAGTCAAAACGGCCCAATTTGTGACGAATTTCGTCAAACACTTGCGCTTGATGAATAAACGCTTCCTGATGGTGGAACAGCACCGGACCGTTGCTCACCGCGATCACGTCGTTGTGGAACACACCTTTGTCGATCACATCCGGATTCTGTTGCAGGAACACGGTTTGCGATTCATCCAGTTGATGCAGACGCGCCACCGCTTCACTCGCTTCACGGGTCTGACGCGCCGGGAATTTCTGTGGTTCAACCTGACCACCAAACGCCTGACGACCATAAACAAACACTTCCACACCCTGCTCACCGTAGCTGCGGCACAGACGGTTGTGGTTCGCAGCGCCTTCGTCGCCCATCAGCGCTTGCTGAGGCAGCGCCGCGTGGTGCGCAAAGTGATTCGCATCGGTAAAAATCGCCTGCAGCGCATTGCCGGTGGTGATGTCTTCAATCGAGCGGTGGAACTTGTTGTTCAGGTTCGCCACGGTAAAGTGCACTTTGCGATCCGCCGTGTCGGCCGACGGTGACACCGTCGCCGCGTTTGCTACCCACATTGAGGAAGCTGAGCTCACGTTCGCCAGCAGTTGCGGCGCTTTCTTCGCGGCCTGCGCAATCACTTCGGCATCGGTGCCAGAAAAGCCCAGTTTGCGCAGCGTGTGCACGCATGGGCGTTCTTGTGGTGGCAGTACGCCTTGTTTGAAACCCATGTCGGACAGGGTTTTCATCTTTTGCAGACCTTGCAGCGCCGCCACTTTCGGGTTCGCGACCGCATTTTTGTTGGAGGTCGAGGCCACGTTGCCAAACGACAGACCAGCATAGTTGTGCGTTAAACCGACGAGACCATCGAAGTTCACTTCATAAGCTTGTTTCACTGACATAGGGTAATACTCCTTCTCGCCTTTTAGTTAAATTGTAGGCCGGGTAAATGTTTTTCTGGCAGGGTCAGGTGTTCATGTTCCAGTGACGCCATCGGCCAGGAACAGTAATCCGCTGCGTAGTACGCGCTCGGGCGATGGTTACCGGATGCGCCGGTGCCACCAAATGGCGCGTTGCTGGAAGCGCCGGTCAACGGTTTGTTCCAGTTCACAATACCGGCACGCGCTTCAATCAGCAGTTGTTCGTATTTTTCACGTTGTGGCGAAATCAGGCCGGTCGCCAGACCGAAACGGGTACGGTTCGCCAGTTTGATGGCTTGATCATAGCTGTCGTAGCGAATGATGCTCAGCAGCGGACCAAAATATTCGTCATCTGGCAGCTCGCTGACCGACGACACCTCAAGAATGCCCGGAGACAGCATGGCGCTGTGATCATTGAGCTTTGCCATACGCAGCAACGGTTCAGCGCCAAGGCCAATCAGTTTGTCCTGCGCAGCCAGCAGTTGCTCTGCCGCTGCGGTTGAAATCACCGGGCCCATGAATGGCGCCGGATCGTCGTTCCACTGACCGATACGAAGATCACGCGTCACCTCAATCAGGCGACGAATCAGTGCATCACCCTGCGCGCCAGAGCGCACCAGCAAACGACGTGAACAGGTGCAACGCTGTCCGGCACTGATAAAGGCCGATTGCACCACGATGTTCACTGCGGCATCCAGGTTGTCGTATTCATCGACGATCAGCGCGTTGTTGCCACCCATTTCCAGCGCCAGAATCTTCTCCGGCTGACCGGAAAGCTGACGATGGAGCAGATAACCGGTATTGGCTGAGCCGGTGAACAGCAGACCATCGATATCCTGATGCGAAGAGAGGGCAATCCCGGTCTCTTTTGCGCCCTGAACCAGGTTCAGTACGCCAGCCGGCAGACCCGACTGCTGCCAGATTTCCAGCGTGATTTGCGCCGTCCACGGCGTCAGCTCACTCGGTTTAAACACCACGCAGTTACCCGCAAGCAGCGCGGGCACAATGTGACCGTTTGGCAGGTGGCCCGGGAAGTTATACGGACCAAACACCGCCAGCACGCCGTGAGGACGGTGACGCAGCACGGCCTGACCTTCGGCCATGGCCGTCACTTTCTGCCCGCTGCGTTCGTGATAAGCCTGCACGGAGATCTGCACTTTGTTCATCATCGCCTGCACTTCCGTCAGCGCTTCCCATTTTGGCTTACCAGTTTCCTGAGCAATCACGTCCGCCAGGCGATCGCGCGATTCATTCAGGTTGGCAACAAAACGGTTCAGAATCTCGATACGCGCTTCAAGCTCCATGCGCGCCCAACTTGGGAACGCGTCACGGGCCGCTTGGACCGCTTGATCCACCTGCGCATCGCTGGCCGCGTTGCCAGACCAGATGGTTTGTAGATCGCCCGGGTTGTATTTCGACAATGCAGCGCCTTGGCCTTGCAGCCATTCGCCGTTAATCAACAGATCACGCGAGGTCATGACGTTTCTCCTTGGCAAACAGCGGCGCAATGCGCACGTGATCGCCATCGCTCACCAGCAGCGCTTTCGCCTGCTCTGCCGACAGCACAATTTCCGTCTCGGTGCATGGCTGATTGCCAATCAGCGCGCGGTAGTTCTGGTAGCTTTCGTTACCGATCAGTAAGGTGGTCTCGGTTTCTTCGATGTGCTCAGCAATCACGACTTTACGGGTTTCGAAATCACGCACGATGCGCAGATCTCGGGTGTACGCTTCCAGCGTCGGGCCTGCATCAAAGATGTCGATATAGCCTTCGTAACGCATGCCTTCGCCTTCCAGAATCTTACGGGCAGGCAGCGTGTTTTCATGCACTTCGGCAATCACGGCTTTGGCTTCTTCAGTCAGGAAATCGACGTACAGTGGGTGCTTTGGCATCAGTTCGGCAATAAAGGCTTTCTGGCCGATCCCCGTCAGGTAATCCGCTTCGCTGAAATCAATCGCAAAGAAATGGCGGCCCAGACTTTCCCAGAATGGCGAGTGGCCGTTTTCATCCGACACGCCGCGCATTTCAGCGATCAGCTTGTCGGCAAATTTGTCCTGGAACGTCGCCATAAACAGCATGCGCGACTTTGACAGCAGGTGACCGTTCTTACCCTGGCGGTAATCCGGGTCAAGGAACAGCGTACACAGTTCGCTGTAGCCTGTGTGGTCGTTACTCAGAAACAGTGTTGGCATCTGAGTGTACACGTTCAGTTCTTTGGAGGCATGAACCAGTGTGCCGACACGAAAATCGTACCAGGCTTCCGTCAGGCCAATCGCGACTTCCACGCCGCTGATCCCAACCACTTCACCGGTTTCGGTTTCTTCCAGCACAAACAGGTAACCCTGATCGTGCAGTGGCGCGTCACCTTCCCAAGTCGCAATCATACGTTCGATACGATCGGTCAGACGCGCTTCGTTGTTTGGCAGAGACGTAAATCCTACCCCGGTTTTGGTCGCCAGCTTCAGCAGCGCCTGTTTGTCATCCCTCGTTACCGGGCGAATTACCATCATAGTCCTGATTCCTTGTTCTATTGTTGAAGATGAAAGTGTTACAGCGAGACGATCCACACCGGCTGGCCAGATTGCAGCCCCGCTTCTTCCATCATTCCTTTATCTACACTCAACTGGTTCCCTGACAACGTGCCTTCAGCAATCATAGCGCTGAAGCCGTGCGGACCTTCAAAGCCGACCAAAAACGGCATGCCTTCTCCACCGAGTGGTTGCGCTGCAATTTTGCCGCGCTGCATGCCATGCCACACCGACAACGTATTGCGCGGTGCGGTCAGGATTGGACCTGCATCGAAGATCTCGACGTATTTATCCGGCTCAAACCCTTCGTCGCTCAGCAGCTGGCACTGCAATTCCGCATCCGGGTGAACCTGCCCCATCACCGCTTGCGCTTCCTCATCAATCAGAGGCACGTACAGCGGGTGGTGTGGCATCAGCTCGGCAACAAAGGTTTTGTCGCGCGTGCCGTTGTAGTACTCGACCTGGTTGTAATCCATACCGAAGAATTTTCTGCCGACATGCTCCCAGAACGGGGCTCGACCGTTCTTGTCTGCAATACCCGGCAGAACCGCCATCCATTCACTGGCAAAACGAATCGGAAACGCGCTCATATAGAGCAGGCGGCCGAGGGTAATCAGTGAGGGGTAGGTGGTCGCTTTGAGTGAGGGAACCACATAAAACGAGCACAATTGGGAGTGATCACTCAGATCGTGATTCAGCGTCAGCGCATGGATGCGGCTGTGAACATTCAACGCTCGTGATGAGTGGATCAGAATGTCATTGCGAAATGCGTAAAACGGTTCGCGGTAGCCCGCCAGTGCGTTGATCGCTCCCGTGCCCAAAAGGCGTCCGGTGTGTGTCTCTTCCAACACAAAGAAGTAAGACTCTTCTCCCGGACAAATGACGTCCTGCTCAAAGGCGGAAACCGAACGTTCCACTTTTTTCATCAGGTGATCACGCATGGCGGGCAAGGTGCACACCATCGGCCCACTTTCGTGTGCCAGACGCTCGATCTCGTTAAGATCACCCAGGTTTGCAGGACGCAATAAAATCATGATTTATTCCTTATGCGTAAAGGCTTCCAGTGCCTGTTCCAATCGATCCAGACCGGTATCGATTTCGTTGGTTGTAATATTCAGTGCCGGCGCAAAACGAACCACGTTCGGGCCGGCAATCAGCGTCATCAGGCCATGCTCGGCCGCCATGTTGCTGATGGTTTTCGCCTGCCCCGCGTGCTCTGTAGTCAGTTCGCAGCCGATCAACAGACCGAGGCCACGTACTTGCTTGAACACGCCAAGCTTGGCATTGATACTTTCCAGACGCGTAACAAAGTGATCGTGCTTGGCTTTCACGCCCTGCAGGAATGCGTCCTGATTGATCTCGCTCAGCACGGCACCCGCAACAGCCGCAGCCAGCGGGTTACCGCCGTAGGTCGTGCCGTGCGTGCCAACCGACAGCGCCGGGGCAAATTTATCGGTGGTCAGAATACCGCCAATCGGGAAACCGCCACCCAGTGCTTTGGCCGTCGACAGCACATCCGGCGCCACGCCATAGTGCATGTACGCATACAGGTGTCCGGTGCGGCCAACGCCCGTTTGTACTTCATCGAAAATCAGCACCGCATCGTGCTCATCACACAGCGCGCGCAGGCCTTGCAGGAACTCAGGCGTTGCCGGAACGACACCGCCTTCGCCTTGCATGGGTTCAACGATGACCGCACACGTTTGTGGGCCGATCACCTGTTTCGCCGCATCCAGGTCGTTGAAATCAACGTGGTGAATCCCGCCGGGCAGCGGCGCGAAATCTTGTGAGTATTTTGGCTGACCACCCGCAGTCACGGTAAACAGCGTGCGGCCGTGGAACGCATTACGAAAGGCGACAATCTCGTTCTTATCGCTGCCGTGTTTATCCAGCGCGTACTTGCGGGCCAGTTTCAGCGCCGCTTCGTTTGCTTCCGCACCTGAGTTACAAAAGAACACTTTGTCTGCGAAGGTGCTTTCCACCAGCGTGCGAGCCAGCGCCAGCACTGGCTCGTTGGTGTAGCCATTGCCGAGATGCCACAACTTGTCCGCTTGCTCGGTCAGAACCGCTTTCAGCAGCGGGCTAGCATGACCCAGTGCGTTCACCGCAATGCCGCCAGCGAAATCGATGTATTGTTTGCCTTGCTGGTCGTAAACGGTCGAGCCTTCACCGCGAACCGGAATAAACGGTGCAGGAGAAAACATTGGGATCATGTATTGGTCGAAATCGGTTCTGTTTGGCGTGAGCGTCATGTTGTGTGCCTCGTTGTGTTTTTCCATTTCCACCAGATTACTCAATCGGTTGCCAGAATTCGTTCGGATTTCCGACCAAAACTTATAGATTTTCACACCAGTTTAAACGGACTGGTTTATTAAACGGACTGCTTTAAAACGTTTTGAAGCGTTTTGCCCGTTCATCCCTCGGCGTCATGTCGTAGTGCGCCTTATAGGCCGACGAAAAATGAGGCCCGCTGGAAAAACCGCACATCAGACCAATCTGCACCACCGATTGGTTGGTGGTTTGCAGCAGATGACGCGCTTTTTTCAGCCGCAACTGCAAGTAGTAGCGCGCCGGCATGGTATCGAGGTAACGCTTAAACAAGCGCTCTAACTGGCGACGGGAAATGTGCACTAACTCTGCCAGTTCATCGCTCGACAGCGGCTCTTCGAGGTTGCTCTCCATCAGCGCGAGCGCCTGTTGCAGCCTCGGTTGCATCTCTGCGCCGCTGGTGACGCGCTGCTCATCGCTGCCCGGTCTGACCCGTTCGAGACACAATGCATCTGCCAACGTTTGAATCGTCTCTTCGCTTTCAAAACGGCTGAGATAGGCCAGCAGGCAATCGAGAGCGGCCGCCTGACCGCAGCCACTGCTGAGGCGTTCACCGAGCACGTAAAGTTCGTGACTGAGCGCCAGTTGCGGATAACGCTGCGCCGCCGCATCCAACGTGTGACCATGCCACGCCCACGTCGCGTCCAGCCCGATGCCACTCTCCAGCAGCCACAAGCCGCCGTTATCCAGCGCCAACAGGTGCGAATCACCTTGGGCGGCATACTCCGCCAGCGCTCGTTTGACGTCATCGCTCAACGCCGCTTGCGGCGCATGGCTTGCCAGCACAATCAACAGTTGGCAATCGAGCGCGTCGCTGATGGCCTGTTCGGCATGAAGCGTCAGCCCTGCAGTCATCGTCACGAGCTTATCGGTTTGTTCGGCGATGTAAAAGAGCGTGTATTTTTCTTCGTCCAGAATCTGGTTGATGCAGGCCAGCGACTCAGTGATCGCACCCAGGGTGAGCAGTGAGCAAGGTTGAGGGACATAGAGTCCGATTCTGTGAGGCGAAGAAGATGAGGTCATATCGTGATTACTATGTTCCATGTTGAGTGGCGGCCTTGCGCACCCATTTCGGTTGACCATTCACCTTCACTCACCGCAGCAATCTGCTTGCTCGGCCTGGACGGGGCAACACACCGAAATTCCTTTCGCGCCTATTTGCATGAGCTCGGCCGGAGTCCGCGCGACCAAGAAAAAGCGAATAATTAATCAGCTTTATTTCTTAATCATGAAAACTCATGCAAATAAAACAAATAAAATGAATTTTTATATTCCATTCTGCCCATAATAAATACCCACAGGGCTCGTCACATAGTAAATTTAAACACAATAAAATATCAACATATTAAACAAATTCGAAACATGCTTCTTTGGATTTATTTCAAATAAATTTAATTAACCAATTGTTTTATAAAACTTATTTATAGAATGAATTGAGAAAACAAACACAATGAAAAGATTATTTTCAGCTTGATCATCAATGAAGCAATTTTATTAATTCAAATTCAGATTTTTATTTAATTATTTTGAATAAAACATCAAATTAAATATTAACTCTAAATAACACCTCAATCTGAATGGAGATAGATTCAAGAAGCGACGTCACGGCGGAAATTCATCCGTAGAAACAAAAAGCCATGGCGAATGCCATGGCTAAAGAGGAACAACAAACAATCACACAGTGGAAGGAAATCCGTCTCAGCCCCACACGCCTTCGCTCGGTTCCACCACACTGTCACGGTAGTGAAGCGAGGGAGAGCGATCTTCTGACAGCAATAAAGGCCCGTCGATATCAACCCAGCGTGCTTGCTGCGCCAGCAGAAGTGCCGGAGCCATCGCCAGTGACGTCCCAATCATGCAACCGACCATCACCTCAAAGCCCATCGCCTGCGCCTCTTTGAGCAGTGCCAGCGCTTCCGTCATGCCGCCGGTTTTATCCAGCTTGATGTTCACTGCCTGATAACGTCCTTTGAGCGCCGCCAGCGAGGTGCGATCAATGCACGATTCATCAGCGGTGATCGGCAGAATCGGCGTAATGGTTTCCAGCAGATGCTCTTCTTCAAACGCCAGCGGCTGCTCGACCATTTCCACACCTAGTTTTGCCAGCTCAGGCAGATAGTCGCACAACTGGGCAAAGCTCCAGCCCGTGTTCGCATCAATCACCAAGCGCGTATCGGGTGCGGCGGCGCGCACTGCACGCACACGTTCTATATCACCGCTGCGGCCCAGTTTGAGTTTGAGAATCGGTCGATGCTTCTGTGCCGCGGCGGCGCGGCCCATGTTCTCCGCGCTGTCGAGTGACAAGGTAAAGACGGTCGTCACAGGGTGCGGTGCGGCGTCAAATCCGGCCATCTGCCAAGCAGGCTGCTGCTGCAACTTGGCTTCAAGCTCAAACAGCGCGCAGTCAATGGCGTTGCGCGGTGCGCCGGAAGGCAGCAGATCGCGCAGTTCATCACGGCTGATGCCACCTTCAACCGCCGCCACCGCTGATTGCACATCCGCCAGCACATCGAATGGATAATCGGGCTCGAAAATATCCATGCGCTCGCATTCGCCGCGCCCCACACAGCCATCCTGCTCAATTTCCACCACCACAACTTCGCCATGCAGCATCGGCGCCATGCGAGAAATGACGAACGGTTCGTGCAGCGGCCATTGCTCGACGCGTACGCTCATCTTACGCATAACACACCTCAGTCAGGCCATCGACGATCTTCGCCACGCCCGTGCGCACCGGATCAACGACTGGCACACCAAACTGCTTCTCCACGCGGGCGATTTCAGCCAGCGCTTCTTCCTGAGTTAGGTTGACCGTGTTCAGCGCAATGCCACCTAAGCGAATATTCGGGTTCGTCACACGGCCCATGGTCAGGTTGATGTCGATGGTGGTTTGCAGATCAGGCACGCTAAAGCCCGGCATTTCGTCCATCTGCGTGCGGCCCGCTTCGTGGCACACAATGATCACATCCGCCTGCGCGCCATGCAGCAGACCTAAACTCACGCCCGCGTAAGCCGGATGCAGTAACGAGCCCTGGCCTTCAATAATGTCCCAGTGCTCAGGTGCGTTGTCCGGCGACAGGTTTTCCACCATGCCGGAGATAAAATCAGAGACCACGGCATCGACCGGGACACCGCTGCCTTCAATCAGAATGCCGGTTTGACCGGTCGCGCGAAACGTCGCGGCCACGCCACGTTTTTCCAGTTCACGATGAATCGCCAGCGTGGTGAACATCTTGCCAACACAGCAATCGGTGCCGACACTCAGCAGACGTTTACCCACACGTGGTAACCCGGTACCACACACCATCGGCCCTTGTGGAACACGCACATCAATCAGTTTTTGCCCGGTGCGCTCAGCCGCCGCCACCAGCTCAGGAATATCGTTAAGGCGCATGTGCAGGCCGCTGGCGATATCCATGCCCGCTTCCATCGCGTCAATCAGAATATCCAACCACGCCATCGGCAAAGTGCCGCCCACCGGCGCCAGACCGAGAATGAAGGTTTTGGCGCCGCACGCCGCCGCTTCACGCGGTGACATTTCCGCTAAGCCCAAATCGGCTTTGGCACCCGGCAGACGAAATTGCGCCAGGCATTTTTCCGGGCGCCAATGCGCCACACCTTTCGCCACTTTCGCCATCAGCAGGTCATTGGCATCGCCCAGAAACACTAAGTAAGGGGTTTTCAATTCAATCTTGTTCATTGTGTTGATCCTTTTTTACAGTCAAACGAGCCCACAAGAGCCGTAACTCCTGGTGCCATCAGGTTGTGGTTAGCGTGGAAAAATCAGGTCGCAGCAGCGGTCACGGGGTTTGCTTCCGGTGTTCGCTGAATCTGGTGTCGATAGAGGTAACGCTCTGCCTGACGCCAGGCCATCACAAACACCGTCGCAATGATGAGGTATAGCCCTGCCGCCAAAAAGTACGTTGAAATATCAAAAGTTTGAGAAAAAGCGCGCCGTGTTTGGCCCATTAAATCCATCACGGTGATCACGCTGGCCACCGCGCCGCCTTTGAGCATTAAGATGCATTCATTGCCCAGTGCCGGAAACGCAATCCGATACGCCAGCGGCAGCACAATGTGGCGATACAGCAGGCTGTTGTTCATGCCCATCGACTTGGCCGCTTCAATTTCGCCAGCGTCGACCGACTGAATCGCGCCGCGCAGAATTTCCGTCTGATAAGCCAGCGAGTTGAACGTGAACGCCAGCAGCGCGCAGTTAAACGGGTCGCGGAAAAAGTGCCACAGCCCCATCTCCATCAACCAAGGACGAAATTGCCCGGAGCCGTAATAGAGTAAAAACAGTTGTGCGATCAGCGGCGTGCCGCGAAAGAACGAGATGAACCACTGTACCGGCCAGCGATAAACGCGCGCACGCTGAATGCGCAGAAGCGACATTGGCAGCGCCAGCAACGCCGCCAGTGACACCGAGATAAAGGTGATTTTGAGTGTCATCCATGCGCCATCCAGCAACATCGGCGCGACTTTAGCGATAAATTCGGTCATGACGGTCTCCTTATCGACTCACGCGAATGCCGCGTTTGGAACGCACTTCCATTGCTGCCAGTACCCGCTCACAACAGACGCACACGGCCCAGTACGCCAGGCACACGGTGAGATAAAACAGGAACGGTTTCTTGGTTGCGCCTACCGCGATATTCGCCGCGCGCATCAAATCATCCAGCGCAATCACCGACACCAGCGCGGTGTCTTTGAGCAGGTTGATCCAGAGGTTGCCCAGTCCGGGCAGTGCCAAGCGCAGCAGTTGTGGGCGCTCAATCAGCCAGAAAATCTGCCCGCGGCCCATCGCCAGTGAATAGCCCGCTTCGCGCTGGCCTTTATCTATGGCCTTCCACGCGCCACGCAGCACTTCCGCCGCGTAGCCACTGAAGACCAAGCCCAGCGCAATCACGCCCGCACCAAACGGGTTGAGTTCAAAAAAGCCGTTGCTCGGGTCAAGCCATTTTAGGGTTTTATTAATCAGCAGACCGACGCCGTGGTAAATGATGAACAGCGTCAGCAGTTCCGGCAGGCCGCGCAGAACCGTGGTGTACACGGTGGCAAACCAGCTGTGGCCTTTGTGCTTGCTGATCGACAGTGCGGCGACACCCGTGCCAAGCACCATTCCCACCGGTAACGCACACAGCGCCAACCCGAGCGTAATCGCCAGCCCTTTGAGCAGTTCGTCACCCCAGCCACTGTCACCCAGACTCAGATACATCAGATAATCCATCGCGTCGCTCTCTTCGTGATTCCATCCAAGTGGCGACGCTCGCCGCCACCCGTCGGCTGACTTATTTCAGCGTCAGCAGGTTAATCTTGAAAAACTCGTCGTTGATTTTCTGATAGGTGCCATCTTTGATGATGTTAGCGAGCGCCTGATTGACACGCTGGCGCAGGGCATCATCTTCTTTGCGCAGCGCAATGCCCACGCCGTCGCCCACGTATTTGCTGTCAGTAATCAGATCGCCCGCTTTGTGGCAACACGCGCCGTCGTCTGAGCTCAGCCAATCGGTCATTGGCATGATGTCGCCCGCCTGCGCATCAATCCGGCCACTGGCAAGATCGAGGTTCACCGCGTCCTGAGTCGGATACAGGCGCACATCCGATTCCGGATAGTTGGCCAGCAGATATTCCGCCTGTGTCGTAGAGCTTTGCGCGCCGATGATTAAGCCTTTCATCGCTTTCGGCGACACATCTTTGATGCCTGAGTTTTTATCAACCACAAAGGTCATCGCAGAAGCCTGATACGGCGCGCTGAACGAGACCTGCTGCTTACGTGCTTCGGTAATGAACATCGAGGCGAGAATCATGTCGTACTTACCCGCGAGCAGCGCCGGAATAATGCCGTCCCAATCCTGAGCGACAAATTCACATTCCACTTTCATTTCGCTGCACAGCGCCTTACCAATTTCAATATCAAACCCAGCCAACTGACCATCAGCGGTGTAGTAATTGAACGGAGGGTACGCGCCTTCGGTGCCAATTTTAATCGTTTCTGCGCTGGCTGACGCCGCGAATGCCACTGAGGTTGCAAGTAATGCGCCCCATAGTTTTCCTTTTGTCATCATGGATTCCCTTCTACTTTTGTTATGCCCGTACGACTCATGATACGCCCGGTCGTTTGGTTGAATGATTTCATTCCAGACTGTCGTTTGCCCTGAAGACCGCTTCCTTTCAAAACCGCAAACGATGCAAGCTCACTAATGAGTATGTTGAAAGTTGGATAAAATCCATAATGATGAATAAGTATGATATACATAGTTTATCGCTATGGATAATTCGCCAAGGAAGCCACATCATGCTCAACGCCAAAGATCGCCTGCTGCGCAATCTCGACTGGAACCTGCTCTATACCTTTCTCACGATCGTGAATGAAGGCGGCATCAGTGCAGCAGCACGTAAGTTGTCACTCAGCCAGCCCAGTGTCAGCAATGCGTTGAAGCGTCTGGAAGAGCATGTCGACAAGCGGCTAATCCTGCGTAAGAAAGGCGTGTTCGCCCTGACCCTGCACGGCATGAGGGTGTATGAATACGCCTCGTCGGTGGGACGAATCATCGGCAACATGGCGGATCAGTTTGTCGATCAAACGGATAATATTCAGGGCGAGCTGAATATTGAGATTGCCAGCCATCTGCAATGTCCGGCGTTTGACGCCACCCTCGCCCAATACCATGCGCTGTTTCCCAACGTCATTTTCAACGTCAACACACACCCGAGTGCCGACATTGTCAGCCATGTGGCCGACGGCCTGCTGCACATTGGCCTCAGCAACAAAAAAATCGCCAAAACCGGGATCCGTTGCGATTTTCTCGGCTATGAGCAGATGGGTTTTTACTGTGGTCGTACCCATCCCTGCTTTGGGCGCGATGACCTGACCCTAGACGAAATCAAAGGCCTGCCCTACATCTCGTTTGAAAGTGACCAACCCGGCGAAGGCTTAGACGCGATTGCCCACTTTCGCGATCAACAGCAGTTTTGGGGTAAATTAGTTGCCGTATCCTCGAATTTAGAAGAAGTTCGCCGCATGATTATGGCAGGACTTGGTTTTGGCGCGCTGACGGTGGAAAGCGCCAAGCCGTATGTGGCGCAAGGGTTGTTATGGCCGCTACCGCCGTATGAGTCGCTGCCTGTGACCGAAATGTATCTGGTGACGCCGGAAACCGTTTCGCTGAGTGATATCGAAGTGCATTTTGTGCGTCTGCTGAAACAGCAAACCCAAGCGCTGGTACGCAGAACGCTGAATGCGATTCAGAGCGCGCATCACCAGCCATTGAGTGACTAACCGTTGAATACTGCGTGGATATCGCGAAATTATGCGTCGATAAAGGGTAAAATCACCGACATCGCGTGTTGCACGGCCTGCTCCTTTTCACCGACGGGCGCAACGTAAAACATCGCCTCGCTTGCGGCCTGCGTGCCGGCCAATGTGGCAATGGCCCACGCGGCGAGATATTGTGACGCTAAGCAGCCGCCAGCGGTCGCAATCGACCCTTGGGCAAAAAAGGGTTGATTGAGGACCTCAACGCCCGCCTCGATCACCCAAGGTTTGGTGGTTAAATCGGTGCAGGCTGGCAAGTTTGTCAGCAAGCCCAGCTTTGCCAGCAGCAGCGCGCCCGAACACTGCGCACCAATGAGCTGCTTGGCCGGATTGAGTGCCAGACGTGACAAGATTGCCTCATCGCTTGCAATATCCCGGGTCAGAATGCCACTGCCAAACAGCACCACATCGGCCTGATTGGCAAATTCCAGTGGCTGCTGCGCATCAATGGTGACGCCATTCATTGAGGTCACCTGCGCCGTTGGCGAGGTGATTTGCACGTTCCACCCGTCGCCTTTCATCCGGTTTAAAATGCCCGCAGCAATGAACGAGTCGAGCTCATTAAATCCTTCAAACGTCAGTATCGCGACTTGCATGAGTTTCTCCCTGTGGTGTGATTTCAGTGGTGTGATGACCGTGATGTGCGTCCTGTAGCGGTAACGTTTTTTCCATGCGCACCAAATTCCAGCGGTGGCCGTTGAACGAGCGCGTGCCTTGCTCCCACTGTGTTTCGACAAACCCCAGTTGCTGATAACAATGACGAGCCACCGCGTTGTGTTCAAACACAGCGAGGCTCAGCAAACCCGCATTGAGTTGCTCTGCGGCGACGTCGATGGCCAGTTCGATCATCGGGCTGGCCAGCCCTTTGCCACGTTGAGCGTGAGCGATAAAAATGCGACATAGCCGCACGTTCTGGTTATCGACCTGATACAACTCAATAAACCCCGATGCGACACCCTGAACGTGAAACAAAAACGGATGCACCTGTGGCTGCGCGCAATGCGCCTCGATTTGTTCGACCGTCAGCGGAAACTGATAATTCGGCCCGCCCCACAAATAATTGAGTTCGTCACTGTCGATCCAGCCGATCAATTGCGGATAATCGGCCGCTGTGAACGGGGTCAGTGTTAGGGATGATTGAGCGACAACATCATTCATGCCGGATACACCATGTCGTATTCAAATTCAGACTCGCCAGTACGCTGAAATCCAAGCCGCGCATACAGGTGCTGCGCCGGATTGCTTTTCAGCACGCTCAAACCAACGCTGGCGCCTTCTGTTTTGGCTTGCTCAATTAATGTGGCAATCAGGCGGCTGCCGATTTGGGCATTCTGAAAATCGGGATGTACCTGAATTTGCACCAGATACCATTGATTGCGATCGGGTATGAAGGTGGCTTTGAATAGCCCGGCGGGTTGGTCATCAATGAGAACGATTTTGGCGTCATCAAAATGGTAGTGAATTCGCTGAAGAAAGGCCTCGCGCGACGTCGGCGCACCAACTTGTTCAAGGTAATGGCGCATGGTGACATCACGCAGCGTCAGCAAAAATTCCATATCGTTTGGGGTGGCCTGTCGCAGGCTAAAATCCATCGTCGGCTCCTTGACTGATAGAAGAAATGAAAATGTCAGTGGTTTTCCATGCGCTCTTTTAACGCGTTGAGATCGTTGATGACCGCCATTTTATCGCGAAAGAAGGCTTCATCGCTCATGCCATCGCGGCGAAATAGGGTGAAGGTGAATTCGCAGCCTTCGCCATGGGGCACAACGCGCATCGGGTTATACACCCGTTCGCCATCTTCAAGTTCGACCGTGTGGTCCATGACGCCAAAGGGATTGGCCGGAGCGAATTCAATCCGCACCCGACCAAACGGCGCCTCAACCAACCAGAGGTTGCCCTCTTGAATCACGTTGGACTGCGCCAACCCAGCCGCCCACAAAGGCAGATTGACGGGATTAGACGCAAATTGATACACCGTCTGCGCTGGGCAGTCGATGTAAAGACTGAGGTGGTGCACTTCGTTCATACGACGCCTTTCAGAGCTGACTATTTTAACGCCAGTCTAAGGGGTAAAAAGTGCACAAAGCAAGATAAGAAAGTGCTTACTCGCCGTGGTTGATGTCAACCAAAGCTTCCACCTGAACCTGTGAGCACATCGCCTGTTCGCTCAGCCACTTTTCAACCGCTGCACGGTCTTCATCCGTTGCTGAATCGTAGCGGCCTTCGGCAACCACAAACCCATCAAACGACTCGTGATTCGCGCCGCCGCCCATCACCAGATTGCGGCTCTCAATGAAATCGATGAAGCTGTCGAGCAGCACGTCGTATTGCGTGTCATCATCGGTGTTCACCTTGCACGAAAACGCGAAGCCCAGTACCTGAAATTCGCCCACGTAAAGTTTCTTTCTCAGTCGTTTGCTTCTGTTGGTTGTCATTGTTATTTCCTCGTTACTATCAAAAATGCAATGCGCTCGTTGTCGCGGTTATCGTGTGGATAATCGCTGTTTTATCGAGCATTTTTTTCAATCTGTTACCGCTGCGACACAATTTTTTTTCGCGCGTTCTATGATGACTTTATCGCCCGATCACTCCCTCTGCGGAGGTTTGCAAACCGACTCATGGTGCGCAATCTGGTGATTGGCAAACCGTGTCTAAGCATAGGAGTGTAGTGATGAAATACCAACATATCCTGGTCGCGCTCGAACTCTCAGACGACAGCAAACCGCTCATCGATAAAGCGGTGTCGTTTGCCGAGGTAACGGGCGCGGATGTGTCATTTATTCATATCGATGGCACCATTGGCGAGATCTACAAAGAGCTGATCGACATTCAGGCCGATCCGAACCAGAAGCCGCTCAATGACCGTTCAAACAAAATGCTCAAATCGCTACAACAATACAGCGATTTTCCGATCAAACATTTCTATGTCGGCACTGGCGATCTGAGTGACAAACTCGGGATGATCATCGCCGATAACGGTTTTGATCTGCTGATTTGCGGTCACCACCATGACTTTGTCAGCAAGTTAGTCTCCTATTCTCGCCATCTGATCAACAAATCCCCCATCGATATTCTGGTGGTTCCGATCTGATTCTCGACCTGACTTCAGGTCATCAATTCGCGCAAAAAAAAACGATAACCCCAAGCAACCTCAACCGACTTGGGGTTATCGTCTCTTCCATTCACTCAATAATCGACTTTCTTTCTCAAAACCTTGGTTTCGCCACGTTTGGATTTACCATCCATACGGCGGCGTTGTGAGCCCAGCGTCGGTTTGGTCGCACGGCGCTTTTTCTGCACCACCATCGCAGACAAGATCAGCTCTTTGAGTCGCTCCAGCGCGGCCTCTTTATTTTGTAGTTGGGTGCGAAATTCCTGCGATTTAATCACGATTACGCCATCTGATGTAATGCGGCTGTCGGAAACTTTAAGCAATCGTTCTTTGTAAATAGCTGGCAACGACGAGCGCTGAATATCAAAGCGCAGATGAATCGCGGTGGCGACTTTATTAACATTTTGACCGCCATTGCCCGCCGAACGAATCGCGTTGATTTCGATTTCCCAGTCGGCCAGCGTGACGTTGTTTGAAATGACCAACATGCCGCTACATCCGTTTCAGTGGCTTGACCACACTGTCGAGACCTTCAATTTTCAGCGCCAGACACAACTGCAGCAGTTGCCCCAGTTCGCCTTCCGGAAAGCCTTTTTTATCGAACCACAACAGATACTCTTCCGGCAGGTCAATCAGCACGCGTCCGGCGTATTTGCCAAACGGCATCTGCACCCGAGCCAGTTTCAGCAAGTTTTCTTTTTCTAACATAAGCTTGACGGCCTTTTGTCTCTGTTCCGATATTGAGGGAGTACAACGTAATGGAGCGAAGGACGCAAGTCTAACCCCTAATGATGTGTAAACCAAAAGGTCTCGTATGAAAAAGTTCGTTATCCCTTGCCTCGGTCTGATTCTGCTGGCCGGGTGCGATCAGGCTCAGCAATCCGCAGCAGAAGGCAATTCGACCCAAAACGCAGCACCGCAGGTGACCGACAATGCCACCAGCGCCATGTGCAGCAATGAGAAGCTGGCCGGAGGCTGGCACGACGCCGACGTCTCTCCGGAAGCAGAACAAGCGGTAGACGCAGTGCTGGCTCAGATGGGCAACAACGTGCGGCTGAAATCGATTCTTGCGGTGAAAACGCAGGTGGTCAACGGCACCAACTATGCTATTGAGTTTGATACGCAAGATGGTCAGGTTTGGCACGCGGTGGTGTATCGCACCCTCGATGGTGAGCTCACCATCACCCAAGGCGCAACACTGGGCGATTTGTGTGGCTAAACGCGTGTGAGGCGACACAAGACAAAGGGGCGAAAGCCCCTTTTCATTTTACGCGGCCTGAGAGTGCTCGGGGGGCGCTTTAGCTGCGATTTTCTGGCAGATGTATTCCCCAATCGGCATCGCCGAGGTCGCGGCCGGCGATGGCGCGTTGCACACATGCAGGCTGCGCGGACTTTCCGCAAACAGAAAATCATGCACCAAGGTACCATCCGAAAGCACCGCCTGAGCGCGAATGCCCGCCGGATAGGGTTGTAAGTCCGCCAATTCAATGCTCGGGCAATACTTGCGCACCAGTTGCAGATAGCCTGGCTTCCACAGCGAGTTTTTCATCTCCACCAAACCGGTCTTCAGATTCTTCGCGGTCACTTTCCAGAAGCCACTGAAACTGAGCATCTCCCACACATCGCGGACACTGATGTTCACTTTACCGTAACCTTCGCGCTTAAACCCCTGCACCGCATTCGGGCCCACAGTGACTGAGCCATCAATCATGCGCGTTAAATGCACGCCCAAAAACGGCAGTTCAGGATCCGGAATTGGGTAAATCAGGTGTTTCACCACCTGATTGTGTTTTGGCGCAAGGCGATAGTATTCACCGCGATACGGGATGATTTGAAAATCCGTGGCCAGCCCCAGCATCTTGGTCATGCGATCAGCCATCAGGCCAGAGCACGACACCAGAAACTGGCTGTGGAAAGTGATCGGCGAGCCTTTATAACGACACTGCACGCTGATCTCCTGCTCGGTTTCATTCAACCCCACCACTTCGGTGCTCAGACACACTTCACCACCTAATGCTTTGAACTCTTCCGCCATTTTCTCGGTCACTAAACGGTAGTTGACGATGCTGGTCGCTTTGACGTAAATCGCACCAAGGCCAGTGATGTTAGGCTCCGCCAGTTTCAGTTGTGCGGCATCGAGCAGTTCCACATCGAGTTCATTTTGCAGGCAACGCTCAAACAGCGCCTGCATACGTTCAAACTCAACCTCGTTGGTGGCGACCAGAAGTTTGCCGCAATTCTCCACCGGAATATCGTGTTTGGCGCAGAACGACAACGTGCGCTCCACGCCGCGTTTGCAAAAATCCGCTTTGAGGCTGCCGGGCGCGTAGTAGACGCCCGCATGGATCACCCCGCTGTTGTGCCCGGTCTGATGGCGAGAGAAGCCTGCCTCTTTCTCCACCAGCAAAATCGACTTATCCGGATATTGCTGTTTGAGTTGCCAGGCCGTCGAAACACCAACAATACCGCCGCCCACAATCACATAATCAAAATGGGTGTTCATTTGCGTTCCTCATGCTGAAGCCGTTTTCATGGCGACATTCGGACGTCGGCCACTGTAGATGAAAATCGCAATAAACAGCGCGACACACACCACGCGAACCAGCAACGGAATGTTTGGCCACACCAATGCGATACCAATCACCGCCAGCAGTGCGCGTATCGGCCAGTTGAGCGGGCCTTCCAAAAAGCCTTCAATGGCACCGATCATGGCGTACGTGCCGACAATAGCGAAGAAACCAATTGTGATCACGGTCATCGGATCCCAGTCGATCAACTGGGTATAGGCAATCAACAGCGGCACCAAATACAAGCCTTTGGCAATTTTCCACGCCGTCAGGCCAGTGCGCATTGGCGGTGTTTTAGCAATCGTTGCCGCAGCAAATGCCGTCAGACACACGGGTGGTGTAACATTACTATCTTGCGACAGCCAGAAGATGATGAGGTGCGCAGAAAGCAGCGCCAAGCCCACCGCTTCAAGGCCCAAGCTTTGTTGCAGCAGCGTATCCAGGAAATCCGCAGGCACCAACTCCACCAACTCTTTGGCTTTTTCCAGCGCCATCGGCGCATTGAGCAGTTCCAGTTTATCCGGCGCGGCCAGCATGAAGATCGCTTTGGCCTGTTCAGGCAACTGACCAGCCGCAATCATGTCGACCAACTGGCTTTCTGCAATCAGTTTGTACAGCGCAGGCGCAGAAAGTGTGCCCAATACGATGTACGCTGCCGTGACTGGCAGGCCCATCCCGAGCACCAAAGACGCCAGCGTGATCAGCACCAACATGGTCAGCAGATCGCCGCCAGACCAGTTATCAATCATCAGCGAGAACGTGTTGCCGATACCGGTGGTACTGATTACGTTAATGACCAGACCAATACCCACCAGCAGCACAGCCGTAGTCGCCATGTTTTTCGCGCCCTGCTCCAGTGCATCAATGATTTCTTTGATGCCCATGCGGTGTTCTTTCGAGAACCATGAAGCAACAATCACCGACAGAATCGACAGGCCCGCCGCATAAGTCGGGGTGAAACCTTGCACCAGCAGCGTAACCAGCACAAACAACGGGATCAGGTTATGCCAGCCCGACACCAGCACTTTGAGGAACGATTCGTCACTGGTGGTTATCTTCTGTACGCCGCTGCGTTTGGCTTCGATACGGACGAAAAACGCCACCGACAAGAAGTAGATCAGTGCCGGAATAAACGACACCGCGACAATATCGACATACGGAATTTGGGTATAAGACGCCATGATGAATGCCCCGGCGCCCATTACTGGCGGCATCAATTGCCCCCCCGTAGACGCGGCGGCTTCAACACCCGCTGCAAATCGCGACGGGAAGCCCGCTTTTTTCATCATCGGAATGGTGATCACGCCCGTCGATACAGTGTTCGCCACACTGGAACCCGACACCGACCCCATCAGACCGGAAGCCAACACGGCGATAAAGCCCGGCCCGCCAATGACTTTGCCCGCAGCGGCGCGCGAGACGTCAATGATGTAATCGCCCACCCCGGAGCGCACCAGAAAGGCGCCAAACAGGATGAACATGAAGACAAAGCTCCAACTGATACGGGAAATCGACCCGAACATCCCTTCAGAAGAATAGAAGCTGCGATACAGCAGGGTTTCCATGCTCAGGCCCGGGAAATGGAAAATGCCCCCCGCCCATTTGCCCCACAACACCACGTAGCTCAGGCAGACAATAATCAAGATGGGAATGAACCAGCCCATGGTGCGGCGAATCATTTCAATCGCAATCACAATCGCCATAATGGCAAACACCCAATCACTGGTGACGAATTTCACGCCGCGCGCATAGAGTGCATCTTCTGCCAGAGGGATATAAATCAGGCACGCTAGCGCTGCCAGGGCAATCATTACGTCGACGCCGAGCGCGATTTTGCTGTCACGCCAGCGAATGCTGGCCGGGTACCACAGCGCGCAGATCATCGCAAAACCGACAAAGTGGGTGGCGGAGATCCACAGCTCCGGCAACGTTGAAAAAGTATTAAACCAGATGTGGGCCAGCGACAGCAGCACACCGAGCACAGCAATGGTTTTCGTCACCCACGGAAAGGCATCGCGGGTTGGCAGTTCATATTTTTGTAGTTCTTGATCCAGTGGTTCACTCATATTGATACTCCACGGCTCTACAGCTAATGCCCGTCAAATACCGGACACAATTAACCATAGAAAATGAGAAATGCCGCCTCAAGTCGAGGCGGCTTGCAGCATTACTCAGCGATTAACTGAGCCGGGATGTTGATGCCCACTTCTTTGTAGTAACGAGCCGCACCAGGGTGCAGTGGCAGAGGCAGGCCAGCGATGGCTTTTTCAATCGCCATGGCTTTGGTCGCTTTATGGATGCCTTGCAGGAACGCCAGGTTTTCGTACATGGTTTTGGTCAGCTGGTACACATCTTCTTCTGAGATGTCATCACGCACCGCCAGGAAGTTTGGCTGCGCGATGGTGGTGATTGGCTTATCCAGACCTGGGTAAGTGTTGGCTGGAATTACGTATTTGGTCCACAGCTCATAGTTGCCGTTCGCCTGTTTGATTTGCTCATCAGTGAACGACAGGATTTTGATGTCGTTACCCAGCGCCGCAAACGCCTGAGTTACCGCACCGACAGGGACACCTGCTGGCGTGTTCATGCCATCAATCGTGCCGTTTTGCAGCGCACTGGCACTGCCGCTGTAGCCCAGATACGCCAGATTGAAGCTGTCCGGATCGATGCTCAGACCTTTCATGATCTGGCGACCCGAGTACTCTGTACCTGAGTTTTTCGAACCGATTGAGAATTTCTTGCCCTGCATATTCGCCATATCAGCAATGCTGCCGTTTGGTGCTAAATCAGAACGTACAATGAAGTGTTCGACGTTCTGCCACAGCATAGAAACCGAGCGCAGTTGTGTCTGACGCTCTTTGTATGGGCCTTCACCCGCCCATGCCCAAGCGCCGTACAGGCCTTGCAGAATCGCAAATTGCGCTTCATTCTCGTTGAGCATTTTGACGTTTTCGCCCGACCCCGCAGAGCTGATAGCAGAAAGGGAGAAGTGGTAAGTCGGACTCAGTTTAACTTTGCTCAGTGTCGCCAGAGCAACACCAACTGGGTAGTAAGTACCACCGGTTGAAGCGGTCGCCAGAATGTAGCTGCGTTCTTCAGCAGCGTGCGCTCCTGCCAGCAGACCAAAAGAAGCGGCGGCGGCCAGTAGGGTTTTGGCCAGGCGTTTGTGTTTCATCTTTACTCTCCGTGTCATTATTGTTGTTCGCCGGAAATAGCGAGTAACCCTTCCTATCGACAGTGCGGAAATTGGTTGGAAGCGAATGTCCGCTGCCCTAGCCGATTGTTTAGGTCTATCCCTATAGAGCAAAGACAATGCCAAAAACTAAGCGATTGAATTTATTTGAAATAATAAAAGTCAGTCAACGAAATGAGCAAAAATCCGCTTATTCGCCCGATTAGGCATAAGCAAAATTTCGCCGATGGTGACGAGTAAAAAGCGGTGCTTATTGCGGTTTTTGATCACAACTCATTAACGAATTGTGATCAATGTTAATAAATGCCATTGAATCCTAATGAGCAAAATTTTGCCTATCCCAAATTACTTGCCATTGGAATGGGTACGCGGCTCCTCGTCATCCTGGGTGTAATCGCTGCGATTGAGCCCATACTTCTGCATTTTCTGATTGAGGGTGCGACGCGGCAGATCCAGCTCTCTCATGGTGTCGCTGATGCTACCGCGATGGCGAGTTAATGCGTCGTGAATCACCTTGCGCTCGAACGTTTGCAACTGAATCGACAGCGGCAATCCGGCGCTGGCCTCTTCGGTGGTGGTATTCGGGCGACTGGCCAAAATTTCCCCGACTGTCAGCGATTCATCCAGTGCGAAACGAATGGCCACGTTGCGCAGTTCACGCACGTTACCCGGCCAGGCGTAGCTGAGCAGTGCATGCTGATCCGCTTCGCTGGCGACGCGGGTTTGCGGATTGGCTTGCAACGTGAAGTGTTCAAACAGCAACAATGCATCTTCGTCGCGTTCACGCAGCGGCGGCAAATAGAGCTGCGCCACGTTGAGACGATAGAACAAGTCCTGACGAAACTCCGGATGCTCCAACAGATCTTCTTTGGCCGCCGCAATCACACGCAAATCGATCGCCACTTTCTGGTTGCCACCAACGCGTTCCACCACATGCTCTTGCAGCGCCCGCAGTACTTTGACCTGCATCGACAGCGGCATACTCTCGATTTCATCGAGAAACAGCGTTCCTTTGTCGGCAAACTCAAGCTTGCCGATGCGCTTTTTCACCGCGCCGGTAAACGCGCCCGCTTCGTGGCCAAACAGCTCGCTTTCAAACAGGCTTTCCGGAATAGCGCCGCAGTTAATTGGCACAAAATTGAAATGTCGG
>ERZ1673961.41-NODE-41-length-65892-cov-302.996142_pt1 | contig 65892 bp, 62 predicted proteins | sample MGYA00580189_ERZ1673961 | MGnify/ENA primary metagenome ERZ1673961 (study PRJEB41334, sample SAMN05608105) | rock metagenome | biome: terrestrial subsurface; feature: shale formation; material: shale | place: USA: Pennsylvania ... | reverse complement strand
AATAATAAATCTTTATTAGGAGTAATTTTTCTAACAAAAAGCGCAATACCATTTCCCATATCATAAAAGATAGTAAAACCTTCTCCATACTCTTTTCTTATTTTTGCAAAAGATGTCTCTCTTGAAAAAGGATTTTGAATCTTCTTTTCTATATCAATTAAGTCATAGTAGTTTACTTTTTCCATTATTTATTATTATCCTTATTTAATTTTGATAATAATAATTAAAATATGATTAATAGATATTTAATTAAATAGAGTAATTAAGTGTTTGAATAAAGAGTTTTTGTCTTCATTGTATCTAATAATTGATTCTTTAATATGCAATTTAAAGTTATTTTTATTAATACCCCTAAATTTTTTTAATCTTGTGTTTATAAAATCTTCAAAGCAATTTTGGGTTTTTAAAAAGCCTATAACAATAAATCTTTCTTCTCTTTTATTATATAAAAGCTTTGCACTATTTGCTTTTTTATGTTTTAATAATTTCTCTTTTATTTGTTTGTCAATCTTAGTACAACTTTCTTCAACTGATACTATTTTCTCTTCATCTTCAAGAAAAAACATAATTTCATTATTAAAATTAATATATTTTAATAAACAACTATTTTTACAATCAATTTTTTTCTCATTTGAAATCAAATGAAAGCGTATTTTTTTATAGTAGCTATTTACTGTTTGTCTACTAATATCTAGCTTTTTTGCTGTTTGACTTGCAGTTAAATCTTGGGTAAAGCAAAGAGATAACTTTTCAAGTTTTGAAGAAGTAAGTTTAGAGTTTTTGATTTTATATTTTATTAAATCTATATTTGACATAAAATAATTATATTTAAAATAAATGTGTAAAAAATGTGAAATCTTTTTTCTAAAATTATCTTGTCATGATAAAAATTTTACTAAAGCCTTTATAAGGAAAAAAAAGAAATAATTCCACATATTAATTCTGATAATGATTATCACACACAAGGAGAAAATTAATGAAATCATTTAATAAAAAGATATTAACACTATCTTTATTTGCAGCTTTTGCTTTGCAATCAAGTCTAGTTGCAAAAGATACAAAATCTTTAGGTACAGTTGATGTAGTCTCTTCAAATGACACAGAAACTACAAAATCATATACAGTGGATTCTATTAATTCTGCAACAAAATTAGCATTGTCTTTAAAAGATACTCCACAATCAGTAACAGTTTTTACAAATCAAAAAATGAAAGATTTAGGAATTACATCTTACCAAGATATTTTAAGTAATGTAACAGGTGTTTCTTTAAGTAGATGGGATGAGAGGTTAAAAACAAGTGCTAGAGGATTTACTATTGATTATTATAAAATTGATGGAATGCCTACTTATTCGAGTTTTGACGAAAGGGACTTAGATCTTTCGATTTTTGATAGAGTTGAGATTGTAAGAGGTGCAAATGGTCTGTTAACAGGAGCTGGTAATCCAGGAATGAGCATCAATCTTATTAGGAAAAGAGCAAATAGTAAAGAATTAAAAGGTAATATAACATTAACAGGTGGTTCTTGGGATAATTATAGCGCAACGGTTGATATCTCAACACCATTGAACGAAAAGGGAACTGTAAGAGGTAGGTTTGTAGCAAAACAAGAGAATAAAGATTCTTTCATGGATCACTATGAAAAAGAGAATGAAATACTTTATGGTGTGGTAGATATGGATTTAACTGATTCTACTTATTTATCAGTTGGAGCAAGTTATCAAAACCTTGATAGAAGTGGTATTAGATGGGGTGGTTTACCTGCATTTTATAGTGATGGAAGTAAAACAAATTTTGATACTTCTGATATAGTTACAAATAAAAATACTTACTGGAATGCAGAAACAAAAAGTGTATTTGCAGATTTTAAACAATATTTTTTAAATAATCTATCATTTAATTTATCATTTTCTCATAATAGATATAAAAATGAATCAAATTTATTATATTTTGGTGGAGTAGTTGATAAAACAACAGGAATAGGTCAGGGAAGTATTTCTGGATATGTAAATGAAGATTATGAAAAAGAGAATAATATAGATGCTTATATATCTGCTCCATTTGAATTAGGTGGCTTAGATCATGAAGTGCTTTTTGGTTACACATATAATAGTAGTAAATCAAAATATAATCATCAAGGAAGTGCAAAGCAAGATTCAAATTTAGGAAATCCTTTAATAAATTTCAGAAATATTAATTTAGGTAGTTTAGATAATTTTAGATATAGTGACGGAACACCAAATAAAACTACACAAAAAGCCGCTTATATAGTTGGTAAATTTTCACTTTTAGATGATTTGAAATTAGTAACTGGTGCTAGATTAACAAATTGGAAGTATACTGAAGATAGTGGTGAAAATAATAGAGAATTTGAAAATGAATTAACTCCATATGTTGGTGTAGTTTACAATATTGATAAAAACCATTCAATTTATACAAGTTATACAAGTATTTTTAATCCACAAGATGAAAAAACTCAAAGTGGAAATTATTTAGACCCAATTGAGGGTAAAAACTATGAACTTGGTGTAAAAGGGGAGTATTTTGATGGAAAATTAAATACTTCATTAACATTATTTAGAGTAGAACAAGATAATGTAGCTTCGGTTATAGATGGAGTATTTGTTGAAGGGACAAGTAACCCAGCATATAAAGCGGCTGAGGGAGTTACAAGTAAAGGTTTTGAATTTGATGTACATGGTCAAATTACTAATAATTTAAATTTAAGTTTTGGAATTGCTAATTTTGAAGCAAAAGATGCCAATGGTGATAAGCATAATACAGAAGCTTCAAGAACAACAGCAAATCTTTTTGCAAAATATAAGCTAAATGATTTAAGTTTTGGGGCAGGGTTAAATTATAAAAGTAAATATTATACTGGTGAAGGTGCAACAAAAATTACACAAGATGCATTTACTTTAGCAAATGCAATGATTGCATATAAAATAAATAAAAATGCAAATTTACAATTTAATGTAAATAATATCTTTGATAAAGAGTATTATACTGGAATTGGTAAAAATTTGATGAGTCACGGTACACCAAGAAATGCTACACTAACTTTACAATACTCATTTTAATTACTAAAAAGGACTTTTCCTTTTTAGTATATAATACAATTATGATAATAACTATTAATATTTATTGAAAATATTGTATAATTCTTTTATGTTAAAAGAAGAATATAAAAAGTTAAAAGTACTATATGTTGAAGATGAAGATTTTATAAGAGCAAATGCTGTTTCATATTTAAAAAGATTTTTTTATGATGTATATGAAGCAAATGATGCTTATATGGCTTTAGAACTTATTGAAAAAAAACAACCACACTTAGTAATAACAGATATAAAAATGCCAAAATTAAGTGGTTTAGATATGATAAGAAGAGTAAGACAAACAGATGAAAAGACTCAATTTATAGTGCTTAGTGCTTTTACTAATAAAGACTATTTACTTGATGCAATAGATTTAGGCTTAGTTAAATACTTATCAAAACCCATAAAACATGATACTATCTTTCCTTTGCTTTTAAAGTGTGCAAAACATAGTTTTGAAAATGAGAATAATAAGAAGTTTATAAATGAAACTACTTATTTTGATAGTTTTGAGAAGCTATTAAAAGTAGATGAACAAGAGATAAAACTAACAAAAAGTGAAATGCTTTTTTTAGAACTTCTTTGTGTTAATTCGCCAAAGGTAGTAAGTTATGAACAAATTCAAGAGTTTGTTTGGGAAGATGAGTTCATGAGCGACAATGCAATTAGACTTTTGGTTCGTGATTTAAGAAAGAAACTTCCTTGTAAAGCTATTAAAAATGTATCAAAAATTGGATACAAAATAGAACTTCTTAAATGAAAAAGATTTTTTTTATTTTATTTGTCTTTTCTTTCTCTTTTGTTTTTGCAGATAAATTTAATTTAATAAAAAGTTTTCAAGTTTCTGAAGATTTTGAAATATTTAAAGAGTTTGGTAAAAATGACTTTTTAGAGTATAAAAATAAAAAAGTAAAAAAGTTTGCTGTAAAAATAGAGCTTAATAAATCAGTTTTAAAAGATAAAAAGTTCTATTTAACGGTGATATCAGATTATGAAGATTTACTTTTTTCAAATATATCTTATATAAAAAACAATCATATTTTAATATCAAAATTAGATAAAAATACTCCCAATGAAATAACTTTTTATTACTCTTATGATAAACCTAAAAGAGCAGGTTTTAGAATCAAAATTATTAGTGAATTTGAGTATAAAAATATTTTTCCATTTGAGGGGATTTTATACGGAGTAGCTTATGGAATCATCTTTTGCGCTTTTTTATACTATTTTATAATATATTTTTCAACTAGAAAAAATTACTTTTTATATTACTCTATAATGCAAATATTTGTACTAGCATCTTTAATTGGTTTTGTCTATTTTAGCTTTAAGCCATATCCTACAAATAATGCTCAAGCAATTGTTGATATTTTTGAAAATATGAGTTTTATTTTTACTTTATTATTTGCAAAAGAGATTTTAAAAACAAAAAAGAAGATGCCATATGCAAACTATTTATTGTGTTTTTTTATAGGCATAAATATTATTGATATTTTTATAATCTTTTTTACTAAATACTCTATTTTATATGAATATATGCCTTTTTATATAATCTTTTTACTACCCACTATTTTAGGTATTATTTCAATAATTAAGAAAAATGAAAATACTATAATATATACAATTGGTTGGAGTTTTATGACTGTTTTTATATATTTGGCTGAAATGGAGTTAATTCCTTTAAGTGGAATATATACAATACATATAGTTGCACCAATGGAGTCTTTAATTTTTAGTTTTGCACTAGCTTTTTCTTTAAGAGCTATTGTAAATGAAAAGAATGAAAAGGAAAAATTACTTATTCATAAAAGTAAATTAGCCTCTATGGGGGAGATGATAAACAACATTGCCCATCAATGGAGACAGCCTTTGACTCATTTAAGTTATATAAATATGAACTTACAAATGGCATCTTATGATAATCAATTAAACAATCAATATCTAAATGAAAAAATAGAAGAATCAAATAGTCAGCTTGAGTTTATGTCAAATACTATTGAAAGTTTTAGTGATTTTTATAAGCCACAAAAACAAAAAGAGTATTTTTATATTTCAAGTGCTGTAAAACAAGCAATAAGTATTATGTCTGTTATTTTAGATAAATATGATATTGAAATTTCATTGGAAATAAGAAATGATATGAAAATTTACTCTTACGAAAATGAGTATTCACAAGTTGTATTAAATCTAATAACAAATGCAAAAGATATTTTACTGCAAAGGGAAATCATAAATCCAAAAATCAAAATAACTATTGATACAAAGTTAAATAGAAGTGTTACAACTGTTTGTGATAATGCAAAAGGAGTTGATAATAAAAATATCCAAAAAGTATTTGAACCATATTTTACTACAAAAGAAAAAGGAAGTGGAATAGGGCTTTATATGTCAAAAACAATAATCAACTCTCACTTTAAAGGAGATTTAAAAGTAACAAACACCAAAGAAGGTGCTTGTTTTTTTATTGAAGTTTGATTTGTTTTAAACTTATTTTTTTAATTGTGCCATTAGTATTTTTGTATTTCTTGCACTAAAATATAAAGCTAAAGCTATAAATAAAAAGCCAAGTGATAAAAGTATAATTAGAGGCATTCCTAGTTCATTACTTCTTTGTCTTGGTTGTGAAAGCTTTTTCTTAGCCTCTTTTGAAGCTTTTATACTAAAACCCTCAAGTGGAGCAATTCCATCTTTTACAATTTGATGTCCAGGTCCTCCATCTAAAACTACTTGATACTCTTCTTTTGGAATATCAATAGTTATTTCACTCTCATCAGGAAGTCTTTTTTTAAATAAAACTTCTCCTGTTGCTAATGATTCAAGTCTTATCATCGCACCTGCTGCTTTTTGTCCATTACTAAATTCACCTATAACTGTGATTGTATTATCCTCATTATTAAATACATTCATTAAAAGTGTGTGTGCACTTAGGTTTACTGTTAAAAAAAGTGCTAAAAAAATATATCTTAATTTCATTGTTTTCCTTTAAACTTTTAAACTTTTGCTTTAAAAAAGCTTTTTGCTTCATTTCTATTATTTGGTAATTTGTAAGCTAATAGCATAAGTAATAAACCAAATAAAAACAGTCCTAAATCAACATTTAAAATAGTATTCATTTTAAGAGCATATAATTCAATTGGATTAAATCCACTATTATAAAAATGTAATATTGGAGTTAACATAAAAAATAAAGCTCCTATAAAAAAGAACTCTTTTGTTGCTTGATATGAATTAATTCTATAAAATGACCATGTAAATGTTGCAAGCCAAAAGACAAAAAATAGTCCTTTTTGCCAAATAAGTCTATCTTGCATATCAAATGGTAAAATCCATTGAAGTAAAAATATAAAGCCAGTTGCTGGAATAACACCTATCATAACTGCAAGTGATAATTTCCCAAACCAGTGATAAAATGGAATTTTATTTTCAAACTTTTTTGCTCTTTTTTCAAGCCAAAGCATTACACCAAATCCAATTGCAACTGCACAAATAGCCATAAGTGTTGCCATAAGAATTCTAGTAAATACATCAACTCCAAAAAGTAAATGTAAGAAATACATGCTATCTACAAATAGTTTAGACCAATGGGAATCTAAAACTTTTATATTTTGTATTAAGCTTCCATCAACTCCACTTAATATAACAGTTGGATCATTATAAATACCATTTAAAAATGGCATTTTGGGATTATATCCCTCAAGTTCAACTTGTGCACTTGAATCTTTCCAATTTATAAGTTTTATTTTGTGAAAGTTAACATTTGGATTTATCTCTTGTGCTTTTTTTATTAGTTCATTAATTGGAAGCATTTCAACAGTATCATTTCTCTTTTCAATTTTCTCTTTTTCTGGATTAAGAACAGGTCTTATTAATCTTCCTATTTGAAAAGTCTCACCCTTTGAACTTATATATGCCATAGGTGCAGAACCTATAAATCCTATATTCATTAATGCACCTGTTAATGTAACTATAATAAAAGGAGCAAATATCCATGTGAAAATTTTTCTATGCCATTTAGAAAATTTACTTTGTTGATTTTTTCCTTTATTTTTATATTTAATTAAATAAACTTGAATTAATCCACCAATAATTAAAAACATTACTCCAACTGCAACAAATCCAAATAGTAAATAACCAAAAGTTTTTAATGGTCTTCCATAATGCATACTATTTAAAAACCACGCAAGTTCAGAAATATCTTTTTCATCTTCTATTTTTTCCATACTGTTTGGATTAAATACGACAGCTTGGGTAAACATATGTCTTATCTTAAGTGCAGGATCACCTCTGTATCCTGGCAATTGAATAATTATATTATTTCTTGGAAATTCTGGGTCTGAAATTACGGGATCAATCATGGCTGAATAATTTATATTTTTAATATCAGCTGCTTCAAAATGTCTTGATGGTTTTTCCCATGTTTGAATATATGGTAAAAAAATTGCAAAAATTCCAAAAAAGACAGCTACATACATAAATAATGAAAATGTAATCCCAGCTGCTACATGAACCCTTTGTAATCTTTGCTTTAATAGTTTTGTTGGATTATGACTCATATTAATTTCCTAAAATAAAAACTGCAATAGCAATACAAAAAATAGTTGAGGGAATAAAAATTTTGTATAAAGCTATCATCTTAGTTGAAGATACAGATATCCATAAAGCTGCAATTGCCCAAGCTAGTGTGTTAAACATCAATGGAATAATAATTGACTCTCCAGCAGTTCCAGGAAGTATGAAAACAAGTAAGGTCATAGCTAGATATGCAACTAACAGACCACCAAAAATAGCGCAAATAGTCCTAAAAAGTCCGATTTTTTTTCCACTTTGTTCAGGAGTATTTAATTTTTTAAATATAGAATTTACTTTACAATTCAAAAATATCACCTTTATTTAATTTTGATAATTATAATCATTAAATTATGAATAATGACTTAATAGAATTTATAACATGATAAGAATAAGTAAATAGCAAAGCAATCACATAGAAAGATTTAGATATAATGGCAAAAATTTTATGGTGAAAGATAGATATGATAGATATAAAATTACTGCAAAAAGATTTTGAAACTACGGCAAATGCCTTAAAAAGAAAAGGTGTAGATGCAAAATTACTTGATAGTTTAAAAACAATTTCACAAGATGCTAAAGCAAAAAGACAAAGCATGGAAGATGTAACTGCACAGCAAAATAAATTATCAAAAGAGTTTGGAAGATATAAAAAAGAAGGACTTGACATAGCGCCATTACAAAAAAGTATTGGTGAACTTAAAGCTAAAAAACAAGATTTAGAAGATGATGTTAGGGTTTTAGAAGAGAAACTAACTTCAATTGCACTTGGTGTTCCAAACTTTCCAGATGAGAGTGTTCCAAATGGTGAAAATGAAGATGAAAATGTTGTATTAGAAACAATAGGTGAAAAACCATCATTTGCTTTTGAACCAAAAGAGCATTGGGATTTAGGTGAAAAAAATGGATGGCTAGATTTTGAAAGAGGCGTTAAGTTAGCTAAATCTAGATTTTCAGCTATGAGAGGAGTTGCTGCAAGATTAGAAAGAGCATTGATTAATTATATGCTTGATTTTAATAGACAAAGAGGTTTTGAAGAGTGGTATGTTCCTTTTATGGCAAACTCAAATACTTTGCAAGGTACAGGGCAACTTCCAAAATTTGAAGATGATTTATTTAAAATTGAGGATGAGGATTTATATCTTATTCCAACAGCTGAGGTAAGTCTTACTAACCTTTATAGTGATGAAATAATTGCTGTTGATGAATTACCTTTAATGTTAACTTCATATACTCCTTGTTTTAGAAAAGAAGCAGGAAGTGCAGGGCGTGATACAAGAGGATTGATTAGACAACACCAATTTGATAAAGTTGAAATGGTTGCAATTACTAAACAAGAAGATTCAGAAGAAATATTTGAAAAAATGGTTGCTTGTGCTAGTGATTTATTAACTTCACTTGGACTTTCTCACCAAAAAGTTATGCTTTGTACTGGTGATTTAGGATTTAGTGCAGCAAAAACAATTGATTTAGAGGTTTGGCTTCCTGGACAAAATAAGTATAGAGAAATATCTTCAATCTCAAATACTAAAGAGTTTCAAGCAAGACGAGCAAAAATTAGATATAAAGAAAACAAAAAGAATATTTTAGCACATACATTAAATGGTTCTTCTTTAGCAGTTGGAAGAACACTTGTGGCTATAATGGAAAACTATCAACAAGAAGATGGCTCTATAAAAATACCTGAAGTACTTAAAAAGTATATGTAAGAAATGAAAAATAAGAAACCAAAAAAGGCTTCTTATTTTTCAAACAAAATTCGCAATTTTAATAATATATTCACATTTATTTATCAATAATTTGACAAGTATAAATTAATTCTTAGTTTAGATCAAAGTTAGGAATGAGAATGACTAAACTAAAGAATTAAAAGACAAAAGAAGTTTTATAATACTTATTATGTAGGGAAGGAGACATATTATAAGTAAAACTTCTTTGACCGTATTATATAACTTTATACAAATTATATACTTGATTTATATCAAAAAAGAGTAAATTTTTAGTAAACTTTTTACTAAGATTTCAAAATAAGATAAGAAATTTAGAAAAAATCACTATAAATAACTTTTATAGTGATTTTTTGTTTCTAAAAGCTAAAATTATGATTATTAAAATTATAATAGCACTTATAGGAACAAATGAGGGAATAGGCACAGGATCACCTGCTGCATAAGAGTGTTTTCCACTTAAGTAGTAGTTTACTCCAAAATAAGTCATGATAATTGAAGCATAACTTACAAGTGTTAATACAGCAAATAAAAACTCTGTTAAAATACCTTTTATATATCGTAGATGAATGATTACAGCATAAATTAAAATAGATACTAAAGTCCAAGTCTCTTTTGGATCCCAACCCCAATATCTACCCCAAGATTCATTTGCCCAAATACCTCCTAAAAAGTTTCCTATTACTAATAAAACTAAACCTATAATTAAAGACATTTCATTTATTCTATTTGCTTCTTTTATACTTAAAAGAATAGAGAAAAAGTTCTCATTCTCTTTATTTTTATTTATTAAAGCAAAAAGAATTAAAGCTATAAATCCAAGTAAAGCACTTAATCCTAAAAAGCCATAACTTGCTGTAATTACACTAACATGAATAGTTAGCCAATATGATTTTAATACAGGTGCTAAAGTTGTGATTTGTGGTTCCATCCAACTTAAGTGTGCAACAAATAGTGTTATTGCACTTAATATTCCTGTAGTAGCTAATGCAAGATTTGATTGTTTTGAAAAGAATATTCCTGATAATATTATTGCCCATGCAATATAAATCATGGATTCATAACCATTTGACCATGGTGCATGACCTGCAACATACCATCTAAGTGCAAGCCCAAAAGTATGAAATACAAAGCCTATAATAAGCAATATAAGAACTATTTTTGTAAACTTAGTAATATTTAGATTTTGTTTAAATATATTTATAAAAACAGTTATTAAAAGAGTAAGACCTAATATTAAATAATAAGGAGTTAATCTTTCAAATATATTATATTTATTAAATATTAATTCTGCTTTTATTTTCCATTTTGTTGGCATAATATGTGTTGCATACTTTTTTTGAAACTTTTTTATATTTTGTAGTTTTTCATTAACTTTATTCCAAGAAAGATTATTTTCATTTGCTTCTTTTAATGCAATAAAATAGTCTTGCATAAGCTCTTTTATTTTTATAGCTTGCTCTTTTGACATACTAATATCTGAAGTATTATCTAAAACTCTTAATGCAATAGAAGGAGCAATCCATCTATTTTTTTCATCATATGCTATTGGAAAGGCTTTGAAAAAATCTCCAATAAATAGTGAGTATGCAATATTTAATCTTTCATCAACTTTGATTAACTCTTTATCAAGTTTTGTTCTACTTATGGGTTTTTTTGCATTTGCATTTTCTAAAAGATTTTGTAGTTTATATTTCCCATCTTTTGTATATATATCATTAAAACTTATGGCTTTTTTATTTTTATCAATTTTTAAAATCTCTTTTAATTTATCATTTTTTATTTTTATAAACTCTATATTTTGCCAAACTTTTGGATATAACATCATGCTTAAGAAAAATTGGTTTTCATCAAGATTAAATATCTTATCTTTTCTTGCAATTTTGTTTACTATTTCAATAGCTAATGAATTAACAGGCTTTATTCTTCCTTGGTAATCTTGAATCAAAAAACTTCCAAAATAGTCTGAGTGTATTTTATCTATGTTTTTAATACTATTGATTAACTCTTCATTGATTGAATTTTTTGCAAATGTTGGAGTATTAAAAGAAAATAACATAAAAAGTGCAAAGATTGCTGATTTAAAACCATTTTTTAAATAATAGCTTTTTTTAATATCTTCAATATTAAATTTTTTATTGCTTAATTTTCTAAATCTTCCATTTTTACTAAAAAGATTTAAAAATAGACCTGTAAAAAGTAAAAAATAGCCAATATATGTAGGAGTTTTTCCTGGGTCTTTATTTACTGATAAGATTGTTGCACTTTCATCTTGTTTGTATGAAGATTGAAAAAATCTATAACCTTTATAATCTAATGTATTATTCATATATATTCTGTAAAATTTATTCTCTTTTAAATCTTTATCAACAATTTCAATATCACTTAAGTATGTTGATGGTGAGTTTGAACCTGGATATCTATTTAATTGAAAATCCAAAAGTTTTATACTAAAAGGTAATGTAACAGCTTTAGCACCCCATTGCATTTCAAAATCAACTCCTTGAAAAGTAGTTTTAGTAAGATAACCTCTATTTGAGCCACCTTTTCCATATAAAGCTATTTTTTTACTACTGTTATTTGTTATTAAATCAACTAAAACAGCATTAACTTGATCATCTTTTTTTACTTGATTTTTAGAAGCACTTACAACTTTTAAAGCACCTTTTGAACTTGCTTGTTTAATCATAAACTGTGTTTGCCCAACTTTATAAACTCTTGATTGCCCTAAAATAATCTCTTTATTTGCAGCTATTACACCATCTTTTTTATTTTCAATTGAGTACCAAGCAGTAGAGATATTTGCTTTATATAAAATTTGTCCATTATCTTTTGTTGTTATTGTAACAAGAGGTTTTTTATAATCTTTAAACTCTTTATTTAATGAAAAATCTAAAAATTGTGTTTTTTTTACTTCACTATTTTTTAAGTCAATACTTTTTACTCCATTAAATGTAGATACAATTATATTTGCCATTGGAATTCCATCTTTATCATCAACAATTGCTTCAATAGCATTTGGTACAAACTTATCAAATTTGACTTTGATATCTTTATTTTTCAAATCAAAAGTATATGAAAAGTCAGTTTGATTAAGTTTTGTCATTAAAACTTTTTTTTCAAAATTTAGTTCATTGTTTTTATTAGTAGCTTTTATTTGAATATATTCATCTGTAGTATAAATAATATTTTGTTCTCTTCCCTCATCAATTGTCATAATTGCTTCATATCCCAAATATCTAGTAAGTGCAGAACCTATAAATATAAATATAAAAGATATATGAATTAATAGAATAAAAAATTTCTTTTTTTGATACATTTTGAACCAATAAATATTAAAAATAACACCAATAGTTAATAAAAGCATTATTGCTTCAAACCAGGTTTGTCCATATATAAATGATTTTGCTCCAAGAGGTCCAAAGTCATTCTCTACAAAAGTAGCAACTGCACAAGCAAGGGCAAAAAATAGCATGAGTACAGTCATAACTTCTATACTAAAAAGTGTTTTAATAGTTTTTTTCATTTTGTTAATCCATAAAGTATTTAAATTTTATAAGTAACACAAGAAAGAAAGATATTATGTGTTACTTACAAAAATTAGAGTCTATTATAAAAAGAGGAGAAATCCTCTTTTTACTTTTAGTTGTAAGAAGTTTTATGTTCTATTTCTTTTGTAGATTCTGGGTTATAAAGACCTTTTTTCTCAGCCTCTTCTTTCCATTTTGGTACTAAGTTTTTGTTGAATCTTTCTTTATCTTCAACAAGTTTTTTAAATGGAAGACCAATAATTTTTTGAGCATCTTCTTTTGTTTTATACTCAGGTGCTTTATAATCAGCAGCTCCATGTTTAGCTAATATTTTAGCTAATTTAATTCTTGCTTGTCCAGCTTTATCAATAGCAGTTGCTAATACTCTTAATGTCTCTTCTGGTGCATGGAAGAATGCAGGGTGTGAAGCAACAGCATAATCCCATCTCCATTGTGCATGTCTAATATCTTTTAGCACAGGTGCCATCTCTTCTTTAGTAGCTCCAACTTCCCAAGCTTTACCAGCTTCTAAGTGTGCAGCAGAGATTTGAACCATAGCTTTTTTATGAAGTTCATTTTTTCTTTCTCTTTTTTTATTGATATTAGCAAGTAACTCTTTTTCACTAACTCTATGACAATTCATACAAGTTTTACTCATATTTTCTAGTGGGTTTCCAATATTGTGATCTGTATATTTGATTCCACCTTCTTGAGTATATGGCATGTGACAATCTGCACAAGAAACATTATTTCTTCCATGGGCACCTGTTTTCCACATCTCATATCCTGGGTGTTGTGCTTTTAACATAGGAGTTTTTGAAATTTTATGTGTCCAATCAGAAAACTCAATTTCATCATAGTATTTTTCCATATCATCAACTGTAAAACCATTTTTCCATGGTAATGTAACAACTGCAGCTTTTTTACCACTAGCTGTTTTTTTCTTATCAAAATAGTACTCTACGTGACATTGAGCACAAACTAATGTTCTCATTTCTTGTTGAGTAGCATCTTTCATTTGTAATGTACCTTCACTTGCTAATCCTCTATCAAGATACTTTCTATTTACTTGTAACTCCATTGTTTTAGGGTTGTGACAATCCATACATCCAATTGGATTTATAACCTCAGAACCATATTTTGCCCATTTACCTGTAAAGTACTCTTCTTCACCTTGTTCATCCATCAATCTTGGAACATCTGGTGATTTACAAGTCCAACATGCAGTTGGCATTGGTCCTGTTTTTTCATCAACTGGTGCACCTGTTCTTAATGTATTTCTGTTATCTTCAATTGCATAAAAATGTCCTCTTGGAGCATTATAATCTTTTGCAAATCCATAACCAGCCCACAATACAACAAGCTCAGGATACTCTTTTAACATATCGTGAATATCATCAGAGTTTTTAGTTTGTTTCCAAGAATCAAACTGTCTTGGATAGTACTTTCTAAACTCTTCGTTTTTTGTTTCCCATCTTTTTTCCATTTGCGGAACACTATTAATCTGTTTTTGTTCTTCTTTTTTTTCATTAATTGATGCAACTAAAACAGACATTAGTCCAATTGCTATTAAAGAAATAGCAAGAAGGATTTTGTATTTTTTCATGACAACTTACCTCTATTTCATTTTTTCTTTAACTCCAAGATTATATGGAGTAGATATTAAACTACGAACTTTACCATGTGGCACATATTTGTGACACTCCCAACATTTCCGACCAGTTTCTAGACTTCCGTCCTCACCGCTATGATATTTGTCAGCGTTTAGCTTCAATGTCGCACTTTCACTTGCATGACATCGAATACAGTTAGCTTGTACACGGCTTGCTCCATCATCACTTATTTGAATATTATTCTCATAAGTGTTTAATGTGAACGCAACTGAATGATTCCATCCATCTATTGCTTTTGATTTGTATTTAGCTACAACATCACCAACAGGTAAATGGCAATCAACACATTTTGCCACATTTTTATGTGAACTTCTTTGCCAAGTTGCATAGGCTGAATTCATTGTATGACAATTAATACAGGCCTTTGCATCACTTGATAAATATGACAACATGTTAGATGCATATACTGTGTAAACAAAAAGCGAAGCGGCAATAAGAAGACTTAAAACTGTTCCATAAACAACAATTTTTTTGTTCTTTTCCATCCTAAATCCTTTAAGTTACCCTAAAATTATAAAACTAATTTAAGATAACTTTCTTGATGTAAATCAAGAAATTGCAATTTAAGTGAATATTCATTCAGAAATAATAATAGGAAATTATGAGTAAAATATTTATGTTAAAATGATCTATTTTTTATAAATATCGATAAAATGGTATTTTCAAAGGCAGTATTATTATATTATCTTATGTTTTGCTTGTTGGCTTAGATTATAAGAAGTTTGTTTGTAAATTTACAAATTTCTTAAATATAAAAATTAAATTTAGCTTTAAAGCAATGAAATTAATTTATAAAAAAAATTTATTTTACAAAAACTTTAAAATCATAAGTTTTATTATCAATTTTTACATTTATATATCCACTTGAAACATTAAAGTGTTGATATGTTAATACTTCACCAATTTTGACTTTTCTTTTATTGTAAATAGATTTTGATTTTTGAAAATAACCTCTTGAATTACCTATATAAACTTCTGGTTTTGTATGATAAAACTCTCCAATTACAACAACTTTTGTAAAACAAGTACCATTATAATCAGCCTTTGTTTTTCTTGTATGTTGTATATTTTCACCATTACCATTTTCATCAAAAATTCCTATTGCATGGGCATTTTTGATATTTGTTGATGAAGCATAAAGATTTAGAGATAAACAAAGTAAAATTACTTTAAAAAAAATCAATTTTTTCATATGTAATTTTACTATATTAGTGTGAAAATATTGTGTAGTTTTTAAATATATGAAACAACTCTTATTTTTTCGTTGTTTTCTTTTTTTATATTGTCATATAATTTTTGATATTTTACTTTGTCTTTAAAAGATATTGGTGTTCTAATTGATTTATACTCTACAATTTTACCATCTTTTTTTACAACATTTATTTGAGCATGAACCCAATAAAAGCCCTTATCTTTTCGTAAGTTTTTTATAACTCCACTCCATGAGTGATTTTTTTCTAAGCTACTCCATAACTCTTCAAAAACTTTTTTAGGCATATCAGGATGTCTTACACAATTGTGAGGTTTTCCTATAAGTTCATCTACTTCATAACCACTAATTTGTGCAAAAGTATCATTGGCATAAGTGATATTACCTTTTAAATCAGTTCTTGAAACTATTAATTCATCTTTTGGAACAATTGTTTCAATTAGAAATTCACTTTGCTTATATTCCATTTTATTTTCCTATTTTATCAAAATGTTTGGCAAATCCTTGAACATTTTTCTTTTTTAAATCACCATTATAAACAATATCTTCAGCTTTTATTGTTTCATCATTTAGCATACTTGGAACAACATCAGAGTTTTCTAAAACTTCCATATGTTCATTTAACTCTTCTTCACTATAAGCCATTTGCATATCTGCACTAATTACATGGGGAATGTTTTCAATTACTCTTAAGTTCTCAAGTTCTTCTTCAACATTTTTGCCCTCAATTGTAATAATAATTCTTCCAAGTTCATCATGTATGTGATATTCACATGCTTTACAATCTTTTAAATTTTGTACAACTTCATCTAAATATTTTGGTAATGTTTGTACAACAATACTTGAAATGTTCATTTAAAATCCTTTATTTTCTAATTTATAATAGTTTATTTTACTATCATCACTTGATACAAATATTTCATTTTCATTTAAAAAAACTATATTTGTAATAATCATTTTATTTCCTGTTAGTTTATATAATTCTGCTTTTGTTAAAGTATTAAATATTGTTACATTATTGAACTCATCACTTGCAAATCCTGCTAAGTTTGAACTAGGACTTAAGGCACAACTATATATTAAAAAGTCTGTTTCTTTATAATAAGCATTTTTATTTATTGCATTATAAACTACACTTCTTCTATCTTGTCCTGCTGTTATTATTTTATCTTTTTTCCAATCTACTTGATAAACATTATCTAAGTTTTGGTATTTATAATCTTTGATAAACTTACCATTTGATGTTTTATATTCGTGTAGTACACCACTTTCATCTGCTATTATTATTTTTGATTTATCATCATTTAATGAAAAATCTGAAAATCTTGATTGAGAAGCTTGTCTTTCATAAATAATTTTTTTGTTTTTTAAATCATATAAAAATAGTTGATTACTTAAAAGTGAGTAAAGAATCTTATCTTTTGAAAGAAATTTAGCTTTTGCTATAAAAAGTCTTTTTTTATCACTAATAATAGTGTGTAATTTTTCATTTTCATAAATAAAGATATTTCTTCCACCTTTATTTCCTTGTGAAAGTATTAATATTTTATTATCAATTACATCAACACTATAAATTTTAGCATTAATAGTATCTCCTATAAAATCTTTAATTTTAGGAATAGTAATTTGTTTGATTTTTTCTTTTGTTTTAATATCAAAAATATCAATGGTGCTATTTGTAGTTGCTACATATAGTTTTTGCTTTTTAATAAGCATATCTGTAACACCACCACTTGTAGTAAAAGAGTTTGTTGCTTTGAGTATATTTATATTAGCTTGTAAACTAAGTACAGAAAAAACTACTAATAATACTATTTTGAAAGTTTTCATTTATGCTCCTATTTCAATTGCATCAACAGGACAGTACTTAATGCAAAAACCACAAGAAGTACAATTACTATTTATTTCAGGTCTAAACATAGCAATAAAATCTATTGCATCATCTAAACAAGGATCTTTACATGAAAAACACATTGTTTGATTCCAAGAGAGGCATTTTAATATATTTATTGATATATTTACATCAATATTTTTTTTATTTTCTATACTTAATACTTCACTTGGACAAGCATTTGCACACTCATCACAATAAGTACAACCACCATTTGAAAAATCAATTATTGGTGTTTTGTCTTCATTTATTAATATGATATTCTCTTCACAAGCTAGAACACAAAAGCCCTCACAATTTATACACTCTTTAAAAAAAAGATCTTTGTCTTTATAATAAGGTGGTCTTATTATATGTTTTTTTTCTTCTTTTTTAATTTTTGATGTTATTGAGTTAAAAAATTCTCTTCTTTTCATGTTTTACCTTTTAAAATAGAAGAGAAAATCTTCTATTTTAATATTTATTTAACACCCTCATTCATAGTATCAATTAAATTAGATGCTTTGTTTGCACCTTTTGATCTAAAATCAGGTTTAAAAGTATTTTCAACTAATTGACCTTTTGATTGAGGTGCATGACATTGGCTACAATTAAATCTTGCTCCAGCTAATGTGTTTAATTTTTTATAATCAGCCAATTTTAAATCACTCGTATTTGTATATACTTTTCCATCTTTTTCAATTTTACCATCTTTTAGAAGCTTTGTCACTGGTCTAAAATCTGTAAAATGAGACTTTGGAATTGGTGTTGCATTCATAGATTCTGCAATTCCTGGAGTATGGCAAGTTGTACAAGCATTATTATTTATAGTAATTGGTAACATACCCTCTATATCATGTGGAATCATTGGTGGAGCATTTTCAAATGATCTTTCATACAATATCCCTGTTCCAGCAGGAGAAGTCGAATATTTTGTTTTATCTGCTATTGTTGATTTTTCTGTATAAATGTCAGTTTTTCTTAAACCTAACGACTCTTCACTAACAGTTTTTTGGCTTGTTGCACATCCAGCAGCAAATAATACAGCTGCTGTTGCAATACCTAAAGTTATACTAGTTAACTTCATTTTGTTTCCTTTTTTAAATTTTTTATTGAAAAGTTAAGAGCCTCATCATCACACACTTCTACACATCTACCGCAGTTTGTACACTCTCCTGATGTTACAGGAATTGAATCTTTTGTTACCATAAATAGTACTTGTGATTCAGGACAAACCTCTTTGCATTTCATACATGCAGTACAGTTTTCATGATTGTGATGAACTCTTATTAAACTAAATCTTCCAATAAGTGAGTAAAACCCTCCAATTGGACATACATGACCACACCAGCCATTTTTTAATACAAATAGATCAAATAAAAATATAATTACAATAGCTGCCCAGCCAAATCCTAGTCCAAATATCAAACCTCTGTGTATCATTGATACAGGTGAGATTAATTCAAATGCTGCATATCCCATAAAAAATGAGAGTATCAAACTTAAAACTAATACATAATATCTTATGTTTCTTGTTGCAGGTTGTCTTTTTAAGATTTTATTAAATCCAAATTTTCTTCTAATATAGTTACTTAAATCAGTAATTATATTTACAGGACAAACCCAAGAACAAAATGCTCTTCCACCAATAAACATATAAAATACAAATATAATAATAGCGCCTATTAAAACATCACTTGCTATTACTGCACCAGCTGTAAACATTTGAAGTACTGCATAAGGATCACTTAAAGGAACTGTGTCTAAAAGTTTTGATGAACTAAGATTTCCCATTAGGAAATTAAAACCCCAAACATTAGCTGCAATATACAAAAACATAATAGTAAATTGAGTAACTCTTCTTGCTATTAGGAATTTACTTTTTTTAATTAAATTAATCATCTAAAAGTCCTCCTATATCATTTAAAGAGTCAACTGCTTTTCTTTCACTAATTTTTGTAGTAGTGGTTTTGCTTGTTGCTTTTTCTAATCTTTTTTCATCATTTTTATCCCAGCCTTTGATGTAATAATCTCCAGCTTTTCCTTTTGCAACCTCATTTGGCAATACAAAAATTGCTGCTTTTTGAGTAACACATGCTTTTTCACATAAACCACATCCAGTACATACATCTGCATGAACAACTGGTTTTAAAAAAGCGTGTTTTCCTGTTCTTTCATTTTTTGTATATTCAATAGTAATTGCTTCACCTAAAAGCGGACATGCTCTATAACATGCATCACATTGAATACCCCAAAAAGCTATGCAACTATTATCATCAATCACAGCAACACCCATTGAAGCTTTATTAATATCAAGCTTGTTATTTGTTGTTACTAGTTTCTCATTTAATGCATCTGTTGGACATACAGGTACACATGGTATATCAGGACACATATAACATGGAATATCTCTAGGAATAAAATATGGTGTTCCCAAAGGCATGTTATCTCCTGGCTTTGCTAATTGTAATGTATCATAAGGACATGCTTCAACACACATCCCACATTTAATACATGTTTTAAGAAAATCTTTTTCATTAAGTGCTGCTGGAGGTCTTAGTAAAAGAGATGATGCTGATACTTCATCAACATATGCACTCCATACTAAACCACCAAGTGCAGTAAGCCCTAAGGCTCTTGCACCATTTAGAAAAAACTCTCTTCTATTCATCTTTTGATCTTTTTTTGGAATGTTATTGCTCAAAACAATACTCCCTTTTTGAATTGATAATTTTAATTGATAATGAATTTCCATGACACAAGTAAAAATTGCTCATTAAATTTGCATTTTCTATCATTATCAACTCAACTTCAACTAATTATGCTTTATAAATTTTTACAGCACATTTTTTAAAGTCTGTTTGTTTTGACTGTGGACAAGTATAATCAGCACAAACTTTATTAATAAATACTTTTTCATCAAACCAAGGTACAAATACAAGTCCTCTTGAAGGTCTGTTTCTTCCTCTTGTTTCAACTCTTGCTTTAACTTTTCCTCTTCTACTTTCAACCCAACAAAGTTCACCTTGTTTTACATCATATTTTTTAGCATCAGCTGGATGCATATAACAAAGTGCTTCTGGTACTGCTCTGTATAATTCAGGAACCCTCATTGTCATAGTTCCAGAGTGCCAATGTTCAAGTACTCTACCTGTACTTAACCATACTGGATATTGTTCATCTGGCATTTCAGGTGAATCCATATAAGGTCTTGCAAAGATTTTTGCTTTATTTTTTAAAGATTTTTTATTTTTATCTGTAATACCATTTAAATCACCTTGTGCTAAAGCTTTTGCTAGTTTTCCATAAAATGCAAAATCTGTTCCAGCTTTTCCATATTTTTTAGCATAAGGATCGTATTTAGTATTAAATCTCCATTGTGTTTCTTTACCATCAACAACTGGCCATTTTAATCCTCTTACTTTATGATAAGTATCAAAATCAGCTAAATCATGTGCGTGACCTCTACCAAAGTCTGCATACTCTTCAAATAGATATTTTTGAATAAAGAATCCATAACCTTTAAATACTTCACCATCACTACCAACAACATTTCTGCTATCTCCATATCCTTCAGAGTTATCAAAACCTGCTTGAATTGGATCATTTTTATCTAATTTATAAGATTTTGCTTTTTCATTTGCAAATAAAATTTCATACATAGATGTATTTTCATCATATCCCATAGCTTTAGCTTTTGAAATAACACTTGGTAGTTTTTTACCATTTCTTAATGTATATTCACCCCATAGATCTTTTATAGTAAATCTTTTTGATAATTCAACCCATTGCCAAGTATCTGACATTGAATCACCAATTGGTAATACTTGTTGTCTCCAGTGTTGTGTTCTTCTTTCTGCATTACCATATGCTCCCCATTTTTCATAAATCATAGCAGTTGGTAAAATTAAATCAGATACTTTTGCAGAAATACCTGGATATCCATCAGAACAAACAATAAAGTTATCCATCTCTCTTGCTGCTTTTATCCAATGACTAGCACTTGCTGTATCTTGATATGGGTTACAAACATTTACCCATGCAAACTTAACAACACCATCTTCAATATCTCTGTGAATTTTCATAATATGTTGGTTTCCAACAGGATTCAAAGTTTCACTTGGAATTTTCCAAGCTTTTTCACAAATATCTCTATGCTTTTTAACTTTTACCATCATGTCAGCAGGTAGTCTATGACAGAAAGTTCCAACTTCTCTTGCAGTTCCACAAGCACTTGGTTGACCTGTTAAACTAAATGCACCAGAACCTGGTTTTGCTTGTTTATTTAATAAAAAGTGAACATTATATGCTAAAGTATTTACCCAAGTTCCTCTTGTATGTTGGTTCATACCCATAGTCCAAAATGATACTACTTTTCTATTTTTTTGAATATATAAATTAGCTAACTCTTTGATTTTTTTCTTAAAATCTTCATCTGTTTCATCAGGATTTCCTTTTGAAACTTTAGTAACATAATCAGCATCATATGGATCTAGGAATTTTTTATACTCTTCAAAAGAGATTTCCCAGTGTTTTAATCCAGCTGGTTTATTTATCATATTGTCTCCAGCTTTATATCCATAAGGTGCTAGTGCAGGAGCTTCATCTTCTGAAACTATTTTTGACATCTCTTTAGAAATAGTTTCCATCTCTTTATCTGTATATTTACCTTCTTTGATGGCTTTTTCATCAGATCTTCTCATACCATAACCCATATTTACAGGACTTGCCGCAAATACAATATGCTCTTTTACAAAATCCCAATCAATTGATTCAGGGTGATTATATACAATCTCTCTTGCTATATAGTTCCATAAAGCTAAATCAGAGTTTGGTTTAAAGATAATTTCGATGTCTGCTAAATCTGAAGTTCTGTGTCTATAAGTTGAAAGGTTAATAACTTTTACATTATTAGGATCAGATAATTTTCTATCTGTTACCCTTGACCATAAAATAGGGTGCATCTCTGCCATATTTGAACCCCAAGATACAACAGTATCAGTAAGTTCAATGTCATCATAACATCCAGATGGTTCATCAATACCAAAAGTTTGGTAAAAACCAACAACAGCTGATGCCATACAGTGTCTTGCATTTGGATCAATTGCATTACTTCTAAATCCAGCTTTCATCATTTTTTGAGCTGCATAACCTTCCATAACTGTATATTGTCCAGAAGCAAATACACCAACGCCCTCAGGTCCAGACTCTTTAAGTGCTTTTTTAATATGAAATTCCATTTCATCAAAAGCTCTTTCCCAAGAAATAGGAGCAAACTTTCCATTTTTGTCAAATTCACCTTTTGCATTAACTCTTAGTAAAGGTTGTTTTAATCTATCTGCACCATACATGATTTTTGCATTAAAATAACCTTTAATACAATTTAATCCTCTATTTACAGGTGCTGCTGGATCACCTTTTACTGCAACAATTTTTCCATTTTTCGTAGCAAGCATAATACCACAACCAGTACCACAGAAACGACAAGCTGCTTTGTCCCATCTCCAGTCACCCTCTAGCTTATTTGCTGCTGCTTGAACTTCTGTTGGCATACTCATACCAACTGCTGCTGCTGCAGAAGCTGCGGCTGAACTTCTAAGAAAATCTCTTCTTGAAAGCGACATCTTATCTCCTTTAAAATTTTGTTTCATAAGAATTGTATCACTTATTTTAAATATAATAATTGACCTTAGTCAAATAATATAAGTTTAAATTAAGATAATTCTTGTCGGGTTTTAATTTTTTTGAAACTACTTTTTAACACAAAACAAAGTAGAATAAAAAAAACACTTAAGGCGAATGATTTGAACTATTTACCAATATTTTTAAATATAAAAAATAAAAAAACATTAGTAGTTGGAGGAGGTGAAGTGGCTCATAGAAAGGTCCTTTCACTATTAGAGTTTGCTAATGATATTGTGATTGTTTCTTCCAAAATAAATTTTGAGTTTAAAAATACAATAGATAAATATAACTTAAGTTATTTACAAGATAATTACAATAGTAAATATTTAGAAAAAATTGATATATTAATTGTGGCAGTTGATGACTTACAACTACAAAAAGATATTTATAAAGAAACAAAAGATAAGAAAATCATGTGTAATTTTTCAGATTTTGAAGAGTATTGTGATTTTATTTTGCCCTCATATATAAAAAAAGATAATTTAGTAGTATGTGTATCAACAATGGGAAGTGCACCAGCATTTGCAAAAGAGTTTAAAAAATACATTGAAAAGTTAATTCCTAATGATATTGATTCTTTTTTAAAACAGATGAAAGATCTAAGAACAAGTTTGCCAAAGGGAAAAAAAAGAATGGACCTTTTAAGACAAAAGGCCCAAAAATATATTCAGAATTTTAAACAATAGATTATTCTGATTTATTACAATTTTTTGATAAAGAGTTTAGCTCTTTTTTAAGCTCCTCTAATTTGTGAGTAAAGTTTAATAAATTCTCTTGTGATTCAATAACCATATCTTCGCTTTTATATAATTGGCTTGATAAATCTCTTGATTCACTTAATTCATCAAGGATTTCATCAAATTCATTTGTCAAATCTTCTAATTTTTTTGAAGCATTATCTGAATAAGCCATTGCTGCATTTATTTTATTTATGAAGCAATTAAGTGTATCTGTTGCTTCAACTATCTCTTTTTCTGCTTCAAAGTGTATTAAATCAATTGGTTCATTTAATTTACCCTCTTTTATGTTTTTAGAAAGTTCTAAAAACTTTTTAGCATTCTCTTCCATACTTTTTAATTGAAAATAACTATATATAATTAAAAGTATAATTATTAATGCAAAAAGGTATTGAAAATAGTTAATAAAAGTTGTCTTTCTTTCTGAATATGTTGTATATAAACTAACTATTTTATCAACTTCATTTAATAAATTATTATTAGTAGCATAAACAGTATCAACTAAAATTTTTAATGTTTTTTCATTTTTTTCATTTCTATTTTGCAATAACTTTTTTATATCTTTTATATTTTCATAAAAATTAAACCATAAAATCTCTACTTTTGATATTTGATTTGAAATAGCAGTTGTTGGTGCAGGTTCTATTTTGATTAAATGATTTCCATTTTTTAGTGAGTTTAGATTATATATAAACTCTTGAGTTGCATTATCAAGTTTTGAAAAACTATGTTGATTATTGTGATAAAGATAAAATATATTTTTTGATATTTTTTGAGTTAACATTCTTTGTTTACCTGCAATATTTATTATTAGAGCATCTTTTTGATTTTTTGCATTTAAATATATTGTTGTTGCTATAACACTTGACATTAAAATAACAAATAATAAACCAATTGTTTTGATTTTATTACTTATTGTTGCTGTTTTCTTCATACACCAATTCCTTTGAATATTGATACAAGTTCTTCTTTATTTAAAATCTCTACTTTACTATTTTGGATACTTATTGTTTTATTTCTACTTAATCTTTTTAAAACTCTTGATAGAGTTTCTGGCTGAATATGTAGCATAAATGATACTTCTTGCCTTTTTAATTGATTAAACATATCTAAATCTTGAGTTAACATAAATGCAACTTTAGCTGTTGCATCAAATACTAATTCTCTATTTATAATACATTGAAATTGTTGACTTTTTTTTAATAAAACTTCAATTAGTTTTGAAGTTAAAATATTTTTATCCAAAAAGTTTTCTTTAAACTTTTCATAATCAACAACTAAAATAGTTGAATCTTGGGTAAACTCAGCATTTGAAAAACATTGTATTTCATTGCTATTTAATGAAGATAGTTCTGATATCATACTATTTTTGTGTATGTGATATAAAAAAATCTCATTTCCGAATTTATCAACTTTATATATTTTTATTAAACCATCTACTAAAAACATAAGTTTGTTATTTATTTCAGTTTCATAATATAAAATTGAATTTTTAGGATAAGTAGATACATTTGAAAAGCTAGCTAATGTATTTACTTGTTCTTCATTTAGTTCTTCAAAAAAGTTAATATTTTTTATAATATCTTCTAATAACAATAATATCCTTTTGTAATTTTTTTATTTAAGCAATTCTATATTATCCTATTATAAAATTTGATTAATTATATTACAATATTCATTAATAAGGTTAGAAATTGAGTTTTAAAAAATATATAAAAGCTGTTGGAACAGGTTTTAAGGGAAATAGAGATTTACAAGAAGATGAGCTTATAGATGCAATAACAAAAATCTTAAATAAAGAGGCAAATGATGCGCAAATAGGAGCATTTTTAGTAGGCTTTAGAGTAAAACTTGAAAGTGATGATGAACTAAAAGCTTGTGTAAAAGCATTGAGAAATTTTATGAAATTTTATGAAGTAAAAGACTCAATTGAGCTTGGTTATTCATTTGATGGAAGAGTAAGAAATCCTTTTTTATTTCCTTTATTTAAAGATATATTAAAACAGTTTTATGAAAAAAACAGTGATGTGAAACCTTTAAATTTAGTAATTTCAACAGATAAATTACAACCAGCAAAACTTGGAATGTGTACAAAAGATTTGGTTTTAGAGTATGATTTAGGAGATAATATATATACTTTTAATAGAGAAAACTATTTAAAACCATTAAGTGATTTAACTTCATTAAGACATGAATTAGGACTTAGAACTGTTTTTAATACAGTAGAAAAACTCTTAGGAGTTGCAAAAAGTGAATATGCAGTAACTACAGCTTTTCATAAACCATATGTGAAAAAATATATTGAAGTTTTTAAAGAGTATTTTGAAAATATAAGCGTCGTAAAAGGAGCTGAGGGAAGTCCTGAGGTCTTTTCAGATGGTAAGTATTGGCAAAAAATAGATGAAAAAATAGTTGAAACAAGCTTTAATTTAAAAGATTATGGTATTAATTATGATAGAAAATATGAACATATATCTTTAGAAGAGACTAAAAATATAATTAATAATCCTGATGAAGAGATTATAAAGCTAAGTAAGTTTAATATTGCATTATATTTACTCTTTTCAAAAAGAGTTAACTCTTTAGATGAAGCTTGGCAGCGATTGAATTAAGGATGGTAATGAATTTAAAAGAGCTTTATTTATTTAAAGATTTAGATGAAAAGACGATTAAACAAATAGAAAATATTTCTGTTAAAAGTAATTATGTAAAAGATAATATCATTTTTTATGAAGGTGATGAATCAAAATATTTGCATTTATTAATAAAAGGTGTAGTTAAACTTTATAAAAGTACAAGTAACAATAAAGAGATTGTTATGAAGTATTTTTATGATAATGAACTTATTGCAGAATTAAGTAATTTTGAAAAGATACCTTATCCAGCAAGCGCTGTTGCATATAGTGAGTGTGAAGTTTTAAGGATTGATTTTGAAAAATTTAGAAAAATTATCTATTCAAATGAAGATTTGATATTAAAAATACAATCTTCACTTATAAAAAAGATAAAAAATTTAGAAAGAATCATCTCTTCACAGTTAGTTTTAGATACTCATCAAAGAGTTGCAAAATATATAGTTGAGAATCAAGAAGATTTTTTTAATACAAAAAATATTCTAATTGCTCAAATGCTTAATATAACACCTGAGACTTTATCAAGAGTACTTAGAAATTATAAAGACAAAAGTCTAATTGATATGAAAAATAAAACTATAAATCAAGAAGAACTTATAACAATTTATAGTTAAAATTTTTCTAGAATTAAGCTTTTTTATATTAAGCTTTTGAAATTTTTTAAAAAAAGTGAGAAAATTATGTTAATAGATGGACATAATAGAGTTGTTGATTATTTAAGAGTATCTGTTACTGAAAGATGTAATTTTAGATGCCAATATTGTATGCCTGAAAAACCTTTTTCGTGGGTTCCAAAAGAGAACTTACTTTCATATGAAGACTTATTTAAATTTATAAAAGTTTCAATTGATGAGGGTATAAAAAAAGTTAGAATTACAGGTGGCGAACCTCTTTTAAGAGAAGATTTAGACAGCTTTATTAAAATGATATATGATTATAAAAGTGATATAGATTTAGCACTTACAACAAATGCTTACTTATTGCCTAAAGTTGCCCAAAAACTAAAGGATGCTGGACTAAAAAGAATCAATGTTTCACTTGATACTTTAAAGCCAGATGTAGCAGCGAAAATTGCTCAAAAAGATGTTTTGGCAAAGGTTTTAGAAGGAATAAAAAAAGCAGATGAAGTAGGTTTAAAAATCAAAGTAAATTGTGTTCCTATAAAAGGAATAAATGATGATGGAATTATAGAAGTTTTAGAGTTTTGTAAACAAAGAGGATATGTAGTAAGATTTATTGAGTTTATGGAAAATCATTATGCAAAAGATAGCGCAAAAGGTTTAGACTCAAAAGAGATTAAAGATATAATTTCTAAAAAATATAATTTTAAAATGGTTCCAAGAGATACTAGCTCACCTGCTCAATATTATGAGTTAGAAGATGGTTATCAATTTGGAATAATAGAACCTCATAAAGATGATTTTTGTGCTTCATGTAATAGAATCAGATTAACAGCTGAGGGATTTTTGATTCCTTGTTTATATTTTGAAGATGCAATGAGTATTAAAGATGCAGTTCAAAATGATGATATTGATAAAGCAGTTGATATTTTAAAAGAGGTTTTAAGAACAAAGCCTGAAAAAAACAAATGGTCAGAAGAAGATGGAAGTGAAACTTCAACAAGAGCATTTTATGAAACAGGAGGATGAGAAACCTATATAAATAGTAAAAGTTTTACTTTTACTATTTGTTTCTTACTATATTTGCCAATTTATTTTTAATAGTAACACCTTTAAACTCTTTTAACATTTTAAGTTCAGGTTTTTTATTTACATTGTAAAACTCTACCATATAGCCAATAGGATTTGAACGAAGAGCAATAAAACTATCTTTTATTTTATTACTTTTTATTATAAATTCATTATTTGTATTTTTTTGTACATCATTATAATCTTTATATAAAGACTCTATTTGTAGCCTCAAAGCTAAGAACTCTTTTTTATTTTTTGAAATAACACCTATTATATAAGACTTTTCATCTTTTTTAACAAATTTTTGCTCTTTTGAAATATCAATATTTAATTCATCAATAAGTTTTATAAATTTGATATCATCTTTATGCCCTAAGTTGTGTTTTAGTAAAAAAGTAGCAATTTCTTCAGATTTTTCAAGTCCAAAATCATATAAAAGTCCATCACTTAATACAACTTTTTTATCATCATTTAGTGTAAAAGTAGCAGTAAAATTTGAATAGATATTTCCAGTAAGATAGTTTATCTCTGTTTTTGTATCTTTAATATCTTTAATATTAATACTATTTGTTTTATATACTTTTTTATTATCATAAACTGTCCAAGATAAAATATCATCTTCAACTTTTAACTCTAATCTTCTTTGAACTAATAAAACATAAAATATAGATGCTATTTGAAATGCCATTAAAAAAAATGCTAAAAACATTAATAGGGTATAAACTCCCCCTCTTTGAATATAGCCTTGATACATTACAAGTGCAAAAATAACAAAGGCTACAAGCATATAAAGTTTATAAACAATCTCTTTTTTATAGGTGATATTTAACATAAATTTCCTTTTAAGAATTAGGGATTTTATTTTTGAAGAAGTTTTAATTATAACTTAAACTAGCTTTAATAATAGTTTGAATATAATTCGCGTCCATTTAAAATTTCTTTAAGTGAGATTATATACCTATTAGGAGGTCAATTATGGCTTTAGATCAGGACGTAAAAGCAAGTATTATTGCAAAGTTCAAAAAAAATGATAAAGATACAGGTTCTTCAGAAGTACAAATTGCATTATTAACAGAGCAAATTAGAGTATTAACTGAGCATTTAAAAATCAACAAACAAGATCACTCATCAAGATTAGGTCTTTTAAAAATGGTTGGTAAAAGAAAAAGACTTTTAAAATATTTAAAAAACACAGCTCACGATAGATTCGCAGCAGTAGTTGCAGAATTAGGAATTAGAGCTAAATAAGTTTATTTAAACTGAAATATTTAAAGGTTGCAAGTCTTCTTGCAACCTTTTTTTTTAAATTTTTTATAAATACACAATTTAGTTTTTAAAAAAAATTAATATTAATTTTACTTCTAGTAGAATATGTTTATTAAAAATTAGTTAGGAAAAGTATGTTATTAACAAAAAAAAGCGAATATGCATTGCTGTCTTTAATATCAATTGCAAGAAGTGACAAACCAAAAAATGTTGATGTTTTATCAAAAGAGCTTAATATCTCTAAGTCATTTTTAGCAAAGATAATGCAAAACTTAGCAAAGCAAGATATTGTAGTATCCCACAGAGGTGTAAATGGTGGATTTGCTTTGAAAAAATCATATGACAAACTTACAATATTAGAAATAACAACAGCAGCAGAAGAGAGAATTCCCTCTGTATTTGAGTGTTCTCCATCTGTAAATTCATGCCCATCAGATGTTGCTAATACTTGTACAATTTGGCCTTTACTAAATAATTTACAAAATAAAATAAACGTGTTCTTGAAGGATTTAACCCTTAAGGACATAGCTTCATGAGATTATTTCATATATCCCATACTGATTTAGATGGTTTCTCTTGCCAATTGCTAACAAAAGAGTTTTTTAAAAATGGAGTTTTTCTAAATGCAAATTACGGGCTTGAAGTAAAGCTTAGTATAAAAAAAGTTTTAGAATTAATAAACAATCTTGACAAAAGTGAAGAGATATTTTTTTTAATAACTGATTTGAATTTGACATATCAAGAATCAAAAGATTTACATAAAGATATAAATAAGCTAAAAGAAGAAGGTTTTAATATAAAACTACAACTTTTAGACCACCATGCAACAGGACAAAAAAGTGCAAACACTTATGATTGGTATTTTTTAGATTTAAACAGATGTGCTGCAAAAATAACATATGATTATATAACGCAAGAGTATGGTGGTTTTAAAGATGATGATAAATGGATTAAGCCTTTAATTGATAGTGTAAATGCTATTGATATTTGGTTAGATAATGAGACTTTTAATTTTGAATTTGGAAAAGTTCTTTTAAGCATGATAAGTCGTGTAAGAGAGATTAACAATGTTTTATTTGCTGATTTAAATAGAGAGTTTAGAATTTTCTTATTAAAAAAAGCAGCTACATATATTACTAAAGAGAATGCAAATATTCAACTTGACAATGATATTCATAAACTTAAAAAAGAGTTTTTAAATACTAATGGTGTTGATGATACAATAGATAATTTAAGTGCAAAATATTTAGTCTCTTCTTTAGAAAAAATAAAAGATAATTTAACTGTTTATTATAAAGAGCACAAAGGCTTATTAACTTATACTTTAGGTTCTATTTCTATTCCTGCAAATGCTTTTTTAAAGGCAAATCCTGATTATGATTTCTTTATTGATGTTGGAAGAAAAGGAAATGCAAGTTTTAGAGCAGATGGAAAGGTAGATGTATCATATATTGCTCAAAAACTTGCAAAAGGTGGCGGCCATGTAAATGCAAGTGGAGCAAAGTTTGAAGATTTTAAAGAAACAATTGATTATGAGCAAGTTAGAAGTTATATTCAAAACAAGCTAAATTCATTAAATTGATTAATAAAGGCTTTTTTTGTTAAGAGTAATTTTTCTATTTTTTCTATTTTATAATGTGTCTCTTGCTGTTTCTAATTTAGATTTTGATTTATATAAAAAAGAGTCTAAACAAAAAGGTGATACTCTTTTAGTAATAGGTGGAATACATGGTAATGAGCCAGGTGGCTATTTTGCTAGTTCAATACTTGTAAGTAATTATAAGATAAAAAAAGGCTCTTTGTGGGTAGTGCCTAATTTAAATTTTGAAAGCCTAATTAGAAACAGAAGAGGGATTCATGGTGACATGAACCGAAAATTTAATTTTGTTAGTAAAGATGATAAAGACTACAATGATATTATAAAAATCAAAAAAATCATCAAAGATGAACAGATTGATTTAATATTGAATTTGCATGATGGAAGAGGTTTTTATAGACATGATTGGCAAAACTCAATATTTAATCCAAGTGCTTGGGGACAAGCATTTATTATTGATCAAGAACTTCTAACAAAAGAACATAGATATTTCAATCTTACAAAACTTGCTAAAAAAGTTAGTGAAAATATAAATAGTGAACTTTTAGAAGATTATCACACTTTTAATATTAAAAATACAAAAACAAAAGAAAAAGATGAACAAATGCAACTATCTTTAACTTACTTTGCTATTAAAAATAATAAACCTGCTTTTGCTGTTGAAACAAGTAAAAATATCACTGATTTGACTTTAAAAGTAAAATATCAATTAAAAGCAATTGAAGGCTTTATGGATATTATGGGTATAAAGTATGAAAAAGATTTTGATTTGAATAACTTAGAAGAGATTAATGCAGCTATAAATAACTTTATGGATGTAACTATAAATGATGTTATAAAACTTGATTTAAATAATATCAAACCAAATTTATACTATTTTCCTTTAAAAGATACTCAAAATAGCTTTGATTTTAAGCATCCATTAGGAGCAAAAATCTATAAAAATGGCATATATTATTTAAAAATTGGAAATAAAACAGTTGCAAAATTGCATCCTCAAAGATTTGATTATAAAAATGAAATAAAAAACATTTTAATTGAGTTTGATGGAGAAAAAAGAAAAATTAATTTTTCAGATACAATCAAAGTAAAAGAGTATTTTAAAGTAAAAGCAAATAATGATTATAGAGTTAATGTTATAGGTTTTTCAAAAGATAAAATAGTAAATGAGAATAATATTAAGATTACTCTTGATAAATTAGAAAAAAGATTTAGTATCTCCAAAGATAATAAAGTTTATAAAATTGAAGTTTATAAAGATAAATATTTTCTTGGAATGATACTAGTTCAATTTGATTAAAAATGCAATGAAATACTAACATTCATTGCATAAATCTTTAAAAATAGGTTGAATGATACTATTTTCTCCCAATATTAAAATTAAATCAGTTTTCTTTATAATATAGTTTAACTCAGGTTTGGTATTCCATTCACCTTTAGTTTTGCATGCTACGATTCTTGTTCCTTTATACTCTTTTTCAATCTGTTCTATAGATTTTGATATTACATTATTATTTGCAAGAAACTTTATCATTTTAATACTATTACTAATATCTATTTCATCAACAGTAATATTTTGAACTAATTTTTTTACAAGTAGTCTTCCTGCTATTTTTTCTGGATACATAACTTTAAAAGCACCGATTTTTGATAATATTTCGCCATGAATAGAAGTAATTGCTTTTGCTATAATATTATGATTATTTAAATCTTTTAATGCCATCACCGTTAAAATACTTGCTTCTATATTTTCACCAATACTTACAATTACTGTACCTAAATTATATATTCCAACTTCTTCTAGAGCTTGTTTATTTGTACTATCAATCACAAAAGCATTATCTACATATTCACTTATTTCTTGAACTTTTGTTTCATCATTATCAACTGCTATTACAGTGTGATTTAACCTTGCTAAACTTTTTGCTATATAAAATCCAAATTTTCCTAATCCAATTACTGCTATTGTATTCATATTATAATCCTTCCTTTTGGGTATTTAAAATGTTTAATTTTTGCTTTTCCAACTAATATTAATCCAAATGCAAAAACTCCAAGTCTTCCAGCTATCATAAGTATAATAATTATTATTTTTCCTAAGGGGTCAAACTGTTCGGAAAAACTTAAAATCCCTCCATTTCCTGTTGATACTCCAACTGTTCCAAAGGCAGATACCACTTCAAATAGTATTTTTAAAAATGGTAAATTTTGAGTTTCAATCAATATTAATACAGCAATTAAGACAAAAAATGATGAGCACATTATTATTGCCAAAGCTTTATTTATAAGTTTTTGATCAATTGTTCTTTTAAAAATATTTGGTTGCTGATTACTCTCTTTTAGAATATAAATAACTGTTATAATTAATATAGCAACTGTAGTGATTTTCATACCTCCTGCTGTACTTCCTTGTCCAGCACCTATCATCATATAAAGTGTTGAGAAAAATAAAGAAGAGTCTTTTAATGAGCCTATATCAATACTATTAAAACCACTTGTTCTAAAATTTATTGATAAGAAAAATGAATTTATTATCTTTTCATAAAAAGATAAATTTCCAAAAGTATTAGGATTTGTCCACTCAATTGATAAAAAAAGTATCATTCCTGATATGATTAAAATTAATGTACCATAAATCATAATTCTAGTATGAATTGAGAATCTTTTAGATGTTTTTCTATTTTCATATATTTCAACAAGTACAAAATAACCAAGTCCACCAAATATTACAAGAAATCCAATAGTAAATAAAACAACAATGTTATTTTGATAGCCCATTATACTATCTGTAAATAGTGAAAAACCTGCATTATTAAAAGCACTAATACTATGAAAAATACTAAACCATAATGCATTTTTTAATTCATAATCTTGATAAAATTCAAAAAATAGAATTATTGCACCAATCAATTCTATGATTAAAACAACAGTTAATATTTTTTTTACAAAAGTTCCAACATGCAAATCAGGTAAATCAAGTGATTGCTTCATAGCCCTTTTTTCATCAATTGTTAATTTATTTTTTATAAATAGATAAAAAATAATAACTAAGGTCATATATCCAATTCCACCACATTGGATTAGTATGACTATGATTAATTCTCCTATAAATGTAAAGTTTTCTGATGTGCTAGTTACAATTAATCCAGTTACGCATGTAGCACTAGCAGATGTAAAAAGTGCATCTATAAATGTTAGCTCATTTACATGAGAAATTGGCAAACTAAGTAAACATGCACCTAAAGTTATAATTATCACATATCCAAAAAAGATACTTTTTACATATTTATGCACCTAAGACTCCTTTGTAAAACCAAATCTATAACCTATTCCTGATTCAGTTTTTATATATTCAGGTCTAGTACTATTTTTTTCAATTTTTTTTCTTAATGTATTTACATATGTTCTTAAATATTGCATCTCATTTTGATAGCCAGTTCCCCACACTTCATGTAAAATTTGTCTATGGGTTAATGTTTTATTTGCATTTAAAATAAAATATTTTAGTAGTTCATATTCAATTGGAGTTAATTTCAGTTTTTCATTTCTTAAAGTAATATCTCTTGTTGAAATATTTAGTTCAAGTTCATTACAAGTGAATTTATCAGAAAGCACTTCATCTTTTACATCTCTTCTTAAAGTTGCTCTAATTCTTGCTAGTAGCTCATTTACAGAAAATGGTTTTGTAATATAATCATCCGCACCAACATCAAGTGCAGATATAATCTCTTTTTCATCATGTCTTGCAGTTAGAACAATAATAGGAATTTTAGATATTTCTCTTATTTGTTTTATTAAATCCTTTCCATCACCATCAGGTAAACCTAAATCAACAACCATAAGATTTGGACTATGACTTAAAAACATTAGCATGGCATTTTTTTTGCTTTCACTTGAGATATAATTAAATTCATACTCTTTGAATGTAATCTCTAATAATTTTTTAACAGAAGTATCATCTTCTACAATATGTATTAATTTTTTCATTTAACATCTATCCTTTTAATAATAGGTAATTCAACTTCGATTAATATTCCATCATTTTCATGTGATGCTTTTATTTCACCATTATGAAGTTTAACAATACTTTTGCATATTGCTAAACCTATACCACTTCCTGAAATATCATTTGTATCTTCGATTCTATAAAATTTATCAAATATATTCTTTATCTTTTTTGTATCAATAAATTCAGATTTATTAAATATTTTAATTGAGGCATACTCTTTAAAATTTACTACTTGAAGTTTTATTTTTGTATTCTCTTTTGAGTATTTAAATGCATTATCTAATAAATTAACAATTAATTGAGTCAATAAAGTATTATCTCCCCAATATAAGCCTAACTCATCTATCTCTATATCCAATTTTTCTTCAATATTTTTTTGAGGAAACTCTTCTAGTGCAACTCCTAAAATATCTTCAAAATCACACCATTCAAATTTTAAATCTATATTTTTATTTGATAATCTTGTACTATCAAGTAAATTTGTAATTAGTCTTTGCATTCTTAATGAAGCATAATTTATATCTTCAAGTAAGCTTTTTTTATTTTTTTCACTTAAATTTTCATTACATAAAATTAAATTTATTGTTCCATGAATTGTTGATAGGGGAGTTCTTAAATCATGAGAAATAATATGTAATAAACTCTCTCTTAATTGATTCTCTCTTTTTTGAGTATCAAGATTTTTTGCTTGTACATTTATAATCCATCCAACAATTGCAAATATTAAAAAACTCCAAAAATATAGTTCATTATGTACATTGAAACTATATAAAGGAGGAATATATAAGAAATTTAGAAATATTACACTAAAAAAAGTAATTAGTAGTGTTGATTTTAAATTTCCATGCATTGCAACGACTACAACTGGAATAGTATGAATAAGTGCTATATTTATAATATCAAGATAATCTTTTAAAAAATGACTAATTAGCGTTATTATAAATAAAATTATAAATGCTTTAATTAAATAATTAAACTTTTTATATCTTAAAAGTAAACTTTTCATATTAAGCTTTTGGTAGTTTAACTAATAAGATAATTGTTAAAATTGATAATATACTTAGCATGATTAAATTACTAAATGGCATTTTATATCCTTTTCATCTTTTTTTTATTATATGCTAATAGTTGTAAATAGATAATCAAATTTTTGAAGAAAATATAAAAATTTTATAAAGATAATATTAAAAGAATATTATATCAATACCTATAACATTAGTTATGGGTATTGTATAAAATTATTTTTTATTTGTTTGTTTTAATATGTGCTCTTGAACTACCCAATTTGCAAAAGGAATTGATGATGTAAAAGCAGGGCTAACAGCATTTAGTACATGTATTGAATTTTCATCTGATTCAACTACAAAATCTTGTACTAATTCTAAGGTATTTTTATTTAATAATTGTGCTCTAATTCCAGGAGTTGACCATGAATCAAAACCCTCATGCTTCATCTTTTTATTTGTAAGAGTCATTGCTAGATTTTTTAGATGAGATAGTGAATATTTTTTTATCTCACTAAAAGCCAAACTTCTAAAACCAAAAGCATTACTTATAAATAGTTTTGATTCATAATATAAAATTTGAATAAACTCTTTTAACTTAAAGTTATCAAAACCTTTATAATTCTCTCTCCAAAATGCAGGAATAGCAGTAGGTCCAATTTTACTTTCATTATCTACTGTTAAAGTATAATGTACTCCTAAAAAAGGATTAGCTAGATTTGGTACAGGGTAAATATTTGTTTTTAAATTTGACTTATTATTTTTATCCTTTAAATATATTCCTTTAAATGGAATAATCACATAATCTTTTGAAAATCCAAAATCCTTTGCTATTGTATCAGCATATAAACCTGCGCAGTTTATAACTTTCATAGCTTGAAAATCTCCTTTTGTTGTGGATACCACATTGCAACTACTTGAGATATATTTACAATCTAAGATTAGCTCTACTTTTAATTCTTGAATAACTTTTGCAAACTCTTTTGTAACTTCTTTTGGATTTACAGTGGCTGTACTTGGACATAGTAAAGCTTTTTTATATGTTTTAATATTAGGATAAAGTTTATTTAAACTTTGCTCATCTAGCCATTGAAGTTCAACACTATTTGCATCACCTCTTCTTTTAAGCTCTTCTAAGCCCTCAAGCTCTTTATCATTTGTAGCCACAACCACTTTTTTACATTCATTTATTTTTAAACCTCTTTGTTTAACAAACTTTTTTAATGCTTCATTTCCCTCTTTTGTAAACTTAGCTTTTAATGAGTTTGCAGTGTAATAAAAACCTGCATGTAAAACTCCTGAGTTTCTACCTGAACTATGCATTCCAACTTCACTCTCTTTTTCTATTACTAATATTTTTGAAAAAGGAAACCTTTCTTTTAAATTTTTTGCAATATTTAATCCTATAATACCTGCACCAATAATTAAGTAATCATACATTTTAAAATCCTATATCTTCTAAATTAACTAGCTTTTGCATATGAGCTTTCTTCTTTAAATAATACTTTATGCATTATAATTGTCACAGCAAAAATACCAAAGCCAACAATATGAGTATTTTGAACTACTCCTAAATAACTTTGCATATTAAAAATAGTATCTGGAGTTAATAAAAGTATTGCTGCAACTGCAAACACAGCTCTTTCTAATATACTCATTTTTCTATCCCAAAATCCTTCCATTACAATTGAAAAAGACATAATTCCAAATAATGCAAAACCAAACACCTCAAATCTTTCTATCCATGTTCCATTAATTAAAGGTGTAAATGCAAAAAGCAATGGAATAATATACATACCTTTTCCAACTTTCCATGATGTCATACCTGTAGCCATTGGAGGTGTTTTAGCAATTGCAGCTGCTGCAAATGCAGCAAGACATACAGGAGGAGTTAAATTTGAATCTTGTGATAACCAAAATATTATTAGATGTGCAGATAATAAATACATAGTAACTTCAGGAAGTTGAACTCCTGCATTTACAAGTGCTGCCATCTCTGGACTTAGCATTAATCCTACTAAAGCAGGTGCAGATAAAACTGATAAAACAACATATGATGCAGTAACAGGCAAGCCCATTCCTAAAACTAAAGATGCAATAGCAATTAAAACTATAGCAATAAAAAGTGAATTACCTGACCATTGCATAATTAATTGTGAAAAAGTAATACCTATTCCTGATATATTAATAACACCTACTATAATTCCAACAGCAATAAGTAAAACACCAGTTACAATCATATTTTTACTACCTAATGCTAAAGCTTCTAATATATCTTTTATTCCCATTCTTTTATTTTTTGTAAGATATGAGGCTAAAACTATAGTTACTATTGCTATACCTGCTGAATATGTAGGTGTGAATCCATAAATTAATAAACCAATTAGAGTTGATAAAGGAATTACAAAGTGAAAACCTTCTCTTAAAATAGGTAAAATTTTTACATTATTACTTTCACCTTTTATATTATTCTCTTTTGCATGAATATTAATATAAAACGCTATTGAAGCAAAATATAAAATAGCTGGTAAAATAGAAACAGAAATAATAGTAATAAATGGAATATGAGTCATTTGTGCCATAATAAATGCTCCAGCACCCATAATTGGAGGCATAATTTGACCACCTGTACTAGCTGCTGCTTCAACTGCTGCTGCAAATTTTGATTTAAAACCTGCTTTTTGCATCATAGGAATAGTAATAGAACCCGTTGAAACAGTATTTGCAACAGCTGAACCTGAAATAGTTCCCATTAAAGCAGATGAGATAACTGCAACATGACCAGTTCCACCTGTATATTTACCAGCAACTGCATTTGCAACATCTACTATAAAATCACCTGCACCAGATTTTAATAAAAATGCAGCAAATAAAATAAACATAAATACATAAGTTGAAGATATTGTAGCAATTGGTCCAAATAATCCCTCATTTGTATAAAACATTCTATAAAGAAATCTCTCTACACTCATACCACCAAATGCAAAAACTCCCTCAAATTGTTGTCCCAAAAATAGTATATATGCAATACAAAAAACGATTATTGCAGGTATTACATATCCTGTTGATTTTCTAACCATTTCAATTGCTAATAAAATAGTCATACTTGCTACAATTATATCACTTGTTCTCATTTGTGAATTGGCAACAGCATAAAGACTCTCTTCAAAAAACATCATATAAAAAAATGTTAAAAGTGACAATATTGCAAAAAGTAAATTTAAAATTGAAACTTCATTTTTGTTTTTACTTGCTTCATAAGTTAAAAAACCAAGAGAAGCTAAAAGTGCAAAGTGTGCAGAGTTAAACCATAAATTACTTAATCCTCCCCAAATATTTACACTAAAATGAAATAGTGATATAAATATTGCGTAAATGAAAGTAATCTCTTTAAAATATTTAATTTTTATCATTTTGTTTTCCTATTGCTTTTTTTATATATAAACTAGATAAATAATTTATAATTACTTATATAATTTATATCCAAAAGAAGAGTATTCTTCTTTTGGTAAGTAAAATTTTTATTGTTTTAAAATTAAATCTTTTGGAATATCAATTCCTTTTTCTTTATAAAATCTAGCTGCACCTGGATGTAAAGGCATAGGAAGACCCTCTATGGCTTTATTTAAAGACATAGCTTTAGTAGATTTATGAACACTATTTAAAAATGGTAGGTTTTCATAAATTGTTTTTGTTAAAAGATATACAGTCTCTTCTGGTGTATCTTTTGTAACAACTAGTAAATTTGGTTGAGCAATCGTATTGATATCTTTATCTTGTCCTGGGTATGTTCCTGCTTTAATAGTAAAAGGAGTCCATACTGGATAGTTGTTTCGTATTTTTTTTAGATCATTTTCATTAAAATCTAATACTTTTATTTTATCATTTCCAATAGAAGCAAAAGCATTTGTAACTGCTGATGTTGGAGGACCAGATGGAGTATTCATACCCTCAATCTTACCATCTTGTAGAGCAGTTGAACTTGGAGTATATCCTAAGTATTGTATATTCATTTTATTATAATCAATATCAAGAGCTTCCATAATTGTTTCAGCTGAAACTCTAGATCCTGAACTTCTTCCACCAATTGAAAATCTTTCACCATAAAGGTTTTTTAAATCATTGATATTTCCAGTTTTTGCGAACTCTTTTGTTATAGTAAATTGTTCAACATTTTGCCATAACATAGAAATTGATCTTAAGTTTTTCTTTGGATTATTTTTATATTTAGCTTTTCCTTGCCAAGCCATTGAACCAAAAAGACCTTGTAAAATAGCGAAATTTACTTCACCTTTTTCAAGCATATCAATATTCTCACCAGAACCAGCTGATGTTATTGCTGAAAAAGTTAGATTACTACTTTTTGCTAATTTAAGTGAAGCTATTGTTGCAATTCCTACACCAACTGGATAATAAGTCCCACCTGTACTTGCTGTTGCAATTACATATTTAGATTCATTTTTTGCTGCATTTGCACTTGTTAACATAACTGTTGTTATAGCAGATGAAACAAAAAGCTTTTTAAAAAATGACAATTTTGACATTTTGTTCTCCTTTTAATTTTTACAAAAGAAGTATAACATATTTTGAAACAAAATTGTTTCAAAATTGTTTCAAATTATAAAATTTGTGTCAAATTTATGTATTTTTGGGCTTTTATTACTCTATAATGTAACCAAGACCTTTGATTGAACTTATAAAATCATCATCAGATATCTTATCTTTTACTCTTTTTATAACAGTTCTCATTGTTGCATCTGATGTATTTGTATCATTCCATATGGATTTTTTTAGAAACTCTTTTGTTTTAATTTGCTTTATATTTGTTATTAGTGCTTTAAGTAAAAGAGTCTCTTTTTTAGAAAGATGGATTAATTCATCTTTTTTATATAATAGATTTGTTTTTGTATTAAAAGAGTAAGTTTTATTTAAATTAACTACTTCACTTAAATTTTCATTTTTTGATTTGTCTTCTAAAACTTTTGATTTTACTTTTTTTAAAATCTCCATTACAGTTTTTATTTCTAATGGTTTGACAAAATATGATATTATATTTAATCCTATTGATTTAAATAAGTACTCTTCATCTTTATATGCAGATACAATAATAAATTTTTGTTCATCGTTTAGTCTTGTGATATCTTCTACCATAGTTAATCCATCTTTATTTGGCATTTTTATATCTGTTAGAACTAAGTCAAAAGATTTTCTTTCATCATAATATTTTTTATAAATATTAAGACCCTCTTGCCCATCACAAGCAATTTGGACTTCATCAAAAATTGTATCAAGATAAAAGCTTAATATCTCTCTTGCATCCTCTTCATCCTCAACTAATAAAACTCTTGTAGTTATTTTGTCCATAATTTATCCTATTAATTAAATATTTAGTGTGATTATAAACTTCACACCATCTTTTATATTTTCTACTTCAATTTTACCTTTCATATTTGTTTGTATAATTGATTTTGTCATATAAAGACCTATACCAGTGCCTTGATGTTCAAACTTTGTTGTAAAATATGGTTCAAAAATTTTATCAATTATTTCATCTTTTATATTACCACCATTATTAAAGATTTCTATTACTAAACTATTTTGTACTTTTTTAACAAAAATAGTAATTAATGCTTCAAACTCTTCTTGCTCTTTTTTTAAAAGTAAAGCATCTTTTGCATTATTTAAAATATTTAATAAAGCTTGTTTCAATTCATTTTCATAACCTGTAATTATTATATCTTCACAATCAACTTCTATTTTTATATTATCATTTGAGTATTGATTTTTTATCATATATAATAGTGTATTTATAGACTCTTTTATAGAAAACTTTGTTTGCGTCTTTGATGGTTTATAAAAATTCTTAAAATCATCTATTGTTTCACTCATATACTCTATGTGTTTATTTGCTTTATTTATAAATTTTTCAAGTTGAGGTTTTGTAATTGATTTATTGTGATAATTATCCCTTAAAAATTGAATAATTAAAGATACATTATTTAAAGGTTGTCTCCACTGATGAGCAATATTTCCAAGCATTTCTCCCATTGCAGCTAATTTACTTTGTTGAATTAAAAGTCTATCTTTATCTCTATTTTTTTTAACTTCATCTTCTACTTTTAGCTTTAACTCCTCTTCACTTAGTTTTATTTTAGTAATATCATTTATATAACCATAAAAATGTGATATTTCTCCAGAATGATTTTTAATCAAGATTACTCTACTTGAAATCCATCTTATCTCATTTGCTAAGTTTCTTATTCTACACTCAACTGTAAAGTTTGGCAAATCATTTTTTAAAGCAGCATTAATTGCTACTTGCATTTTATTTTTATCATCTTCATGAATTAAACTCATAAAATTCATAGATTCTGATTCAAACTCTTTTTTTGTATATCCAAAAGTTTTAATACTATTTGAAATATATTTAACTGTTAAATCTTTATCATTATTAAGTTTAAAAATAACAATTTTCCCATCTTCAACTAAATACTCTACATCTAAAAGCTCTTTTTTCATTCTTTTATTTTTGTCAATATCCATAGACATCATAAGCATTCTATCTAATTCGCCTGCATTATTAGTAAAAGCTTTACCTCTTGCTAAAACCCATTTAAAACCTTCATTTTTTGTTTGAAGTCTATATTCACATATAAAAGTATCATCAACTTTTGCAAAAATTTTATTAAAAAGTTTTTCTACATTTTTTTTATCTTCATTATGTATTAGTGCAAACCAATCTGAAAATGTTTGTACTTCGTCTTTTTTATAACCAAACATATCAAACCACTTATCTGAAAAATATATTTTCTTTGTTTTAAAGTCAATATCCCATAAACCATCATTTGAAGCAATAATTGCTAATTCAAATCTTTTCTTCCAATGCTCTAAAGAGAGTGTTTTATTTTCAAGTTTATCGTTGTACTCTTTAAATATATTATTAATAAAATTTGAAAAAACATAAGTAAATAGTATTAAAAGTAAAGTTGTCGCAATAATTAAAGTAAAGATTTGAAAAAATAGATTATTGTACTCTTTTTTTATTTTTTTTATTTTATCTTTAATCTCTTTTGTTATTTCATTTGTATTATAAGAGGATGCAATTAAAAAATTATATTTGTCATAAAAAAATGTATTATTAAATAAATTGCTATATTCTTTATCAATAAAGTAGTGTTGCAATATATTGTAAGCGATATTATCATTTTTGTTTTTTAAAAGTGTATTTGATTTATGAAACTTTTTTTTTCCATAAAAGTTGTAAGTATCTTGAAATATTACATCATAAAACCATATATTGTAGTTTTCTTTTTTTATTGTATTTATTATTGCTTCTTTTGTAATCTCTTTTATAGAGTTAATTGTGGAAAAAGAACCAATATAATACTCATATCCATTAATATTTATATTGTCAAAAAAACTTAATCTTACTGTTTTTTTTAAATCATCTTTCCAATATTGTAAATTGTTTTGACCTTGTGAATAAATATATTTTAAAGTGATATTTTCATGTACTATTTTATTTGTATTAAAAATAAGTTTTTTAAGATAATAAATAGACTCTTTTCCATATAAAATATTTAAATTATCTTTTGTGAAAACAACAAGTTCGATATTATTTTCTTTTTCAATTTTTTTTAAATAATCAGTTAATAACTCAAATTTGCTTAGTGAGTTTGATTCTAAATATCCTATTGCTTTATAAGTAACTTTTTTTAGTAAAATCTCTTCATGCAAAAATATCTCTTTTAATTGCTCTTTTACTTTTGTTCTAAATTCATTTAGTTCTTGCTTTTTTTTAAATTCATAATTTAAAAAGGCTTTTTGTTTAAGTAAATCTATTTTTGTATTTTTTTTTGTTTCTAAAAGAAAATAAGAGATGCTTAAAGATAATATTGCAAGTAATAAAATAAATATTACTGGAATTTGAGAAAAAAGTTTTTGGATATCAGAAAGAGTATATTTTTTATTAGATTTAAATAGCATTTAATCTTAGCCTTATAATTTTTATCTATAATTTAAAGTTTCAAAATTGTTTCGTAAAACTAAATTATATTGAAACTTTTTATAAAGTAAAGTTAAAGGTTGCACATGATACATATTTTCACAGCGATTATTCCTATTTTTTCCTTGATTATGATTGGCTACTTTTTAAAAAAGATACAATTTCCCTCAGTAGAGTTTTGGCCAAATGCAGATAAATTAACTTATTATATATTAATGCCATCATTATTAATTTATAAACTTGCAACTGCATCATTTGAAGGTATTAATAGTGTAAATTTTGTTTTAACTGCACTTTTTACTATATCTTTAGTTTTGATAATTTTAATTTTAATAAATAAGATATTTAATTTTAAAGGTGACTCTTTTACTTCAATAGTTCAAGGTTCAATTAGATTTAATACTTATGTATTTTTAGCTTTAGCTGATTCTGTTTTTGGTGATAAAGGATTGGTTTTAGCTGCTATATTAATGATGTTTGTAATTCCTTTTATTAATATTATTTGTATATCGATTTTTGCACTTTATGTAAATAATAATAATAAATTAACATTTTTATATTTAGTAAAATCAATAATTACTAATCCTTTAATTGTGGCATGTTTTTTAGGTGGATTTATAAATTTTATGGGAATTGAGCTTTTTTCAAGCTTTGATAAGATATTAGAAATTTTAAGTTCTGCTGCTCTTCCTCTTGGGCTTTTATCAGTTGGTTTTGGTTTAGTTATAAAAGAGATAACTTCATCTAAAGAAGAGATAATTATTACAAATATAGCCAAACTTGTTTTAACTCCTTTGATCATGTTTGTTATTGCTGATTTTTTCAAATTAGATGAGTTTATGATCTCTATACTTATAATTTTTGCTGTTTTACCAACTGCACCTTCATCTTTTATTTTGGCAAGACAACTTGGAGGTAATATAAAATTAATGTCATCTATTATTACTTTGCAAACTCTATTATCAGCGTTTTTTATTATGCTTGTTTTAAACTATTTTATATAATTATAATTTAATTGTAAAAAATAGCTAAGTTTCATTTAACAAATATAAGAATAGAATTTAGTATTAAGAGAAATCTTTTCTACTAAAGGAGCATTTTATGAAAAAGACTATGACAACAACAGCAGGAAATCCAATCTCGGATAATCAAAACTCAATAACAGCAGGAGAACGAGGTCCTGTACTTATGCAAGATTATCAGTTAATAGAAAAATTAGCACATCAAAATAGAGAAAGAATTCCAGAACGAGTAGTACATGCAAATGGTAGTGCAGCTTATGGAAAGCTTGTTATTACAGAAGATATTTCAAAATATACTAAAGCAAAGGTTTTACAAAAATCTGAAGAGACAAAACTTTTACTTAGATTCTCTACAGTTGCAGGTGAAAGAGGTGCTGCTGATGCAGAAAGAGATGTAAGAGGATTTGCCCTTAAGTTTTATACAAAAGAGGGTAATTGGGACTTAGTAGGGAATAATACACCTGTTTTTTTCATTAGAGATGCATATAAATTCCCAGATTTTATTCATACTCAAAAAAGACATCCACAAACAAATTTAAGAAGCAATACCGCTGCTTGGGATTTTTGGTCATTAAGTCCAGAAAGCTTACATCAAGTAACAATATTGATGTCAAATAGAGGCTTACCAAAATCTTATAGACATATAAATGGATATGGTTCTCATACATATAGTTTAATAAATGAAAAAAATGAAAGATTTTGGGTTAAATTTCACTTTAAAACTATGCAAGGAATAGAAACTATTACAGATAAACAAGCAGAAGAGATTGTTGGAAAAGATAGAGAATCAAATCAAAGAGATTTATTTGAAAATATTGAACAAGGAAATTATCCCAAGTGGAGTTTTGAAATTCAAATAATGACAGAAGAAGAGGCTTTGGCATGTTCTTTTAATCCTTTTGATTTAACAAAAGTTTGGCCACATAGTGATTACCCAATGATAAAAGTTGGAGAACTTACACTAAATGAAAATCCAAAAAATTATTTCAATGAAGTAGAACAAGCCTCTTTCTCACCTTCAAATATAGTTCCTGGAATAGGTTTTTCACCTGATAAAATGCTTCAAGCTAGAATCTTTTCTTATCCAGATGCACATAGATATAGAGTAGGTACACATTATGAAATGCTACCTGTAAATAGACCAATAGTTGATGTTAAAACTTATCATGCCGATGGTGCTATGAATTATGATCAAAAAGATATAACAGATGCATATTATGAACCAAATAGCTTTGATGGACCAGTTGAGGATAAAGCTTTTGAAGAACCAGCTTTAAAAATAGAAGATACTTATGCTAAAAGATATGATCATAGAGAAGAAAATGATGATTTTTCTCAACCAAGAGCACTATTTAATCTGATGAGTGAAAATGAAAAAGAACAGCTTTTTGGAAATATAGCTCGTGCCATGGATGGAGTTCCTTTAGAGATAATTAATAGACAATTAGAGTTATTTGCTAAAATTGATGAAGCATATAAAATGGGAGTAAAAAAAGCATTAGGAATTTAAAATGGAAATATCAGCTGAGGAATTAAAAAGATATGAAGAGCTTCAATTACTTGCTTTAGATTATGCAAGACAAGGAAAAACAGAAGATTTAAAAGCTATGTTAGAAGCTAAAATGCCTGTTGATTTATCAGATTCAAAAGGTAATACACTATTAATGCTAGCTTCATATAATGGAAACTATGAAACAGCAAAGATGATTCTTAACTTTAATGCAAAAGTTGATAAGAAAAATGATAGAGGGCAAACTCCACTAGCTGGAGTTTGCTTTAAGGGTTACTTTGATATTGTAAAACTTTTAGTGGAAGCAAATGCCAATATTTATGAAAATAATGGAATGAAAACAACACCTATAATGTTTGCTTCTATTTTTGGAAATTATGAAATTGTAGATTATTTAAATTCAAAGAGCAAAAATAACTTTGCAAATAGATTTTATTTAAAGCTTTCAAAACTATTTAGTCTATTTAAGATAAAAAAATAGACTAAAATAGTTTATCCTAAGCATTGGTTGTTATTAAAATCTACTTCTGCTAAAGAGTCTTGCTTGTATGAAAAAGTTATAAGAACATTGTTTTGTTCTTCTAATCTTTCTATTTCAAAATCAAAACTATTTTCTATTCTTGGAAATAACCCAGCTGGTATTTGATGATTTATCATGATTAGTTTATTTTTAGAATCATTTATTAACTTTAATCCTGCCATTGCATTTATCATAGGTTCTGGTGCTGCACAAGATGAGGTATCAAAATAGTAATATTTGATACTATTTTTTTCATATAAAAAAAAATCAACTGTACTATTTTCAACTTCAATCTTTTGTGCATTGTTAGGGATGTTCATCTTTTGCCCTTATTTTAATTTAACATTATTTTTTCAATAATAATGACTGTACTCTTGCTTTAAAATTATTATCATTTTTAAATAATTGAGAAAGTGAATTATATTTTTCTATTGTAAGATTATTATCTTGAATAACTACTTTTGCTTTATTCATAAACTCTTGATTGTATCTTTCTACTTCTTTACTTGACAAAGGCTGTTCAGTCTTTTTATATTTTTTATCCATTTTGTTTTGAATAGAAACTTTTAAAGTATTGAGTTTAACTGATGCATTTGCAAAATTTTTAATTTCTTTATTACTTACTTGAGCATTTTCTAATTTAGTATTTTGATTTGCACTTAAAAGAGTACAAAAAGCTATAACTGAAAATATTATTCTTAGCATTCATTAGTCCTTTTATTGAATTACTTGACATTAACATCATCAAACTTAAATGAAAATAATAAATATTAATCTTTTTTCTTATTATACTTTTTATCAAAATTATTATATTATGAGAGTAATTTTACATCACTATAAAAGGATATCTAATGGAGTGTGAATTTGCAACTATTAATTCAAATAAAGATGAGATAAAAGAGATTTTTGATAATACTAAGACTATTGCTATTATTGGTTGTTCTCCTGATAGCTCAAAAGCTAGCAATAAAGTTGCAGTATATTTAAAAAATGTTGGTTTTAAAATCGTTCCTGTTTACCCTAAAGAAGATGAAATTTTGGGTGAAAAAGTTTATAGAAGTTTAGGAGATATTCCTTTTAAAGTTGATATGGTAGATATTTTTAGAAAACCAGAAGTTATAGGTAAAGTAGTTGATGAAGCTATTAAAAGAGGCGATGTTGATACTGTTTGGACACAGTTAGGCTTAGTAAATAATGATGCAGCTAAAAAAGCAAAAAAAGCAGGCATGAAAGTAGTACAAAATAATTGTACTAAAATCGAACACGCTGCTATATATTAAGATATCTTGCAAACTAAGTTGTTGTAAAGCATTAGCTTTGCAACACAACCAGATTTTCCATCTTTTCTATTTTCAAGTGAAAGTTTAGCTCCCATTGCATCAGCTGCATTTTTTGCTAAAAATAATCCAAGTCCAGCACCTTGTTCATTTCCTACTCTTTTAAATGGTGCGAATAAGTCTATCTTTTCATCAATTCCTATTCCCTCATCAATAACACTTATTGTTGTAGTCTCTTTACTCTTTTCAAGTCTTATTGCAATTGTTTTCTCCTCAGGAGTAAATTTTATTGCGTTTTGGACAAAATTTTGAATAATTTGATTAAGTAAAGTAACTTGCAATAAAGTATTATAATAGTTTACATTTGCATAAAATGTTATAGTGATTTTCTTTTGTGCACTTAGCATTCTATAATCATTTGTTTTTCTTTGCATATATTGAACTAAGTCAATCTCAGTTGCTTTTTCAAATTGTGCACCCTCAGCTCTTCCTATATCAAGAATTGAACCTATCATTTTATTCATATCATCTATTTGTTTTATAGTTAATTTTAGTGTATCTTGATACTTTTCAGGCTCTCTTGGTTTCATCAAAGTTACTTCATTTTTTAATTTCATAACTGCTAGGGGAGTCTTAAGTTCATGTGCTGCACCTATAAACAACTCTTTTTTAAATCTTACATAAGTTTCAATTCTATTTGTTAAAGAGTTTATTGAATCAGCAAGTGGATGAAACTCTATTGGTAAAGAATCTTTTTTTATTTGTGTAAGATAATTCTCATTCATATTAGATAGTTTTTTATTGATTTGTAAAATTGGTCTAAGTAGTGTTTTTGATACTGTAAACGCATATAAAATAATCAAAATTAATCCACCAAGAGATAAAAATAGTAAGTTATTAAATATTTTTGTTAACATCTCCCTTGAAGAGTTGATGTTTTTTACTATTTTAATAAATTTTTTACTTTTTATATCAAATGGATATAGTAGCTCAACATAATGATCTTGACCATCTTTAAATGTTTCAAAACTAATTTCTGAAAGATTATCAATAGTTACTAAATCAACACTAATCCCAGTATGAGTAATAATATTAAAGTTTGTTTTATTTGGATCTTTACTTTTACTTACTTTGTAAATAAGTTGTGCATCTGAAACAAGACTCTCTTTTAATTCTTCATAAATTGTAGCTTTTGTATAACCATAAAAAATAAAAGAAAGAGTAGTTATGAACAACGAAGTTGCAAGTATTAGTTTTTGATAAAACTGAGTATAAATGCTTTTCGTGTTCATGTGTAGTCCTTAAAAATTATTCAATCTCGTCTTGTGCTTCTGGATAGCAGAATCTATATCCTCTTCTTCTAATAGTTTCAATAGTAGAAATATTTAAAGGTTTATCCATTTTTTGTCTAATTTGATTTATAGCAACTTCAATAACATTTGGAGTAACTAATTCAGGCTCTTCCCAAATTGCATCTAATAGTTGTTCTTTTGAAACTATTTGATCTCTATGTCTAGCAAGGTGAGTTAATACTTCAAAAGGTTTACCTTTTAGTTCAATCTCTTCATCATTATAGATAATTTTTTCTTCATCTGGGTTGATAACTAAATCTTCAATTTCTATTACATTTGTTCCACCAAATCTTAATCTAGCTTCGATTCTAGCAAGTAAGATATCAAAGTCAAATGGTTTTTTAATATAATCATCTGCTCCTGATTTTAATGCCTCTATTTCGCTCTCTTTATCATCTCTTGCTGAGATAATTACAACAGCAGTTCTTGAACTTCTATTTTTTACGATTTTGCATAATTCAATACCATCACCATCTGGTAACATCCAGTCAGTTAATACTAAATCATAATTTCTAATATCGATAAAATATTCTGCATCTTTATAGTTTTCTGCAGCATCTACTTGATAACCAAAATCAGTTAGACCTTCTTGCAGTGTTCTATTTAATGTAATTTCATCTTCAATAATTAAAATTCTCATGTTATAATTTCCTTAAATTTAAGTTAAGTTTAAATTTTGTGCGAATTGTACCATAAAAATTTAAAAATTTAAAGGTTTTTTAAGTTAAATATTGAAATTTTCGTGAATGACTAATTTTTATAATATTAATTTAGGTATAATAAAGACTTTATTTGTTAATTTTTTGAATTAACTAATTGTTAATAAAATATAGATAGAATAAGCGAATATTTAAATAAAAGGAAGATTATGAGAAAGATTGTAACAAGTGTAATTGCTACATTAGTTTTAAGTACAGCCACATTAAGTGCAGCAGATTATTATGCTACAGTAAATGGGGAAAAAATCACAAAAAATGATTTAGAAGTAGTATTAAGAAATCCAAATATTGATTTTGATGTATTACCAAAAGATAAAAAAGATAAAGTGCTAGAACAAGCTATTGAAAAAAAACTTTTAACAAATGAAGCTATTAAAAGTGGAATTGAAAAAGATAAATCTTTCAAAGATGCTTTAGAAAAAATCAAAAAAGACTTAGCTTTAGAGATTTGGATGCAAAATCAGTTCAAAGATATTAAAGTAACACAAAATGAGCAAAAAGATTTTTTTAACAAAAATAAAGATAAGTTCAAAAAACCAGCTACTTTAGAAGCAAGACATATACTATTAAAAACAGAAAAAGATGCAAAAACTGTAATTGAAAAATTAAATAAAGCAAAAAATAAAAAAGAGACATTTATTAAACTTGCTGGTGAAATGTCAAAAGGACCTACTGCTTCAAAAGGTGGATATTTAGGTAAATTTCAAGAGAATAAAATGGTTCCAGAATTTAGTGCTGGTGCAAAGGCTTTAAAAGCTGGAGAATACTCTAAAACTCCTGTTAAAAGTCAGTTTGGATATCATGTTATTTATTTAGAATCAAAAACTCCTGCTTCAACTATGAGTTATGATGAAGTAAAAGATAAAATCAAAGAGTTTTTATTACAAGACAAATTTAGAAAATCAATTAGCGATACAGCTAGTAGATTAAAAAAACAAGCTAAAATAGTTATTAAGTAAGGAGAGTTAAGTGGGTGTACTTGATGTGGTAAAACCTGGAGTATTAAGTGGTAGCGAAGCAAAAAAACTTTTTGCTTACGCTAAAAAAAATAGTTTCGCAATTCCTGCTGTTAATGTTGTAAATACAGATTCTGCAAATTCTGTTTTAGAAGCTGCTAGTAAAGTTAATTCACCAATTATTATTCAATTTTCAAATGGTGGAGCACAATATTTTGCTGGTAAAGGTTTAAAAACTTCAAATGCTGCTATTTTAGGTGGTATTTCAGGAGCTAAGCATATTCATCAAATGGCAGAAGCTTATGGAATACCTGTAATATTACATACAGACCATGCAGCTAGAAAACTTTTACCTTGGATTGATGGATTATTAGAAGCTGGAAAAGAGCATTTTAAAGAAACAGGTAAACCTTTATATACATCTCATATGCTTGATTTAAGTGAAGAGAGCTTAGAAGAAAATATCTCTACATGTGTAGAGTACTTTAAGATAATGTATGAGCTTGATATGATGATTGAAATTGAGCTTGGAATTACAGGTGGAGAAGAAGATGGCGTTGATAATACTGATGTTGACAATGCTTTACTTTATACTCAACCAGAAGAGGTTTGTTATGCTTATGAGCAATTAAGTAAAGTAGGAGAAAACTTTACAATAGCTGCATCATTTGGTAATGTTCATGGTGTATATAAACCAGGAAATGTTATTTTGCGTCCTGATATTTTAAATAATTCTCAAAAATATATAGAGCAAAAACATAATACTGATAAAAAACCAGTGGATTTTGTATTTCATGGTGGTTCTGGATCATCTCTTGCTGATATAAAAGAAGCAATTGAGTATGGTGTAATCAAAATGAATATAGATACTGATACACAATGGTCTTTTTGGGATGGTGTTAGAAAATATGAAGCTTTAAATAAAGACTATTTACAAGCACAAATTGGAAATCCAAACGGAGAAGATAAACCAAATAAGAGCTATTATGACCCAAGAAAGTGGCTAAGAGCTGGACAAGAATCTATGATAGCAAGACTTGAAGTGGCATTTTCTGATCTTCAAGCATTAAATAAAAACTAAGCAATTTTGCTTAGTTTTATTCTTCTTGTGTTATTAATGCAAGATTAGTTAAATCATACTTTTGTAGTAAATCAAGTACTTTTACTACCCTTTCATACTTCACATTTTTATCAATTCTTACAACTATTGGTTTTGCTTTATCTTTTACTTCTTTTAAATTATCTTCTAATGATATAAATGATACTTCAATGCCTTTTATTGCTAATTTATCTTCACTTAATTCAATAAATACCTGTTCTTTATTTACTTTTAACTCTTTTGCTTGTGAATTTGGCAAATCTAAAATCAAAGCTAATTCATCTTTTTTAAATACAGATGTAACAATAAAAAATATAAGAAGTATAAACACAACATCAATTATTGGTGTTAAATCTGCTCCTAGTGGTTCTCTTCGTTTCATCTAATTAAGTCTTTTTTTGCTTTTAATTCAATTGCATCAATTTGTGAAATAAAGTGATTGTATGCAATATGGTGAGGAATTGCTACTATTAGCCCCGCAATAGTTGTAATAAGTGCAATTGATATACCATTTGAAAATAGTGTTGGATCACCTAAACCTTGTGCTGTGATTGTTTCAAAGGCTTTAAATACTCCATATACAGTTCCTAAAAGTCCTAAAAGTGGAGCTACTGAAGCGATATTTTTTATATATGTTAAGCCAATTTCTAGTTTTTGAACTTCATACTCTATTTGTGTTTTTAAATCACTTTTTTCATCAAGTCTTAATTTGATTTTATTAATCATCGCATTTTTTCTTGGAAGGGTAAAGAATTTCCAGATGATAATAGTAAATCCAATTATATTTAAAAAGATTAAAATATAAACTATTATTCCACCTTTATCTATATATTCTATTAAATTCATAAAATACCTTTGTATGTTTTTTGTTATTGTACAAAAATTATATTAATAAATGGTACAATCACCTATGAAATTTACAGACTCACCTACACATAAAGTAACATTTAGACAACAAAATATATATATTAAAAGAGATGATTTACTTCATAGTGATTTTTCAGGAAATAAAGCAAGAAAGTTTTACTATTTTTTAAAGAGTGATTTTAAAGATGTAAAAAAAATAGTATCTTATGGTTCTGCTCAAGCAAATTCACTTTACTCTATGTCAGTTTTAGCAAAGTTAAAAGGTTGGCAATTAGAGTTTTATGTAAAACATATATCCAACTACTTAAAACAAAACCCTCAAGGTAATTATAAAGCTGCTTTAGAAAATGGTGCAAAAATTATAGAAAAAGATGAACCTTGTTTACATGAATATATATCAAAAAATTGTTTAGATGAAGAAAGTTTATATATTCAAGAAGGTGGTAGAGAAAAAGAAGCTTCTTTTGGAGTTGAAATTTTAGCCAATGAGATAAAAGCTTGGCAAATAAAAAATAGTATTAAAAATTTAGTTGTAGCTTTACCAAGTGGAACAGGAACAACTGCACTATTTTTACAAAAATATTTAGATTGTAAAGTAATAACTTGTCCTTGCGTTGGAAAAGAGCAATATCTTAAAAAACAGTTTTTTTTATTGGAAAAAGATGAAACTCTTCATCCTATTATTCTAAAAACAGAAAAAAATTATCATTTTGGAAAACTTTACAATGAATTTTATGAAATTTGGAGTGAACTCAAAAGTAGCACAAATATAGAGTTTGATTTACTTTATGACCCACTTGGATTTTTAACTCTTGTTAATTCTAACTATTTTAATAATAAATATACAATACTCTATATCCATCAAGGTGGGCTTTTGGGAAATAACTCTATGATTGAGCGATATAAAAGAAAGTTAGCTTTTAATAATTAATGGTATAATTTCGTAACACTTTTTAAAGGTATGAATTGAGTATATTTAGGTGTATAATTCTTATATTTTTTCTATTTTTTAATTATTTAATAGCAAATGAAACAAATAAAGTAACTATTCAATTAAATTGGAAGTATCAGTTTGAGTTTGCAGGTTATATTGCAGCAGTTGAAAAAGGTTTTTATAAAGATGTAGGTTTTGATGTTACATTAAAAGAGTTAAGTAAAGATATAAATGTAGTAGAAGAAGTAAAGAGTAAAAAAGCTACTTTTGGAATTTATGATTCTTCTATTTTATCAAAATATGATAAAAAACAAGCAATTATTTTACTTGCAAACTATTTAAAAAAATCTCCTTTAGTTTTAATTACAAAACAAGATATATTCTCTCCTACAGATTTAAAAGATAAAAAAATATATATGACAGAATTTGAGTTTGAAAACTCTTCTTTATCAAGAGTTTTTGAAAAGTTTAATATTAAAAAAGATGACATAAATCTTATCTCATCTTTTAATCCAATTGATGCTTTTATATCAAAAGATGCAGATGCTTTTTCAGCTTATATTACAAATGAAACTTATTATTTAAATAAAAAAAGAATCCCTTATAATATTATTAGTCCATCAAATTATGAAATATATGGTTTTGGGGGAAATCTATTCTCTTCTTTAGATTATGTACAAAAAAATCCTGCAAAAATAAAAGATTTTATAAAAGCTACAAATAAAGGTTGGGAGTATGCTCTTAAAAATAAAAAAGAGATTATTGATATAATTTATAATAAATACTCAAAACAAAAAAGTAAAGAAGCTTTATTTTATGAAGCAAATAAAATCGAAAAGGTGATGCTTTTAGATGCTTATAAATTAGGAGAAGTTAGAAAAACAATTATTGAAGATGAATTAAAAAGAGCAAAAAGTATAAACTTAGTTGATAAATCTTTAACTATCAATGATATAGTTTTTTCCTTTAGCAAATACTCAAAAAATTATAGTTTTACCAATGATGAAATCCATTATTTAAATAATAAAAAAACAATAAAAATGTGTGTTGATCCCTCTTGGATGCCTTATGAAAAAATAGAAAATGACAAGCATATAGGAATAATAGCTGATTATATAAAATATTTTGAAAAACAAATAAAAACGCCAATTTTATTATATAAAACTAACTCTTGGCAAGATAGTTTAAAGGCTTTTAAAAATAAAAAATGTGATATTTTGTCTGGTGTTTCAAAGAGTGAAAATAGAAAAAAGATTATGCATGTTACACAGGCGTATCTTGATTATCCTTTAGTAATAGCTACAAGATTTGAAGAGAGATTTTTTGATAGTTTAGATGATTTGCCAAATGATAAAATCTTAGCAATTGTTAAAGATTATAGGCATTCTTTAATACTAAAAAAGAGATATCCTAATAAAAAATTTATATATGTATCTTCTGTTGATGAGGGCTTGGAAAAATTATCAAAAAAAGAGATTTTTGGTTTTATTGATAGTATTACAACTGTTGGTTATAAAATTCAAAAAGAGTATTTTTCACAGTTGAAAATTGCAGGAAAGTTTGATGAAAAATATAGCTTGGGAGTTGGTGTTAGATATGAAGATAAACAGTTATTTTCAATTTTTGATAAAGTAATTAAAAAGTTAGATACACAATCAAAAAATGAAATCTTGAAAAAATGGATAAATTTTAACTATGAAAAGGGTTTTGATTATTCATCTTTTTGGAAAATATTCATTTTTTTTGCAATTATCATTTTAGTTATTACATATAGATATAAAGAAGTAGTTGATAATAAACAAAAGCTACAAAGACAAAGAAAAAAACTTGAAGAGAAAAATAAAGAGTTAAAGTTAACTCAAGAAGCATTAAAAGAGTCTATTAGAAATTTTGAAGTGCTCCTTGATTCTACTATGGAAGCGGTTTTAGTATTTCAAGATCACAATTGTATTGATATAAATAAAGTAGGGTATAAGCTTCTTGGATATAAAAATAAAGAAGAAGTGATTGGGCAAAATCTTTATCATCATGTTCATAATGATTTTATAGTTACATTAAAAGAGTCTTTAAATAAAAACCTTGACTCTTATGAAATAGAGTTTGTAAGAACAGATGGTACAACATTTCCAGCCCTTGTAAAAGATAGATATATTACTTTGAAAAATCAAAGAGTTAAACTTTTTACAATAGTTGATTTAACAGAATTAAAAAGTAAAGAAAGACTTTTATTTAAACAATCAAAACTTGCATCAATGGGTGAAATGATAGGAAATATTGCCCATCAATGGAGACAACCACTTAGTCTTATCTCTACAATTGCAACAGGCTTAAAATTAAGAATAGAAACAAAAACAGAAAACAAAAAAGAATCGCTTGAGTTTTTAGAAAAGCTAAATATAACTGCACAACATCTATCATCAACTATTGATGATTTTAGAAACTTTTTTGCAGCTGATAAGACAAAAGAGAGTTTTTTTGTATACTCATTGATTGAGCAAAATTTAGTTTTATTAGAGAGTATTTTTAAAACAAATTTTATAAATATAGAACAAAATATTGATAAAACTTTACAATTAACAACATATAAAAATGAATTAACACAAGCTCTTTTAAACATCTTAAATAATGCAAATGATGCTTTTAAAGAAAAAGATATGGAAGATAAATATGTTTTTATCGATGTTGTTGAAAAATCTAAAGAAGTAGTAATTAGTATAAAAGATAATGCAGGAGGTATTCCTGAAAATATCATAGAAAATATTTTTGAACCATATTTTACTACAAAACATAAAAGTGATGGAACAGGTATTGGTTTATATATGACATATCAAATTATACATGAACATATTCATGGAAAAATAGAAGTTTCAAATAGCAATTATATTTTTAATAAAAAGTATCATAAAGGAGCAAAATTTACAATAACTATTCCTAAGCAATTATGATTTTCTATATTGATTTAAGTCATTTTGAGTTTTACTTAATTTTGGATATAATATTAGCTTGTTATAAATCATAAGGAAAGTTTTGTTGAATAAAAGTAATATTATACTTATAGGTTTTATGGGAGTAGGTAAAGGCACAATTGCAAGAAGCCTTGTAAGAAACTCTTCAATGTTTGCTATAGATACTGATGATTTGATAGAAAGCATGGAAAACCAAAAAATTAAAAAGATTTTTGAAACTAATGGGGAAGCCTATTTTAGAGCTTTGGAAAAGAAGTGTGCTTTATGGCTTGAAAATAATATAAAAGATAATACTATCATTTCAACTGGTGGAGGCTTTTATAAACAAAAAAACATCAAACAAATCGGAAAAGTTATATATTTACAATCAAGTTTTGATGGTATTATAACTAGAATAAAAAATTCTGAAAATGCTCAAAAAAAGCTAAAAAAAAGACCGCTTTTACAAAATCTTGAAGAAGCTAAAAAACTTTACAATATTAGAGTTAGTGAGTATGAAGCTATTGCAGATATTACAGTAAATGTAGAAAATAAAGATATTATAGATATAACAAATGAGATACTTAAAAACATATAGAGGGAAATATGAAAATTATTAGTACACAAAATGAAAATTTTAAGCAAGAGTTTGATGAAATTTTAGCAAGAGCTAAAACTGATATAAAAGGTGTTTCATCAATAGTAACAAATATAATAACAGAAATTGTAGAAGAGAAAAATAGTGCTTTAAAAAGACATATTGAAAAGTTTGATAAGTGGGAAGCAAAAAGTGATGAAGAGCTTTTGATTTCAAAAGATGATATGAAAAAAGCCTATGAAAATATAGATGAAAATTTAAAATCTGCACTACATAAAGCCTATGATAGAATTAAAGCTTACCATGAAAAACAGTTACCAAAGTCTTGGATTGATTTTGAAAAAAATGGAACAATTTTAGGTCAAAAAGTTACTGCTGTTGATAGAGCTGGACTTTATATTCCAGGAGGAAAAGCAGCATATCCAAGTAGCCTACTTATGAATGCAATTCCTGCAATTGTTGCAGGAGTTGAAGAGATAGTAGTTTGTACTCCTACACCAAATAACGAAGTAAATGAATTATTACTTGCGGCTTGTTATATTTGTAATATTTCAAAAGCATTTAAAGTTGGAGGAGCTAGTGCAATTGCAGCAATGGCATATGGAACAGAAACTATTCCTAAAGTAGATGTAATAACTGGACCTGGTAATATTTTTGTAGCAACTGCTAAAAAGTTGGTTTTTGGTGAGGTTAATATTGATATGATTGCAGGACCAAGTGAAATTGGAATTTTAAGTGATAGTACTGCAAAACCAAAATATCTTGCAATAGATTTGTTATCTCAAGCAGAGCATGATGAAATGGCAAGTTCTATTATGATTACAACAGATGAAAATATTGCAAAAGAAACTTCAATTGAAGTTGATAACTATTTAAAAACTTTAAGTAGAAGTGAAATTGCAAGAAAATCTATTGATGAAAGGGGTGCAATTATTATTGCAAGTTCTATGGATGAGGCATGTGATCTTATGAATAAAATAGCTCCTGAACATTTAGAAGTTATGACTACAAATCCATTTGAACTTCTTTCAAAAATCAAACATGCAGGTGCTATTTTCTTAGGTGAAAATACTCCTGAACCAATTGGTGATTATATAGCTGGACCAAATCACACCCTTCCTACTGGAAGTACAGCTAAATTTTATAGCCCATTAAATGTAGAAAACTTTATGAAAAAGTCTTCTATTATAAACTTCTCTTCTCAAGCAATTGATGAGTTAGGTGAAGCTTGTGCAATATTAGCAGATACAGAAGGGCTTACAGCTCACGCTGAGTCTGTAAGAGTAAGGTTAAAAAAGGACAACTAATGTCAAAATATGATGCGTTATTTGAAGATGAAGATGATATCTTTGCAGGTACTCCTCAATCTAAGTTTTTAGATGCAATAAGAAGTGCGAATACACAAATAGTAGACGATGAATTAGATAAAATAATAGAAAAGTATGCAATTATGGAGTTAATTCTTAGTGAAAATAAAGATAGTAGTTTTGATATAAATGAATTACTAAATGAGTATGCTTCAAATAATAGTGATAATGTTCATGAAATGAAAAAAAGTTTATATATTGAATTTACTGGCGAAGTAATTCAAAGATTAGATTCATAAGGTATTAGAATTGATAGAATTAGAAAAAGTAAAAGCACAAATAAAAAATTTTGTGCAAGAGTGCAATGATAAAAAATGTTTAGAGTTATTAGATAAATTATCAACTGGAAAAATGTTAAGAAGTAAACTTGTAATTAAAATTGCAGGTTCTAGTGAAGAATCAATTAAACTTTGTGCAGTTATTGAGATGATTCATGCTGCTTCACTTTTACATGATGATGTAATTGATGAATCAGATACAAGAAGAGGAAAGCCCTCTGTAAATGCTTTGTATGATGATAAAACAGCTATTATGTTTGGAGATGTTTTATACTCAAAAGCTTTTACAGAATTGTCGAAAATGCCAACAGAAGTTGCAACTACTGTTTCAAGTGCTGTTACTCTTTTAAGTATTGGAGAGATGCTTGATGTGGATTTGACAAAAGAGTTTAATACTTCATATGAAAAATATCTAGATATGATTTATAAAAAAACTGCTTCATTAATTGAAGCTAGTGCAAAAGCTGCTGCTATTTTAGTAAATAAAGATAAAGATAAATTTGCTTTATATGGAAAAAATCTAGGTTTAGCTTTTCAAATGATTGATGATATTTTAGATATTACACAAGATTCACAAACTCTTGGAAAACCTGCACTTTTGGATTTTGTAGAAGGAAAAGTTACTATTCCATATTTGCTTTTACATCAAAGAATAGATGAAAAATCAAAATTAGAGGCACTTTATAAAAAAGAGTTATCAAAAGAAGATAGCTTGTGGATACAAAAGCAAATGAAAGATACAAAAGCTTTAGAAGATAGTATAAATCAAGCAAAAGCTTTAGGTTTAGAAGCTATTAAAGCAGTTGAAAATGAGAAAGATGACTCCTTGGTTCAGATTATGAAAGCTATGATAGAAAGAGAGTTTTAATAATGAGTTATTTAGTAATAAGTTTTTCACATAAAAATACAGATATTCAAACAAGAGAAAAACTAGCTTTTCCTAATGAAGAGAATAAAGATAGATTTTTAAAGCAATTACATAGTGAAGCTGTAATTAAAGAGGCTATTTTATTATCTACATGTAATAGGGTTGAAATTATTATCTCTACATCAAATATTTCATATGCAACATCATGTATTATTCAAAGATTAGCACAATATGCACAATTAAATTATGATGATTTATTTGATAGAGCTGATGTTTATGATAATGAGGGTGCAATTCACCATCTATTTTCAGTTGCATCAGCTTTAGATTCACTGGTAATTGGTGAAACACAAATTGTAGGACAATTAAAAGATGCTTTTAGACTATCTCTTTCAAAAGGCTACTGTCAACAAAATCTACCAAGAGCACTTCACTATGCATTTAAATGTGCAGCAGCAGTTAGAACTGCTACAAGCTTAGGTACAGGATCTGTATCAGTTGCTAGTACAGCAGTATTAAAAGCAAAAGAAGTAGTTGATAACAAAGATGGAGTTCAAGCTTTAGTAATTGGTGCAGGTGAGATGAGTGAATTAACTGTTAAGCACTTAATTTCTAAAGGTTTTGAAGTTACACTTATAAGTAGAGATATTAAAAAAGCAAAAATTTTAGCAAATACTTTTGAAGTTCATGTTGAGGTTGAAGAGTACAGTAACTTAAAAAAACTTTTAAATCATATTCCAGTAGTACTTACAGCAACAGGAGCACCATATCCAATAATTACAAAAGATATGGTAACTGAATGTGAATTTGATAGATTTTGGTTTGATATTGCAGTGCCTAGAGATATTGATGAGATTGAATCACCAAATTTAAAGATATTTTCAGTAGATGATTTACAATTTATTGTAAATTCAAATATGGAGTTAAAAGCAAAACAAGCAAAAACTGCATATGGAATTGTAGGTAAAATGTCAGTTGAGTTTTTTGATTGGTTAAAGACATTAGAAGTGGAACCTGTAATTAAACATCTGTATATAAAAGGTGATGAGGTTATTGATAAAAAAGTCAATAATGCAATAAAAAAAGGTTTTATTAAAAAAGAGGATGAAGAGAATATTAGAAAACTATGTAAAACAGTTTTAACAGAGTATTTGCATCAACCTTCAAAAAAAATGAAACATTTATCAAAAAATATGGAATGTGATATTGTTTTAGGAGCAGTTCAATCAATGTTTAATTTAAATAGTGATTCAAATATGTTAAACAAATATAAATGCGAACACGCATTGAAAATAAATGAAAGAGGATAATAGTTAATGAAGTTTTCAAATATGTTTATACCAACTACTAAAGAAGCACCAAAAGATGCAACTTTAGCATCTCACCAATATCTTGTAAGAGGTGGATTTATTAATCAAGTAGGATCTGGTATTTATAACTTTATGCCACTTGGAAAAATTGTATTAGAGAAAATTAGAGCAATTGTAAAAGAAGAGATGGATAAAGCAGGTGCAAATGAAGTACAAATGGGATTTGTTACTCCAACATCTTTATGGGAAGAGTCTGGTAGAGCAAATACTATGGGTTCTGAACTTTTAAAATTTAAAGATAGAAAAAATGCAAGTTATGTATTATCACCTACAAATGAAGAAGCATTAGTTGATATGGTAAATAATAGAATTACTTCATATAAAGATTTGCCAGTTAATCTTTATCAAATAAATACTAAATTTAGAGATGAAGCAAGACCTAGATTTGGTCTAATGAGAGGTAGAGAATTTCTTATGAAAGATGCTTACTCTTTCCATGATTCACAAGAGGATTTAGTAAGAGAGTTTAATCTTATGGAAGAAACTTACAAAAAAGTTTATGAAAGATTAGGCTTAGAGTTTAGAGTAGTTGAAGCTGATAGTGGAGCTATTGGTGGTAGTGGTTCAAAAGAGTTTATGATTTTGGCAAATTCAGGTGAAGATACTATTGTGGTATGTGATTCATGTGATTATGGAGCAAATATTGAAGCAGCTACTAGAAAAGTATTAAAAAAAGAACCTTTAGCAACAACAAAGATTAAAAAAGTACATACACCAAATCTAAAATCAATTGATGAAGTAACAAGCTTTTTAGAAGTTGATCCATACTATTCAATAAAAGCAGTAATAAAAAAAGCTATCTTTGAAGATAAAACTCAAACTGTTGTATTTTTTGTAAGAGGAACAGATGAGCTTGAAGAAACAAAAGCTTGTAATGCTATTGGTGCACTTGAAATAGAGGATGCAATACAAGAAGATTTAGAAAATGCAAATTTAATAGCTGGTTTTTGTGGAATTGTTGATTTTCCTAAGGATATTAAAGTACTTTTTGATAGAGAATTAGAAGGTGAAAATAACATTGTTTGTGGTGCAAATGAAGTTGATTACCATTTAACTGGTGTTGATTTAAATAAATTTGATTTAGAATTTGCTGATTTAATTGAAGTAAAACAAGGTGATTTATGTGCATGTTGTGGTGGAAAGTTGTCTCATACTAAGGGAATAGAAGCTGGACATATTTTTCAACTTGGAACAAAATATTCAAGCGCTATGAATGCAACATTTTTAGATGCAAATGGAAAAGCTCAACCATTTATTATGGGATGTTATGGAATAGGTGTAAGTAGATTAGTTGCAGCAGTAATTGAGCAAAATCATGATGAAAAAGGTTGCATTTGGACAAGAGCTACAGCTCCATTTATGGTTGATGTTATTATTTCTAATGCAAAAAAAGATGAAGAGTTAGAAGCTGGAACAAATATCTATAATCAACTAGTAAAAGAGGGAATAGAAACTCTTTTAGATGATAGAAAAAATGCAAGATTTGGATTTAAAATGAGTGATTTTGAACTTATTGGATTTCCTTATGCTGTTGTAGTTGGAAAAAGATTAAAAGATGGTATGGTTGAAATTGTAAATAGAAAAACTTTAGAGAAAACAGAAGTTTTATTAACAGAAGTTACATCTAAATTAAAAGAGATTATAAAATAAGGATATAAAATGCAAGGAAGTGTACAATCGGTTTCTGATTTAATTGGAACATATGCTTTAAATATAGCTATTTCTATTGTAATTTTTATTATTGGTAAATGGCTTGTAGGGAAATTAACAGATGCTACAATCAAACTATTGACAAAAACAAATAGAATTGATGAAACATTGATAAAATTTCTAAAGAATATTATTTATTATTCTTTGATGGTAATAGTTGCTTTAACTGCATTGAAACAATTAGGAATTGATACTACATCATTCTTTGCAATTTTGGGTGCAGCTGGTCTTGCAATTGGTTTAGCACTTAAAGATTCACTAGGAAACTTCGCTTCTGGTGTTATGATTATTTTATTTAGACCTTTTAAGGTTGGAGATTATGTAACAGCTGGTGGTTCTAGTGGTACAGTTGAAGAGATATCTATTTTTAATACTATTTTAAAAACACCAGATAACCAAAAATTAATAGTGCCAAATGGTGCAATTACAAGTAGTACTATTACAAATGTAAATGCAAATGAAAAAAGAAGAGTTGATTTAGTTGTTGGTATTGGTTATGATGATGATATAAAAAAAGCAAAAGAGATTTTGTATGAGATTATTAAATCAAATGATAAGGTTTTATTGGATGAAGCAAATACTGTTGCAGTTTCAGAACTTGCTAATTCATCGGTAAACTTTGTAGTTAGAGCTTGGGTTAAAACACCTGATTATTGGAGTGTTAAATTTGATTTAACAGAAAAAGTAAAAACAAGATTTGATGAAGAAGGAATCTCTATTCCTTATCCACAAACTGATGTTCATGTATATAAACATAAAAGCTAAACTTCCTCAAATACTAAAAGATATACTTTATGCCCTACAAGAAATAGGAGCCAAACCTATTCTTGTAGGTGGTTGCATTCGAGATAATTTATTGAAAATTCCTTGTAAAGATTATGATGTTGAGTTATTTAATATAGAAAAACTTGAAGATATTCAAGAAGTTTTATCTTCTTTTGGAAGTGTGAAACTTGTGGGAAAATCGTTTGGAGTTTTAACTTTAAATGTTGATGGATATGATTTTGATTTTGCATTAGCAAGGCAAGAAAAAAAAGTAGCAGATGGTCATAAAGGCTTTGAAGTTGTAATCAATAAACATATGAGCTTTAAAAAAGCCAGTTTAAGACGAGATTTTACTATAAACTCTATTGGATATGACTTTTTTGAAGATAAACTACTAGATCCTAATAATGGAATACAAGATTTAAAAGATGGTGTTTTAAGACATATTAGTGATAAAACATTTGTAGAAGATCCTTTAAGAGTATATAGAGCAATACAGTTTTGTGCAAGATTTGAATTAAAAATGAGTGAATCTACTTTTAACTTGTGCAAAAATATGGTTGATAACAATGAATTAACACAACTTCCTAAAGAGAGAGTTTTTGAAGAGTTTAAAAAACTATTTTTAAAATCAAATAAACCATCAGTTGGTTTTGAACTTATGAAAAACCTAGGGATTTTAAAGCATTTTGAAGAATTACAAGCACTAGTTGGATGTGTACAAGATAAACAGTATCATCCAGAAGGTGATGTTTGGATTCATACATTAATGACTATTGATGAACTGACTAATATATTAAAAAAAGAGCAAATAGAAGATGAAAATAGAAAGTTATATCTTTTTTATGCAATATTATGCCATGACTTGGGAAAACCATATTGTACAAAATTAATTGATGGTAAAATTACTTCACATAAACATGAAACTTTAGGAATTGAACCAACTATTAGCTTTTTATCAAAAATTACAAATGAAAAAAAATTAATAGAAAAAGTAACACCACTTGTAAAATCACATCTTGTACCTTTTCAATTGTACTTAGCAAACTCATCACTAAAAGCAGTTAAAAGATTATCTTTAAAAGTTAATATTGAAGATTTGTGTTTAATATGCCTTGCAGATTGTTTAGGAAGAGATATAAAAGATAAAGAAAAATGCCCAAAAGCTATAAATTGGTTATTAAATAAAGCAAAAGAGTTAAATATTGAAAATAGTGCTTTAAAACCTTTAGTTTTAGGAAGAGATTTGATTGATTTAGGATATAAACCATCAAAGCAATTCAAAGAAATACTAGATTATGCTTTAGATTTGCAAATAGAAGAAAACTTTGATAAAACGCTAATTTTAAGTTATATATTAAATAAGTTTCCAAAAAACTAGCCCCTTTAATAATAAATTAAATTATTTTAAACTAAAATACCCATAAATTATAAGTAA